>Ga0196964_10001281_pt1 | contig 12898 bp, 14 predicted proteins | sample S1_10metaG_FD_148615 | JGI IMG/M metagenome (GOLD analysis project Ga0196964, IMG submission 148615) | Soil microbial communities from Anza Borrego desert, Southern California, United States - S1_10 | ecosystem: Environmental > Terrestrial > Soil > Desert | place: USA: California | collected...
TTTGCTTCGGTTGCATGGCAGCATAATTGGGTCGTGGGCGCGCGCCTCCACTGGAACTGCGTCCGCGCGCTGGACGCGCGCGCGCGCCGCCGCGGCCAGAGGTCATGAGTTTCGTCGTGACCGCAGCGCCAACGACCATGCCGGCGCCAGCCATCGCGCCTTGAATAGGTTGCGCGGCCGAAAGACTGGGATTGCCCTGCATCACTTCGCTCGCGAGCGCAGGGGCCAAGAATGAAAGCGCGAGAATTGTGAGGCCGAACAGGAGCACGTCGAGCGCGCCGCCATTGGCGAGCGTCATCGTCTGCGGCAGTTCGGCGACGAAGCTCAATGCGACGCTGGCGACGAACGCCAACAGAAAGAGCCGGATCGCGGAGCTTGCGACCCAACCCAGCGGCCGTTCTGCGGCCCACGCGGTGCCGGAGAAAACGCCCCAGGGCAGGGCGACGAACGCTGCAAGCGAGCCCAGCTTGAAGGCGATGAGCTGGACGAAGATCTGCAGCGCGAGCACGAAGAAGGCGATGAGGATGATGACGCCGGCAAGCAGGATGGTGGCGAGCGTCAGGAAGTCCGTGAAGATGTTCATGCCGTCGCCCATTTCCATGACGCGGCCGAAAAGCTCCTTGCCTTGAGCCGCGACGCGCGCGGGATCGTGAAGTTGGGCGAGACTCATGCCCGCCCCGCCGGCTTTGAGGCCAAGCGCCGCGCCGGACTGATTGATGGCGCCGGCAACCGCGTTCCAGTTGTTCACGAGAAACGCGAAGAGCCCGACGAACAGCACTTTGCGAAAGAAGGGCGCGATCGGCGCTTCGGCCTTGAGCGCCCACATGGCGCCGGCGAGCGTCACCGAAATGACGATGAGCGCATTCAGGACGAAGGCGACGTCTCCTTGAATCAATCCGAAGCCGCGGTCGGCGAGACCGAGGAAACGGTCGAGGAAGGAATTGACGCTGCCGGTATTCATATGGATCAGAACCGCGGCTGTGCGGCGGGCGCATCACTTGAGACTACGGTCGGGAAAGCGCGGCGGCGCACTTCGCGCGCGCGTTCCTCGCGCGCAATCTGTTCCAGGCGCTCGGAGGCGAGCGCACGCGCCTGCGCGGCCTGCAGCTGCTGCAATTGTGCGATCTGCGCGGAGAGGACGCCCAGCGCCTGCGTCGAGGCCTGGATGGCGCCGGTTTGGCCTTCGGCGCCGGCGCTTGCGGAAAGCGCACGGTCCATCGTCGACTGCGCGTCGCCGAGCTGGCCGGTGCTTGCTGCGCTCGCTTCCATCAATGTTTCGACGCTGGCGCGGCTTTGTTCGACCCAGCGATCAGATTGCTGGAGCAAGCCCTCCAGATCGAGGCCGCGCATATCGGCAGGGTAGAGCGCAGCCATGTCGGCGCTGATGGTGTCGAGGTTCTGGCGGATGCCGCGCGCCTGTTCGAGCAATTGACGCGCCGCGCCGATCGATCGCGACAATTCAGGCGAAAGCTGAAGATCGAGCTTAGTCAGCATCCGCGCCTCATTGGCAAGGCTCGAAAGCTGATTATTGATCTGCTCGAGCGCCCGCGCGGCCTGCAGCAGATTCTCCACATGGTTGGTCGGATCGTAGACGACCTCTTGGGCCTGTGCTGGCGCCGCGAGGGGCGCGGCCGCGACACAAGCGATGAGGATGGCGTGCGCCATGAGGCGCGCTTTGAAGCGCTTCATGTGAAAGCTCCTTCGGTTTCACGTTGCAAATCGGGTGACCTCGCGGGCGTGAAGCGCTGAAGTGCATGCGATGCCTCGGTGAGGCCCTTATGCGCGAGCCAAGCTGCGGCGAACCCGGATGGCCCAGCCTCAGCAAGTACGGCATCGATGGCGCGCTGATCTTGAGGCGTGGAGGCGCCAAGGAATGCGAGCGCGGCGGGGCCGAGCGCCAAGTCGATGAGCCGCGCGCCGCCGCGGGTCTGCACGTAATAATCCCGCTTGGGCGCGGCTTCGCCGATCAACGCGATCTGGCGCGCGTTGAGGCCGAGCCCTTCATAGAAGGCGCGCGTGCGCGGTTCGCGAGCGCGGTCGTTCGCTAGGAAGATGCGCGTCGGACAGGCTTCGAGAATGGTGGCGGCGATCGTGCTCGCTTCGACATCGGCCAGTTCTTGGGTGGCGAACACCACGGCGACGTTCCTTTTACGCAACGTCTTCAGCCAGGCTTGGATCTGGCTGGCGAAGGCTGGATCGCGCAGGTAGGCCCACGCCTCATCGAGAATGAGCAAGATGGGGCGCCCATCGAAGCGCGCCTCGAGCGCGTGAACGAGACATGGAAGCACGGCCGCCAGCGCATCGGCGCTCGACATGAGCTCGCCCATCTCAAACGTTTGGACGTCATGTTCGGCCAGATGGCTGGCATCCGCGTCGATCAAGCGTCCCCATGGCCCCGCGTGCGTAAAGGGATGGAGGGCGGTGCGAATGTCGCTGTCCTGGATAAGCGCGGACAGAACCGAGAGCGTGCGTTCGCTGGACGGCCTGGCGGCGAGCACCGAGAGCGCTGCCCAGATTTCTTCACGTCGCGCCGGATCGATGGCGATGTTGGCGCGCTGCAAGAGCGCGATCAGCCAGTCGCGCGCCCAAGCGCGCTCGGATTCGTCATCGATGTGCGCCAGCGGCTGCAGCGCGAGCGACGCTTGCGCTTCCTCTTGCATCAGATCGACGAAGGCGCCGCCTAAGCCCAGCGTGAGGGCGCGGCTTGAGCGTCCAGCATCGAGGACGAACACCTGCGCACCGTCATAGCGGCGCCATTGCGCGGCGATGAGACCAAGGAGGACGGATTTGCCTGCGCCAGTTGGGCCGACGATGAGAGTGTGGCCAACATCGCCATGATGAAGGTTTAGGCGGAAGGGGGTTGCACCAGCGGTTGCGGCGATCAGAAGCGGCGGCCCATTCAGGTGCCGATTGTGCGATTCACCTGCCCACACCGCCGAGAGCGGCAACAGATGCGCAAGTGATGGCGTCAACAGGATCGGACGCCGCAGATCGGCGTAAGGCTGACCGGGCAGGGAGCCCAACCAAGCTTCCACCGCATTGATGGTTTCGAGCGCGGTGATGAAGCCCATGCCGTCGGCGACTTGGCGAATTTGGCGAATGCGCTCGAAGGCGACGGCCTCGTTTGCATCGGCGACACTGATCGTGAGGGTCACATAAGCTGCGCCGGCCGCTTCCCCGTTCACCTCCTGCAATGCGAGATCGGCGTCTTCGGCCTGCGCGGTCGCGTCATTGTCCAGGAGCGTTGCTTCTTCGCGATAGAGCGCTTCACGAAGCAGCGTCAGGATGCCTTTGCGCTTCGAGAACCAGCGCTTGCGGATCTTCTCGATTTCCGCGCGCGCCTCCTCGCGATCAAGCGGCATAACCCGCGTCACCCAGCGATAGGGCACGCCCAAGCGATTGAGCGCATCGAGAAGACCAGGCTCGGTCTCGCTGACATACGCGCGCACCGAGAGCACCTTGACGTGCAATTCGCCGAGCTTCGGTGCGATGCCGCCGATAAGGGCGGAATCGGAGATGAGCTCATCTATGTGAAACGGCGTGGTCGGCATTGCGACCGGATGGGGGCGGTCGGAGATGCACGAATGCAGATAGGTGAGCGTCTCGGCGCCATCTATAAAGCGCACCTCGTGCATGACGAGTTCAAGGAGCGCTTTGAATGATCGCGTCTCTTCTAAGAAACTTTCGAGGCAGGCTTTATAGTCGACGCCGATCGCCGCGGAATGGGCGCCATTCTCGAACAGAGCGGCTTCGAACTTTCCAGATGCTTCGCTCGGCGGAAGCCACGACAGGGTGAGATAATAGGCGCTGTCGAAACGGCCGCCGGCGGCGGCGAAATCTTGCGCCCGTTCCTGATCGATGAGCCATGAAAGCGCGTCCGGCCAGTCGCTGACAGGATAGTCGCTGGTCGGCGTGCGGCGTGCTTCCACATGCAGGCACCATCCCGAACCAAAGCGCTTGAGCGCATTGTCCAGCCTAGCGCTGGCGCCCATCAGTTCAGATAGCGTGGAAGAATCGAGATCGGGACTGCGGAAGGTCAATGTGCGCTGGAAGGCGCCATCCTTGTTGACCACGACGCCATCGGCGACGAGCCCGGCCCAGGGTAGCCAGTCGGCAAGCCGCGCTTCCTTCTGGCGATAGGGACGAAGGTCCATCATCGCCGCCTCACGCACTGAAATAGGAAGGCTTGGCCATGGCGCGCGGCCAGGTGTCCAAGAACCAAGGGTCGCGAGACGAGGCGTAGGCGCCAGCGCCTTGGATGATCGCCCAAAGCGGAATGCCGATCATCGGCTGCTGCAAGCCGAACGCGATCGCCGCGGCGACTGTCGCATTCATGATCGCGAATGTACGCGGCACGCCGGCAATAAGAAGCGGGCGCGTCAGCGAGGTGCGCAGGGCGATGCGATAGCCTTCGGGTTCATCGAGCATCAGAGCACCGCCCCGCCGGCGAAACCGAAGAAGTCGAGGAAGAATGAAACGGCAGCGAACATGATCGCGATACCAAGGCCCACGAACGCGAGCTTCCGGATGCCGCCGCCGCCTTCGCCGAAAATGATGCCGACGCCCGAGATGATGATGGCGATGACGGCCGCCGCCCGCGCAACCGGTCCCGTAATGGAGTCCACGACTTGCTGCAGCGGCGCTTCCCACGGCATGCCCGAGCCTGAGGCGAAGGCGGGCCCGGCCGCAGAGAGCGCCAGCACAATCACTGCGCCCGTAGCAACGATCTTCAAACGTGATGTTTTCATCGCCGGTCTCCCTTGCAGCTGACGATTTCTTCGATGCGGCGCCCTTCAACGGTGCGGGCCATGAAGACGATGGTGTCGACGGCGGACGCGATGAGCCGCTCGGGGCGCGCAGTGCCGGTTTCGAGGCAAAGGTCCTCAAGCCGCAGCAGCGCATCGGCGGCGGAATTGGCGTGAATGGTCAGGAGCCCGCCGGGATGGCCGGTGTTCCACGCCTTCAAGACTTCGAGCGCTGCGCCATCGCGCACTTCGCCTACGACGATGCGGTCGGGCCGGAGGCGCAAGGTCATCTGTACGAGGTCGCGCATCGAGACCTGCGGATGAGTGCGCTTGGTCAGGAGCTGCACGACATCGGCGCCCGCGCACTGCAGTTCTGCGGTGTCTTCTAGGATAAGCAGGCGCGAGGAGGAGAAGTCTGGCTCGGCGAGTAATGCGTTGAGCAGCGTCGTCTTGCCCGAGCCCGTGCCGCCAGCGACGACGATGTTGCGCCGTGAAATGATGGCCCGGCGCAACTTTGCGGCTTGCGCCGGCGAGGCGATGCCAGCGCGCACGTAGTCGTCGAGCGTGTAGATGAGCTTTGGGCGCTTCCTGATCGCCAACACCGGCGCGCTGACGATGGGCGCGATGAGCGCTTGCACCCGCGCGCCGGAGCCGGGGAGGGTCGCGGCGAGGAAGGGATGGTCTTCGGTGATTGTCTCCAAGGCTTCGGCCGCGAGCAGGCGGATCGCGGTCTCGCGCTCGGACACGCTGAGGCGCGTCGGTGTCGTTTCGATGCCGTAGCCAACGCGATCGACGCGCATCTGGCCGTCGCAATTGATCAGCACTTCGACGACCGCGTCATCGGTCAGCGCCGCCTTAAGCGCCGGACCCAGCGCTCCTGTTAGTGAGGCCAGTCTGCGTTCAGCGACGACGCGTTCTTGAGGGGGCGCCGTCGTATTCATTCCGCCGCTCCATTGAGCGCGGAGACGGCGTCAGCTTGGCGGCCATGGGCTGCGTACGGAAAGAGCGTGTGGCCAGGCGCCATGCTCTCGGCGAGAAGTTCAAGGAAGGATTGGAAGCGCCGCTCGGCCACCGCATTGGTGGCGTCGAGCGTTTCCTCGCGCGGAGGCGGGGTATGCTCAAGCCAGACGCGGATGAAGAGGAGCAGCGCTTCTTTGACGATCGCGATTTCGCGCTCGCGCACCACTTCGCGCTTTTCGACGCGGTCGAGGCGCATCTTTACAGTGTCGGCAACCGCTTCGTCTTTCTCGTCGAGATAGATGCGGCGCAACGCATCGGCCGCCGCGCGCGTGGTCGGCATTCCGCGAAGGCGCGCATCCACATCGAGCGCACGCGCGAGATCTTGCTCCAGATAGATCGTGATCTTCTTCTTGGGCTGGGCGCTCATGGTCCGGCCTCGCTTGCCTGATCTTCTGCGGGCGGACGCAACGCGAAGCGCGATGATGCCGGAAGCGCGGCGTGTGGCGGGTCGGATGTTTCAGCTTCGCCGTGGTGACCGGGCGCCTTCGCTTCCAACGCTGAAAGCAGGTCCGGCTGCTGAGCCTGCGCCAGGCGTGATCGCAGGGGCGTTTTCTGTGTGACCGCGCGAACGACCGCGCCATCGCGTCCCGGCGGCGCTTCCGGCGGGCGGCGTTGCGCGAAGCCGAGGGATGAAATTCCGGCCCAAGGCGAGGGTAGCGCACGCCGGCGGGCTTCGTCAGGCGCGGGTAGCAACCGCGCTCTGAATATCGGTTCTTCATCGTAGCGCAGTTTCTCCGCCCGGAGCGGCTTGGCGCCGGTGACGAAAATCAGTTCCTCTCGCTCGCTCAAGCGGCGCACTTCAGATGGCAGCAGCAGCGGGCGGCGTTCTTCGCGATAGGTGATGGCGCGGTGGTCGAGCCCGAAGAGCTGGCGCTTGCCGGACCAGGTCTCTTGCGGACGCATCTCGAAGATGTCGCCCGCAAGCTTGGAAATGGTCTCGGCGGTTTCCACATCGGTCGCGGCAAAGCTCGTGACGATCTGGCAATTGTCTAGAATGGTGTGATAGCGGCCATAGGCTTGCGTCACCTGATGCAGGGATTGAGTGACGAGATAGGCCGTGAGCCCGTAGCCGGCCATCGCGCCCATCGATTGCTCGAACACGTCGAGCTTGCCGAGCTGGGGAAATTCATCGAGCAGGAGGAGAAGATTGCGCTTCTTTTTGCGTCCATCGGCGGCGCGCTCCTGATGCTCCATCAGAATGCGGAGCACGGCGCCGAAGACGAGGCGGATGAGTGGTTTGACCCGCTTTGCGTCGTTCGGCGGCCAGCAGAGATAGAGCGTCACCGGCGCGTCGGCGCACATTAGGTCTGAGATGCGGAACGTCGAAGTCGCCGTGTTCTGCCGCACCAGTGGATCGGCGAAGAGACCGAGATAGCTTTCGGCGGTCGCCTTGATGCCGGCGCGCAGCTTCTCGTGGTAGGCCGAATAAGAGTGAGCGGCGCGCTTTACCTCTGGATGCGTCTCGGGCTCGCCGCTTGTTTCGTTCTTTCGATGAAGCGTCGCCTCCATCAGCTTCACGGTGTCATCGAAACGCGCCAGCAACTCGAACACGCGCGCGAGCGTCTTGCTCGGTAGGGGCTCCGCATAGACAACGTGGATGATGAGACCCGCCAGGATTTGCTTGGCGGCGCGGTCCCAGAACTCTTGAAAACGCCCGTCGCCATAAGGGTCGGCGATAAGTTCAACGAGGTTCTGGACGTCGCGAACTTCCTGCGCGCCGGGCCGGATCGTATCGAGGAGATTGAGCCGGTCTGAGATCGCATCGGTCGGCGCAAAACGGATCACCGGGCCGAGCCTCGCGCGCCAACCTGCAGTGCCAGGAAAATCGACACGGGCGTCGCCGGAATGAAGCTCGCCTTTCAAGTCCAAGACGAGGATTGAATGCGGCGACGCGAGCAGCGTGGGAATGACGCTGCCGCGGGTCTTGCCGGAGCGCGTGCCTCCGGTCAGCAAGTGATGATGCGGTCCATCGTAAGCGAGGATCTCGCCGTCTAGCTTGCCGATAATGATGCCGCCCTCGGCGAATAAGCCCGCATCTCGCGCGTCTTTACGGGCGCCCCAGCTCTTGGCGCCGAACGGCCGCTGACTGGGCTGAGAAGCCTTCAAAGCCAACAGCACGAGCATTGCGCTGCTCAGGAAGCCTGCGAAGACGATCAGTTTCGGCAACGCAAAGGCGCGCGGATATGGCGCGCTCCAGCGTTCTGACCAGGTCAAGATCGAGAAGGGCGCGTAGATCGGCGTTGAGCCGAACACCAAAGCTGGCCTGCCGAGCGCGGTTTGGTAGCTGAAGGTCTGCGCGCATGATTGCGTGGCCGCGAAACACGAAAGAACGCTGATCAAGGCAGCGGCGAGGCCGCTCCAAACCAGTCGCATGTCGAGTGTCCGCTCCCGCATGGATGGGAGCGTCACGCTGAATTCCTAGTGTCGCCACATGTTGCAACTCTCCCGGGGCGCCTCGCGCTTGGGGCGCCGACTCGCATGCGAGTTTCGTCACGCGCGTTGGTGTTAAGTGCTCAATTGAGGCAGCCGACGGGAGGTGATGCGGCCGACGAAATCAGCTATACTTCGGGTTGCATGCGAGAAACGCTCATCAGCGCCGATGTGATCGCTTTCGCAGCCGCGTGCGAGGCGGCAGCGACGCTTGGCGAGCTTGAAGCGATCTGGCGGCGCCGCATGGTTGAGATCGGATTTACGTTCGTGGCTCTTGGCGTACATGCCGATCCGCTCCGGCCCGATCGCGCCGCCTACGTTTTTCAGAACTATCCCAAAGAGTGGATCGCTCACTTTTCGGCGCAGCGTTACCATCTCGTCGATCCGGTTTATCGAGCTGCGGAGGCGGGGGCCGGCGAATTCGTTTGGACCGATCCAGAATTTCTGCAACCGCTGTCTTGGCGCCAGCGCCGCATCCTCAACGAGGCGAGGGAGTTCGGGCTCCACCACGGGCGAACTCATACGTTGGCGTCCATTCTCCCGCTTCGCGCCTCGGCTTCATTGGTGTCGAGCGAGCCGGACATGCCGGAAGATATTTATGCCGCCGGCAAGCTGATCAATGTCGTCGTCCACCACCGGGCAGCCCAGATGTGCATCGCTGCAGCCCCGCGTTTTGCCGAACTGCGCCGGCGAGAGCGTCAATGCCTGGAGCTTTGCGCGAGCGGTTTAACCGACGCGGACATTGCGCGCGGCTTGGGTTTAAGCGTTGCAACTGTGCGGCGCCACATTGAACGTGCGCGGGTGCGCTTGGGCGCTAGCACGCGTATTCAAGCCGTGGCGCGCGCAATTAATTCGGGACAAATCAAACCCACCATCTGATTTATTTGCGCCGCTGTGCGCAAAGTTTGTGCAGAAATCTTGGAAAAGATTTCTCAAAAGATATTCACGTCCATGGGGCGGAAAATTTCGCCACGCAAATGTTGCACGCGCTCTTGTCATCGAAGCTTCTTCGCCATCTAAAAGTTCCGGGGCGAGGAGGTTCCCATGCAAGCCCGCATCAACTGGGCGTTCGCGGAGGTCTGCGATCGCGCTACAAACGTTGCCGAACTCCACGCGGCGTTCATGCGCGAGATGCGCGCGCTTGGCTTCAGCTATGCGGCATGCGCGTCGCATGTCGATCCGCTAAAGCCGCCCGCTGACGCCGTGATGATGGTAGACTATCCGCTCCCATGGCTGCAGCGCTTCAGTGACCAGAATTATGCAACGCGCGATCCCGTTTATTGGGCGGCGCGGCGGCAGACACTGCCATTTCAGTGGAGCGACCGCGTCTTTCGCGCTGGCCTTGCCAGCGATCAGCTTCGCATCCTGAACGAAGCAGCTGAAGCAGGTCTCGCCGATGGCATCACCATTCCGATCCACGCGCCGGACGCGCTGCCGGCATCGTGTTCATTGGTGATTGGACCCGACGGGGTCGATCCGCTCAATGCGCAGAAGGCGACATGGTACGGCGTCTATGCGCATGAATGCGCGCGGCGGCTGCGCCTTGCCGCCATGCCGGCCCGGCCCGTGTTGAGTCCACGCGAGCGTCAGTGCGTCCAATTGCTGGGGCAGGGCAAGGATGATGGCGCCATGGCGATCATCCTCGGCCTCAGCGAACACACGGTGCACAACATCGTGCGCCGAGCGATGGGCAAGTACGGGGTCGGCAGCCGGGTGCAGGCATTCGTACGTGCATTGAAAGACGGACAGATTCGGCTGGAGGATGTGGCGACCTGAGACGATCGTCGGATTGTCAATAGGCACGTCCGTGCCCGTTTCGCGGAAGCGGAACCCTGATCAATCTCCGAGGCCTGAGCGAGCCCGGAGGTCCCATGATCCACATCGTCACTGCCGAGAACCGGCGCCACTATCACCACGCGCTGATGGAGATGCACCGTCAGCGTAAAGAGGTGTTCATCGACCAGCTGAAGTGGCGCTTGGAGGAAAGCGCCGGCATCGAGATCGACGCGTACGACTGTCCCGAAGCGGTTTATCTCATTGAAGCAGCGGCGCCGCGGGCAGCCGTCACCGGTTCAGCGCGACTGCTGCAGACCGATCGACCCCATTTGCTCGGCGATCACTTCCGCTTCCTCTGTGATGGGACGCCGCCGGCGGGGCCCGACGTGTGGGAGGCGACCCGTTTTTGTCCCGCGCCGGACACGAGGCCAGGCCAGCCACGCCACGATCTGCTCGCGCGCATGATCGCGGGCATCATGGAGACCGCGCTCATTTTCGGCGTCGAGCGCGTCACCTTCGTCGCGAACGCAGCGCTTACGCCGCTCGCGGCAAAGGCGGGTTGGGATGCCGAGCCCCTGGGCGCTGCGCGCCGCGTTGGACGAGATCGCCTCACCGCTTTCGTCGCCGCAATCGACCAGCGCGGCCTCAAGCGCGTGCGCGAACGCAACAACATAAAGACGCCGGTCACCCGATTTCTCGATGGCGAAGCCACTCAGGCTGCGTGAAGGAGAGCTTCCATGATGAACGCATCGAACGTCGTTCCGATGGTCCCGGCAAACCTCGATCATCTGTCGATTCTGGAGCGCGACGGCTTTGTCGTGCTTGAAGATGTGCTTAACGCCCGGCGCTGCCAGGAGCTCGCCAATGAGCTCGAACCTTGGCTCGAAGCGACGCCGCGCTGCGAAGGCGACTTCTACGGCTGGAAGACGACGCGCGTCGGCGGGCTCCTCTCGAAGGCGCCCAGCGTTTCCGATCTCGTCATGGACCCTTACATCCTGGCGATCGCGGAGGCGTTGCTGCGGCCCAATTGCGATTGCATCCAGCTCAATCTGACCCAAGCCGTGCGGGTGCATGGGCAAGAGCGTCCACAGGCGCCGCATCGTGACGAAGAGATGTGGCCTTGGCCGACGAACGGGCGCCACTGGCTCTTGAACGTGATGTGGGCGGTCAGCGATTTCACGGAACAGAATGGCGCCACGCGCCTCTGGCGCGGCAGCCATCGTCATGAACTCGATCGCAGCATCGATCCTGCCGACAGCGTCCCTGGCGCGATGAAACGCGGCTCGGCGCTGCTCTTTCTGGGCTCCCTGACGCACGGCGCCGGCCAGAACCTCACCGACTTGCCGCGCACGGGCGTCATCGTCAGCTACTGTCTCGGTTGGCTGAAGACGTACGAGAACCAGTTTCTGGCTTATCCGCGGGAAGTGGCGGCCGCATTCCCGGAGGATCTGCAGCGGCTGATCGGCTATCGCATCCACCGGCCCAATCTGGGCGGTTGGGAGGGGCAGGACCCGATCAACTATCTCCGCGAACAGCGTGGGTTCATGCCGCACGTCGATGCGCTTACGCCGGAGATTGCTGAACAATTGCGTGCGCACTATCGGGAGCAGGAAAGCTCCGGACGTTAATGGCTGCGGACGCAGGCATAACGGAGCGCGTCTATGCAACGCTGCGAGAATCCATTTTGAATGGTTCATTGCGCGCACGGGAGCATTTAGACATCGAGACTCTGGCCAAGCGTCTTCAAGCCAGCGCTACTCCCGTGCGACACGCGCTCGCCGTCCTTACAGTCGAGAACTTGGTAAAGCTCACGCCCGGCAAAGGCTATTCGGTCGCGTTCTGGAGCGAGCGTGAGCTCTCGGTGCTTTATCTATGGCGCGGCCAACTCGCGGCATTGGCGACGGCTGCTTACGACGTGCGCCCGCTGCCGAGTAATCTCAACAAACGGCCATATGCTGAAGCGCTGTCGTCCATCTTCACCCACGTCGAGGCAGGCTGCCATGGCGAATTGGGGCGCGCCATTGCCGCCACGGACGCGCGTCTCACTTTGGCGCGGGCGGCCGAGCCCGAAGTGCTGGAAAGGGTTGGCGCGCATGTGAATGATCTGATCGGAGCGTCGCAGCAAAGTAGGGCGAAGCTTCAAGCAGCGCTTCGCCGTCATTTTAGAACGCGCGTTCGTGAAGCCGGCCGTATTCGAGCGCGAGCCGCCTTGGCGGCTTTGCCGCGCAACGACGAATAGCCTTCAAGATATTCACCGATATAGTCCAACTGATCGGCGGCACTAATGTCATGCTTGCCATCGTTCGGTGTCCCGAACGCTCAAGGAGTAAGGCAATGCGTGAAGAACAAATCCGCGATGAAGCCATCACCGTACTCGGTGACGCGACCGCTTTGACGAAGGGCGAGCGGCTCGAACAATCCATTGAGGCGCTCACCTTCCCCGACAAGTACGACGTGGGCTGAAGCGCGGCGCGCCGGCCGCGCGGGACCGTGCGGCCGGACGCGGCCCGTAGCCCGGATACCTCTTCACTCATCAGGGATATCACGCCATGGAAAAACACGAACAGTGCGATGAATTGGTCGTCATCGGTGACGCCACCGTTCTGACGCGCGGCGAGTGGATGCCAGACGCCATGGAAGGCTTCGTGCACCCCGACTTCTACGATGCATGACGATGTCGCGTTCGGGCGTGTAGAAGCGCCCGAACGCTTACCATGGGCGTCCCATACGCGCTGGGCGGTTGAGAATGATGTTCTCTATGTTCTTGACCTTCGCAATGACGCCTACCTCTCGCTGCCGGTACTGAAGTTGCGGGCGGACCCCGACGCTCTGGTGGAGCGACTAAGCGCGCGTGGGCTCCTGCGGTCGCCGCTCAAACCGCCTGTCTTCCTGCTGAAAGAAATGCTTGGAAGGGGACAGGGCGGCTT
>Ga0196964_10001282_pt1 | contig 12893 bp, 7 predicted proteins | sample S1_10metaG_FD_148615 | JGI IMG/M metagenome (GOLD analysis project Ga0196964, IMG submission 148615) | Soil microbial communities from Anza Borrego desert, Southern California, United States - S1_10 | ecosystem: Environmental > Terrestrial > Soil > Desert | place: USA: California | collected...
TCGTGGATCTCGGTGGCGGCGAGCGCCTCGGCGAAGCCGGTGCGCGCGGCCTCCATCTGCGGGGAGTGGAAGGCGCCCGCGACGTCGAGGCGCAGCACGCGCAGGTCGTCGGCCTTCGCCTGCGCGGCCGCCGCGTCGAGCGCGTCGGGCGCGCCGGAGAGGACGACCTGCCCGGGCGCGTTGTCGTTGGCGACCGCGACGCCGTGGGCGGCGGCCAGGCGGCGCGACTGCGTGGCGGTGCCGCCCAGCAGGGCCAGCATGGTCCCGCCGCCGGCGGCCTCGCCGGACTCGGCCATGAGCCGGCCGCGCTGCACCGCGAGCGCGAGCGCGTCCTCGTCGCGCAGGACGCCGGCGGCGGCCAGCGCCGACAGCTCGCCCAGCGAATGGCCGGCGAGCGCGAGCGGCTCGACGTCGCCGGCCAGGCGGCTCCAGCCCGCCAGCGAGGCGCAGAGGATCGCCGGCTGGGCGAAGCGGGTGCTCTCGCGGACCCGCTCGAACGGGTCGTCGCCCACGAGCGCGGCGGCCTGCTCGAGCAGGTCGGGCCGGCGCTCGGCGACGAGGTCCCGCATGTCCGCGGTGTGGGCGCCCTGCCCGGGGAACAGGACGGCGGTGGGGGCTCGGTCGAACACGTTGACCACCCTCGACACCGCGGCAGCCCCGAGGGAACCCGATTCCGCCGCAGACCCCCCGGGCGGGGGGAGTCAGGGGGACGTCGGTGGGGGGTCAGGCCAGCAGGCCGAGGCGCTGCGCGCGCTGCACGGCCTGCGTGCGGTTGCGCACGCCGAGCTTGCGATAGACGCCGGAGGTGTGCTCCTTGACCGTGTGCGGCGAGAGGTGCAGCCGCTTGGCGATCTCGGCGTTCGTCGCACCCGAGGACATCAGCCCGAGGACCTCGCGCTCGCGCTCGCTCAGCGGTGGGCCGGCGGGCTCCTCGACCGGCTCGAAGACGGTCATCCCGCGCCCGACCATGCGCACGGCGTCGGCGATGTCGGAGGCCGGCCACTCCTTGGGCACGAAGCCGGCGGCCCCGGCCGCCCGCGCCGCCGCCGGCGAGATCCGCCCCGCCCCGGAGATGAGCAGGACCGCGGTCTGCGGCGAGACGGCACGCAACCGCTGGGAGACCTCCGGCCCCGACTCCTCGCCGACGAAGAGGTCGACGAGGGCCACGTGGGGCTCGAAGCGCCGGGTCAGCGCCTCCGCCTCGGCCCCCGTGCGCGCGCTCAGGCAGCGCTCGACCCACGGCTGCTCGCCGAGCATCACGCGAAAGCCCCAGTGCACGACGTCGTGGTCGTCCACCACGAGGACGCGCAGGCGCCGGCCGGTGTCGCTCACAGGACGCATCATGCCGCGCCGGCCACCACGAGCCGCACCTGCCAGCGCCCGTCCGGCGCCAGCCCGTACTCGACGAGGCCGCCGGCCTGCAGCGCCGCGTGCTGCGCCAGCCGCAGGCCCATCCCGACCTGGCCCGGGCCGGGCTCGCCGCGGACCCCGTCGTTGACCACCTCGAGCACGAACGTGCCGTCCTCGGCGCGGATCCGCACGTCGACGCAGCCCGGCTCGGCGTGCTTGACGATGTTCGTCACCGCCTCGCCCAGGACCTCCTGCGCGAGCGCCTGCAGCGCCGGAGGCGTCGCCGCGGGGTCGCCCTCGACACGGATGTCGAAGCCGTGGCCGGCGGCCTGCAGGTCGGCGAGCTCCTCGGCCAGCGTGCTGGTCCTGCGCCGCAGGTCGCGGCTGAGCGGGCGCTCGAGCAGCCCCCGGAGGTCCTCCAGCGCCGTCTGGACCTCGCCGGCGCAGCGCACGCGCTCCTCCGCCGGCAGGTCCCGGTCACTGGCCGACAGCGCCAGCAGGACGCCGAACAGCCGCTGGATGACGCCGTCGTGGATGTCGCGCGCGAGGTCGATGCGCTCGAGCAGGGCCCGCGCCTTGCCCTGCTGATAGGTGGCGATGCGCGCGGTCGCCGCGAGCGCGGCGGTCTTGCCGAGGATCCACAGCCGGTGGCGCGTGGCGTCGTCCAGCGCGGCCGCCTCGGGGGCCCGCTGGCCGAGCACCACGCCGATCAGCAGCCCCGACGCGCACAGGGGAACGCAGACGAGCGGGCCCTGATCGGCCTCGGACAGGAACTGGTCGGGGAGGCGCCCGGCGAACGGGGGGCGCGCCTCGACCACCGTGTCGTCGAGCAGCGCCTGACGCGCCACGTCGGCGGTGTCGATCGTGACCGGCACCTTGGCGAAGGCCTCGAAGTCGATGCCGTGGCTGCCCACGACCCGCACGCGCCGGCGGCCGGGGTCGTAGCGGAACACGAGCGCCCGGTGCATGTCGGACTGGCTGCACATCGCCTCCGCGAGGCGGCCGTAGAACGACGGGCCCTCCCCGCCCTCCTCGACCTGGTCGAGGACGGCGACGAACTGCTCGAGCACCTCGATCTGGTGCTGGGCAGCGGCGAGCGCGTCGGCGGCGGAGGCGGCCATCGCACCCGAGGATGACGCGCGCGGGCCGCCACTGCCAACGCGTCCCCCCGATCGGGGGGCGAGGACGACCGAGGGCCCCGCCGGAGCGGGGCCCTCGCCGTCATGCGTGCTTCGCCTTGCGGCTAGGCGATGGTCTGCGGGCCGAGCTGGATCACTCCGCCGTGACCAGTCGACGGCTCGAACTGGTTGTTGCCGTAGTACACGGCGTCATAGCCGAGCCCTGGCAGGGTCCCCGAGAGGGCCTGTGCCAGACCGCCGCACTCCCAGCTGCCGTCCGGCGCGGTGACCGCCGAGCACAGCAGCGTGTTGTTGCTGTAGGCGAACACCGGCTGGCCACCGAGGCCAGCGCCGGCCGGGTTGGCTGGCGTCTCCAGGATGTCCGACCGCGTCAGGCGACCGCTGGCCCGGAGGTACACGCCGAGCGGGTTCCGGCCGCCCAGCTCCAGGATCAGCGGGTTGACCTGCATCGTCGTCGGCACCCGCTGCACCGTCGGGCTCGAGGTCCAGGTCTTGGTCGCCGTGGCGCTCCGCGTCTGACCGTTGCGGTCGACGAAGCTCGCGGTGACGGTGTCCTGGCCCGCCGTGGTACCGGTCCAGCAGTGCTGGGTCTGGCCGTTGGCGTCGGTCGTGCCGGTCGCGTTCTGCGTGGTCGGGTGCGTGCCCGTCCGCGAGAACGTGACCTGCTCGCCCTGGCTCGGGTTCGGGTCGTTGGTCGTGGCGGTCACGCAGTGCTCCGTGCCCACCGGGTTGGAGTCCGACTGCGGCGTCAGCGTGATGCCGGTGTTGTCGGGCTGCGAGCCCTGCCACGTCTTCGTGGCAGTGGTGCTCCGGGTGATCCCGTTGCGGTCCGTGAACGAGGCCGTGATCGTGTCCGTGCCCGCGTTGGTGCCGCGGTACGTGTACGAGGCGGTGCCGTTCTGGCCCGTGGTCTGGGTCGTCGCCCCCTGCGGGTTGGCGCCGGCGACCGAGAAGGTCACCGTCTCACCCTGGCTGGCGTTCGGGTCGTACGTGGTGGCCACGACCGTGTGGTCGGTGCCCACCGGGTTGGTGTCCGCCCTCGGTGTCAGCTCGATCGCGCTGTGGCACCGCTGGTGGAACTCCTCCTGGCTGAGGCGCCCGTTGTTGCAGTTCGGGTCGCAGTCAGGATCGCGCGGTCCGATGTCGTCGCACGGATCGCACTGGGCGCCCCGCGGTCCGACGTTGTCGCACGGATCGCAGTCCGCCGCACGCGGCCCGACGTTGTCGCACGGGTTGCAGTTCTCCCCGTACGGCCCGACGTTGTCGCACGGGTTGCAGTTCGCCCCGTACGGCCCGCGGTTGTCACACGGGTCCCGGTCGTCGTCGCAGTCACGACGGCGGTCACGCCCGACGCAGTCGTCGTCGTCGTCGCCATCGCAGTCGCGATCGCGCGCCCGACGCTCGCCGCGGCAGTCGTTGTCGTCGTCGTCGTCATCGTCGCCGCCGGGGTACCGGCCCGGACGATCCCGGTCGCGATCGTCGTCATCGTCGTCGCGATCGCCCCGGCAGCGCCGGTTGCGGTCACGGTCACGGTCACGATCCCGGTCGCGGTCGCCACGGTCCCGATCACGGTCGCCCCGGTCCCGATCGCGGTCGCCGCGGTCGCGGCCCTCTTCATCGTCGTCGTCGCCGCGGTCGCTGCCGTCGCGACGCTGCGAGCTCCGCGCCCGATCGGGCCGGTAGCAGTTGTTGCCGCGATGGTCGGCCCGGCGGATCTTCTTCGCCTTCTTGGACCGCTTCGTGGCCTTCTTGTTCTTCTTGGCCTTCTTGGACTTGGCCGCCTGCTTCTTGGACTTGGCCGCCTGCTTCTTGGCCTTCGCCCCTGCCTTGGTCGACGCACTAGGCGCCTTGCTCGCAGCCCCGGCCGTCGCAGCGCTCATCGCGCCTGCGAAGGCGAGCAACGAACAGATGAGCGCGGCGACGAGCAACCTGCTCGTCCAGACCCGCCCCGTCGTACTCGTCATCCGAGTCCCCCTTGGATTGCCGACGCGGACGCCGGCCCGCTCCCGCCACGCCCGGACAGACTCGTTCGCCCAGGCGAGCGCCGTTCGTGGGCGACGCTAACCGCGCCTTGGCGGGTTGGGAACGCCCTGTCCGGGTGGTACGCGCCTGTACGTACGGGCCTACCCGCCTTTTGGATGGTCCCGCCCGCCGGCCCGACCCTCAGGCTGAGGTCGAGCCTCAGGCCGATCGACGGCGGACGGGCGGCAGGTCGGTCGCCGTGCCCGCCGCCACCTCGGCCGCGATGCCCAAACTCTCCGACAGCGTGGGGTGCGGATGGATCGTGAGGCCCAGATCCTCGACGTCCGCCCCGGTTTCCATAGCCAGAACCGCCTCGGCGATCAATTCACCGGCATGTGGTCCAACGATGCCGGCGCCCAGCAGACGGCCGCTGCCCTTCTCCACGATCCACTTGGTCATGCCGTCGGGCCGGCCGCTGGACAGCGCGCGTCCGGAGGCGGACCACGGGAAGCGCCCGACCTCAACCGTGACGCCCTCCTCGGCTGCCTGGGTCTCGGTGAGCCCCGCCCAGGCCAGCTCCGGATCGGTGTAGGCGACGGCCGGGATGGCCACCGGATCGAACGCCGCGTCGCGGCGCCCGGCGGCGGCCTCCGCGGCCACCTTGCCCTCGTGGATGGCCTTGTGCGCGAGCATCGGCTCCCCGACCAGGTCGCCGATGGCGAAGATGTGCGGCACGTTCGTGCGCATCTGCCGGTCCACGGGCACGACGCCGCGGGCGCCGAGCTCCACGCCGGCGGCGTCGAGCCCGAGCCGGTCGCCGTTGGCGCGGCGCCCGACGGCGACCAGCACGCGGTCAAACGCCGCCGGCTCCGGGCCGCCCTCGCCGAAGGTCACGCGCAGCGCCTCGCCGTCGGGCTCGACGGCCTCGACGGCGGTTCCGAGATGGATCGCGGCGTAGCGCCCCGAGATGCGCTTGTGCAGCGGCTTGACGAGGTCGCGGTCGGCGCCCGGGATCAGCCCGTCCTGCAGCTCCACCACCGTCACCGCGCTGCCGAGCGCGTCGTAGACGGTGGCCATCTCCAGACCGATGATCCCGCCGCCGACGACCAGCAGGCGCTCCGGCACGTCGGCCAGGTCCAGCGCGCTCGTGGAGTCCAGGACCCGCGGGTGCTCGGCCGGGATCCCCGGCAGGCGCACGGCATGCGACCCGGCCGCGACGATGCAGCGATCGAACTCCAGCCGCTCGCCGTCGACCTCCATCGCGTGCGCCCCGGTGAAGCGGGCCTCGCCGCGCACGACGGTCACCTTGCGGCCCTTGGCCATCTGTCCGAGCCCGCCGGTGAGCCGGTCGACGGCCCCGTCCTTGAACGCCCGCACGCCGTCGAGGTCGATCGACGGGGCTCCGAACGCGATGCCGTGCGCCGCGGCGTCCTCGGCTTCCGCCAGGACCTTCGCCACGTGCAGCAGGGCCTTGGACGGGATGCAGCCGACGTTCAGGCACACGCCGCCCAGGCGCTCGTGGCGCTCGACGAGCGTGACGTCGAGGCCGAGGTCGGCGGCGCGGAAGGCCGCGGTGTAGCCGCCCGGGCCGGCCCCGAGCACGACGAGCTGCGCCCGGCTCACAGCAGCACGCGCCGCAGGTCGCCCAGCACGCCGGCCAGGTGCGTGCAGAACCGCGCCGCCAGCGCCCCGTCGACGACGCGGTGGTCGTAGCTGAGCGACAGCGGCAGCATCAGCCGCGGCTGGAACTGCGTGCCGTCCCACACCGGCTTCGTCGCGCTGCGCGTGACGCCCAGGATCGCCACCTCCGGCGCGTTGACGATCGGCGTGAAGCCGGTGCCGCCGAGGCCGCCGAGCGAGGAGATGCTGAACGTGCCGCCCGCCATCTCGGCGGGCGTGAGCTTGCCGGCGCGCGCCTTGGCGCTCAGCGCGGTCAGCTCGGCGGCCACCTCGAGCAGGCCCTTGGCGTCGACGTCCTTGATGTTGGGCACCACCAGGCCGCCCGGCGTGTCGACGGCGAAGCCCAAGTGGTAGTAGCGCTTGAGCACCAGCTCGTCGCCGTCCAGCGACGAGTTGAGCTCGGGAAACGCCTTCAGCGAGGCGACGCACGCCTTCAGCAGCAGCGCGACCATCGTCACCTTGACGTCGGACTGCTCGGCGTTGGTGCGCTTGCGGAACGCCTCGAGCTCCGTGACGTCGGCGTCCTCGTGATGGGTGACGTGCGGGATGCGCACCCAGTTGCGCGCGAGGTTCGGCCCGCTGATCTTCTTGATGCGTGACAGCGGCGCGCGCTCGACCTCGCCGTACTTCGCGAAGTCGACCTGCGGCCACGGCGCCAGGCCCAGGTCGGCCCCGCCGGTGCCACCGGTGATCGCGCTGCGCAGGTCGTCCTTGGTGATCCGGCCCTTGCGACCGGTGCCGCGGAGGGTGCTCAGGTCGATGCCCAGCTCGCGGGCCAGGCGGCGGACCGCCGGGCTGGCGTGCGGCGCGCCCGGGATCGTGGGCAGCGGGGGCGGCTCCTGCACGGTCGGCGCCGAGGGCGCGTCGCGGTCCTCCGGGCCGGCGGCCTGCGCCTCGGCCACGACCGCTGCCTCGGCGCCGGCCGCCGGGGCGCCGTGCGTCGCGGGCGCGTCGGACGCTGCCGGCGCGCCCTCGGCTGCGGGCGCGCTGCCGTTGCCGCCGGCGTCGGCCCCCGCGGCCTCGGTGGCCTCGAGCACGAGCAGGACGACGCCCTCCTTCACGCGGTCGCCGACGTTGACCTTGAGCTCCTTGACCTCACCGCCGAACGGCGCCGGGACGTCCATGGTCGCCTTGTCGGACTCGAGGGTGACCAGCGGGTCCTCCGCCGCGACGGTCTGGCCGACCTCCACGAGGACCTCGATAACGGGCACGTCCTCGAAGTCGCCGATGTCGGGGACCGCGACCTCCTTCAGCGCCGCCACGGGGCCTCCGATCCGCCGACGATGCCGTAGCGGCTGATCGCCTCGCGCACCCGCTCGACCGGCAGCTCGCCCTCGGCCGCCAGGCCGTTGAGCGCGGCCACCGCGACGTGGTGGCGGTCGACCTCGAAGAAGCGCCGCAGCACCTTGCGGTAGTCGCTGCGGCCGAAGCCGTCGGTTCCCAGGACGGTGTACCTCCCTGGCACGTAGGGGCGGATCTGCTCGGCGAACATCCGCACGTAGTCGGTGGCCGCGACCACCGGGCCCCGGCCGAGCTCGAGCTGGCTGGTGGCCCACGGCTTGCGCGGCGTCCAGGACGGCTGCAGCCGCGCCTCGCGCTCGACGGCCATGCCGTCGCGCTGCAGCTCGTTGAAGCTCGTGGCGCTGAAGACGTCGGCCTGCACGTCCCACTCCTCGGCCAGGAGGTCGGCGGCGGCCTCGACCTCGCGCAGGATCGCTCCGGAGCCGACGAGCCGGACGCGCGGGCCCGGCGAGCCGTCGTCCGCCGCGCGGATGCGGTGCATCCCGCGCAGCACCCCTTCCGCCGCGCCGTCAGGCATCGGCGGGTGCTGGTAGTTCTCGTTCATCAACGTCAGGTAGAAGAACACGTCCTCCTGCTCGGCGAGCATGCGGCGCAGGCCGTCCTGCACGATCACCGCCACCTCGTAGCCGTAGGTCGGGTCGTACGAGATGCAGTTGGGGTAGGCGGCGGCCATCACCTGGCTGTGGCCGTCCTCGTGCTGCAGGCCCTCGCCGTTGAGCGTCGTGCGGCCCGAGGTGCCGCCCAGGAGGAACCCGCGGGCGCGCATGTCGCCGGCCGCCCACAGCAGGTCGCCGACCCGCTGGAACCCGAACATCGAGTAGTAGATGTAGAAGGGGATCATCGGCTCGCCGTGGTTGGCGTACGAGGTCGCCGCGGCGATCCAGGAGGCGGTCGCGCCGGCCTCGTTGATGCCCTCCTGGAGGATCTGGCCGGCGCGGTCCTCCCGGTAGAACATGAGCTGCTCGCGGTCCTCCGGGTGGTACAGCTGGCCGACCTGGCTGAAGATCCCCAGCTGGCGGAACATGCCCTCCATGCCGAACGTGCGCGACTCGTCGGCGACGATCGGCACCACCCGCGGGCCGAGCTCCTTGTCACGCAGGACGGCCGCGAGCACGCGCACGAAGGCCATCGTGGACGAGACCTCGCGCTCGCCCGTGCCGTCCAGGACGGACCGGAAGACGTCCAGCGACGGGACCCGTAGCGGCCGGTCGCGGACCACGCGGGCCGGCAGCGAGCCGCCGAGCGCCTCCCGGCGCTCGCGCAGGTAGCGCTCCTCGTCGCTGCCCGGTGCCGGCTTGAGGAAGGCCTTCGCGCGCACCTGCTCGTCGGTGAGCGGGAGGCCGAAGCGGTCGCGGAACGCCAGCAGCGCGCCCTCGCCCATCTTCTTCTGCTGATGGGTGATGTTCTGGCCCTCGCCGGCCTCGCCCATCCCGTAGCCCTTGATGGTCTTGGCCAGGATCACGGTCGGCTGACCGGTGTGCGCCATGGCCGCCGCGTAGGCCGCATGGACCTTGACGGGGTCGTGGCCGCCGCGGTTGAGCTGCCAGATCTCGTCGTCGCTCATCTGCGCGACCATCTCGGCGAGCTCGGGATAGGCGCCGAAGAAGTGCTCACGCACGTAGCGGCCGTTGCGCGACTTGTACGTCTGGTAGTCGCCGTCGAGCGCCTCCTCCATCCGCTTGCGCAGGATGCCGGTGGTATCCGCCGCGATCAGCGGGTCCCAGCGCGAGCCCCAGATCACCTTGATGACGTTCCAGCCGGCCCCGCGGAAGTTCGTCTCGAGCTCCTGGATGATCTTGCCGTTGCCGCGGACCGGGCCGTCCAGGCGCTGCAGGTTGCAGTTGATGACGAAGACCAGGTTGTCGAGGCGCTCGCGTCCCGCGAGCGACAGCGCGCCCATCGACTCCGGCTCGTCCATCTCGCCGTCGCCCAGGAAGGCCCACACCTTGCGATCGGCCATGTCGGCGATCCCGCGCCCGGCGAGGTACTTCATGAAGTGGGCCTGGTAGATGGCCATGAGCGGCCCCAGGCCCATGGACACCGTGGGGAACTGCCAGAAGTCCGGCATGAGCCACGGGTGCGGGTAGGAGCTCAGCCCGCCGCCGCCCACCTCCTGGCGGAAGCGCAGCAGCTCCTCCTCGCTGAACCGGCCCTCGAGGAACGCACGCGCGTAGATGCCGGGCGACGAGTGGCCCTGGAAGAGGACCAGGTCGCCGCCGCGCTCCTCGGTGGCGGCGCGCCAGAAGTGGTTGAAGCCGACCTCGTAGAGCGTGGCGGCCGACTGGTAGGAGGCGATGTGGCCGCCGAGCTCGCTGGACTCCGCGTTGGCGCGCAGGATCATTGCCACCGCGTTCCAGCGCACGAGCGCGCGGACGCGCTGCTCGAGGACGACGTCGCCGGGCAGCTCCGGCGTGTCGGCCACGTCGATCGTGTTGACGTACGGCGTGGTGAGGCCGGCCGGCACGGCCACACCGGAACGCCCGGCGCGCTCCAGCAGCGCCTCGAGCAGCTGCGAGGCCCGGCCGGGGCCGTCGGCCTCGACCACGTCGTCGAGCGCCTCGAGCCATTCCTGGGTCTCGGCGTCGTGGACGTGGTCGGTGAGGGCCATGATCGGACCTTCTGCCACGCGCGGGCCCAGCGCAACCCCGGCCCCCCGATCGGGGGACCAGCCAGTTGTCCTCGCACGACGTTGACGTGGTGTCTGGGCACTGGTGGGATCGGGAAATCCCGATGCAGACCCCGAGGAGGAGCCCGTCGTGCAAGGCTTGATGCAGCCCACCCCCCTGACCCTGGTCCAGGCGTTCACCAGGGCCGAGCGCCTGTTCGCCGACAAGCAGATCGTCACGGCGACGACCGGCGGCGGCCGCGAGCGGACGACGTACGGCGAGTGGGCGCTGCGCACGAGGAAGCTGGCCGGCGTCCTCGACCAGCTCGGCGTGAGCGCCGACGGCCGCGTGGGGACGTTCGCCTGGAACACCGCCCGCCACCTCGAGCTGTACTTCGCCGTCCCCTGCTCGGGCCGGGTGCTGCACACCCTCAACATCCGGCTGTTCCCCGAGCAGGTCGTCTACGTGGCCAACCACGCCGAGGACGAGGTCGTCTTCGTCGACCGCTCGCTCATCCCGCTGCTGTGGCCGCTGGTGGACGAGCTCGAGACCGTCCGCCACTTCGTGGTGATGGACGACGGCGCGTCCGTCGACATCCCCGACGACCCGCGGATCCGGCACTACGAGGACCTCCTGGAGGCCGCCGAGGCGGTCGCCGCCTTCGAGGTCGCCGACGAGAACAGCGCCGCGGCCATGTGCTACACGAGCGGCACGACCGGCAACCCGAAGGGCGTCGTCTACTCCCACCGGTCGATGACGCTGCACGCGATGGCCACCATGCTGGCCGACACCTTCGGGCTCAGCGAGCGCGACGTCCTGCTGCCGGTGGTGCCGATGTTCCACGCCAACGCGTGGGGCCTCGCGCACGCCGCCGTCATGACCGGCTCCTCGCTCGTCCTGCCCGGCCCGGACCTCTCGCCGCCGGCCATCGCGAAGCTGCTGATCGACGAGAAGGTCACGCTCACCGCCGGCGTGCCGACGATCTGGATGGGGGTCCTGCCCGAGCTCGAGGGCCAGGACACGAGCGCGCTGACGCGCATCGTCTGCGGCGGCTCGGCGGTCCCGCGGGCGCTGTCGGAGGCCTACCGCGAGAAGACCGGCCGTCCGATCCTGCAGGCCTGGGGCATGACGGAGACCAGCCCGATCGGCTCGGTGGCCCGCGTGAAGTCGACGCTCGCCGACCGCTCCGAGGACGAGCTGGCCGGCCTGCGGGCGACCGTCGGCCTGGTGGCGCCGCTGGTCGAGGCGCGCATCGTCGAGCAGGGCACGACGGACGAGCTGCCGTGGGACGGCCAGGCGCAGGGCGAGCTGCAGGTGCGCGGCCCCTGGATCGCCAACGGCTACTACAACGACGAGCGCTCGCCGATCAGCCCCGACGGCTGGCTGCAGACGGGCGATGTCGCGACGATCGACCAGGAGGGCTACATCCGCCTCGTCGACCGCACCAAGGACGTCATCAAGTCCGGCGGCGAGTGGATCTCCTCGGTCGAGCTCGAGAACGAGATCATGGCCGACGACCGCGTCGCGGAGGCGGCGGTCATCGGCGTGCCCGACGAGAAGTGGGGCGAGCGGCCGCTCGCCTGCGTGGTGCCCGCCGAGGGCGCGTCGCTGACGCCCGACGACGTCCGCGAGTTCCTCGACGGGCGGGTGGCGAAGTGGTGGATCCCCGAGCGCGTCGAGCTCATCGACGAGGTCCCGAAGACCTCCGTCGGCAAGTTCTCCAAGAAGGACCTGCGCGCGAAGTTCGTCGGCGAGGAGGCCACCGCCGCGCCGGGCGCGGGCCGGTAACGCAGCCTTCGGTGCACCAAGGGGCCCGGCCCCTTGGTGCACCGCCGGTGTGCCCCCGCACATCGCCCCTGCGCAGATGTGGGCGGCGAACCCTCCTTTGCGCCGCGCCGGCGGGCTAGCGTGCTGCGTCCCGTCAGCGAGGAGAGGAAGTGGACGTGTCGCGTACGGAGGTCGAGTTCTGGTCGGGCCGCGAGCGCTGCGCCGGCTGGCTGTGGCGCCCGGAGGACGACGGAGCCGACGTCGGCTGCGTGGTGCTCGCCCACGGCTTCGGCGGGGTGCGCGAGGCGCGCCTGTGGGCCTTCGCCGAGCGCTTTGCGCAGGCCGGGTTCGCGGCGCTCGTGTTCGACTACCGCCACTTCGGCGCCAGCGGCGGCGAGCCGCGCCAGCTGCTGGACATCGGCCGCCAGCACGAGGACTGGCGCGCGGCGATCGCCTTCGCCCGCAGCCTCGACGGCGTCGACGCCGACCGCGTTGCGGCCTGGGGCACGTCGTTCAGCGCCGGGCACGTCATGGTCCTGGCCGCCCAGGACCCGCGGCTGGCGGCCGCCATCTCGATGAACCCGTTCGTCGACGGCCTGCCCACGCTGGCCGGCATGCATCCCCCCACGATCGCCAGGCTCACCGCGGCCGCGATCGCCGACCTTCTCGCGCGCGCCACCGGCCGCCCGCCGGTGGAGGTGCCGATCGTCGCCCAGCCGGGCGAGCTGGCGGTGATGAACGGGCCGGGCGCGCTGCGCGGCTACGAGGCGCTCTTCGAGCCCGGCGACGAGCTGGTCAACCGGGTGTGCGCCCGCATCGCGCTGCGCGTCGGGACCTACCGCCCGACGGCGAAGGCGCCGCGCATCCGCTGCCCGTGGCTCGTGCAGGTCGGCGACCAGGACGACGTGACGCCGCCCGGGCCGGCGCTGCGCGCGGCGCGCAAGGCCCCGCACGCGGAGGTCCGCCACTTCGGCGGCGGCCATTTCGACCCGTACGTCGGCGAGACGTTCGAGCAGGTGGTCGGCGAGCAGGTCGCGTTCCTGCAGCGCCACCTCGCGCCCGCCACCGCGCGGACGCCCGCCATGAC
>Ga0196964_10001283_pt1 | contig 12874 bp, 8 predicted proteins | sample S1_10metaG_FD_148615 | JGI IMG/M metagenome (GOLD analysis project Ga0196964, IMG submission 148615) | Soil microbial communities from Anza Borrego desert, Southern California, United States - S1_10 | ecosystem: Environmental > Terrestrial > Soil > Desert | place: USA: California | collected...
TTCGTTTTTAAATGATTTTGCAGACGCTCCGCCTCCATCCAGCCCAACTCCACAAACGTCCCGTACAGCGCCGGCACGTCATGCCCTTTTGACAAAAAGAGATAATCGCGCTCAGGATTTTTAAAATTATTCGGCGAAATATTCAGGTAATTCGTATACAGATACACGAGCAAATCCGCGCACGACAGCGACGCACCCGTAAAGCATCCGCCATCGGTCGACATTTTTAAAATATGCTCACGCACTTTTAAAGACATTTTTTGTAATTCAGGGACATTCATATTTTTTTGTGTTGTTCGTTGATTTTTAAAAGGTCGTTTTTATAAAGTTTGAAATCTTATTTTATAAATCTATTAGTGCTATCCGGCTTTGGGCTAAACTGTTTAAAGCGAAATGTGCGTATGTATGGATATGAATTGCCGCTCTGATTATTAGTTTGCTTTGTTACTCGAAAAGTTGTGTCGTTAAGTATCTCAGAATTATATGTGTACGTACCAATATTATCATATCCTGGGTCCCAAACTTCAATTGTAAGAGACTTATTGTTTATCTGGAATACTCCAATGTCAGAAGGTCTGGTCCAATAATGAGCGATGCGAGGGTTAAGTAAAAAGTTGTTTTCAATATAGCCTAAAGTATCTTGGCCTTTAAAGTCCGTAACTTCAAATAAACAAACTCCATTCCTATACAACACAAGTATCTTTATATCATTTTCTGAGAATGCTTCAGAATAATAATATCCATCAGTTCTCAACTCATTTCCCTCATAAGGAATTCTGTTCATTTTTAAAGGATGCAGCTCTTCCCCGTCATCACAACTTGCGAGCAGCACAATCGCCATTAAGACAAATATTCTTTTAAGCATAATATTTAAAAGCTTGATGAATAAGAACCTAAATAATCTTCGTATTCTCCACACCAACTGTTTTTAAAACATCAAGATGATTACGATACCAGTTCACACCGCAATAATGCTCGTTTATCGCGCAAATATCTGGACGCTTTTTTAAAAGCTCTAAAATATCTTCCAGCGAAAAAAGCGGATTCTTCGGCAGCAACTCCTCGTACACAGCTTTTATAAAATCGTAATCTTCGGGGTAATCAATCGTCCAGCGGTGGCTCATGGAGTAGTCCAGCCTGCTTTCCCACTCGACATTTTTGATTGTAAAACGCTGCGGATTATCCCAGATGAACGGCGTTGTGTGCTCGCGCTCGTGCTCCCCTTTTGCCTCTTCCCATGCAGTTTTAAGCACAGACATCGGCATCACTTCCACATCATTCCCATCAGGATATGTCGGCGGATGCAGATTACTCACAAAGTCAACCTTGCCCCAGACCTCTTTAAAAACCTGCAAAACTTTGTCAATAATGCGCGGGTCAATCAGCGGGCAGTCAGACGGAATTTTCACCACAGCATCCGCGCCAAAAGCTACGCCCACCGCATAATGCCTGTCGAGCAAATCCGTCGGATGGCCGCGGAAACATTCGATTCCTGCTTTCCGGCATAATTGTTCGACCGCATCATCGCTCGCGTCCGTCGTTGTGGCAACAACGCTTTTAAAAGCAAGTTTTGAGGCCATCACGCGCTCCATTTGGCGTTCGAGCAACGTCTTGCCGCAAACGTCCATGAGGACTTTTCCGGGAAGGCGTGTGGAGCCTGTTCGCGCCTGAACAACGATGAGAATTTTTTGGGGAGCGGCTTCGGATTGCACGTATTGTCTAAACTAAGATTTTTAGGATTTTATAATTGCAGGATTTTTACAATGTCGAATTGTGAGTCTTTAAAGAACTCATCACAAATCACTTCTTTTTCCCTTTGGCCATCGCCGGAACAAGTTTCCCCTTGTAGCTTTTTTCTAATTTACGGACAGGATTTTTCATCATAGCCGAGCCGTTGTAGAAGTCACCGTTCATCACGCTACGGCAGATGCGAGCGATATTTTCCGCCGAGCGGCAGCCGTTCTGAATGGGCGTCAAGCGGCGCAATTCTTCTATATCAAATTCCGAATACACTTCCTTGCCAAGGGCAATTCCCACGTACACAACGCTTGAAAAGCGCGTGATGAGCGTTTCGCAGTTGGCGATAAGATGATTTGTATTGGCGGTGGAATAGACCAGAGCGCCGGGCGCCCATTTATTAATTTCACGAGTCGCGCGCTCAACATTCTCGTTTGGATGCAGTTTAAAAATTAGCTGGCGTCCGTTAGCGATTTCCACAGCTTTTAATATAAATGCTTTGCGGTTCTCATATTTAAAGGTTTCCCGCGCATCGCTTGTCGCCACAAGAACATAGCCTTTGTGCGGAAAATCATTTTTTAAATACTCAGCGCAATTGTCAAAATTCGGGATACCCGTCACAGCAATTTTCTCCGGGCGAACGCCGCTGCGGATGAAATGGTCGCGGTAGCCTTCCGAGGCTACACAGAAAACGTTATACGCGTCGGATAGACCGGTTGTGGATGTGCTGGCAAGGTAACGAGGCAGCCCGCAATATTTCGCGAGGTAGTAAAACATGTTCCTTGGGTCGGTCATGCCTTCTTGCACGAGCACCACTTTTTTGTCGCGGATATTTTTCGGAACGATGAGATCGCTGCATGTCACCACGAGGTCGTAGTCATCATTCTGGCCTTTAAAATCCACCGGCAGATTATTTTCAGAAAGATAGCGCTCTGTATTTCTGCGCTGTGGGCCGCCGAGAACGGTGAAATCTGCAAACCCGTGCTCTGCCATAAATTGCAAAAAACCGTCAGCATAATACGGCGTATAAAACACTTCGCACTCTGGCAGATGCTTCGCGATCTGGTGCATCATCGTTGTTTGGTTCAGAGAACCACAGATGAAAAGTATTTTTCGACGTTGTTTCATACGCTTCTTTTAAAAAGGTACATCTTTCCTGCAAATGTACACAAAAATTAATATTTTCTCATTTTTAAAAATGGAAACATCACTTATGCAACAAGCATTGAGCCTAAAAATGCTCCCGCGCCGAAATAAAAAATGACTACCATGATCACGAGCACTGCCAGGATATACGCTTTCCTACGGTCTGCTCCAAGATATGCAGCGATTGCAAGAGCGATTGAGATGTATTGCCAAATAGTAAAAATATCAACCCGACTTAAGAAAGCAAACATGATAGGATCATCATACATATTTACAAAAGCGCCAAAACTTGGATCTGCACGAAGCGTCCCGGCGACTGCGTGAAGCACTGTTTTTAAAAGATTTCCCACTGCGTCAATAGCATTGCCGAAACTCACGAATGCAAGTGTGTAAGAAAATGTCAGCGAGTTTTCAAAAAGAATGCTCTGGAAAATCCATATGATCAACGTTGAAAAAAGCAGCCACAAAACCGCGAGTGGAAGCGTTGCTGTAAGGGCAGTTGTCAGCTCAAACCTATAGTTTTTTTCCAGATCTTTTAAAAGATCAGCAGCTTTAATAGGTGGAATATCCCCTTTTTTTTGACCAATTTCAATCGGAAGCGCACGCAGACGGAAATGTTCATAGCGCAGCCCAGAATGAGAATCGTTGATATAAGCCGCGCCGATTGCACTGATAATGTACATTACAACTGCAACTGCAGCAACTTTGCCAATTGGAAATGGAGCGCGTGACGGGATATTCCGTGGTGCGAAAAATATATCTTTAAATGCAAGAAGCCATGTTTTGTTCTCGCTTTGTATCGGGGCTGCCTGATCGTCTATCAATGTTTTTTACAAGAGTAGTTTTTAAAAAGTATTTCTATGCAAAAATACATTTTTTAAAAGACAGTTGTTTTTAAAAACAAAAAACTCTGAACATCATCAAAGACATTCAGAGTTTTAAAAGAGTTTGCAACGATTATTTGCCTGCAGATGGTGGTGGATTAAATTCATCATCAGGTATTGTTGCATTTAGCTGATATGAATTATCCATTTTCACCGTAAACATCGGCGTTTCAACAATTGTTGTTTTTGGAAGTTGGATTCCGTCAATTGTTATATAGCCTTCGAATTTTTGGGTCATTGGCGCTGGGCCCTGCCCCATATCCTGCGTTCCTTCAATTCTTTTTAAAAGGAAAGAGCCCTCGTCAAAAACGTAGGTTTTCTCTTCTTTTGATGCAGAAACCACTTTCACATGGATCTCACCGTTCTTCTTTCCTAACGTTTCTCCTGTGGAGCCAAGCTCAAGGATACGTGCTTCAGCAAACAAAGTAGCCTCTTCTTTTAGCTTGTCAAGCTCTTCTCCCTGCTGCTCCATTGCCGGTGATCCCTGCTGTGATATCCACCCACGGCCACCGCTCATCCACATACTTTGCTTTACCATCTGCGCATCCAGCCTCATTACCATTTTGCCGTCAGAAGTTTGCTTTTTCACGGAAGTTCCCTTCATTGTCTGAGGTCCGAAAGAAAATTCCACAGCCGCATTATTTACCATTGACCTTACACTATTGAGTTTAGATTTCCCGCCAATCGCCTGTACATAGCGGTCAAATATTTCTGAAGCGTTCATATTGACTTTTTCCAGACCCGCACCGCTTGCTGACACGAGGTCAAGGTTGTACTCATACACAGGCCCAAACTGACGGAGCGATTCCATTACGTCTGGATTTCCAACGACGATGTAGGATAGCTGCTCGGGTTTTAAATACTGCTGAGCTATACGGCGCATGTCTGAGCCATTCATAGCGGCAAGACGGTTCGGATATGATTTTAAACGTTCAACCGGAATGCCATTAAAATCGGCACTTTGAAGTAGCATTGCAAGGACTTCCGGCTGCTCGAATGAAAGCAGGTATTCTCCGATTTCGGACTTCTTAATAAGTTCGAGGTCTTTTACCGGAGGCTCAGCATTGGTAACAGCGGAGAATTCTTTTAAAACCACATTGATTGCAGAATCCGTCACGGCATTGCGCACTTCGGCGCCCGCTACAAAGCGGTTCATGTGCTTTGCGCTGGTAATAAAGCCAAATGGCGTATATGTATAAGAATGGGTTTCGCGGAGCGTTTTAAAAAGGCGACCGCCGAAGCCTGAGCCATAGTAGCTGCCGAGAAGGCGCATTGCTTCATAATCCTGGTGGCCGTATGGCACGCCAAGGGCCGTAACGATGGTTGCCGACTGCACGGCTCCCGGGCGTTTTACAAAGTACACGCCGCGTGGCATTGGGGTCGGCTTAGGTACGGTTGTCGGCGGCACACTTCCAGCTTTCCAATTAGCAAATGCTTTTTCAAGTACAGGAAGAATTTCTTTTGCCGTTACGTCGCCGACAACAGCAAGTGACGCATTATTTGGAAGAAAATAATTTCTGTAAAAGTCGCGGATATCACTCATTTCAATGGAGTTCACCGATTCTTCAGTCTTTTTCAAAGCGTACGGATGTTTTTCACCATATACCACTTTGCGTGCCATTGCCTGGGCAACTTCGCTTGCATTCGATTTCTGGCTTTTGATCTCACCAATTACCTGGGGCATCAGTTTGTCTTTTTCATCTGATGGAAATTCCGGGCGCACAATGACATCCGAGAAAATATCCATCATGAGATTCATGTGCTTTTTTAAAAAAGAAGCAGAAACTGACGTAATATCGCCCGATGCAGATGCGCTAATGCTCGCGCCTACGCCATCCACTGCTTCAGCAATTTCAAGTGCTGAACGGCCGTCAGCGCCTTTTGTCAGGAGCAAACCGGTCATATAGGCGGTTCCCAGTTTTCTATCTTGTGTTTCGCCTGCGTGTACCTGAAGGCGAAGCATCATGGTCGGCTGCTCGTGGTCTTCGATAATAAATACTTTTAAACCGTTTTTCAGCTTGGTTTCCGTGTATTTCGGGAAAGCGAATTTTTTGCCTGGAATTGTTTCCGGACGTTTTGTAATATCCGTTTGCGCTGTTGCAACTGTCGCTGCCAGCACAAAAAGGGCAATAATATTGCGGAATTGTTTCATATGGTTTTAAATTTTATATGGAATTTCTTTTAAAAATTTTTCAAGGTCCTAATCTTTTTAACATTGGGTTTAAGCAGATTATTGGCCTTTTGGCAAGTAGGTAAGCACTACACGCTTGTCGCTATTGAGATACTGCTGAGCCACACGCTGTAGGTCGGCCTTTGTTACTTTCATGTAGCGGTCAATTTCATTGTTGATAACCGATGCACTTCCAAAATATGTATGGTATTGCGCCAAAGCGATCGCCTTTTCAAGCGTTCCTTTTTTTCCCTGTACGAATTTGGCCTCAATAATATTACGCGCTTTCTCAAATTCTTTATCAGTGACACCTTCGCGAACAATGCGGTTAATCTCATCATAAATTGTTTTTTCAACAATGGAAATATCTTTGCCGGGAGCTGCAACGCCAAGAGCAATCAGCGCGCCACCGTATTGCAGGTCAAAGGCAAATGATTGCGCTGCCACAGCGATCTGGTCTTGGTCTACCAGGCGGCGGTACATACGTGAGCTTTCTCCATTAGAAAGAATATCAGTCAGCATTTCCATTGCGTAGATATCCGAGCTGCCTTTTTTCGGGCCGGTAAAACCAATAAACACAGCGGGAAGCTGCGCCTTTGGATCTTCAACTGTCTGACGTACTTCGTTTTGTATCTGAGTTACATTCATCTGGTTGCGCTTTATATCACCAGCATTTTTAAACCCACCGAAATATTGATCTACCCACTCGCGCGCTTCCGTCATATTAAAGTCGCCTGCGATCACGAGTGTAGCATTATTCGGCTGATAAAACTGATTATAAAACGAGCGGAATTCATCAATTTTTGCTGAATCGATATGCTGTGCTGAACCAATCGGCGTCCACGAGTATGTTCCCGTACCAAAAAGATTTTTAAAAATAGATTCCATCCATGTGCCGTACGGTGCATTGTCATAGCGGTTTTTGCGCTCTTCCTTTACTACACCTCGCTGTGTTTGAACGCCAATTTCATCCACAAGCAGACTACGCATACGCTGAGATTCGATCCAAAGCGCAAGCTTTAATTCATTTGATGGAAGCGTAAATTGGTACACTGTTTCATCAAAGGAAGTGTACGCATTAAGCGTGCCGCCTGCTTCCTGCACGTAACCGCTCATCGCGGCGCGCTCGATATTGCTTGTACCTTCAAACATCAGGTGCTCGAAAAAGTGCGCAAAGCCTGATCGTGTAGGATCTTCATCACGCGCACCCACGCGGTAATGCACCACTGTAGAAACAACGGGTGCTGATTCATCACGGTGCAGGATCACATGCAGGCCATTTGGCAGTGTGTATTCAGAAAAAGTAATTGGCTTAAACTGCGCCTTAGCCGGCACGTAAAAAACGGCAAATGCTGCGATAGCTACAGCAAGGTTTTGCAAACGCAAAATTCCCGGAATTTTCATAGAAAAAATCCTTTAAAAGTAGATCAACAATGATAAATTATCTTTTTAAGAAACGAATTTATAATGTTTTACGAAGTTTTTGAAAAGAAGTTTTAAAAAGTTTTTTATCAAACTTTAAAAAGCCTTTTTTCTTTTTAAAAACACGCCTGCAAGCAGAGTAAGCACCGAAACACCTGTACAGAGCTGGGGGAGCCAGTCGCCAAAGCGTGTATAGATTGAGCGGTCTTTCAAAAGTGGAAGTGTTTCGGCGATACCGACAGCAGTGTATTGTGGGGCCCGCTTTAAAGAATTGCCTGTGGGCGTGATAAAACCTGAGACGCCAGTATTACCACAGCGCGCAATATAGCGCCGGTTTTCAATCGCTCTCATTGCTCCAATCTGATAATGCTGTTCAGGCCCCGGTGTGTGGTCAAACCAAGCGTCATTGGTGATAATTGTGAGTAATTCAGCGCCCTGTACTACAAAATTCCGCACAAAATCAGGGTAAATTGATTCGATACAAATAATACTGCCTAGCTCAACATTGCCGTTTTTTGTTTTTAAAATCATCGTTTCCTGTTTCGGGCCTTTTCCATAACCGGAAATTCCCACTCCCCACTCAAACAGTGAAAGAGCAAAGGAAAATTCATCTGCATAGGGTACTCGTTCTGCAAAGGGCGTGAGCTTCATCTTGCGGTATGTCTGGGGTTCAGAAGCATAAGGGTTTAAAAGGAATGCAGCATTATAGGTATCATAGCGCTGACCCGACCCGTCGTTCATTTGTTTGGACGACGGGGGTGCTTTAAAAGAATCTTCATAAAAGAAGAGGTCTGGAAAGCCGCTTAAGAGAGCTGTCTCTGATGTATCAATCCAGTTTTTTAAAGGATGAAAGTAGAAATATTCCTGCGGTGTAAGAATATACATCGGAATCGAGGTTTCGCTCCACACTGTCATGTCGAGCCGGCCACCCGCAGAATAACGGAGTGAATCCTGAATGCGCTGATGCATATATAATTGCTCAATGCGGGCGTTTGGATCATCACCCCACTTTCTCCACGGATTGATATTCGGCTGTATTATCCCGACCGAAATCTTCCGCGGAGAGTTTTTTAAAAGGTTATTATGAGAGTATTCTACAAGTTTTATCTGACTATATATAATCGGTGCGATTATACAACAAGCAATAGCAAGTATCCTCTTGAATGCAAAAGGAGTTTTAAAAAATCCGCTACGTGCCTCATTTGCAGCATTTTCCTTAAATGAGAAATATATTTGCGAAATAAGCGAATTAACGAGCACTATAACAAACGTAATGCACCATATGCCGCCAATATCGGCAATCTGTACCCAGTATGTATGATAGATCTGTGAATAGCCCAACGATACCCACGGATATGAAAATTCTCCAAGACCATGCAGCCACTCAAATGCTGTCCATAAAAGCGGGAAACACCATAGCGCCCTCTCGCGACCCATAGTTTTTTTTAAAAACAAATAGCCGGCTACAGGCACCATAAAAAAGAATGGATGGCCAAGCCAGAGCGCTATACCTGAAGCAAGCAGGTAGGGATCAGCTTCAGGCTGCCAGCTTCCCACCCACCAGTTTGCTATACCATGATAGACAAAGAAACACAGATAGAGGAGACTAAGGGTCTGGCCAATCGTACGTTTTTCTTCCAGGGCTTTTAAAAGAGGTACAAAACCAAAAAATGCAAGAATACCAAGCGGAAATGGTGGATATGTAAGTCCAAGGAGAATCCCGGACAGTAGTGCAAGCAGATATATTTTTTTTACTGACATCTAACTGACAATCATAGAAGTAGAACTATGTATAATAGCCAAAATTACGTGAAGTTCCACAATTTCGTACAATTTTTCTTCTAAAACTTTGTCAAATCCATGGATTCATATTCAATATGTTTGGTATCTCCAATTTCTATTAACTCTTGTATACCTCATGTTTGGAAATAAAACACCAGAACTACAGACCCCTGAAGAGATTCAAAAAACTTTGAAACGCAAATCAATTATCAATTGGGTGATTTTTATTATCATCCTTGCACTTATTAGCATTGGTGTTTTAGAACTAATCAATTTCGCGACGCAGTAAACTTTACCCTTATAACAACATAAAAGCCCCTTTCTGTATTTAGAAAGGGGCTTTTATGTTGTAAATAATCCAGTCAAAAGAGGGATAGAGCTTTCACCCTCTATCCCTTTATTTACCAATTTTTACTTAAGGACAGAGAATTTAAGAGTAGCAGCAGAAGTACCATTGATGTTCAACTGAACGGTATAAGCACCGCTGGCAAGAGCCGAAGCATTCAGCTGAGCAGTATGGGTACCTGCCTGGCGATTACCTTCAGTAAATCTCATAACTTCAGCGCCCTGAGCATCAAAGATAATGAACTCTACTGCGCCTTCTGTAGAAAGTGCATACTCCAGAGTTGAAGCGTTCATTACCGGCATCGGAGCAAGCGTCATTGTCTGAGCTGCTTGCTGATCACCTGTGGAAACTTCAACGATGTTGCTAAGGCTGCTTGTTCCATCAAGGTCAGTTGAGCGCAGGCGGTACACATATGTGCGTCCTGCTTCTACTGTTCTGTCTGTCACAAGGTAGTCAACCATACCAGGAGCTTTGCTGGTAACAGAAGTAAACTCACCAAGGCCGCGGGCGGTAAGCTCAGCGCGCTCTACCGAGTAGTCAGCAACGTTTACTTCGCTTGCTACTTTCCACCAGAGGTCTACTGTCCACTGGTTGTCGCTGCGGCGTGCTTCGCCCTGTAATCCTCCGGCGAGCTCAACAGGAACAACCGTTCCGCCATTTTTCTCAAAGAAGTCCATAACACCACGAAGTACACGTTCAGCGCCTGAGCGGCTTGAGTTTTGTGTACGTGCATAGTGTCTCCAGTCTACTCCAAGGTAAACAACGTTTGCATATGTAGCTGTTGAGGCAACACCCATGATCGAGTCAAGGACTCCGGTTGAGCGTGTTTCGTATTTGTATGCTGCACGTGCTAGACCTTCGGTCGTTGCATCAGAGTATACACGAAGAAGAGCCGGTACAGGAGCTGCATCACCTGTTACGCCGGTTGAGCGTACAAAGTCAGCTGTAGCTTCAGCAATTGCCATACCGATTACGCGGCGTCCGTCGTAGTTCGGATTAAACGGCGTGCCAGGAGATACATACTGTGCACGAAGAACATTGCGCACGAAGCCTTCATCGTTTACCGGTTCAAAGCCTACGTGTTTGCGTGCAACTTCCTGAGTGGACATTGCAAGGTTTTTCTTATTGGTAATAGAACCTGAGTACACATAGTTGCTTAGGTCCATACGCTCGGTCATTGTAAGGCGTGTTGTATCATCTGCCCATACAAGTGTGCGGTATGGCGTGTAGTCTACTGCCCGTGGTTCCCAGCTTCCGCGGTCAAACAGGTCATAGACACCCACATTTGTACCATTGTTGTCCCAGCCTAATGCACGAAGAGCCATACGGAGCGTATCTGTGTTCAGGCGGCCTGCAATGTCATTCTGCGATGTAGATGATGTCAGGCTGACGGTTGATCCGGTAACACTTGCAAGCATACGGATCGGCGATTTTACTAGATAGAAGCGTACGTCTTTGCCTGTAATGTTGTTCGAGTTGTTTTCGTCTGATATTGTCTCGATCTCAATACGGTAGCGTGGCGTTACGTTCTGTGCCATTGTTGCAAACTGCGCAGGAATAGTTGAGGCCATTCCCATCTGTGCATATGTCTGTGGTGTGAAGTTCAGATTTGAGAACTCTACGTCTACAGACTCACCAGCCGGCATGTTTGTGCGCAGTGTCTGCGTCAGTACCGGCGACTGGCTATAGGTAGCTTCCTGCGGGATTGGGTTCATCTGAGCGCTTCCTGCTGTTTCAGCATAGATACGCAGTGTTACCGGCGCATCTGCCTGAGCAATGCTTCCACCGTTGCGCAGACGCACTGTCACACTCACAGGAGCCTGTGTCATGATATACTCTGCATCACGGAAGTTGCCTGTCTGAGAGCGGTACGAGCCCGGACGGATGATTTCTACTGACTCTATGTCGTTGACATACAGACGGCCATTAAATTCATCACCTCCGATATCAGGACGCTGGCCTGCTGCTCCGCGCACTTCGTTATCGATGTCCATACCAAGGTTTGCCATACGCTCACCACGGTTATTGAGGATCGAGCCGATTGGAGCCGGATTTGCTTTTACTCTCAGCATCTGTAGTGGAGCTGTACCACGGTATTCATAGTCTGATGTCCAGTCGCCATAGACTGAGCTTAAGTCCTGGCTTGCTCCCTGGCGCCACTGCGTAAGGGTTGTATACTCATCGTATGTACCCATGCTTACCATGCGGCTCTGGTCATCTACCTGGATAAAGCGTGCAATCGTCGCATTTGGTGTCCAGAATGCATTGCGGTCGCTCATTACAGCATTCTGGGTCATTTGGCCTGCCTGTGCTCCTGTGCGGATCTTCTGGTTTGCCATGCCCTGAATCAGTAATGCTGTGTTTGCTGTTGTTGCTGTGGTTGAGCCACCCAGTACTGCAATCGCGTTGTTCATGACAACTGCTGCGCGTGCCTGCTGTACTCCGATACCGGCTACAATGCCTGTACCTGTCTGGCTGTCATTTTGCATGATAACCGTGTTGCCGGCGATCGTGTCCTGCGTTGTAAAGAAGCGAACTCTCTGTGGCGTCACCATCTGGTTGATGCCTGTCTGTGCTGCTGAACGCTGTGTAAAGTAGTGGATACCTGCTGCATAGCCGGCTCCTGCTGTACGGTTTACACCCCAGACGATATTGCCTGTTGTTTTGTTGCGGCCACCTGCATCCGGAAAGCGGTATACAGCGTTGGTTCCTGTGAGAAACTCCTGCTCTACCTGCTCAACTGCAATCCCGCGTGCGAAGCTTGCGCTTGTTATTCCGCTGATCTCGTTGCGTCCGATGCGCATGTTCATGTTATTGTATGATGCTTCGCCTCCTGTACGGATACCGGATGCTTCGCCGGCTACCCCGGTCGACGCTACACCTACGCCTGCTATACGGTTACCCGTAATTTCTGCACCTTCTGTGTTGGCTACAAAAATTCCTGCGCGTGAGATGTTCTGGATCAGGTTGTCACGGATCTCAAGACCTTTCATGTAGTAACGGTCAAAGCGTCCTTGGGTTGGCTTGTATAGCGGGCCTATGCCGATACCTACTACACCAAAACCAAATCCGCTGATCTCGTTGCCTACTACCCGGTTGTTATCCGATGTGTTCGTGTCTGCCACGCCTACAGAAATTGTCTGAAGATTACTACGCAGGGTTGGAATATTGCGGATCACGATAGCTGCACTGTACGTTTGCACAGGGCCGCTCGATGGTGTGCGCACATCTCCTTCATAGGTAAACGTAAGATCGCTCTGGGAGAAGATCACTCTCGGCAGTGAGCTGTTGTAGCTTGCTGTTGAGTTCGGTGAGTTCTCGATGATCACGTTGCGGATCATTGTGTTGTTTGATTCATTGCCCAGGTAGAATACTGCACGCTGTGCT
>Ga0196964_10001284_pt1 | contig 12872 bp, 8 predicted proteins | sample S1_10metaG_FD_148615 | JGI IMG/M metagenome (GOLD analysis project Ga0196964, IMG submission 148615) | Soil microbial communities from Anza Borrego desert, Southern California, United States - S1_10 | ecosystem: Environmental > Terrestrial > Soil > Desert | place: USA: California | collected...
TTCGTCGCGGCCCTCGAGATCGCCGTCAACCACCTCAACTCGCGCCCGCGCGCGTACGTCTTCGAGGGCTACGCCGGCGCCGACGCCAAGCACCGCCTGGGCGTCCAGGTGGTGACCGAGCAGGCCTGGCACTCTCTCTTCGCGAGCACGCTCTTCATCCGTCAGGGCACCAAAGCCGCGGGCGTCCTCGTGAACGAGGAGGACGACGCGATGAGCACGCCGCTCCCGAGCTTCAAGAAGGACTGGACGATTCTCAACGCCGGCAAGCGCCGCCTCACCGCCGAAGAGCAGGCGAGGATGGGCTACAAGGCGCCCGTCCTCATCGCCCAGAGCCTCGCCCGCAAGGTCGTCGTCATCCTCGGCACCGAGTACGCCGGCGAGATGAAGAAGAGCATCTTTTACGCGATGAACTACGACATGCCGGAGGTGGGCGTCTTCCCGATGCACTGCTCCTGCAACGTCGACAAGGCCACGGGCGGGAACGCCGCCCTCTTCTTCGGCCTCTCCGGCACCGGCAAGACCACGCTCTCCGCCGATCCCAACCGCGCCCTCGTCGGCGACGACGAGCACGGCTGGAGCGACGCCGGCGTCTTCAACTTCGAGGGCGGCTGTTACGCGAAGTGCATCAAGCTGAGCCGCGAGGGCGAGCCGCAGATCTGGAACGCGATCCGCTTCGGGAGCGTGCTCGAGAACACCGTGGTCGACCCGGCCACGCGCATGCCCGACTACGACAGCGACAAGTACACGGAGAACACCCGCGTCACGTACCCGGTGGACTTCATCGAGAACGCGGTCATCCCGAGCGTCTGCGGCCACCCCAGGAACATCATCTTCCTGACGGCCGACGCCTACGGCGTCATGCCGCCCGTCGCGAAACTCACGCCCGAGCAGGCGATGTACTACTTTATCAACGGGTACACCAGCAAGCTCGCGGGCACCGAGGCCGGCGTGAAGGAGCCGCAGCCCAACTTCTCGCCCTGCTTCGGCGGCGTCTTCCTGCCCCGCCCGCCCGTCCTCTACGCCCAGCAGCTCGCCTCGAAAATCAAGGAGCACGGCACCAACGTCTGGCTGCTCAATACCGGCTGGACCGGCGGCGGCTACGGCACGGGCTCGCGCTTCAAGCTCGCGTACACGCGCGCCTTCGTCAGCGCGATCCTCGACGGCTCCCTCGCCAAGGCGCAGTACCAGACCGATCCCATCTTCGGCCTGCACCTGCCGACTTCCGTGCCCGGCGTGCCCGGCGAGGTCCTCATGCCGCGCAACACGTGGAAGGACGGCGGCGCCTACGACGGCGCGGCCCGCAAGCTCGCCGCCGCCTTCCGGGAGAACGACAAGCAGTTCGACATGCCTGAGGCCGTGCGCGGCGCGGGGCCGAGGGGGTGACCGGGGCCTCGACCGACGACTGATAACAACGCCCCCGCGATACCGGGGGCGTTTGTGTTTCTTCATTCTTGGGGATAGCGCTTGCATCCCCGGGCCTCTCCACTAGACTGGTGCCCCTGAAACGGCCAAGAACGGCCGGGGTTCGATCTGTTCACGAGAGAGAGGTCTCCATGCTCAAGCTGACGTTGCGTTGCTCCATCGCCGCCGCGCTCCTGGCCCCTGCCGCTCACGCGGGCACGATGCTTCAGCCCGCCGCCGCCTCGACCAATATGGGCTGGTTCAACACGTACGAGCCCTTCCGCGCCATCAACCAGTCGGGCCTCGCCGCGACGTACACCAGCGGCGTCACCGACTTCGCGACGTTCGCGTCCACGACCGGCACCGTGAACGGGGGCTCCAGCTTCACCGGCTGGTACTCGCAAGCGAACACCACCACCGGCAACTTCGACTTCGACCTCGGCGGCACGTTCGCCATCGACGGCTTCGCGCTGTGGAACGACCCACAGGCCTCGCCGAACCAGGGCGTCAACAGCTTCACGCTTCTCGCCGACGACAACGCGGCCTTCAGCTCGCCCGTGAACCTCGGCACGTTCAGCGCCGTGGACGGCATCCCGAACGCCACGAACTTCGGCCAGCAGTTCTCGTTCGCGGCGACCTCGGCATCGCACGTGCGCATGGTCATCAACTCCAACCACGGCAGCACGCTCACCACCGGCTTCGTCGAGGCGGCCTTCAGCCAAGTTCCCTCGCCCGCTTCGCTCGCGCTCCTCGGCCCGGCCGCGCTCCTCGCGACGCGTCGCCGCCGCGGCGTGTGACGGAAGACAACGCGACGATGCGGCATGATGACAAGGCGACGCGTCCGCGTCGCCTTGTTCATTTGGTCCATTGCTTTGCGTCGTACGTCCCGTTACCGTCGAGGCGATACGCTGCGGACGAGGGCGAGTCATGTTCAAGAAGCTGTTCGAGCGCAGCGCGGGCGATGACTGGCGGAATATCCGCAAGGACGCCGGCGACCTCACGTACGAAGACCTGCGGCGTTTCCCGGCGTGGGAGTTCTGCCTGGACGAGGAGAACGTCGACGGTCAGAGCGAAACCACGGTGCGTCCGGTTCACGATGTCGGCGCCCGCGTCGACGCTCTCTTCGACGGGTTCATTCCCGCCGACATCACCTTCGCGGACGGCTCGCGCCACTTCGGGGCCGTGCTGCCGAACGCGGCCCTCGACGGCCCGGCCCCGGCCTATACGGAAGTCTGGCTCCCGAAGCGCGCGCAGGAATACATAAGCGAGCCGCTCCCGCACCACTGGAACCAGATCATTTACGCCGACGCGGTCTGCATCCGCTTCGGCCCCATCGCAACGGAGCAGTGCCTTCCGCGGGAGGAAACACGGGAATTGATCCGGCTCGTCTACGCCGTGCTCGGCACGGCGAGCGACCGGATGTGGCCGATCACCGTGACGCCGCGGGTCGCGATCGAGGGCTGCCCGTCGTCTTGGCAATTGCAGGGCTGGCAGCGCAGCGGCGCAGGCGGGGTGGTTCGCTGAACCGCGCGTAGTTTCCTTCGCATCGTCGCAGCGCCGAGGCGGGGAGGCAGAGGGTGTGCGCGACGCGGGCTTGCAGCGCGTCTTTGGGATCCAAGTGCGCCTTGAGCGCAAAGCGCGGATCGCTCGCGCGGATGCAGCAGCACCAGGGGCGCACGGGGCGGCGGAGCGTCTTTGCCGTCATGCGCTCCGCGCGGCGCAGTGCCTCGGCGCGGTTTTGCATCAGTTGTGGTGCGAGTTTGTTCCAGGCGTCCGCGATCGCGATGTCGATGGCGTCCATGCGCCTATTTGACCGCGGCGGCGGGAGACTCAAGCGCGGAGCCGCGGAAAGCGGGGTATGTCACGAAAACAGCGCACAAAGGCGGTCGATCCGCGCCGCGCATCGGCGCGTTCGTGCGCGCATTCGCGCTTTCGATGGGCCGCGCCCCGGGGCGGATTCTCCACGACGTCTCTGCTTACTCGTTCGCTTCTTCGTCACGCCGCCGCGCGCTCGTCGCGCACCGCCGGACGCCGCAGCGCTTGGGCCAACCCGCGCAGCACCAGCGTGCGGTCCAGCGGCCGCACCAGCACCGCCGCGAACGGCAGCTTCTCGACGAGCCGTCGCGTCGCCGGCTCGCGGTCGCGCGCCACCAGCACCACACTGTCCGCGTCGCCGCTCTGCAGGATGCGCAGCACGCGCCCCCCCGCCTCCGCCGGGCCCGCGTTGTCGAACACCATCGCCGCCCGCCGCGGCGAGCCGCGCTGCTCGCGCGCCGGGAACTCCCCCGCGTAGAGCGACACGTGCGTCCCGCGCAGCGCGAGCCGCACCAGGTCCGCGTCCCCCTCGCTCGCGCCCGAGAGCACCACGTCCCCCACCACCGCCGCGGGCGCCACGCTCTCGAATTCAAACTGGTTCGAGAGCGGGTCGCGGCCCACGAACATCCCCGCGTCCACCGCCGTCTCGAACATGATCCCCAGCTCGAACTTCCCGTCCTCCTCGCGGCTGCGCACCACCATCCCGCGCAGCTCCACCAGCACGCCCGCCCGCGTGGGCAGCGACACCGTCACCTGCGATAACGCCGGCACCGACTTGTCCACCGTCACGGCGACGCCCGAGCCTGAAATGTTCGAGCAGCGCGCAAGCAGCGGGTCCATCGGCGCATCCTCCGCGCCCGTGTCCGGCACCACCAGCGCCAGCCCGTGGAACGGCCATCGCGTCCGCTCACGCCGGTGCGTCGCGCCGTCGAAGTGCCCTCCCTGGCTTCCCATCGATCGCTCCTCGCGCCGCGCCGGTGCACGCCGCGGCATGGAGAACATCGGTTTGCCCGCGATCCGTGAAAGTCGTTTCATGCGCCGGCAGTGACAACCTACCTGAAAGGTGGTTCGTCTTTACCGGCGTTTCCCGAAAGGTGGTGGAGCCGGGCTTTCCGGACCACGAACATCGGTCACGCCGCGGCCTTGCCGCCGCGCTTGCACGCCGCGATCAGCTCCCGCAGCGCTGTCCCGGTCCGTGCCAGGTCCGCCCCGTTCTCACCGATCGCGTGCGCGACCTGGTCCGCCACCTTGGCGATCTGGTGCAGCCCGATCGACGGTGCGCACCCCTTGATCTGGATGCAGATCGTCCGCACCGTCTGCCCGTCATTCCCCGCCAGCGCCGCCTCCAACCGCCCGCCGAGCCGCGCCAGCACGTCCGCGACCGCGTCGCTGTGGATGCCCGTGTCGATCACCCTGTCCGGCGCGTCCTCCGTGGTGCGGTGCACGAGCAGGCGCTCCGCGATCGTCCGCATCAACGGCTGCTGCCCCAGCGGCTTGGTCATCAGACCCACGTCCGGCAAGTCCACGCCGCCGGCGCGCATCAGCCCCACCGGGTCCGCCGTCACGACGAGCGCCGGCCACCGATGCCCCGCGTTGCGCAGGCGCTGCAGCACGTCGACACCGGAGATCCCCGGCAGTCGCCAGTCCGCGACGACAAGGTCGTACGAGCCCGCCTCCGCCAGCCGCAGCCCCTCCTCGCCCGTCGTCGCCACCTCGATAATGACCGACGTCTCCCGGAGGAAGTGCCGGAAAATCCGCACATCCACCTCGTTGTCCTCGATCAGCAGCAGCTTGCCCTTGAGTTTCTCGGCGTTCACGTTCTCGAGCGAGAAGAGCTCGTTGCCCGTGTCGCCCCCCAGGAAGTCGCGCAGATCGATCTGCTGCGAAAACTGCACGCCCATCTCGTGCAGGACGCCCCGCCGGTGCTGGCACCGGCGCACCGTCCCCTCCACGCGCATCGCCTTGCCGTTGAGCCGCGGCAGCCACAGCTCGAGCGTCGAGCCCGGGTGCACGAACGCGTTGTGCAACAGGCTGCACCCGCCGCGCGACAGGTTGCGGCACGCCAGCTTCAGCGTGACCTCGGCGCCGCTCGGCTGTGATAGGACCACCCGGATCGTGGCGTGGCGGAAGGGCCACCGGCTGAACTCACGCCGCACCGGAGGCTTGTTCTTGTCCCCCGCTTCGAGCTTCTCCACGAGCGACACGAGGTCGCGCTGATTGAGATTAAGCGTGTTCGGGCGCTCCGCCGCGGTGATCTTCAGCCCGCGGTTGTTGCTCGGAACAGCCATAAGCCTCCCCACACGCCGCGCGCCGCCGCACGGCCCCGGGAGAGTTCTTCGACCGCCCGCGCGCGGTGCTGCACCCGGCTGTATCGGCGGCCCGAGTTTTCACCGCTCCCCGGGGGTCCGGTGCCGCGGAACACGGGTGCGCCGCCCGGGAGCGTCCGCAAACCGTGCGCGTTCTTTCGCCCGCCGGCGCCCCGAACGTCGATGAACAATCGCTTGTGGAGCGACCGTTTCAGGCAGCCAAGGCGGCCCTCCGCGCGCACGTGCGCGCGGCCCTGCGGGGGCTCTCCCCCGATGCCCGCCGCCTCGCCTCGCGCTCGCTCTGCGAGCGCCTCGCGGCGTTGGACGGCTGGCGGAACGCGCGCACGGTGATGGGGTTCGTGCCCCTCGCCGACGAACCGGACATTCTCCCCGCCCTGCACGCCGGGATGGCGTCGGGCGCGCGGGTCGCGTTGGTGCGGGCAGACTGGAAGAGCGGATCGATGGACGCAGCCGTCGTTGACAACCTGGACGCCGACCTGGTCGAGGCCGGCCCCGGCGTTCGCCAGCCGCGTGCGGACCTTCCCGCCGCCGATCTCGCGTCCATCGAGTGGGCCCTGGTGCCCGGCGTCGCCTTCGACGCCCGCGGCAACCGTCTGGGCCGGGGCGGCGGCTTCTACGACCGCTTCCTCGCCTTCGCACGCCGACCCGGTTGCACGCTCGCGGGCGCGTGCTTCGACGAACAATTGGTGGATACGGTACCGGCGGATCGGCAGGACTTGCGCGTGGACGTCGTCATCACGCCCTCGCGTGCGATCGCGGTGAACGCAGGCTGAAAAGGACTTGGCGCGGCGGAGGCCGCGTCCTCATGGAAGGGGACGAAGCATGGCATTGCCTTCTCAGACGGAACGGAACAACGACAGCAACCGCAGCGTCATGGCCCAGCCCGGCGGTGGCGACGGCGCGACCACACGTATCCTGCTGGTGGTCCTCGGCCTCGGCCTCCTCGCCGGCGGCATTTTCGCGTTCAGCACGATGAACAAGAAGGGCGAGCCCGCCAAGCAGGCCGAGGCGAACCCGGAGGCGGCGCCGGTCAACAGCCCGGCGGCGCCCGGGTCGCTCGCGAACAACGCCGCGCCGGTGACGGAGAAGAAGGACGAGCCGCTCAAGACGATTCCCTTCGGCGCGACGCCGCAGCAGGCGAACAGCAGCCCCGGCACGCAGCCCACGATGGTCGCGCGGCAGCAGGGCGAGGCGCCGCAGACGAACACCGCGGTGAGCACGCCGACGAACGTCGCGTCGAACAACACCCTCGCGACGCCCGCGGGCACGACGCCGGGCGTCGGCTCGTCAACAACGCCGGGCACGACCGCCGCGAGCACGACCCCCGGCGCAGCACCGACAACGGGTCTGACGACGGACATGACGGTGCTGTCGATGATCGAGGCGGGCGACCGCGCGATGGCCGCGAACAAGCCGGTCGAGGCCCGCGCCGCGTACAGCAGGGTTATTCTCAGCAAGGACGCGGGCGAGGCGGACAAGGAAGCCATCCGCGGCAAGGTCGCGGCCATCAACCAGAACCTTCTGTTCTCGCCGACGATCGACCCGGCCGACTGGCTCGTCGAATCGTACAAGGTGCAGCCGGGCGACAGCCTCGTGCGCATCCGCGCCCGGCGCGAGCTCGCGACCGACTACCGGTTGATCCAGCGCGTCAACAAGCTCGCCAACCCCAACAACATCCGCGTGGGGCAGACGCTCAAGCTCGTCAAGGGCCCCTTCCACGCCGTGGTGACCAAGAGCGCGTACCGCGTGGACATCTTCGCCGGCAGCCCCGACGACCCGGCCAACTGGGTCTACGTCAAGAGCTATCGCTGCGGCCTGGGCGAGGACACGAGCCAGACCCCGGTGGGCAACTACATCATCAAGCGCGGCAGCAAGCTCGAGAACCCGCCGTGGGTCAACCCGCGCACGGGTGAGAAGTTCGCCGCGAACGACCCCAAGAACCCCATCGGCGAGTACTGGGTCGGCTGGCAGGGCCTGGGCGAGAGCAAGATCAACACCGGCTACGGCTTTCACGGCACCATCGAGCCCGACAGCATCGGCCAGAACAAGAGCATGGGGTGCGTGCGGTTGGGCGCGGCCGACGTCGCCGAGATCTTCGAACTGATGGCCGAGGAGATCAGCGTCGTGCGCGTGCTGCCGTGAGCGGCGAGGCGAGCAAGGAGCCCGACCGTGACGGCGGGCGCCCTTCGAACCAGGACGACTCGCGAACGACCACGGGCAACCGTGGTCGCTTGCATTTCCTCCCTCGCGCCGTGCCGGCGGAAAAAGGCTGCCCGCCGCGGCGGACAGGCGACGGGTCCTCGCTCCTTGCTGACCGCTCTTCGGCGACCCACCCTCCGGGGCGGATCTTGCGGATGGCGCAAGAGCGTGAAGGCACGGAGCGAGTAGCTCGTTGTGCGCGGGGAGGAAGCGGCGGAGGGCCGCCGTAAGGCGTGTCGGCGCGGGCGGGAGTGACCGCCCGGGAGGGGCGGGGCGTCGGGATCCGCACTTATCGGGACGGCCGGCCGCGATTATCTCGCGAAGTCGTGGTCGGGCAATGGGTTGAATCCCGCAATCCCTCTTCCGGTTGGGGACATTTGCGGGTATCCTGTTGGCGTGGCCGGTGCGGGCGCGATGCCGCTTCGCACGGCCAAGGTGGCGAAGCAGGAAGAGGAACCAAGGAGGTAGGGATGCGGCTGCGCGCGTTTGTCGGCGTCTGCACGGCGTCGGCGGGGTTGATCGTCTCGGCGGGCTCCGCCGTCGCACAGAGCAAGATCGAAGCCGGCGTCGCCGCCGAGGCCGGCGCGAACCGCGTCGCGGAGTGGACGCTGCTCGCGGACCACACGGACGCGGTGAAGGCGATGGCGGGCGCGGTTCGACCCCGCGTCTACCAGGCGCTGACCCTGGACGTGGCGGCGATGCGCGACGCGCTGGCGGCGGCGCCGCTGGAGACTGCGCAGGACGCGTGGGCCAACCCGGTGTACATCACGCTGCCGAACCCGGAGGGGGGCTCGAGCATCTTCGCGGTAGTGGAGAGCCCGGTGATGGAGGCGCCGCTGCAGGCGCAGTTCCCGGAGATCCGGACGTACGTGGGGCAGGGCGTCACGGAGCGGGAGTTCACGGTGCGGCTGGACATGACGCCGCGCGGATTCCACGCGCAGGTGCTGGGAGGCGAGGAGGGCGGGTGGTACATCGACCCGTTCGTGCGCGGGGGCCTCGAGCACTACACGGCGTACCGCAAGAGCGGGCTGGGCGCGCGGCACGGGTGGGCGTGCCACACGCACGACGAGGGGGGCGATGACGCGCCGGCGGGCGGCGCGGGCCCGGCGATGATCGGCCCCACGCTCAAGACGTTCCGGCTGGCGTGCGCCACGACCGGCGAATTCACGGCGTATCACGGCGGCACGGCGACGCTCGGTCTTTCCGCCGTGGTGACGGCGGTGAACCGCGTGAGCGGGATCTTCGAGATCGAGGCGGGCGCGCGGGTTGTCCTCGTCGCGAACAACAACACGATCGTGTACACGAGCCCGGTGACGGACCCGTTCACGGACCCGAACAACGTGGCGCTGGCGCAGTCGCAGCTTCAGACGCGCCTCAACAACGTGATCGGGGCGGCGAACTACGACGTCGGGCACGTGCTGCACCACGCGAACAACGGCGGCAACGCGGGCGGCATCGGCGTGCTGTGCAACGCGGCGAACAAGGGCAAGGGGTACACGAGCTACGACCCGCCGGAGGGGGACGCGTTCTCGGTCGACTATCTCGCCCACGAGCTCGGGCACCAGTTCAACGCGCGGCACATCTTCAACAACTGCACCGACGGGCCCGGGGACGACCCGACGCTGGCGATGGAGCCCGGCTCGGGCTCGACGATCATGAGCTACTCGGGCCTGTGCGGCGCGAACGACCTCCAGAACGCGTCGCTGCCGATGTTCCACTCGCTGAACTTCGACCAGATCCAGACGCACATCAACGGCGTGCCGTGCGGGACGACGTCGGCCACGGGCAACACGAACCCGGTGGTGAGCGCCGGGCCGGACCGCTCCGTGCCGATCTCGACGCCGTTCACGCTCACGCCCCAGTCGGCGAGCGACGCGGACGGGGACGCGCTGACGTTCGGGTGGGAGCAGCGCGACGCGGGGCCGGCGCTCCCGATGCTCGCGTTCCTCGACAACGGGCTGTCGCCGCTGGCGCGGGTGTTCTACCCCGTGGCGGGGCAGTCGCGGACGCTGCCGCGGCAGGACGCGCTGCTGGCGAACACGTTCCTCTTCGGCGAGATCCTGCCGACGCGCGCGCGCCAGATGGACTGGCGGCTCGTCGCGCGCGACAACCGGGCCGGCGGCGGCGGCGTCGCCTTCGACGACGTGGTGCTCAACGTGGTGGGGACGGCGGGGCCGTTCCGCTTCACCGACCCGACGTCGGCGGAGACGTGGCCGGCGGGCTCGACCCAGATCGTGCGCTGGGCGGTGAACAACACGAACATCGCGCCGGTGAACGCGCCGAACGTGCGGATCCTCTTCTCGACGGACGGCGGGCTGACGTTCCCGACGGTCCTTGCGGAGAGCACGCCCAACGACGGCGTGCACGAGATCGTCGTTCCCAACGTGACGACGAACAGCGCCCGCCTGCGGATCGAACCGACGAACAACATCTTCTTCAACGTGACGCAGGGCGGGCTCCTGATCGTGCAGCCGCCGATCAACGGGGCGCAGCTCGTGGAAGCGCTGAGCCCGTCGTTCCTCGACAACGCCGGCAACGGCAACAACAACGGGCGGATCGACGTCGGCGAGAACGCGATCCTCGTGAGCGTGCCGGTGCGGAACCAGGGCGGCGTGGACGCGACGGACGCGGTCGGCACGCTGACCTCGCTCACGCCCACGGTGACGGTGACGCGGGCGGCGGTGCAGTACCCGGTGGTGCCGAGCCTGGGCGCGGCGACGACGGGGAACGTGCCGTTCGTCATTGCCGTGTCGCCGTCGCACGCCTGCGGGGCGGAGATCCAGTTGCGGCTGGACATGGCGAGCGCACAGGGCGGCGGGTCGTTCACATTCACGCTGCCGACGGGCCGGGCGCTCGCGACGCAGGGCCCGGAGCGGACCTTCTCGTACACCGGGCCGACGGTGCCGATCCCGGACGCGACGGGGTTCGGCGCGACGGCGGAGTTCCCCGTGGCGGGGCTTGTGCCGCCGATCCAGCGCGTGGAGTTCAAGTTCGACGGCGACTCGTGCAGCAGCGCGAGCGGCGCAACGGGGGTCGGCCTCTCGCACACGTACGTCAGCCAGCTCATCGTGCTGCTCGTCAGCCCGGAGGGGACGATGGTGAAGCTGATCGACAGCGTTGGTGGCGGCAGCGGCAACAACCTCTGCCAGACCAACTTCGAGGACGGCGGCAGCGGCGGGGCGTTCGCGGACCTGGTCGCGGGCGACGCGCCGTTCAGCGGCAACTTTGTGCCCGCGGAGCCGATGAGCCTCTTCAACGCCGAGAACCCCAACGGGATCTGGCAGCTGTTCGTGCTGGACCCGGTCGAAGGGCAGACGGGCGTGGTCCGCTCCTTCACACTGACGGTGCGGTCGCCCGCGAGCCAGTGCCAAGCGCCGATCGCGGTCAGCCGCTGCGACAGCCTTGACTTCAACAACGACGGTCTCTTCCCGGACAACCAGGACCTCGTCGACTTCCTGAGCGTCTTCGGCGGCGGGGCGTGCTCGAACGGCGTCTTCTGCAACGACCTGGACTTCAACAACGACGGGCTCTTCCCGGACAACGAGGACATCACTTCGTTGTTCAGCGTCTTCGGCGGCGGGGGTTGCTGAAGAAACGAAGAGACGGAGCGACAGCGTGAAAAGCCCCGGTCGAAAGGCCGGGGCTTTTCGTTCGGGAGGCGCGTTTTCACGATCCGGCGGGGCGGCGGCGGACGCTCTTGTTCTCGGGCAGGCGCTCTCGGCGCGGCCCGGGAGGCGGTCATGCTCACGCTGCGCAATGGGATCGTTCGGACGTTGCTTCTGCTCGGCGCGGCGCTGTTGCCGCTGCTCCCGACGCCCGCGGTCGCGCAGTGCGAGCTGCGGGTGTCCGGGGGGGAATCAGCGCCCGGCGTGGCGGGGGGCGTGAACGTGATGGTGCCCTGGGACCGGGACGGGAACGGCCCGGAGCCGTTGAAGGTGTACGCGGCGGGGTTCTTCGGGTCGATCGGCGACCTGCAGGTGAACAACATCGCGGCATGGAACGGCACGGCCTGGGAGCCGCTGGGCGCGGGCGTCAACGGCCCGATCTTCGCGATGACCGTGTACAACAACAAGCTGTACGTCGCCGGGCGTTTCACGAACGCGGGGACCGTTTCCGCGTTGAACCTCGCGCGCTGGACGGGGACGACGTGGGAGAGTCTGCCGCTGAGCATGACCTTTCCGCCGGACTACTACCCGCAGGTGACGTCGCTGGCGGTGTACAACGGGGACCTGTACTTCGGCGGCGCGTTCCTGACGGTGAACGGCTTCAACGCGGTCGGCGTCGCGAAGTACAACGCGGTGTCGGGGGCCTCGCCGATCGGGAGCCTGGGGCAGACAAACCAGCCGATGGGATACTGCTGGTCGCTCGCGGCGACCGGCAACGGCGTGGTCGTGGGCGGGCGGTTCGACAGCGTGGCGGGGCAACCGACGCAGAACATCGCGCGGTGGAGCGGCGCGGCGTGGCGGACGTTCCCGGGCGCGACGGGCGTCGAGCACACAGTCTACCGGATGGCGGTGCAGATCAACGAGGTCGCGATCGTGACAGGGTTCGGCGGGGTCACGCGGCTGGTGAACGACGTGGTGACGCCCTTCCCGGTGCAGCCGTCGTACGACGACTTTTACGACCAGGCCGACTCGGCGTTCTACCACAACGGGCAGCTTTACTTCGCGGGCTCGTTTCAACCGGTTCAGAACGGGCCCAGGTGGCACATGATCAGGTGGACGGGGTCCTCGTGGGCGCAGGCGGGGCCGGCGTTCAACGACCCGCCGGGGGGTTTCGGCGTCCCGCTCTCGCACGCGGGCGAGGTGTGGATCCCGAGCAGCTCGTCGCTGGTGGGGAACGTGCCGGTCGCGGGGCTCTCGATCTGGAACGGCTCGACGGTGCGCGCCGTCGCGCCGCCGTCGGGGTTCAACGAGAGCATCTACCGCTCAGTCGTCGCGGGCGGCGACATGTACGTGCTCGGGGGCTTCTCGCACCACGGGACGCAGGCGCTGAACCGCGTCGCGCGGTGGGACGGCTCGCGGTGGCACCCGCTGGGCGCGGGGTTCGACGGCAACTGGAGCGCGGCGGGCCTGACGACGTTCAACGGCGCCATCGTCGCCTTCGGGTACGACGAGTTGTCGAGCGGCA
>Ga0196964_10001285_pt1 | contig 12871 bp, 10 predicted proteins | sample S1_10metaG_FD_148615 | JGI IMG/M metagenome (GOLD analysis project Ga0196964, IMG submission 148615) | Soil microbial communities from Anza Borrego desert, Southern California, United States - S1_10 | ecosystem: Environmental > Terrestrial > Soil > Desert | place: USA: California | collected...
ACCTCGAACCCGGCATCTCGCTCGTGCAGCGCCACCTGCGCATCGGGTACAACCGCGCCGCGCGGCTGATCGAGGACATGGAGCGCGCCGGCATGGTGTCAGCCATGCAGTCGAACGGCAACCGCGAGGTCCTGGTCCCCGCCAAGGCGGAGTAGAGTCGTCGATGCGGTTCCTTTTTCTTCTCGTTTTCTTCCTGTCGTTTTCTGCTGACGCGAGCGTCGAGCGCTTCCAGAGCTTCCTGCGCACCACGCAGGCCGCGCGCGGCGACTTCGAGCAGAAGGTCTACGACCGCGGCGGGAAGCTCGTGCAGGAGTCCTCGGGCAGCTTCGTGTTCCTGCGGCCCGGACGATTCCGCTGGACGTATGCGAAGCCCGTCGACCAGTTGATCGTGGGCGACGGCGAGCGGGTCTGGATCTACGACCGGGACCTGAACCAGGTGACCGTCCGGCGGCTTGCACGCGCGCTCGGGTCGACGCCTGCCGCGCTATTGGCAGGCGCGTCCGACGTGGAGAAGGCATTCGAGCTCAAGGATGCCGGGAGCCGCGGCGGCCTCGAATGGCTGGAGGCAAGGCCGCGCGAGCGAGATGCCGGGTTCGAGGTCGTGCGCATCGGCTTCGGGGCGACCGGCATCCAGGCGATGGAGCTCTCCGACCACTTCGGCCAGCGAACCGAGCTGCGCTTCGCGAACGTCGAGCGCAATGCCAAGGTCGACGCAAAGGAGTTTCGCTTCGAGCCTCCCAAGGGCGCCGACGTCCTGGGCGAGAAGTGACCGATCTATTCCCGCAGGCCCAGCCGGCCGCGCCTCTGGCCGAGCGGCTGCGCCCGCAATCGATCGACGAAGTGGTGGGCCAGCCGCACCTGCTCGGGCCGGGAAAGCCGCTGCGCCTCGCGTTCGAATCGGGGAAGCTCCATTCCATGATCCTGTGGGGCCCGCCGGGCTCGGGCAAGACGACGCTCGCGCGGCTCATGGCGAAGGCGTTCGACGCCGAGTTCATTGCACTTTCGGCCGTTTTCTCGGGCGTCAAGGACATCCGCGAGGCGATGCAGGCCGCCGAAGCCGAGCTCGCGCGGAGCGGCCGCCACACCATCGTCTTCGTCGACGAGGTACATCGCTTCAACAAGGGCCAGCAGGACGCTTTCCTGCCCTATGTGGAGCGCGGCTTGATTACCTTCGTCGGCGCGACCACCGAGAACCCGTCCTTCGAGGTCAATAGCGCGCTGCTCTCGCGCGCGGCCGTCTATGTGCTCGAGCCGCTCAAGAAGGAAGACATGCAAGCGCTCATCGCCAAGACGGGCCTCTCGGCGGACGAGGCGGCGAAGGAGCGCCTCATCGGCTTCGCGGACGGCGATGCGCGGCGGCTCCTCAACGCGATCGAGATCCTCCAGAACGCCGGCTTGCGGCATGCGGACGGCGCGGCCGTCGAGCGCATCCTCGCGCGCAATCTGCGCCGCTTCGACAAGGGCGGCGAGCAGTTCTACGACCAGATATCCGCGCTGCACAAGTCCGTGCGCGGCTCCGACCCGGACGCGGCGCTCTACTGGATGGTGCGCATGCTCGACGGCGGCGCCGATCCGCTCTATATCGGCCGCCGGGTGGTGCGCATGGCAGTGGAAGACATCGGGCTCGCCGACCCGCGCGGTCTGCGCATGGCGCTCGATGCCTGCGAGACCTACGAGCGCCTGGGCAGCCCCGAGGGGGAGCTCGCGCTTGCGCAGGCCGTCGTCTACCTCGCGGTGGCGGCCAAATCGAACGCCGTGTATGAAGCCTATAATGCCGCGCGCGATTTCGTTTCCTCCGATCAGACCCGACCCGTACCCCTGCACCTGCGCAACGCGCCGACGCGCCTCATGAAGGACCTCGGCCACGGCGAGGGTTACCGCTACGCGCACGACGAGGCGGGCGCGTATTCGGCCGGGCAAACCTACCTGCCGGAAGGCATGGGCGCCGTCGAGTGGTACCGCCCGACCGACCGAGGGCTCGAGGCACGCATTCGCGAGAGGCTCGCGGAGCTCAGGAAAAAATGATCGATATCCAGTGGCTGCGAAAGAATCCGGACGAGGTCGCCAGGCGCCTGGCGACCCGCGGCGAAGGCACTTTCAACGTGGCGCGCTTCCATGAATTCGAGAAGGTTAGGAGGGAGCTGCAGACCGCCGTCGAGCAGGCACAGGCTTCGCGGAACCGCATCGCCAAGGACATCGGCCAGGCGAAGGCGAAGGGCCACGACGTGGCGCCGCTTCTCGCGCAGGGTGAGCAGGTAAAGACGCTGCTCGAGCGGTCGGAAGAGCAGCTCGTGCGCCTGCAGGCGGAGTTCCAGGACTTTCTCGGCCGCATCCCGAACGTGCCCCACGAGTCGGTGCCGGTCGGCGCCTCCTCGGACGAAAACCGGGAAGAGCGCCGCTGGGGTGAACCCAGAAGCTTTGGTTTTGAGATACAAGACCATGTCGCGGTCGGCGAGCGCCTGAACGGCCTCGATTTCGCCACGGCGGCGAAGCTCTCGGGCAGCCGGTTCGTCGTCATGCGCGGCGCCATCGCCCGCCTGCATCGCGCGATCGCGCAGTTCATGCTGGACGTGCACACGCGCGACCACGGCTACACCGAAGTGTACGTCCCCTACATGGTTTCGGGCGCCGCCGCCGACGGCGTGACGAGCCTCGCGAAGTTCAAGGGCGATCTCTTCAAGATCGAGGAGCGCGATCTCTACCTCATCCCGACCGCGGAGACGCCCGTCACCAATTTCGTGCGGGATGAGATCATCGACGCGAAGAATCTTCCTCTCAAATTCGTCTGCCATTCCCCTTGCTTCCGCTCCGAGGCCGGCTCGGCGGGCAAGGATACGCGCGGCATGATCCGCAACCATCAGTTCGACAAAGTCGAGATCGTGCAGCTCGTGCGTCCGGAAGCATCCTGGCAGGCACATGAGGAGCTCACCGGCCATGCCGAGGCGATCCTGCGCAGGCTTGAGCTCCCCTATCGGGTGATTACCCTCTGCACGGGCGACATGGGCTTCGCTTCCGCGAAGACCTACGATCTTGAGGTATGGCTGCCGGCGCAGAATGCGTACCGCGAGATCTCGTCATGCTCGAACTTCGAGGCCTTCCAGGCGCGACGCATGCAGGCGCGCTTCCGCAACGAAAAGGGCAAGCCCGAGCTTCTGCATACGCTGAATGGCTCAGGGCTCGCCGTTGGTCGCACGCTCGTCGCCATCCTCGAGAACTACCAGGAGCGCGACGGCTCGGTGACCGTCCCTGATGCGCTCAGACCTTATTTCGGCGGCGAGCGAGTCACTGCGCCCTGATAAAATTGCTTCCCCCCGGAGAGATGCCGGAGCGGTCGAACGGGGCAGACTCGAAATCTGTTGTACGGCTTGCCGTACCGGGGGTTCGAATCCCTCTCTCTCCGCCATATTCCCATGAGCGCTAACGCAGGGCTTGCGGTCGTCACCGGTGCCGGATCGGGCATCGGGCGCGCGTGCGCGCTCGCGCTCGGCAAGCGCGGCTTCGCCGTCGCGGCCATCGATCTCGACGAAGCCGCGGCGCGCGAGACCGCAAGCCAGACGCCACGAGGTAAAGGCTATCGGGCCGACGTCAGCGTCGCTTCTCAGGTGGAGGCAGCATTCAGTGCGGCGATCGCCGACCTCGGGCCGCTCGAGGTGCTCGTCAACAACGCCGGCATCCTCGACGGCTACTTCAATGTCGATGAGATGGACGAGGCAGTTTTCCGGCGCGTGATCGACATCGACCTCGTGAGCGTCTTCCTCGCCAGCAAGCGCGCGCTGAAGGAAATGCTGCCGCGCAAGCGCGGCCGCATCGTCAACATGGCGTCCGTCGCGGGCCTGAACGGCACGGGCGGGGGTGCCGCGTATATCGCCGCCAAGCATGGCGTGGTGGGCCTCACGCGCCAGATGGCGGTGGTGTACGGCGCGCGCGGCATCACGGTGAATTGCGTCTGTCCCGGGCCCATTCTCACCGGCCTGCGGTCGCATTCGCAGGCCATCCTCGGGCCGGGCGTTCCTGACATGAGCGGTCGCGGCGTGGCCGTCAACGACGACCAGATACGCGCGCTGGTGCCCGCCGGCGTGCGCGGCACCGTGGAGGACATCGCCGGAGCCGTGTGCTTTCTCGCTTCGCCGGAAGCCGCCTACATCAACGGCCACAGCCTCGTCGTCGACGGCGGCTGGCGCGCGAAGTAGTCAGACGCGCGCGTTTGCCGGCGCGCCGGGCTGCCACAGCGCAGCCCGCCAGCGCCACCCGGTTGCGACCGTCGCCGCGATGCCAAGGGACGCATAGAGGAGCGTCGTGGCGGCGAAGCCGATCCAGGCGATGAGCGGGCCTGCGGCCAGCAGCCCCAAAGGCAATCCCCAGATTGCGAGCATGCGCATGCCCATGACGCGACCACGCATGTCCTCTTCCGACGCCCGCAGCATCACGGCCGCGAGCGGCGTGAGGCAGAAGCTCTGCACGAAGCCGGTCAGGAACAGCACCACCATGCCCACCGCCACGACCTGCACCTGCCCGAAGACGAGGACCAGGCCGAACCACAGCACGCCGAAGACGAGCATCGTGCGCCCGGCGCGCAGGGGCAGCCGGTTCGCGCCCACGGCGAGCGAGCCGGCCAGCGCGCCCGCCCAGAAGGCCGCCGCGAGCTGCCCAAGCCCGGCCTGCCCGATGGCGTAGACCTCCTTCGCGACGAAGGGCAGCAGGCCGAGCACGAAGGGATAGGCGAGCAGGTTGACGAGGAATGCGAGGCTGAACGGGCCGAGGAGCTCGGGCCGCGTCCATACGTAGCCGACCGCCTGCTTGAGCCCGGCGACCGGGTGCGGGTCGGGCTTCCCGCTCGGCTGGTGGCCCGCAACGCCGAGCGAGAGCAGGAACGCGGCGACGTACATGCCGGCGACGACCACGTAGGCCGCGCCCATGCCCATGAATGCGACAAGGCCGGTGCCGGCGAGCGCGCCGGCCACTCGGGCCGTGTCGGAGGTAGTGCGCGAGATGGCGAGGGCGCCGAGCAGCACTTCCGCGCGCATGGTCTGTGCGACGAGCGCATGGCGCATCACCATGTCCGAGGGCCGCAGCAAGCCGGCGACCGCAGAGATGGCGAAGACATGCCAGGGCACCAGCGCGCCCGTGAGCGCGAGGACGCTCAGGAGCGCGGCGAGCATCGCGTAGATGCCGCGCGTCAGGCAAAGAAGCGTGCGTTGCCCGATGCGGTCGCCTGCGACGCCGAAGAAGGGCGAGAAAAGCGAGCCCAGCCACGCGAGCGCGCCAAAGGCGACCAGCTGCTGCACCGACCCCGTGGTCGAAAGGATGTACCACCCGAGGATCAGGGCCTCCATCTCGAACGCCCAGGACGTGGCGAGGTCCGCCGGCCACTGGAACCGGAAGCTGCGCACGGAGAACGGCGCGAGGGCGGAGGCGCGGGACACGGCTGCGATGCTACAGGCGGGAAAGTAAAATTCCGCCTTTTGTTTCAGGGCCCGTGATCTCCGATCTTCAAGTTCAATTCGACCCTGCCGTGCGCTTCGGGGACTCCCGCTCGCAAAAGCGCATCGAGGACGACCGCCTCCTCACCGGCCGCGGCCTGTATAGCGACGATCGCGTGCTGCCGGGGCAGGCATGGATGGCGATCGTGCGATCGCCGCATGCCCATGCCGTTGTCCGAGGCATCGACTTTTCCGCGTGCCGGGGGATTCTGGCGGGCTGGACCATAAAGGACCTGCGCGAAGACGGCATCGCGCATATTCCCTTTCCACCACTCTTCAAGCGCGCCGACGGCTCGCCCATGGCGGCGCCGCGTCGCACGCCACTCGCCGAGGGCAAGGTGCTGTACGTCGGCCATCCGGTGGCCGTCGTGGTGGCGGAGACCCGCGCGCTTGCGCAGGACGCGGCCGAGCAGGTGGTCGTCGACTACGAGGTCCTCGAGGCCGTCGTCGATCCGCGCGACGCGCTCCAGCCGGGCGCGCCGCAGATCGCGGAAGGCGGCAACGTGGCGGCCGAGACGGCCTACGGCGATGCCGCGAAGACCCGAGAGGCTTTTGCCTCGGCCGCGCACGTGGTCGAGATCGAGCTCCACAACCAGCGGCTGAACGCGGTGGCGCTCGAGCCGCGCTGCGCGATCGGCGTGCACGATGGGGCTCGCACGACGCTCTATACGCAGTGCCAGACGCCCACGCAGGCGCGCGAGCTCCTCGCCGCCGTCTTCGGGGCGAAGCCGGCGGATTTCCGCGTCGTGAACGGCGACATCGGCGGCGGCTTCGGCATGAAGACGGGCCTCACGCCCGAGGACGCGCTCGTCTGCTACGCGGCGCGCAAGCTCGGCCGCCCGGTGAAGTGGCGCGGCGAGCGCTCGGAAGAATTCCTTGCCGCGCACATGGCGCGCGACCAGCACTATCGCGCCGCCCTCGCGCTCGACCGCGAAGGCCGCATCACCGGTCTGCGCGTCGAGTCGCTCGCGAACATCGGCGCGGTGCCGGTCGGCTCCTCGGCCATGATTCCGCTCGCGATGGTCGCCAAGGTCGTCACCTCCGTCTATCGCGTGCCGGTCGTCGACTACCGCTTCAAGGCAGTGCTCACGAACACCATGGCCACCGGCGCGTACCGCGGCGCGGGGCGCCCCGAGGGCAATTACCTCATGGAGCGGCTGATCGAGAAAGCCGCGCGCGAGACCGGCATCGACCGCGTCGAGCTGCGGCGGCGCAATCTCCTTCGTCCCGACGAGCTGCCGCGGCGCACGCATGTCGGCGAAACGTACGACAGCGGCGACTTCGCGCGCATGCTCGACCAAGCGCTCGAAGCGGCGGATTGGCATGGCTTTGCACAAAGAAGAAGGGAGAGCGCCAGGCGGGGCAGGTTGCGCGGCATCGGCGTGTCCACCTACCTGGAATGGACCGGCGCGCTGCCGACCGAGACGGTCGACATCGAGATCGACGCGACGGGACGCGTCACGGTGTTCTCCGGCACGCAGGCGATGGGGCAGGGACTGGAAACCACTTACACGCAGCTTGCCGCCGAGCTCTTCGGCGTTTCCTTCGACAGGATCTCCATCGTACAGGGCGATACCGACCGGGCGAACGGCGTGGGCAGCGTAGGTTCGCGTTCGGCGTTCGTCGGCGGCTCGGCGCTGGTCGGGGCGGGACGAAAAATGGTGCTGCGCCTGAAGGAGCTCGCGGCCGAAGCGCTCGAGGCGGCGCCGCAGGACATCGAGTTCGCGGCCGGAAAGTTCTCCATCGCCGGCACCGACCGCTCGGTCTCGCTGGAGGAAATCGCGAAAAAGCATCGGCTTATTCGCGTCTCCGACACGCAGACGCCGTCGACTCCCTCCTGGCCGAATGGCGCGCAGGTGTGCGAAGTGGAAGTGGACGCGGAGACGGGCGCGGTGACGCTCGAGCGCGTGACGAGCTGCGACGACGTCGGGCGCATCATCAACCACCCGATCGTCGAGGGACAGATCCATGGCGGCGTGGCGCAGGGCGCGGCGCAGGCGCTCTGGGAGGCGGTGGTCTACGACCGCGAGAGCGGCCAGCTCCTGACCGGCTCGCTCATGGACTATGCCGCGCCGCGCGCCGACCAGCTGCCGGCGATGTGCGCGCGCTTCGACGAGTCGATTCCCTGCAAGACCAACCTGCTCGGCGTGAAGGGTTGCGGCGAGCTGGGCACCATCGGCGCGGTGCCGGCGGTCGTGCACGCGGTGCTCGATGCCTTGGATCTGGTGCACCTTGAAATGCCACTCACCGCCGAGAAAGTGTGGCGGGCAATGCAGCGTTCCTAGGTGCTATATTGGCCGGCTCCCCCATGAGCGCGGCCACTCACCGCCAGTACAACGAGCGCGCGATTCACTACGCGGTCGTTGCGTCGATCGTCTTTCACGGCCTCCTTCTCTCGCTCGCCCCGAAGCAACCTGCGCAGCGGCCGCCGGCGCTACCCGGGCCTATCGTCGCGCGCCTCTCGGAGCTGCCTATACCGCAGGCTTCGGCGCCCCCGGCGCCCGCGCAGGCCGAGCCGCAGAAGCCGCAGGCTGAGCCGGTCAAGCCCGAACCGACGCCGCTGCCACCCAAGCCCAGTCCACTCGCCAAGCCCGCACCGAAGGCCGCGGCGAAAGCGGACCCGACGCCGCCGGCGAAGCCCTCGCCTGCGCCCAGCGCGGAGCCCGCGCCTTCAGCGCCCGCGACGCCCGCGGCGCCGTCGACGCCCGGTCCGGTCGCGAAGAGCGATCCGCAGCCCGCCGCGCCCTCCACGGCGCCGACGCCGAGCGCCGAGCCTTCCGATGCCGGGTCGCTCGCGCAGTACCGGCTGCAGCTCATCAGCATGGCGAAGCGCTACAAGCGCTACCCGCGCGTCGCGATGGACAACAACTGGGAAGGCGACGTAGTGGTGCGGATGGTGATCGGCGCGAACGGCATGATCTCGTCCATCAGCGTCAAGACCAGCTCGGGCCACGACGTCCTCGACAAGCAGGCGCTGGAGATGTTCCAAAAAGCGAAGCCGCTCGTGCCGATCCCGTCCGCGCTCCGCGGCAAGGAGTTCGTCATCGAGGTGCGCGCGATCTACAACTTGAAAGAGCCGGACTCGGGCTGAAACGCCACGACGTGATCCACGTCGAGGCGGATGCCGATGCGCTCGCCGAGCGCATGGTTGTGGTGGCTGGGCACGAGCGCAAGCACCTTCCTGCCGCTCGCGAGCTTCAGCGTGTAGAGGATCTCGGCGCCGCGGAACGCCTTGTGCAGCACCTCGGCTTGCGTGGGCGACGCGTCGTCGTGCACCACGTCGTCGGGACGGAGCAGCACTTCGACGACCTGGTCGCCGCGCGCGCCAGCCTGCAAGACGCCCAGCTCGATCTCGAGCTTTCCATCGGCACGCGCGGTCGCGGGCAGGAAGACGCCCTGGCCGACGAAGTCCGCGACGAAGCGGTTGGCAGGCCGGTGATAGAGGTTGTACGCCGTATCCCATTGCTGGATGCGCCCGTCGTGCAGCACGCCGATCTCGTCGGCCATGGCGAACGCCTCGTGCTGGTCGTGCGTCACGAGGATCGCCGTCGCGCCGCTCGCCCGGATGATGTCGCGCAGCTCGAGCGAGAGCCGCTCGCGCAGGTCCACATCCAGGTTCGAGAACGGCTCGTCGAGGAGCAGCAACTCAGGCCGCGGCGCGAGCGCGCGGGCGAGCGCCACGCGTTGCTGCTGCCCGCCGGAGATCTCGTGCGGATGCTTCTCCAGGGCGGCGTCGAGGCCGACCAGCGCTGCGAGCTCGGCGAGACGCGCAGCCCGCTCCCCTGCCGGCAGCCCGTGCAGGCCGAAGGCGATGTTCTCCGCCACGGTGAGGTGCGGGAAGAGCGCGTAGTCCTGGAACACCATGCCGACGCGACGCTTCTCGGGAGGCACCATCGTCCCCGGCGCGGAGACGAGCCGCCCGGCTAAATGGATCTCGCCCCGCTGCACCGCCTCGAAGCCGGCAATACAGCGCAGGACCGTGGTCTTTCCGCAGCCGCTCGGACCGAGGAGGCAGCCGATGGCTCCGCGCGCCAGGCCGAACGAGAGCCCGCGCACCACTTCGTGCGCACCGTAGGCATGCGAAAGGTCTCGGACTTCCAGCAGCATCAGCGCATTATAGTAATAATTCTCATTTACGTTACAATCAAGTCCCTTTATCTATCAAGCATTTAATAACGAAGACATGCAGCGCTTGGGCGCCCTTGGCTGGGTGACGCTAGCGACCGGTGTCGTGCTCGCGCTGCCCGTCGCATCGATTCTCTCCAGCGTCTTCGCCGGCCTCGGGGAAACATGGCGGCACCTGGCTGCGACCGCGCTGCCGCGCTATGCGCTCAACACGCTGCTGCTCGCGCTTGGCGTCGCCTGGGGCGCGCTGTCCATGGGCGTGGTGTCGGCGTGGCTTGTCACCGCCTACCGCTTTCCCGGGCGCGACGTGCTGCAGTGGGCGCTCATGCTGCCGCTCGCGATGCCGGCGTACGTGATGGCGTATGCCTACACGGACTGGCTGCAGTTCACCGGGCCCGTGCAGTCGACGCTGCGGGCGCTCACCGGCTGGGAGGCGCGCGAGTACTGGTTCCCGGACATCCGCTCGCTGTGGGGCGCGGCAGCCATGCTGTCGTTCGCGCTCTATCCGTACGTCTATCTCATCGCGCGCGCGACGTTCACCGAGCTCTCGCGCAGCGCGATCGAGGCCGGGCGCCTTGCCGGACTCGACGCGTGGGGCGCGTTCTTCCGCGTCGCCGTGCCGCTTGCGCGCCCCGCCATCGCGGCGGGCCTCGCGCTCGCGCTCATGGAGACGCTGGCCGACTTCGGCACGGTGTCGTACTTCGCTGTCGAAGTATTCACCACCGGGATCTTCAAGGCCTGGTTCTCGATGGGCGACCCGGTGGCGGCATCGCAGCTCTCGGTGTGCCTGCTCGCCTTCGTTGCGATCCTGCTCGCGCTCGAGCGCGCGAACCGCGGCCGGGCCGCCTACCACGCGACGAGCAGCCGCAAGGCCGCGCCCCCGCAGCCGCTTCGCGGAACCGGGGCAGCGCTCGCATTGGTGGCTTGTGCTGCACCGGTGGTATTCGGCTTCCTGCTACCCGCAGCGATCCTCGGACAGCTGGCGTGGGATCACCGCGCGAGTTACGGCATGGCGCGGCTGCTTGCGCTCGTCGGAAACAGCGTGAGCCTTGCCGGCCTCACCGCCATCGCCGGCGTCGCGCTCGCCGCGGTGATGGCGTATGCACTGAGGCTCACCGGCAGCAAGGCCGTGCGCGCCGCGAACCGCGTGGCCGGTCTTGGCTACGCGGTGCCGGGGGCAGTGATTGCGGTCGGTCTCCTGGTGCCGCTCGGCCAACTCGATAATGCGCTCGCCGAGGCGATCGAACAGCTGCTCGGGGTGAAGACGGGGCTTCTGCTCACCGGCACGCTCGTCGCGCTCGTGTATGCCTATCTCGTGCGCCTGCTCGCGGTCGCCCTGCAGACCGTGGACGCGGGCCTCGCGCGCATCACGCCCAGCATGGAGGACGCCGCGCGCTCGCTCGGCAGCCCGCCGGCGCGGATCCTGACGCGGGTGCATGTGCCGCTCATCGCGCCGAGCCTCGCCACGGCCGCGCTGCTCGTCTTCGTCGATGTCCTGAAGGAGATTCCCGCCACGCTCGCGCTGCGGCCGTTCAACTTCGACACGCTGGCGGTCGAGGCTTACAACCTCGCGAAGGACGAGCGGCTCGCCGAAGCCGCCCTGCCTTCGCTGGTCATCGTGCTGGCCGGGCTCGTCCCCGTTCTCTACGTCACGCGGCGTTACTTCCAGGCTACGCGGTCGTAGATCTTCTGGGAGTTCGGCTGGTTGCGGCCGAGCACCGCGACGTTGAGGCGGTCGCGCTTGAAGTCGCCGAGGGCGTTCAGTACCGGGTTGTCGACCTTCACGCTCGCCACCGCGGGCCACTCGTTGTTGCCGTCGGCGAAGTAGCGCTGCGCCTCGTCGCTCGCGAGGTACTCGAGGAAGCGGATCGCCGCGTCGCGGTTGGGCGCATGCTTCGCGACGCCGGCGCCCGAGATGTTGACGTGCGTGCCCCAGGTCTTCTGGTTGGGGAACACGACGCCGAGCTTCTGCGCCACCTGCTTCTCGTCGGGCTTCTCGGAGCGGGCGAAGCGTGCGTAGTAATACTGGTTGGACACCGTCACGTCGCACACGCCCGCCGCGACGTTCTTCAGCTGGTCGCTGTCGCCCCCCTTCGGATCCTGCGCGAGGTTGGCGCGCACCGCCTTCGCCCATGCCTCGGCCTTGGGCTCCCCGAGATGATCGATGAGCGCGCCCATCAGCGAAAGGTTGTAGATGTTGGTCGAGGAGCGCATGCATACGCGCCCTTTCCACTTGGGATCGGCGAGTTGCTCATAGGTCTCGATCTCGCCCGGGCGCACCTTGTCCTTGTTGTAGGCAATGATGCGCGCGCGCGTGGAGAAGCCGAACCAGTGGCCGCCGGGCTCGCGCAGGTTCTCGGGGATGCGCGATTCGAGCACCTTCGACTTCACCGGCTGGAAGAGTCCCGCCTGCTCGGCGCGCCAGAGGCGCCCGGCATCCACCGTGACCAGCACGTCGGCCGGGCTGCGCGCGCCTTCGTTGCGGATGCGCTCGATGAGGGCGTCCTCGCCCGCCTCGATGCGGTTCACCTTGATGCCGGTGGCCTTGGTGAAGCCCGCGTACAGCGCCTCATCGGTCTGGTAATGCCGGGACGAGTAGATGTTGACGACCTTGTCCTGGGCCCACGCGGGCGCGACGGAGAGAGCGCCCACTAACGCTAAAAGGAGGGTTTTCATAGAAAGCAAACGATAACCATTCTCATTGTCCTTGTCAATGAGAATAACTCTCATCTGATTTCATGGTCCTCCGGCCGCGCAGCGGGCGCGTTGTATCGTGTGCCATGTACCGCTTCGTTCCTCTTTTTCTGCTGTTGGTCGCACCGGCGATCGCGCAGCACGCGCTGGAGATCGTGCCGCTGCGCCACCGCACGGTCGACCAGGTATTGCCGGCGCTGCGGCCGCTCCTCGAGCCGGGCGGCACGCTCGCGGGGCAGGCCAATCAGCTGATCGTGCGCACCAGCCCGGCGAATCTCGCCGAGCTAAGGCGGGCCCTGGAGGCGATCGACCGGCCGCTGCGGCGGCTGCAGATCAGCGTGCGCTTCGACGAGCGCTCGGATGCGGCAAGCCAGGGCCTGGAGACGAGCGGCCGGGTGGGCGAGCGCAGCACGCGCATCGATGTCCGCGCGCACGATTCGCGCGCTGCGGCCGAGGCGCGTGTCGACCAGCGCCTGCAGGTGCTGGAAGGCGCACGGGCGTTTATCGCCACCGGACAGTCCACCCCACTCCCGCAGCGCGAGGTCATCCGCACGCCGGGCGGCGTGGTCGCG
>Ga0196964_10001286_pt1 | contig 12865 bp, 9 predicted proteins | sample S1_10metaG_FD_148615 | JGI IMG/M metagenome (GOLD analysis project Ga0196964, IMG submission 148615) | Soil microbial communities from Anza Borrego desert, Southern California, United States - S1_10 | ecosystem: Environmental > Terrestrial > Soil > Desert | place: USA: California | collected...
AGATCAGGCGCGATTGCAGGCTTACTCCTGACGCCTCGGCGACCGCGACCAGCGACGACGTCGCGAGGGCGACGATCGACGCGGCGGTGGCTGTGCGTGCCATCAGCCGAACGACAGCATCTGGTCGGTCAGCGGCATCTGGCGGCGGTGCCGGCCTGCGAGCGCTCTCCTGTCGACCGGCTGGGGGTCGCCGCTCGACAGCGTCGATTCGTCGGTCACCACGCCGTGTCCCGTGAAGCTCGTGAACTCGAACGGCAGCCCGTTGGACGCCAGCGGCGAAGGGCCGTCCATGACGTGGAAGTGCAGATGCGGCCCCCCCGAGTGACCGCTGTTGCCGAGCAACGCGATCACCTGGCCGCGTGTGACCGAGTCACCGGGTCGGACCTTGATCGATGCCGACTGCAGGTGGCCATAGAAGGCGTAGCGGCCCGGGGCGATCCGGACCACGATGAAGTTGCCGCCGGCGGTCAGCGCCGTCGTGTCTGTGGGGAACTGCCCGGGCACCTGCTGGAGCTGGCCCTTCAGGATCCGGACCACACGCCCCGCGGCGACGGAGCGCACCTTGGCGCCGAACGACGGATAGCTCGCGACATCGTCGATGGGGCCGCCGAACAGCCGGTTGTCCGCGGTCAGCTGCAGGAAGTCGATCGCGAAGCGCTGGGCCGTGTGGAGCCTGCCGTTGATCGGCAGCACTGCTGCGCGGTGTTCCCCCAGAACGCAGCAACCGGTGGCGGCGAGCCAGCGTGAGCCGCGCAGGGGCGGCGCGATGAGGACCGGGCGATCGCCCGCGACGGCGGTAGGTGCGCCGCTGAACGACAGCGACCGCGGCGGCGCCGGAGCCGGGGGTTGGACGAGCAGCTTGAAGTGGTGGACGAGCCTGCTCGGTGGCTTTCGCCCGCGCCCGACGATCGCGTCCATGAAGATCGCTCCGCCCCAGCCCGGCTCCAGCACGAGGCCGCTCTTGCCGCCGTCGATCCGAACCCGGCTCTCCAGCGCGCCTCGTGAGAGCGCGGCGAGTCTCGCGCCTGCGGGGCTCCTGGCCTCCACGGACGCGAGCGTTACCGACGACCGCGTGGTGTTGGCCAGCCTGATCTCGTACACCAGATGCGAACGGCCATCGGCTGCCGTGACGACGTGCGGGGCGTTCGGCACCTGAGCGGCGATGTACGTCAGCGCCTCGGTGTCCGCGCCGGCCGTCGCCGGCGCGGCGATGAGCCCCATCGCCACGAGCGCGATGCCGAACGTGCAGATCGGGTGTGATCGCATCGCTACGACTCGATCGGCTGCGGTGTGGCGGGGGTCTCGCCGATGAGAACTGCGCGCATGCTCCGCTCCTCTGCCGAGTTCAGGAGCCGGACGTTCACACAGTCCTGGCGCTTGGGAGGTCCAATTCTGGACACGCATGACCCGTTCCCCGGGCGCCTGGCGCGACGTCCAGTATTGGGTGGTCCGCGCTGAGCCTCCGGGGCAGGCTCCGATCATGTTCACGGTTGGTGGGAGGGGTGTGGGGTTTGTCGTCGTGCTCGCGGTGCTTGCGGGCGCCGGCACGGCAGACGCAGCGACGCGGTTGATCTCCGCGCCGCAATCCGGCGCAGTGCTCACGAGCTCGCCGGTGACGGTGAGCGTGCGCGCACCGGCGGGCGCGAAGGTGACGCGCGTGCTGCTCAACGGCCGCAGCGTGAAGTCATCGCTGCGCGCGAGGAGTGGACGCCTGACCGGCCGCGTCACACGACGCAGCGGCCTGAGGTACGGGCGCAACACGCTCGTCGTGAAGGAGCTCCGCAGCGGGCGGCGCGTCGTGCGCGCGGTGCACCACTTCTTCCTCGTGCGCCGCACGACCGGCGGCATGGCCAGCGTCGCGGTCTCCCGCGGGGTCCCGTTGGACGCCCGGATTCGACTCACCTCGCGTGCCATTGCCAAACAGCCCATGCGGAAGGTCCGCGCCTGGCTGAACGGCGTGGACGTGACGCGCGACATCGCCAAGCTCCGCCGCACGCGCTACGCGCTGTCGCTGTCGGCGACGCACGGCTTGCGCCACGGGACGAACAGCTTGCGCGTCTCGGTGACCGACCTCCAACGCGGCCGCCAGTCGTCGATCGAGCGGCGCTTCAGCGTGCGCCGCGACGCGCCGTTGGCATCAGCGGGCAGGGACCGTCGGGCGCAGCCCGGTGTGCGCATCCGTCTCGCCGGCGGCGCCAAGGCCGCGCGGAAGGGCACCGTCCTGCGGCACCGCTGGGTCGTCGTGCGCCGTCCGCGCGGGTCACGCGCACGGATCGTGGGCGCCACCACGGCGCGGCCGTCGATCGTGCCGGACCGCAGCGGCCGGTACGTGCTGCGCCAGAACGTCAATGAGGTGCGGCGCGCCGGCCGGTCGTTCCGCCAGGTGGGTGGCACCGCGCGCGACGAGGCCGAGTTCACCGCCGGCCCGTTGTCGGCCTTGATGCCGGTCTCCGTCAATGCGTTCGCCGCCGATCCGCGGCGGATCACGATCGGTGACCGGATCTATGACCATCGCGGCAAAGGAGCCACGATCCAGTGGTTGACGCTCGATCGCGCGACGCTCGATCCGGTCAACGATGAAGCGAACACCTGGTGCTGCGAAGACCAGGGTGGATCGTCGCTGGCGAAGCTGACCGAGGAGCTCGAGGATCCTCCCGGCGAGCGGCTGGTGATCATCGCGATCCCGCCCGGGCGCATCACGCTTGCACCGACTCGGCTTGCCGAGCTCAACAAGGCCTTGGCACTGATCGGCGTGAGCCCGCTGACCGCCGCGCAGCTGGCCGACGTCAGCCGCCAGCTCGTGATCCTGGGCATTCCCGGAGCTCCGCATGGGACCGGCTGGATCTGGCAGCGCGACAAGGCGCAGCTCCCGGCGCAGCCCGGCAAGCCGCCGCCCACCCAGGGCTGGCTGATGCAGGGCGGCACCACGTCGGAGGGCGACAAGGCCCTGTACCGATTCCAGCCGCTGCGGCTGAGCTACGACACGAAGTCGGGCCCGTTCTTCCCGGGGACGAACAGCATGACGATCGCCGGCGTCACCACCGCCGACGCGCAGATCCCGGATGGCACCGGCGGGTTCCACGTCGTCGAGGTCGATCCGCGCGACATGGGCATCGTGGGGGACAACAACCGCGTGTTCGTGACCAACCGCAGCTATGACCCCGAGAAGTCGGACGAGACGCTCGACGCGATGTCCCGCTTGCTCAGCGACATCCGAACGCGCGGGAACTTCGCGGCCGTGCAGAGCATCGGCAAGGTCGGCTACAAGACCCGCGAATGGGGGGCGGTCAGCGATGCCCTGGCCAAGCTCGGCGCCAACCCTCACGGGTTCAACTTCCTCGACCCGGACCACAACCCTGGCTTCGCGTTCTTCGGCGGGCCGCCGCTCAGCCGCGACCGCGTCGCCGAGTCGACCTCGAACCTGCTGGCGGGGACGACGTCGGAGGCCGTCCAGCCCGGTGCGCTGAGCGGCTACGTGCGCATGCGCCACGACGGCCTCTTCGAACCGGCATCCGACGACGCGACGTCCGCCGGCGGTGCCGTGTACGACGCCATCCTCAGGCCGGGCGAGCCGTGGCCGCACACCACCGGTCCCGAGGCCGGGGCCTATGAGAAGGCGATGGCAGAGATCACGTCTCAGCTGACGGACTTCAAGGACTCCTACACCGACGTCAGGGCGGCGTACACCGGCCTCGCGTACGACACGTCCACCCAGGACTTCAACCGTGGGTTCAGCGAGCTGCCCACCGTCGCGTATCCGGGCGACCAGAGGCCGTGCACCAGCGCGGAGCACGACGGCCCGGGCGTCGGCGAGCCCGCGACGACCAGCGACCCGCCGTACAACCGCGACCAGTTCTGCGACCTGATCAACGAGCTGAAGCGCGAGTTCGACTGGATCGGGCAGATACGCGAGGTCTTCCAGGACTACGAGGTGGCGCTCGACCGCGCCAGCAAGGAGGTGAAGGTCGACCTGGTCAAGGACGGTGAGGACATCCGGCAGAACCTCGCCGCCCCCGGCGGCGAGATCGTCACGTCGCTGCTGTACCTGCTGGGGGACATCGCGGAGATCGGCGGGGCTCACGGGGCGCCGTTCGGCCTGTTCGCGTCGGTGTTCGAGATCGGCAGCTACATCGCCGAGGACCAGAACGGCGAGCCGCTCTCGGAGCAGATCTCCGCGAAGGCCGACGAGCTCACCGCCGAGGTCGACGCCAACGTCGGCCAGACCGCGGACACGCTGGACGAGATCCAGGCCGCTGCGATCACCGATCACGGGCGACTGTCGACGCTCGGCGAGCTGGCCAAGCAGGCTCGTCCCAACGTCGTGAACATGACGGCCAAGCTCAAGCTCGGCGTGGACCGCTACTTCACGTCCACCCTGATCCGGGCCGCGTACCCGCCGCGGTGGCTCAAGCCCGTCACGGTCAAGGACTTCTCGCACCCGATGCCGCCCGCCGAGTGCTATCTCGCGACAGACATCGGGTCCTCGCACACCTGGGGGCGCGTCCCGGAGCCGGCGTGGATCGCGTTCCGTGGCGCGCCGGACGGCCAGGCGAACGACCGGCAGACGCTGGTCCTCAGCAAGGCCGGCGCCTTCGGCGGCGGCGGGACGCCGCCGGAGGAGCTGACCGAGAAGCTCTTCACCCCCACCGTCGGAGGCGGCGGGTACGGCCTCGAGAAGGCCGGTTGGTTCTGGGAGCTCGGCGATCCGCAGAGGATCGAGAACTGCTACCCACGGTGACGAGCCGCGGGGGAGGCGCGCCATGAGATCGGTGCTGCGGTCGGGCCTGCGGCTGTGGGCGTTGGTCGTGGTCGTCCTCGCCGTGGGCGGCGATGCGGCCGCCCACGGCCAGACCGGGCGCGACTGCTACGACTGCCCGCTCGGGCCGGGCTTCGTGGTGCCCGGCCTCACCGACCTCAACGGCTGGCAGGACGCCTCCCGCACCATCCTCTTCGGCGACCTCACCGGCGACGAGGTCGACGAGCTGATCGCGCGAGGGTCCCGGGGGATCGAGGTCTACCGGTTCGACCGCGCGCTGGGTCAGTGGAGCCCCGTGAGCGTGAACAAGATCCTCGCGGACTCCGACGGGTGGGCGCCCGCGAAGTACTCGGGCACGATCCGCGTCGGGGACGTCGACGGCACGGACGGCGGCCGCGCCGAGCTCATCGCGCGGTCCGGCACCGGCATCGACGTCTACAGGCTCACGTCGTCGTCGCCGGACGCCGGGACCTGGACGCAGATCAACACGGCGCCCGGCCCGTTCCCCGACAAGGACGCGCAGGGCGGGAACCACTGCTTCTCGCGGGGCGGCTGCGCGGGCGACGACCCGAGCTACTACTCGACCATCCAGCTGGCCGACACGCTGCGACGCGGCCCGGCGCCCAGGAAGAACCTGATCGGGCGCGGCGGCGACGGCCTCGAGGTCTACGAGTGGAACGGGCGCGGCTGGGACAAGCTCGCGCAGGTCGCCGAGTTGGCCGACGTCGAGCCCCAGTCGGACAGTGAGCAGGTGACCGACTGGCGCGACCCGCTGAACTACCAGCGGATCCTCGCGGTCGGCACCGACAGGCTGGTGGTTCCCGAGCGCGTCCCGTACCTCAGGACCGGTCTGGTGGTCTTGAACTACGACGTCGACTCCCATCGGTTCATTCGTCGCTACCGCAGGTACTACGATCAGCCGCTTCCGCCGACGGCGTACCGCACCGCTCAGGTCTTCACCGCCTGGGGAACGCCGCGCGTCGGGATGCTCAACGCGACCACGGACAGCCTCGAGATCTGGGACTGGTCCTCCGACGACGGATGGCGGCAGGTGGACGGCCGCCCGTTCCCCGGCTTCAGCGCCGGACCGCAGTACTTCGAGACGATCCAACCCGCCGACGTCGACGGCGATGGGCGCGACGAGACCATCGGGCGCGGCGCCCGCGGGATCCTGACCGATTTCCGCGAGGCGAAGAGCACCCTGGTCGGGCCGGCGCTCGCCGACGACCCGTGGGCCACAGATCGGTCCTACTACGGCTCGATCCAGACGGCGCGGCTGGATCCGGACTCCCCGGCACGGTCCCTCGTCGCGCGCGGGCCGTTCGGCATCCGCACCTGGCGCTTCGACACCGTCGCCCGCAGGTGGGTCCGCTACCCCGGGGCCGAGTTCCCGGCGCCGCCGGGCGGGACGCAGGGCGCGGCCTACGAGTCCATGAGGCGGTTCCTCGGGGTCACGTCGATCCGCGCGCGCTACAGCGTCCTCGCCGACACCCGCCGCTTCTCGGCGGCGATCACGGCGACGTGCACGAACAGGCTGTCCACCGACCCGGATCCGCCGCGCTACGAGAGCTGCACGCCGCCTGCCGCGGCCGCCGATGTCTCGGCGGCCGACTGGACGACCGTGTGCAACCAGGTCCTCGAGGACACGTTCTGGGCCACCATCGTCAACGGCTACTTCGACGACCTCGCCGCGGTCCTGCCGCGCCTGTTCCTGGACGACAAGGACTCCCTGTTCCCCGAGCTCACAGCCGACCTGCACCTGCCCCAGGCCGAGCATCTCGCCGCCGACGTCAGCTATCGGGCGCTGTGGCGCACCGTCCTCGGCGGTCTGACGGACGCCGGGCTCGGCAGCACGTCGACGGCGCTGGGCGCGGTCGCGACGCCGACGGCGTCGCTGGTGCGCCGCGGGAAGTTCGAGCACACACCCGGCACCACCGGGGCCCGGATCTTCACCATCACCCAGGAGGCGAGCGACGTCGTCTCCAAGCAGCGCAAGGACGTCACCGCCGACCACGGGCTGCTCGTGACCGTGGGGCGGATGATCGCCTCCAAGCGCCTGGCGGTGCGCCAGGGCGCGGCGAGGAGCTTCAGCCGCCAGGGCTACATGCGCTGGTTCTACAAGGCCTACCTCCCGCTGCTCTGGGACCACTGGGCCGTGCAGAACTGCGGCGACGTCACCAGCGGCTGGTGCGGCGATCCGGGACCGGCGATGACGACGTCGGGCGGGCGGTCCTTCGACGGGCTGGTCCCCAAGCAAGACCCGTGCGGCGTCTACTGCAGCTGGTTCGGCCTGGAGTCCCACGGCTTTGGCGACGCTGCCAAGACCCTGCGCAACCCGGTGGCTGCAGCCTGCCGGTACGACGCGACCGCCAAGACGACGTGGCAGTACGGTCGCTGCACCCTCGGCGTGTCGTTCGCGGAGCTGTTCACGGCCTGGGGCTTTCGCTCGTTCAGCTGCGACTACAGCTCGGCGACGGCGTGCTACCGGGTCCAGCCCCAGACCACCGCCGTGCACGTCGCCGGCCAGCTGATCAAGGCCAAGGCGACGCAGCGTCAGGTCGACCTCTCGCTCGTGACGCCCTTGGCCCGCGATCTCGATCTGCGCGGGGGCAGGGTGAAGCTGGCCCAGATCCTCCACGAGGCCGGGGGCGCGGGCGAGCTGGTCGACCGCCGCAACGGCTCCAACCTCACGCCCCGCACGCTGCGGCTGGCTCGCGGAGCGACCCGTCGCACCGCCCGGTTCGCGACGCCGCCGGGATTCTCGCCGCGCGTCCGCGGGACGATGTCGGTGGACATCCGCAAGGTGAGGGTGCGACGCGGGCGATCGCGCAAGCTCGTGCTCCAGCGCGTGCCGATGTTGCGCGTGCGCCTTCGTGTCGATGGGGCGAAGCTCCAGCGTCCGCGCGCGTGCCGCACCCGTGGGAAGGTCCGTCGCACGAGCCTCGGCTTGCGCCTCACCGTTCGCGGCAGGCACGGAAAGCCGGCGGACGTCCGAGGGTCGTCTCCCTGGCGGTGCACGAGCGGCGGGCGGGTGAGCTTCCGCTACCGGTCGGCAGCCAACAGACCGCCGACGTAGATGCGGCCGATGGCGTTGCGGACCTCGCGTGAGCAGTGGACGGAGACGCGCAGGTCGAGCTTCCGCGTGGAGACCCGGAGCTTGTGACCGACGCTGCCGCATTCGCCACGCTCCTTGCCGTCGGTGATGAGGACGTAGGGCTTGACGGTCCCCGGCGGCTTGTCGAGCTTGATGTGCAGCTTCCCGTCACCGCGGCGCAGGGGGAAGCTCCGCGCGATCGCCTTCTTGATCGTCAGGCGCACGGCGCCGGTGTGCTCGAGCCCGCTGCAGCTCAGCGTGAGCCGGAGCTGTCCCGCCCCGTTGGTGACGGAGACACCCATCCGCTGTGCGCGGCAGCCCGTGGCGCCCTTCAGCATCACCGCCGGAGGGCGGGTGCCGCGCGAGAAGAACGTCAACGCGATCAGGTTCGTGCCGTTGCGCAGCGTGAAGCGGTTGCCTGCCGGCAGAGCGGCCACCGCTGCGGCCCGGACCGTCGGGGCAGCTGTCGCCGCCCGTGCCGCGCTCCCCGGACACCCGGGCCAGGCCTTCCAGCAGAACGCCTCCTGGATCGCTTCGGAGAACTCGGCGGCGGCGGGGGCTCGCTCGGAGCAGCAGGCGCTGAGGGTCGCGGCCCATGGACCGAACCACTCCCCGTAGACGTTGCAGCGCACGCCGAACCCCATCGAGCTGCGACACGTGCCGACGGGCGGAGGGAAGTGATGCGGTTGATCCGTGCAGCTCGCCGCCACCCGGTAGTTGACCTGGTTGAGGCTCCAGTTCCCGACCCTCGCCGTGAAGCTGTGGGTGTACGTGCCCGGGTCGGGGAGCGTGGTCTGGGTGGCGGAGTCCACGCTGCCGGTGTCCTCCGGGACGATGATCGCGCGGGTCACGACGCTGTTCGCGCCCCCGGCGCAAGTGAAGGTGTCCACGCTGTCGGCGAGCGGCCCGACGGTGCCCGCGGGCTGACCGAGGGCGGGGCCGACGTAGGCGTACTCGCGCGAGCTCTCTGCCCCGACGCGTTCGGTCACCGGCGCCTTCAGCGTGATCGTGCCGCCGTACGCGGGCGTCACCAGGACGATCGTGGACGCAGCGAGGGCGAGGACGACACCACGGTGAGTCATCGAGGCTCCAGTCAGAGCGGACGGTCGGGGGCGAGGTACTGGGTGATCTTCTTGGCGATGACTCCGGCGATCGCGCGGCCTTCCGGCACGCCCGGTCCGTTGGTGTTCTCCACGACGATCGCGATGTCCCGCGGCGGCAGGTAGGCGAGCAGGCCGATGTACCCGTTGGCCTGCGGATTCTGGAACAGCCATCCGTTGGCGACGTCGATGCCGAGCCCGTAGTCGAGCGTGGGAGGAGGGGCACCCGGCAGGCCGCGGGAGAGCGCAGCCGCCATCTGACGTCGCGCGGACCGGGAGAACAGCCGCCCGGAGCCGATTGCGCGGATCACCTTGATCATGTCGCTCACGGTCGAGGTCATCACCATCCCGACGCCGACGCTCCAGGACGGGCTCCAGGACGTCGAGTCCTCGTAGGCGCCACGGTCGGTGCTGTAGGCGTGCAGCGCCGGAGCCGGGATCGCCGGCCGCTTCGAGATCCGGGTGTTGCGGAGACGCAGGGGGCCGAGGAACCGCCTCTGCATGAGGCTCGTCACGGACTGGCCGGTGACCTTCTCGAGGATTCGGCCGAGGACGACGAAGTTCGTGTGGGCGTAGTGGAAGCAGGCGCCTGGCTCGCAGGCGAGTGGCTGCGCGAACGCATAACGGAGCAGCTCGTCGTCGGACCAATGGCGAAAGACATCGGCCTGGAAGACCTTCTGGAAGGGCTCGTTCTGCTGGGCGTAGTCCCAGTAGCCGCTCGTCGAGCTCGCGAGCATCCGCAGCGTGACCCGATCGGCGTTCGGGTAGCGGCGGAACCAGCGCGCGACCGTGTCGTCGAGACTGAGCTGACGGGCGTCCTGCAGTTGCAGCAGCAGCGTCGTCATCAGCGGAAGGACCATCGAGCCGGGGCGGAAGTGCATGCGTGGGCTCGCCGGCACACCCTCCATCGACTCGCCGTACCCGCGGCTGAGGAGCGTGCGCTTGCCGATCTGGACGCGCACGAGCGCTGCCTTGCCGCCCTCGGCGACCAGCACGGTCCGGGCGATCTCGTCGACCTGCTGGACGGCCGCGCGGAACGTGGTGCAGGTGCCGCCACGGTCGAAGGCGCGCGATCCGCAGTCCTTGCCGCTGGCGGTCCCCGGAAGGACGGCCAGTATCAGAGCCATCGCCGAGACGACCCCTGCCGGATGCACCGCGAGTCCGGTGAGGCCCGCAGCCAGCCCGCGCCGCCCCGGACGCCCGGTCAGAAGGGCGGTCATAGCGGCGCGACCTTACGACGGGCGATGCCGGCCTCACCACCCAATCTTGGATGTTGCGCCGCGCCCCAACGGCGTACGTTCCGGCCCATGCTCGTCGACGACGACCCGGGGTTCCTGGTGGACGACGTGGCGGTGGCCGAGGGCGGCTCGGGGACGAAGGCGATGTAGTGGGCGATCCGAGACCGGCGGAACCGAAGGGCGGGAGGACATGACCATGGTCAGCTACGACGTGCGCGAGTTCGAGGAGCCGGCGAAGTACGACCGGCTCGTGGAGCTCGAGTCGACGGCCGTGTGGTGGGACGTGCAGGGTCCCCTGGGGGGTCTGCACCTCCTCAACGAGGTTCGCGTGCCGTACTTCGAGCGCGTGCTCGGCGGCTTTGCGGGCAAGCGGGTTCTCGACGTGGGCTGCGGCGGCGGGGTCTTCGCCGAGCCGATGGCCGCCGCCGGCGCCTCGGTGGTCGGGATCGACCCGTCGGTCCGCTCGCTGGAGTCTGCGCGCGAGCACGCCGCGCAAGTGGCTCTCGACATCGACTACCGCGTCGCCGACGCGGAGACCTTCGAGACCGACGAGCGCTTCGACGCGGTGATGGCCGTCGATGTGCTCGAGCACGTGGAGGATCTCGACGCGACGCTTGCCGCCTGCTCGCGCGTGCTGGAGCCCGGCGGTGTGTTCGGGTTCCTCACGCACAACCAGACGCTCGAGGCCTTCGACCTCTACATCTGGCAGGGCGAGTACCAGATCGGGTTCATCCCGAAGGGCAACCACGACTTCCACAAGTTCATCCGGCCCGACGAGCTGTCCGAGCGCATGTCGGCCGTCGGGATGCAGACCGCGGACATCGCCGGGATCACGTTCGACCTCGAGAACCTCAGGGCCGTCCACGCCGGCACGCCCCAGACCAGCTACCTCGGCTACGCCGTGAAGTCCTGAGAGGGCCGACCGTCATGACCGATCTCAACGGACGTTGCCTCTGCGGCGCGGTCTCCTTCGTCGTGCACCAGCCGCAGATGCTGGTCGAGTGCCACTGCACCCGGTGCCGGCGGTGGACCGGGTGTGCCAGCACGCCGGTGGTCCTCGCCGCCGCCGCGGATCTCGAGCTGACCGCGGGTGAGGAGCTGGTCGCCACCTACGCGGAGGAGGGGTTCTCGCCCCGCTCGTTCTGCACGCGCTGTGGCACGAGCCTCTACTCAGGCGCCGCGGACACCCGCTACGTCACCGCCGGTGTGCTCGAGGAACCGGAGCTCGAGGTCGCGTGCCACGTCCAGGTCGCCGACAAGGCGTCGTGGCACGAGATCGGCGGCATCGCGCCGCAGCACGCCGCGCTGCCTGGGTGAGCGTCGCGCTCACCCGGCGCTGCCGAGCGCGTCGGGCAGCGGGACCCGGACTTGAGCTCGAGCTACCTCGCGACTCGCAAGCACTTCTGCTAGCAGCTCCGCTATCATCGGGACGTGGCGACTTTGCACCTGCGCAACGTCCCCGACGACCTCGACGCCGCCCTGGCGGCGGATGCCGCTGCGCGCGGCATCTCGAAGAACCGGCGGGCGATCGAGGCCCTGCGCCGCGGGCTGGGTGTCGACCAGGCATCGCGCGAGCGGCTCGTCGAGGAGATCCGGCGCGGTCGCGCCGTCGCACCGACCGACGTCGCTGCCGTGATCCGCCAGTCGCGCCCGGACCCCGATTGATCCGTGCTCCTCCTCGACGCGTCGGTCCTCGTGGAGCTGGTGGTCGAGGGCGAGCATGTCAACGCGGCCGATCGGCTTCTGGACCGCTACGCGTCCGACCCCACGCTCGTGCTCGTCACCGCCGCCCACGGCCTCGTTGAAGCGATCAGCGCCCTGCGCGGACTCACCCGTGCCGGGGTGCTGATCACTGAGCAGGCACGCGCCGCGGTCACGTGGCTGGCCGATCTGAACGTGATCCTTGATCCCAGCGGGCTTCGCCTGCCGCACATCTGGGAGCTGCGAGATCGGATGAGCGCGTACGACGCCGCGTACGCCGCAGCCGCAGCCGCGCTGGACATCCCGTTGCTGAGCAGCGACCGGCGCCTGCTCGACGCCTGCGCGCAAGCCGGCGTCCCCGCGAGCCACCTCGAGGACTTCGTCGGCTAGGAGGCGTCTGCGTCTCCGATGGCGAGACCCGGACTCGAACCGGGGACACCACGATTTTCAGTCGTGTGCTCTACCAACTGAGCTATCTCGCCGCGGCCGGAAGGGTAGCGAGGCTACGCTCGTCGCGGTGCGCCGTCGCGGCTTCGTCGTCCTCGCCGTCGCGGCGGCCCTGGTCGCCGGCCTGGTGCTGCTGCTGCGCGGCGGCGACGGACCGCAGCGGGCCGTGGCGGACCCAGTCGCCGAGGCGCTCGCACGCCTGCCGCGCGGCGCCGACCTCGTGGCGCTGGTGGCCAGCGACGGCGAGGGCCGGCAGCTGCGGGCGCTGCGCGACGTCCTCGGCCGCATCCCCGGCGCGGGGATCGCCGTCGGCCGGCTGCTGCGGGGGCTCGACGCCGCCGGGCTGGGCGAGCGGGCGCGGTCGGAGCTGTCGGGCGCGCCGGTCGCGGTCGGGATGGCCGGCGGGCTGCGGGCGGGGGTGCTCGCGTGGCCGACCGCCGGCGCCGGGCCGCTCGGTGCGCGGATCGACGACGCCGTCCGCGCCGGCCTGCTGCGCGAGGCTGCGCCGAGCGGCGGGGTGCGGGTGCTG
>Ga0196964_10001287_pt1 | contig 12838 bp, 9 predicted proteins | sample S1_10metaG_FD_148615 | JGI IMG/M metagenome (GOLD analysis project Ga0196964, IMG submission 148615) | Soil microbial communities from Anza Borrego desert, Southern California, United States - S1_10 | ecosystem: Environmental > Terrestrial > Soil > Desert | place: USA: California | collected...
CCAGTTTGAACAATTCGTGAATGTCATTGGTGTCGTATTTCGTAAAATTCCGCGCATCGTCATGGCTGTATTGCATAACATGCACCACCAGGTTAATTTCAAGGGGCCAATACGTTTTATCAGGATAATAATCACTCAGGTCCTCGTGCTTTTGCGCAACAAGTTGCAGGCAGTTCAACAGCAATAAACCGGTGAAAATTCGTTTCATGAATAGTTAAAAACCAAACACATTTTTTTCGACCCAGCCTTTGCCCCACTCTTCCAGTTCCTTTTCGTCCCACAACTCAGGATAAAATATTCTGCGCTGGAAGCGGGGCGGCAAATACTTTTGCCAGTTGGTACCGCCAGTGGCGGCAATGTCTTCAGAATTACGCTGCAAATAACGTACCGCGCTCTTATAATGCACCAGTGGCCAGTTCACGTTTACATTGACGTCAAGGAATTTCATTTGGTTTTTCAGGGCCTGGTTTTGCTGTTGCTCCTCGGGCAAACTCTTATACATGCGCCACAGGTTGGTTAACCTGAATTTTTTAGCCAGTTCAATCAAATCGGCCGAATATTTTTTTTCGAACTGCTGTAAGGTCAGGGTTTTTTTGCCCGATGCCAGTTCGGTTGCACCTTTTTTCCAGTAAATATTATTGAACATGTCTTCAATCATGCTCTCGGTAATGGTGCCGTCATACCGCTTGCGGAATTCAGGCTCCACTAAATTTTTAAAATCGGTAGCGCAAATTTCAATTTTGCGGTATTGCGCGCTCTGGAAACCGCTGGCCGGTAAAAGGGCCATACGGAATTTCAAAAACTGCTCCCGCTCCATGCCCTCAACCATAATATCAAACGAACGTGTGAGCGCCTCAAAGTATGCATTAATGCGCTTGAGGCGTGCGGTCAAAAACGTAGCATCCAGATCCGGTTTACCGCCTATTTGTTTAAACTCGTGCAGGCAAAGCTTGAAATACAGTTCGGTTACCTGGTGATACATGATAAAAATTTCTTCATCGGGAAAAGGTGTACGTGGTGACTGTAAACTCAGTAACGTGTCAAGGTGAATATAATCCCAGTATGTGAGATAATCAGAAAACAATAGTCCATCAAGGTATGAGGCAAGGTCTTGTCCCATGGCCTCGTATTTGGCTGCAAGTAATTTTATCCGCTCCGCTATTTCAGGCTTAATCTCCATTGAATAATTTTTTTTGGGCAAGTTAAGTTTTTATTGGTTTTAGCCAACATGAATATTGGGGGGATACTCCGTATCACGCATTCCCTGATAGACGTAACCTCCTGAAAAAAAGGCAACAACATTTGATTTTCGTTGATCTAAAACGTGTTCTTCTGATAAAAAAATATTTGGGGCCTAACGGGTCACTTTTGAAATAACAAGCCATTAACGAATAATATAAACACGTGTAAATTTAGCACAATGAGAAAAGTGGTTTTTATTTTGGTTGCAAATCTTTTGGGGAAAAACGGCAATGTGCCAGGGCGTACCAGTTAAAACTCCTGCTTATGAATTAAGTGTTTCGGTCTATAGCAATTCATTTCACCGGAACAGGATTTAGAACCCCGGGGCTTTTCGCACCATTTTCTCAATGCTGTTCAATATGGGGTATGCCATTATTCCAATATCGTTCTATTCAGGTATAACCATGCAAAGCAACAAAATTCTTGCGGTTGATCTGATCAAAAAATCATGGCAAGACGGCAATAGTACTGTGGGCGGTCTTAATAATAGCGTGGAACGTTTATGTGGTAAAGGTACTATACGCCCCTATATTTTTTCAGACCTGGTTTTTACCTACACACCGAAAAGGGATTCGTGACCATGAAGATTGGGCGTTACCATGCCATGGGGAAAACCTGGTTAAGGAAAGCAGGTTTGGCACAACAGCTGGGTTTGGTTTAAAATACTTGACAAACGATTTTGTGAAAATTGAAGCCTCTTTTAACGCTTCGTATGTACACTCAAATGAAGATTTCGAATACCCTGTTGGTCCAAAAATTCATGATGGATTTGACTTTTGCCTGGCACCTTTGGGGTTCCTTTCTTTCGGATACCGCTTTTAGGTTGTGCCGGGTAAATCTGATGCTTAATACCAGCTATTCTGAAGGACTGAATTCTTTCAACATTTGTTAACATCACAAGAAGAAATAGAGTATTTCTGCTTAATTTAGAGTCAAATCCTGTATTTATACCGAGTTATTTATACTGAAAATTTTTAGTTCGCATGTTTTTAGTTTTTGATACCGAAACCACCGGTTTACCCCGTAATTACAACGCCCCTTTAACCGACAGCGATAACTGGCCGCGTATTGTGCAAATAGCCTGGCAATTGCACGATGAAAAAGGGCATTTACTCGAATCAAAGAGCTTACTTGTAAAGCCTGACGGTTTTACCATTCCTTTTACAGCTGTACAAATTCATCATATTACGACTGAAAAAGCCACTGAATTCGGTATTCCGCTTGCGGAGGCTCTGGCACAGTTTACCGAAGTGTGTTCGCGTGCAAAATACGCCTGCGGTCACAACATTGGTTTTGATAAAAACATTATAGGTGCCGAATACATTCGCTTAAATACTCCTGATGTCGTAAGTCCCATGCCCGTTATTGACACGGCCGAGGAAACAACCGATTTTTGCCAGTTACCGGGTGGTCGTGCCGGAAAATTCAAGTATCCGAAGCTGGAAGAACTCCACTCTATTTTATTCAATAAGGGTTTTTCAGAAGCGCACAATGCCGGCTTTGATGTTGAAGCGAACGCACGTTGTTTATTTGAATGTTTAAAGCGCAACGTCATTACCCGCCCCGAATCACAAGTTGGTGAAGGTATAACCGCCTATTTGCAGGAAATTGCCGTTGAGATTACCAAAAATCTCCAGGTATTTGAACTGGAAACCCAATCTACAGCTTCAACAGCGGGTGTTAACGTCACAACTGAAATTTCAGGTGATGTTCAATACGTGAGTTTACGCAACCATTCACAATACTCGGTTTTGCAGTCCACCACGGCAATTGATGACCTGGTAAAACTTGCTGCCAAATACAACATGCCCGGCATTGCCCTTACTGACAGCGGCAACATGTACAGCGCCTTTAAATTCTGGAGCGCAGTTGACAAACAAAACAAAAGCATAAAGGCCGCAAACGATGTCCTGGAGGCCAACGGGAAGGGCGACCAAAAGAAAAACCTTCTCAAATGCATTATTGGGACCGAAATTTATGTGAACCGCGACCATAAAAACAAATCGCAGCAGGACAACGGTTATTTACAGCCCCTGATTGCGCGCAATAAAACGGGTTACCAAAACCTGATTAAACTCAGTTCCATTTCATATGTTGACGGGTTTTATTATGTGCCGCGCATTGATAAAACCGTGCTTGAACAGTATGCCGAAGGCGTTATTGCCACAACGGGGTCCATACAGGCTGAAATACCATCGCTTATTTTGAACGTGGGCGAAACACAGGCCGAAGAAGCGTTTCAATGGTACCTGAATTTGTTTGGCGAGAACTTTTACATAGAGTTGAACCGCCATAACACACCCGAAGAAGATGCGGTTAACACCGTATTGCTGCAATGGGCCAAAAAATACAGCGTAAAATACTTTGCAGCCAACAATAATTATTATCTCGATCGCAAAGCCTCACGCGCGCACGATGTATTGTTGTGCATCAAGGAAGGTGAAAAAATAAGCACACCCATAGGAAAAGGCCGCGGTTTCAGGCCGGGTTTACCCAATGATGAATTTTATTTCAAATCGCCAGCCGAAATGGCACGGCTTTTTGCCGACCTGCCCGAAGCCCTGGAAGAAACCGTAAAAATTGCTGAACTCATTGAAGATTTTAAACTGAGCCGCGAGGTATTGTTGCCCAAATTTGAAATCCCCGATGAATTCAAAGATGCGCGTGACAACGATCCGAATGATGAAGGCAAAGGCAACCGTGGTGAAAATAATTATTTGCGCCACTTAACGTATGTAGGCGCCAAAAAACGTTACGGTGATGTTTTGAGCGAAGAAGTTACTGCGCGCATTGATTTTGAACTGGCCACCATTGAACGTATGGGTTTCCCTGGTTATTTTTTAATTGTACAGGATTTTACCACCAAAGCGCGCGAAATGGGCGTTGCTGTTGGCCCAGGACGCGGGTCGGCAGCCGGAAGCGCCATTGCCTATTGTTTGGGAATTACCAACGTTGATCCGATTAAATACGACCTGCTGTTTGAGCGTTTCCTGAACCCCGAACGTATTTCAATGCCCGATATTGATATTGACTTTGATGATGAAGGACGCGACAAGGTAATTAAATACGTAATTGACAAATACGGAAAAGATAAAGTTTCGCAAATCATCACCTACGGTACGCTGGGAGGCAAATCGGCCATACGCGATGCGGCACGCGTGCTTGATTTGTCATTACCAGATGCCGATAAACTGGCCAAAACTTTTCCCGATAGTTTAGTGGCCAACCTTAAAGGCATTTTGGCCCCTGACGGCATTGACAAAAAACTGGAAGAGGCCTTTAACAGCGAGCAGATGCAGCGCGCAAAAGAATTCCGTAAAATTGCCGAAGGAACAAACCTGGAGGCTGACACGGTAAACCAGGCTTATGAAATTGAAGGATGTGTACGCAACATTGGCGTGCATGCCTGCGGTGTAATTATAACGCCCGATGAACTTACGAAGTTTGTACCTGTTGCCACCGCCAAAGATGCTGAAATGGTGGTATCGCAGTTTGATAACTCGGTGGCTGAAAGCGCAGGACTGCTTAAAATGGATTTTCTTGGATTGAAAACGCTCACACAAATCAAGGAAACCTGCAGGCTGATTAAAGAACGCCATAAAATTGACATTGATCCCGATGATATTCCGCTTGACGACCCGAAAGCGTTTACGTTATTTCAGCGTGGAGAAACCAACGGAATATTCCAGTTTGAAAGTCCCGGCATGCAAAAATACATGAAGGAACTTAAACCCGATAAGTTTGGCGACCTCATTGCCATGAACGCCTTATACCGTCCGGGTCCGCTTGAGTATATTCCAAACTACATTAAACGCAAACATGGCCTTGAGGAAATTGCCTACGATTTGCCGGGTATGGATGAATACCTGCAGGACACGTACGGAATTACCGTGTACCAGGAGCAGGTAATGTTGTTATCGCAAAAACTGGCGGGATTTACAAAAGGTGAAGCCGACACCCTGCGCAAGGCCATGGGTAAAAAACAGCGTGATGTACTGGATAAAATGAAAGGCAAATTCATTGAGGGATGTAAGGCAAATAACCTTGATACGGTTAAAGCCGAAAAAGTGTGGCGCGACTGGGAAGCGTTTGCATCGTACGCATTCAATAAATCGCATTCAACCTGCTACGCCTTATTGGCCATGCAAACCGGTTATTTGAAAGCAAATTACCCGGCCGAATTCATGGCAGCTACCCTGACACACAACATGCGTGATATAAAAGATGTTTCTTTCTTTTTGGAAGAATGCCGCAGGATGCGCATAAAAGTTTTAGGTCCTGATGTAAACGAAAGTGAATACCATTTTACCGTAAACGCAAACGGTGAAATACGTTTTGGCATGGGCGCCATTAAAGGCGTGGGCGAAGCTGCCGTTGATGCCATTGTAAAGGAGCGCAAGCAAAACGGTTTGTATACATCCATTTTTGATTTATGTAAACGCATTGACAGCAAAGCCGCAAATAAAAAAACGCTTGAAGGCCTGGCATATGCCGGTGCTTTTGACTCATTCAATGTGGCAAGGGCCGCTTATTTCAGAGACGATCTGGGCGATGGGAACAATTTGCTAAACAAGGCCATTAAATACGGGAACAGCATAAAGGAAGAAGAAAACTCGCTGCAGCAAAGTTTGTTTGGCGATGACCACGTTGTTGAAATCAAGGAACCCGAGGTGCCCAAAATTGATGAGTGGCCTATTTTACAAAAACTCCATTTGGAAAAACAGGTTGTAGGGCTTTTTATTTCAGGCCACCCGTTAAACCAGTTCCAGCGCGACCTTAAACACTTTATCCGGTATAAGGTAAGCGATATTAACGATGAAAAATTCAAATACCCCGGCAGGGAAATGCTCCTGGCCGGAATTGTAACCAAAAGCGAGCACCGCATTGCCAAGAATGGGAATGGTTTTGGGCAGTTTGAGATTGAGGATTATAACGGATCGGCCAAATTTTTGGTATTTGGTGAAGATTATTTGAAGTTTAAACATTTGATGAATGAAAACACCTATGTGTTGGTGAAAGGCAAATTTGAAAAAAGGTGGGACGGTGACAACGTGGAGTTCAAGGTAAAACACATGGACATGCTGGAGAATTTACGGAAGAATTATACCAAAAGCCTGGAGCTTGTAATTGACACAAGCAATGTAAGCCAGGAAATGGTGGACGCATTGCACGAGCGGTTGATGTTTTATAAAGGCAAAACTCCCGTAAAAATAAGTTTGCTGGACAATTTGGAACGCATGAAAATTGACATGAATTCACGGCTTATATTGGTTGAACCAACCAATGAATTGCTGGATGAGCTGGAAAAAATGCCATTGGAGGAAATTGTGTTGAATGGATAACGGATTTCTGATTCGGATTTTGAATTGGATCGAGGGGGCAAATAATAACCAATAGTTGGCAACCATCACAAAACGGCAACATTTTTGCTATAAATCTATCTAAAAAGCATATGCGATTCATTTTATTTATCCTGGTTTTTGCTTTGGCAGTTTACGCTAATGCCCAGAAATCCCAAATCAAATGGTACACCTGGGAACAGGCTATGGTCAAAAACAAGAAAAAACCGAAAATGATTTTTGTAGATGTGTATACCAACTGGTGCGGTTGGTGCAAAGTTATGGACAGTAAGACCTTCAGCGACTCGGCTGTGGCGGCCTATATGAACAAGCATTTTTATTGCGTAAAATTTAATGCCGAGCAACAGGATGAATTAACATTCAATAAAACCAGTTATAAATACAAAGAAACAAGCAAAGTACATGAATTTGCTATTTGGTTGTTGAATTCATCCATGATGTACCCAAGTTTTTCAATTCTCAATAAAAAGACTGAAAAAGTAACTGTGATAAAAGGATATTACGAGGTAAAACCGTTTTTGGAAAAGCTGCAGCAAATTGTGGACGGAAACTCAAAAAAATGATTGTTGCAAATTGCTACCAATCTGAAACCATGATTCCGGCCGTTACTTCCTCCCTGAAAGCTTTGTTAACTTCAACGAGATTTTCTTCACCTTTTTTAAGTTCATAGGAACTGGCCCACTTATCACCGTCTTTTGCATATACAATATAATTCACGCTCGTAATTTTCTCAAAACAATCTGTTCTTACCTTGGCGTACCCTCCAAAATCGGTTTTCACAACCTGTTGTTTTATGACATGCGCAATATCATCGTAAAGAGTCACTTCAATGCTGGTGTTGCGTATGGGTTTGTTGTGTTTGTCACGCCAAACAAATTTAAACTCAACTTCAATTTCATTCACGTTAATGGCCGTTACATCCAGGTCGGTTTGCCAGTTCAGGCAAATGGAAGCATCGGTAAGTGTAATGGTATTGTCAAGCCCGAATAAATCATTTTTAAGGGTAATTACCGGGTTAGGCATTGCCTTATGGTACACGCATACTTTGCCGGTTGCATCACTCTTAACAGTATGCATTTTTTTCCCTGCCGAATAAACATCCACTTCAATTCCGCCAATGGGCAAACCATTGAGGTCCAAAATTAAAATTTCAGTGCGTTGGTCGCCTTCATTGGGAACCGAAACCGTTTCCTGTTTTGCTGTGTTTTGCGCAAATGCAGGCGCAAACAGCAACGGACTTACCATTACCGCAGCAAGTTTGGCCCATTTGCCAACAGGCAACGATTTTACATGTGCGCGTTCAAGGTATTTGTTCACAGCATCAAGCTGTGAAGGATACATGAACCCACAGGGTTTTGTGGTGTTCTTTATATAAGCGGCAATTTCGTGGGGACTCATGCGGGTAAAGTCAACAATGTTACGCTCGCAGGTATTGCAATGACGTGTTTCGCCCTGGTCAACCGAACCCATTCTCATGGGGCTTTCATTGCATTTAAAACTGTATTTAATGGTTTTCATAATTTTTTTGTTTTAGAATTTACCACCCCAATGTTTGTCATATCTGCGGTATTTTCTGTGTTTTTTGTAATATAAAACTTTCACATTGTTTGTTTCATCAGTCAGTATTTCTGCTTTTTTGTAGTAAACCGATTTTTCACCGAATTGGGTGGTTATGGTTAACATGATGTGTTCGGTCTTTTCAACATCGTTCCATTTTAATTTGATATCACCTGAGGCAGATGTGCGTTTAATTACCCGTTTAATGCATTCATTGTTTGCATTAAAAAACTCCACTTCAACCTGGGTTGCCCGCAAAATAGCATTCTTGAAATACTTGCTGCGGTTTATGGATGTAAAATGGAAATTGCAATGCTTTGGTTGTTTAATTTCAGGAAGAACGGCAATGTCCCAGTTGATACAAACGGCTTCCTGGCCCATTTCAATCACAATGGTTGAACCGGATTCATGTTTAATGGTCAATGTTTTGCAATGTGCAAAGCGCACATGTTCCAGTATTATTTTTCCGTTCACATCGCTGGTAACATTGCCAATTTTGTTTTCACCATTGTATAATTCAAATTTGCCGTTGCTTAAGGCAGTACCGTTCGCGTATTTCACCAATATTTCAGTAGACAATGGTTTTCCGGTTTGAATAACCTGCTCAACCGTATAAGCGGGCTGGTTGGTTTGCGCATTTGCATTGCCAAAAATAAAAGGCGATCCGGCAATGGCTGCTACTTTGGTTACCCGTGAAAGCAGTCCGGTTTTTTGCGGTGCACGGGCCTCAATATAATTATTCACCTGGTCAAGCTGCCAGGGATACATAAAGCCGCACGGTTTCACAGCGTTTTTAATATGCACGGCAATTTCGGCCGGTTTCATTTTTGTGAAATCGGCAATGTGGCGCTGGCAATTGGTGCAATGGCGTGTGGCACCGTTGTTGGTGAGTTCCATTTTGGTGACATCTTCGTCACACATAAATTTGAACTGTATTTTTTTTGCCATGATTGTGTTTTTTAAAAAGCTGCGTACATACCTATAACATGTCTTGGGTGGCGTTTTCGCTTGTACAAATAGATGTATACCTTGTTTATTTCCTGTTTCTTTACAGCGCTTGTATACATGTAAACCGTTTTTTGTCCTTTCCGGGTTTGGACCGTAAACACCACCCGCTGACCTTGCTCAAGTTTGTTTGATTTTAATAAAGTATAGCCGGCACCATTGGTTTCATTTTTATAAACATCAATCACTTCGTTCTGTTCGTCAAAAATCTCAATGGTTACTTTACGTGATTTTACAAAACGTTGTTTTCCCGATTTTGAAAAAAATAGCTGAAAATCGTATTTTTCCTCGGTAACTTGTTCCAATTGCGATTGTACCACGTTTGTTTTCCAGGTAAAACATTTACCTGCATCAAGTGTTACGGGTATTTCAATACCCAATTGTACATTCTTAAGGACAAAGCTGGCGCGTACTCCCCATATAGCATGTTCAAGATATAATTTCCCATTTATGTCTGACTTAACAGCACCTTTTTCCACCACACCATCCATAATTTTTATTTCAACTCCTGCAAGCGGTATATTATTTTGGCCAGTCAGCAAAATTTCGGTAACAATACGCAATTGCGGCACTGTTTGCACAACTTCATACGTGGGCTCATTGATTTGCGCATTGCCATGCGGTGCAATAAGCGGAGTGCTTAAAACGGCAACCGCTTTAAATACGTTTCCAAAATTATGCCTGGGTTGCCGCACCGCAGTTTGCGAATCCAGGTATTCATTCAATTCGTCAACCTGCCAGGAGTACATGGTCCCACAATGTGTTTTGCTTGACTTTATGGTTTCGGCAATTTGTGCCGCATTCATTTTAGTAAAATCGTGAATGTGTTTTGAACATTTGTTGCAAAAACGCGTTTTGTCGCCTTTGGGCATTTTTTCAGGATCTTTGTGACACACATAGGTGTATTCAAATCTTTTCATTGGGCAACAGGTTATTGGTTAGGTAAAAGTTAGGTAAAAAATACTACGCTGTCAAGCCATTTGATAAACATTTTACCCTGAACAAAGCAGATGCGGTGTATAAGTAATTTTCACAAGTTAAATTGTTAAAATCCTGGTTACATTGACTCATTCAGTGGCTTTTATGAACCTGTACAGGATAAAAGAAGAAAGGTTCAAAAGGCAGGAAAAACCGCAAAAAAATTAACCCCTAAGGAACCAGGTAGTTTCCAAAGGGGTTCAACAAACTAAACATACAAGCCCTTAGTTCATAACAGGAAAACGCTCGTCTTTCAAAAAACGGTAAATGGATGATTGTCCGATGTCCAGCTTTTCGGCAACAAGCTTGATGTTGTTATCGTACTTTTTGAGGTAATAACTAATTATTTTATAATCGTATTCTTTGAGCGTGAGGTCTTTTTCCAGGATTTCGGGCAAAATATCACCGGTTGACAACTTAATATCCTCAGGATTTATCACTTTTCCATTTGACATAACCACCGAAAGTTCGATGACCGCTTTTAACTCGCGCACGTTACCCGGCCATGGGTAGGTTAATATTTTTGAGCGTGCCTCGCTGCTTAATTTGGGTTCAGGCAAGTTGTTTTCCTTGCAATAAGTATGAATAAAGTGGTTGGCCAGCACAATGGAATCCTTGTCGCGTTCGCGTAACGGGGCCAGTTCTATTTGCATACCGAACAAGCGATAATACAAGTCTTCGCGAAAATTTCCTTTTTTGATTTCTTCAAGCAGGTTGCGGTGCGTTGCCACAATTATGCGGCAATTGAATTTAACCGGTTTGTTACTGCCAATGGGTGTTACCTCACGTTCCTGTATGGCACGCAGGAGTTTTGCCTGCAGGCCCATTTCAATTTCGCCAATTTCATCCAGAAAAAGTGTTCCTTCATCAGCCTCTTCAAATTTGCCAATGCGTTTGAAATTTGCACCCGTAAATGCTCCTTTTTCATGACCAAACAATTCACTTTCAATGAGCTCTGATGGAATGGCACCCATGTTAATGGCCACAAACGGTTTGTTTTTCCGGTTTGAATTATAATGAATGGCTTTTGCTACAAGTTCTTTACCTGTACCCGTTTCGCCTGTTACAGTGACCGTAATGTTATTGTTGAGCGTTTTTTCAATAAGCTCATATGTATTTTTAATGGCGCTGCTGTGACCGATAATGGAAGTTGAAAAATCATATTTTTTCTCCACTTCTTTTTGCAGGCTTTCAATTTTTTGAACCAGGTTTGTCTTAACCTTGATGTGCTGAATGGTGGTGAGCAGCCTGTCGCGTATGTCTTTTGACTTGACAATATAATCATATGCGCCCGCTTTAAGCAAATCAACGGCCGTATCAATCTTGTCCTGCTCACTAATTACGATGACTTCAATGTTTGAGTCATGCGCTTTGATTTTTTTCAGCACGTCCAATCCTTCCATATCCGGTAGGCGGTAATCAAGGGTAATGATTTGCGGAGCAAGGTGAAGATGGTCCAGGCACTCTTTGGCGGTATGAAATTTATATACCTCATGGTCCGGGTTGAGCTTAACGGTATGCTCCAACAAGTTGCTGTACCAGGTATCATCGTCTACCACAAAAATTTTGAACTGGCTTTCATTTTTTCGGTTCATGGCTTATAAATTTAAAGATTGGTTCTTACTTCGTTTTCGAGGCGGTTCCAGAATTCGGGCGCATCTTTATCAATAAAATTTACGATTTTATGTTTTCTTAGTTCTTCAATTATTCGTTTATCGGTAATCCCTGAAATGGTTATTACCGGTATATGCAAGTCATACTCATTCATTTTTTTTAAAAAATCAAGCCCGTTCATGGCGTTCCGGTTTTTTGAATCCAGGTAAAAATCCAGGAAAACCAAATCGCCACGCACCAATTGTTTAAAATAAGCCTCGGCCGAGTCAAACCACTTCACAACGTAACCGAACTTGTCGGTAATAAACTTTTTAATCAAGTCCGCTATAATCTCGCTGTCTTCAATTATTATGACTGTTTTTGCATCCATGGTGCCTCCTTCCTAAGTTGTCAGGTTCAGTTTGTTTTTCAATTTTTCATTTACTGCGGCAACATTTATTTTTACCTCGTTAATGAGTTTGTACAGTCCTGACTTGTTAATTTTTTGCGTTTCAAAGTTCTCTATGTTTTTAAGTTTATCGGCAATATGGTTAAAGCTCATGTGGCGTGCCGGTGCAGCCAACCTATGTGCCAAAAGGGTTAGTTCACGGTAGTCTTCATGCCTGAAGGCCTCTTCGATTTCAGAAATGGTTTTTTCCGAGGATTCAATAAAAGTCCGGATCATTTTATTCATCAGGGCCGTATCATCACCAATAATGTTTTTGAGTTCATCAAGGTTGAATTCCTCTTCTTCCTGGTTAATACCGTTTTTGTCCATGTTTACCTCCATTGTTTCGAGTTTAAGTGTTTCTGCAATGATTCGCACCAATTCAGCTTCCTTAAAAGGTTTTGTGATAAAATTATTCATACCAACATCGAGGCATTTTTTGCGGTCAATGCTGAGGGTTCCAGCCGTAATAGCAATTATAGGTATATTTTTTTTAGAAATGCCGAATTCACTGCGTATTTTTTTTGTTGCTTCCATTCCATCAAGGTAAGGCATTTTCACGTCCATGAGTATAAGATCGTAATCTTCGGCTTCAACTTTCTCAAGTACTTCAAGCCCGTCAATGGCATAATCAAGTTTTACGTTCCATTTATTA
>Ga0196964_10001288_pt1 | contig 12837 bp, 9 predicted proteins | sample S1_10metaG_FD_148615 | JGI IMG/M metagenome (GOLD analysis project Ga0196964, IMG submission 148615) | Soil microbial communities from Anza Borrego desert, Southern California, United States - S1_10 | ecosystem: Environmental > Terrestrial > Soil > Desert | place: USA: California | collected...
GCGTGCGGTCGGTGATGACGCCGATCTTGCGCCGCGTGCTGCCGACGTGCAGGTTGGTGTGCTCGTCGAAGTTGTGGCCGTTCCAGATCGCGCGCACATGAGCGCGGGTCTGCTTGGGGTCGAACTTCGGGCTGTCGTCGGTGGGATCGACGCCGAGGTGACGCAGGCGCGCGACCTGCTCGCCGGTGAGGACGAGCGGCTTCTCGTCGGCCTTGGTCGGGCCCGCCTTGGAGACTTCGCGTGCCTTCTCGACCTCGGCCTCGTAGCCGGGGATGTCGATCTTCAGCCCTCGCTCGTCCGCCATGAGCATGGTCAGATCGATCGGGAAGCCGTACGTGTCGTAGAGCCTGAAGGCGTCGGCTCCGGAGATCACGCCGCCCTTCGCCGCATCGGCGACGTCGGCGAAGAGCTTGATGCCGCGGTCGAGCGTCTTGCCGAAGCTCTCCTCTTCCTCGCGGATGATGTCCATCACGCGCTGCGGGTTCTTCTTGAGCTCCGGGAACGCGCCGCCGAAGCGCTCGACGACGACCGGCGCCAGCCCCGCGAAGAAGCCGGTGCGGGCGCCGAGCATCTGGCGGCCGTACCGCACGGCCCGGCGCAGGATGCGGCGCAGCACGTACCCCCGGCCGACGTTGCTGGGCGTCGCGCCGTCGGTGATCGCGAACGTCAGCGTGCGGATGTGGTCGGCGATGACGCGGTAGGCGGTGTCGATGTTGCCGTGGTCGCGCTCGCCCATCCGGCCCTCGTACGAGCGGGCGCCCGTCGCGCGCTCGATGGCCATGAAGATGGGCGCGAAGACGTCCGTGTCGTAGTTGCTGCGCTTGTTCTGCAGCACGCTCACGAGGCGCTCCAGGCCCATGCCCGTGTCCACGTGCTTGGCCGGGAGGGGCCGCAGGCTCTTATCCTCCTCGCGGTTGAACTGGATAAAGACGTTGTTCCAGATCTCGATGACGTCGGGGTCGCCCTTGTTCACGATCGCCGCGGCGTTGCGGCCGCCGATGCGGTCGAAGTGGATCTCGGTGCACGGTCCGCAGGGGCCGGTGTCCCCCATCTCCCAGAAGTTGTCCTTCATGTTCCCGGGGATGATGTGGTCGTCGGCGAGATACTTGCGCCAGATCGCGCGCGTCTCCTCGTCGGGCGCGAGGTCGAGCTTCTCGTTCCCCTCGAAGTAGGTCGCGTAGAGCCGGTCACGCGGCACGCCGTAGACGCCGCAGAGGAGCTCCACCGACCAGGCGATCGCCTCTTCCTTGAAGTAGTCGCCGAAGGACCAGTTGCCGAGCATCTCGAAGAACGTGTGGTGGTACGTGTCCCTGCCCACGTCGTCGAGGTCGTTGTGCTTGCCGCCGGCGCGGATGCACTTCTGGCTGTTGGCGGCGCGGCGCATGCGGCCCATCGGCGTGTTGGGGTCCGCCTGGCCGAGGAAGATCGGCTTGAACTGGTTCATCCCCGCATTCGTGAAGAGGAGCGTGGGGTCGTCCACGGGCACGCACGGCGAGCTGGGCACGAACGCGTGGGCGTGCTTCTTGACGAAGAAGTCGATGAACGTCGAGCGGACGCTGTCGCAACTCCAGGGCATGGGTGAAGATTAGGAAGAGGACGCACCGCAGAGGCGCAGAGGGCACAGGGGGGAGAATTGACTGGATCGAGGAGATGCGCCTGTGTGCCCTCTTCAAGCCAATCTGCCCTCCTCTCACCTTCCTCTGCGACTCTGCGGTGAATCTTCTCTTCTAGGATTCCCCGTCGTGCCCCCGCGCCGCATCTATCTGGACAACGCCGCGACGAGCTTTCCGAAGCCCCCCGGGGTGCTGGAGGCCATGACGCGGTACGGACGGGACGTCGGCGCGTCGCCCGGGCGCGGGCACTACGCCGAGAGCCGCGAGGGGGCGGCGATCATCCGCGAATGCCGCCGCCGGCTGAACACGCTGATCGGCGGCGAAGACCCGAGCCACATCGTCTTCACGCTCAACACGAGCGACGCCCTCAACCTCGCGATCAAGGGGGTCGCGCGGGCCCACCGCCTGAAGCACGGGCCGGGTGCGCCGCTCCGCCTCGTCACGACCGCGATGGACCACAACAGCGTCCTGCGCCCCTTCGCCGCCCTCGCACAGGAGGGCGCGGCCGTCACACGCGTCGACGCGGACCCGACGACCGGTATCATCGATCTCGACGCACTCGCCGCGGCGGTGACGCCCGGCACGACGCTCCTCGCCGTCAACTGGGTGAGCAATGTCACCGGGACGATCCAGCCGATCGACCGCGTCTGCGCGCTCGCGAAGTCGCGCGGTGTGCCGGTGCTCATCGACGCGGCCCAGGGGCTGGGGCACGTCCCCTTTAACGCCAAGCAGGTCGGCGCCGACGTCGTCGCCTTCCCCGGCCATAAAGGGCTGCTCGGCCCGCAGGGCACGGGGGGTCTCTACATCCGGCCCGGGTTCCTGGACCGCATCGCGACCACGCGGGAGGGCGGGACTGGCTCGATCAGCGAACTCGACGACCAGCCGGAGACGATGCCCGAGCGCTTCGAGGCCGGCAGCCACAACACGATCGGGATTGCCGGGCTCTCGGAGGCCGCCGCGTGGCACCTGACGCGCACGGTCGAGGCCTCGCGCCGGCACGAGATCGAGATCATCGACCGCGTGCTCGGCTCGCTCGATGCGCTCGCCGCCGCGGGTCTGCGGCTGCTGGGCCCGACCGACCCGGCGCTGCGCGTCGCGACATTCTCGTTCGTGCATGATGACTTCGCGCCCGCGGAACTCGCGACGATTCTCGAGACGAACTTCGGCATCCTCGTGCGCGCGGGCATCCACTGCGCGCCGCGCGCACGAGACGCTCGGCACGCTGGGAGCGGTGGGGGACCGCGGCGCGCTGCGCGCGAGCTTCGGCCCCTTCAACACCGCGGCGGACGCCGACGCCCTCGTGAACGCGCTCCTCCAGGTGTGCGCGCGGGACGCCGTCGGGCCGTAACCTCACCCCGCCAGCACGGGGAGAACGCCCATCGACCGCGCCGCGACCGCACAATCCGCCGCGAGCAAGCTCCAGGCCGCGTTCGTCGCGCGCTCCGGCAACCCGCCCCGCGCCTTCGTCGGCTTCGACGGCTTCGTCGACCACATCACCCGCGTCGTCGGCGAGCGCCGCACGATGGCCCTCGACGACTTCGAGCCCCTCGCCACCATCGGCGCGTTCGCGGCACGCGTCGCCGCCGCGGCGGGCAAGAGCACGAACATGGAGCTGGTCCGCCGCGAGGACCGCGCGGGCGGCAACGGCCCACTCGCCGCGGACGCGTTCGCGGCGCTGGGCGCGAGCACCACGTTCATCGGCTGCGTGGCGGACGATCGCGACCCGTCGCGCGTCCACCCGGTCTTCGAGCGCTTCGCCGCGCGGTGCGGGCGCGTCGTCCCGCTCGGGCCGCCCGGCCACACCGAGGCGCTGGAGTTCGAGGACGGCAAGGTGATGTTCAACCTGCCCGGGCCGATCCAGCGCGTCGGGTGGAAGGACGTGCTCGCCGCGATCGAGCCGCGCGAGCTGCGCACGACGCTCGCCCGCGCCGACGTCCTGATGATCGTCAACTGGAGCATCATGGCCGGCGTGGAAGAGATCGTCATGGGCCTCACCAGCCTGATGACCGACGCCGTCTTCTACGCGCGGCCCTGCGTCTTCGTGGATCTCTCCGACCCCGCGAAGCGCACGGACGCGGACGTCGCGCGCGTGCTCGGGCTGCTCGAGCGATTCAGCGGCCGCATCGCCCCCGTCACGCTGGGCCTCAACCTCGCCGAGGCCCAGCGCCTGGCCCGCGTCCTCGGCGTGAACGCCCCGCGCGAGGACGACCTCGCCGCGTCCGTGCCCGAGTGCGCCGGCGCCATCCGCGCCGCGGCGGGCCTCGACTGCGTGGCGATCCACCCGCGCGAGGGCGCGGGCGGCGCGGACGCCAACGGCGCCGCGTGGTTCGACGGCCCGCTCACGCGGACGCCGGCGCTCTCCACCGGCGGCGGCGACAACTTCAACGCCGGCTTCGCCCTCTCCCGCGCGTGCGGCCTCTCGCTCGCCGAATCGCTCGCCGCGGCGACCGGCGTCAGCGGCCTCTACGTGCGCAACGCCCGTTCGCCGTCGCTGGCGGAGTTGGCGGCGTTCCTGGCGGACCTCCCCGGCCCCGACGCCGCCGAAAGCGGTCATAGAGTCACCCGATGATCGCGGACCTGCTCGGTAAACTCGGCGTCGCGAACGATCCGCGCCTCTCCGGCGCCGGCCCCACGCGGGAGACGCACGCCGTCCACAGCCCCATCGACGGCTCGCTCCTCGCCAACGTCGGCCTCGACGACGCGTCCACGTACGACGCGACGATCGCGCGCAGCGCCGCCGCCTTCTGCCGGTGGCGCGAGGTGCCCGCCCCCGAGCGCGGCCTCGTCGTCCGCGCTATCGGCGACGAGTTCCGCCGCCTGAAGGACCCGCTGGGCCGCCTGCTGTCGCTCGAAGTCGGCAAGATCCTGCAGGAGGGCTGGGGCGAGGTGCAGGAGACGATCGACATCGCCGACTTCTCCGTCGGCCTCTCCCGCCAGCTCTACGGCCTCACGATGCCCAGCGAGCGCCAGCGCCACCGCATCATCGAGCAGTGGCACCCGCTCGGGCCCGTCGGCGTCATCAGCGCCTTCAACTTTCCCAACGCCGTGTGGGCCTGGAACGCGATGGTCGCCGCCGTCTGCGGCGACACCACCGTCTGGAAGCCCTCTCTCTTCGCCCCGCTCACCGCGATCGCCAGCAACGCCATCGCCGCCCGCGTCGCGGAAGCGATGGGACACCGCGACATCTTCACCCTCGTGATCGGCCGTGACGACGTTGTGGGCGAGCGCCTCGCCGCCGACCACCGCCTCCCCCTCATCTCTGCCACCGGCTCCTGCCGTATGGGCAAGCGCGTGGGCCAGGTCGTCGCCGACCGCATCGGCCGCTGCTTGCTGGAGCTCGGCGGCAACAACGCCGCGATCATCGACAAGTCGGCGGACCTCGCCCTCGCGATCCCCGCCGTCGTCTTCGGCGCCGCGGGCACGGCGGGCCAGCGCTGCACGACGACGCGCCGCCTCATCGTCCACGAATCGATCGCCAACGACGTCTGCGAGCGCCTCGTCCGCGCCTACCGCCAGCTCCGCGTCGGCAACCCGCTCGCCGAGGGAACCCTCGTGGGCCCGCTCATCTCCCAGCGTTCGGCCGAGGCCTACACCCGCGCGGTCACGCTCGCGAAGGAGCAGGGGGGCACGGTCCTCATCGGCGGCCGCGTCCTCGGCGGCGCCGCCCGCAACGCGCTCCTTTCCAGGCCCACGCCGATGGCCGAGCTCGCCAACCTCGACGCCGGCGGCGAGAGCACCTACGTCGAGCCCACGATCGTCCGCGCTCCGGCCTCCAACACCCTCGCCATCTCGAACGAAGAGACCTTCGCCCCGATCCTTTACGTCTTCACCTTCCGCGACATCGATGAGGCCATCGCGATGAACAACAACGTCGCCCAGGGCCTCTCGTCTGCGATCTTCACCGACAGCGTCCGGGCCGCCGAGCGATTCCTCAGCGGCGCCGGCAGCGACTGCGGCATCGCCAACGTCAACGCCGGCACGAGCGGCGCCGAGATCGGCGGGGCCTTCGGCGGCGAGAAGGAGACCGGCGGCGGCCGCGAGTCCGGCAGCGACTCCTGGAAGGCGTACATGCGCCGCCAGACCTGCGTCATCAACCACAATTCCACGCTCGCGCTCGCGCAGGGGATCCGCTTTGACTGACCCCATCTCATCCCGGCTCTTCGGCGCGGGCGCGGCGATGCCCTACGCCGCGGCGGGCGCCACCGAGGCGTCCCCGATCGCGCCGCACCTCGACAAGCTCGCGCAGGCCGCGATCGCCCCGATCGAGAACGGCATGATCGTGGGCCTGGGGACGGGGCGGACGAGCAGCCGTGCGATCCGCGCCCTCGCGCAGCGCGTCCGGACGGAGCACCTGGACGTCGCCTGCGTCGCCACCAGCCTCGCCTCGGAAGCGCTCGCCCGCGAGCTTGGCCTCAAGACGATCCCGTTCAGCGAGGTCCTCGAGCTCGACTACCTCTTCGACGGCGCGGACGAGGTGGACCCGCACCTGCGCATGATGAAGGGGTCGCACGGCGCGATCACCCGCCAGCGGCTGGTCGCGATGGTCGCCTCGCGCTGCGTCTACATGACCCAGGAGGAGAAGGTCGTCGAGCAGCTCGGCACCAACGCGCTCCTCGCGGTCACGATCATCCCCTTCGGCATCGCGAGCATCCGCGAGTACCTGCGGCACATGGGCCTCTCCGGCATCCTCCGCCGCAACATGGACAACGAGGTGCTCGTCACCGACGGCGGCGGCGTCGTCCTCGACATGCGCATCGAGGGGAAGGAGCCCGAGGCCCTCGCCGCGGCCCTGGACCGCGTCCCCGGCGTCGTCGACCACGGCTTCTTCCTCGAGGAGGCCGACGAGGTCCTCGTCGAGGGCCGCACGGGTGAGGTCCGCCGGATGACCGCGGCGGAGTGAAGGCCCGCGTGCGTGGCGCGCCGTGCGTTGTGCGTGGGGAAGAGAAAGCCGACGCGGCAAGACGAGAAAGCGGCAAATGTTGAGAGCGTGGGAGCCCGCTTCATTTGCCGCTTTGTGCATTTGCCGCTTCCTGCAGGCCTCCGGGCTCCAAGGAGGCGATATCAATTCTTCCGCTCCGCGCCCGACTTCACCCGTGGCGGGGTTTGCCTACGGAACCTTGTTTCGCTGGCACGGAAGGAGTTTTCGTGGGCACGAATGGAACTTTCGTTGGTACGAAGACTTGTTCCGTGGGCACGGACGGAGCGCGGGCGGGCATGACAATCCACCGGGTGGGCCGGTTTCACCACAGAGGCATAGAGACACAGAGAAAGACCGGGACTATGCGGGATGTATAGTGCGTGTGAATGCGCAGCCCGGGGACGAAGTTCTGGCGGCGGGTAACCGTCGCGTCTCGCATTCTGCTCCTTGCCAGTGCAGCGGCCGCAACGGTAACCGTGTTCCACGTCGGGGGCTGGCTCTTGGCGCGGAGAACCGCGCTGACATACGGGTACGGCCATATCTACTTTGCTCACACGAGCAACACGCCGCTCCGGAACTACATCGGCCTATGGAGAAGTCAGCCCAGCGGTTTCAAGGGCGTTCATTGGCGTCCGTATGCCGGGCTCGGAGGCTCGGATTACCACGTGGCGCTGCCGGCGCAGTACTTATGCGTGCCCCCGCTGGTCACCGGGATCGTGTCGGTGATCGCCCTTCGCCGCGCGAAGAAGCGCACGGTCCCACTTTGCACCGCGTGCGACTACAACCTCGCGGGCCTTCCGGCCGACGCCGTGGCGTGCCCGGAGTGCGGCGGGAAGATCGGGAAGAGCACTGCCGAAGGCAAGACGGGGCGGGGGCTTTCCAGCCTCCGCGGGGCGTGAAAGGCCCCGCCCCGGAGAAGAGTTGACTCCGTCACGCAGCGGCAGTGCACCGGCGCGACGGGTGACCCAAGAGAATACCCCTCACCGGCGGCTGCGCCGCCACCTCTCCCCGTGAAGACACGGGGCGAGGGAGGGCAACATGCACTCGGTGGCAGGCGGGACGCCTGCCCCACATTCTCTCTCCGCGTTCCTCCGCGGCCTCCGCGTTCACACGCTCTTCTCTCTCCGCGTTTCTCCGTCCGCTCCGCGGCCTCCGCGATGATCGAGTCCGAAGAAGGCCCTCGCTCACGGTCGGGCTCCCTGTCCGCACGCGCCTCGTGATGACGAATTCTGCCCTCGTTCGCTCGTTCGCTCGTTCGCTCCTCCCTCTCTGCCGCTCCGCCTCTCTTCCTACCCTCTCCAGACGCCCGAAACCCGCCGTCGTCGGCCATGTTCCCGCGTCATTTCCCCGGAGTCCCCGCATGAATCTGATCGTTCGGTTGGTCGGCGCCGCCTGCATCGGCGGAGCGATGGTCGTGTCGGCCCTGCCGACGCCCGCGATGGCCCAGAACGCCGCGCCCGCGTGGGCCCAGACGCCCGTCACGACGGTGGAGGGGATCAGCGAGTACCGGCTCCCCAACGGCCTGCGGGTCCTCCTCTTCCCCGACGACTCCGCAGCGAACGTGACGGTGAACATCACGTACTTCGTCGGCTCGCGCCACGAGGGGCGGGGCGAGAAGGGCATGGCCCACCTGCTGGAGCACATGGTCTTCAAGGGGACGCCGACCTTCTCGAACCCGTGGAAGAGCCTGCAGGACCACGGCGCGGACTTCAACGGCACCACCTGGACCGACCGGACCAACTACTACGAGACGATGGTCGCGAGCGACGAGAACCTCGACTTCGCGCTCGGGCTCGAGGCCGACCGGATGGTGAACTCGTTCATCGACGCGGACGTGCTGGCGACGGAGATGACCGTCGTCCGCAACGAGTTCGAGATGGGCGAGAACAGCCCCTTCCGGATCATCATGAAGGAGCTCGCGGACAAGGCGTACACGTGGCACCCGTACGGGAACTCGACGATCGGCAACCGGTCGGACATCGAGCGCGTCCCGGCGGACAACCTCCGCGCGTTCTACAAGCACTACTACAGGCCGGGGAACGCGATGCTGGTCGTCGCCGGGAAGTTCGAGCCCGCCAAGGCGATCGGCCTGATCGATCGGTACTTCGCGCCGCTCACCAACCCCGAGAAGCCGATCGACAACACGTGGACGGACGAGCCCACGCAGGACGGCCCGCGCTTCGTCGAGATCCGCCGCGAGGGGAGCCAGGCGAGCGTGGGGCTCTTCTACCACACCCCGGCCGGGAGCCACGAGGAGGCGGCGGCGATCGAGCTGCTCGCGGACGTGCTGGGCAACCGCCCCTCCGGGAGGCTGTACAAGGGCCTGGTCGAGGCGGGGCACGCCGCGAGCGTGACGCAGGACTTCTTCGCGATGGCCGAGCGCGGCGGGCTGATGACCATTGCCGTCCTGAAGGAGGGGCAGGACCCGCACGCGGCGCTCTCCAAGGCGAAGGAGATCGTCGAGGGGCTCAAGGCCAACCCGATCACCGACGAGGAGGTGGAGCGCGCGCGGACGAAGTTCCTCAAGAACTTCCGCATCGCGATGGCCGACAGCAACCGCGTGGGCGTTGCGCTGACCGAGGCGGCGGCGAACGGCGACTGGCGGCTGATGTTCCTGCAGCGCGACCGCGTGCAGAAGGCGACGACGGCGGACGTGAACCGCGTCGCGCAGAAGTACCTGATCGAGAACAACCGCACGGCGGCGGCGTTCATCCCGACCAAGAACCCGGTCCGCGCGGAGATCCCCGACAAGCCCGACGTCGAGAGCCTCGTGAAGGATTACAAGGGCCAGGCGGAGGTCGCGGCGGGGGAGACGTTCGAGGCCACGCCGGCGAACATCGAGGCGCGGGTCGTGCGCACGCCGATCGGCGACAACATCGAGCTGGCCATGCTCCCCAAGGAGACGCGCGGCGACCAGGTGAACATCACCATGACCATCCGTTTCGGCGACGAGGCGAGCCTGACCGGCCGGCGCGTCGTCGGGTCGATGGCCCCGGCGATGATGCGCCGCGGCGCGGGCGGGATGACCTACCAGCAGCTCAACGACGCGATCGACAAGGCCCAGAGCCAGGTGAGCGTCGGCGGCGGCGCGGGCTCGGTCAGCGTGAGCATCGTCTCCGACCGCGAGCACGCGGCCGAGGCGCTGAACCTCGCGAGGGCGATGCTCCGCGAGCCGTCGTTCGACAAGGCCGAGTTCGACAACATGCTCCGCGAGCGGATCGCCGGCGTCGAGGCCTCGCGCTCCGAGCCGCGGGCGCTCCTGGGCAACGCCCTGCAGCGCGCGGTGACGCCGTTCGACAAGACGTCCATTCACTACGTCCCGACGATCGAGGAGTCGATCGCGGAGCTGCAGTCGACGACGGTCGACGACGTGAAGGCGTACTACGCCAACCTCGTCGGGCCGGCGAAGGTCGAGGTCGCTGCGGTGGGCGACTTCGAGCCCGCGCAGATGCAGGCCGCGATCGCGACGGTCTTCGACGGGTGGCAGCCCAGGAACGCCTTCACCCGCGTCGCGCGCCCCTACGTGACGCCGAAGGCGCTCAACGAGAAGATCGCGACGCCGGACAAGCCGATGGGCGTCGTCGCCCGCGGCACGGCGATCGAGATGTCCGACACGGACCCGGACTACCCGGCGCTCGAGCTCGCGTCGTACGTGCTGGGGTCGGGCGGCACGAGCCGCCTGAACGACCGGCTGCGTCAGAAGGACGGCCTGTCGTACGGCGCCGGCGGCCGCATGATCAGCCGCCCGCTGGACCCCTTCACGACGCTCACGGCCCAGGCGATCTGCGCCTCGCCCAACGCCGAGAAGGCGATGGCGGCGATGAACGACGAGTTCGACCGCTGGATCAACGAAGGCGTCACGCAGGAGGAGCTTGACCAGCGCAAGGCGAGCTACCGCCTCGAGTTCCTGACCGGCCTCGCGGACGACGGGAACGTCGCGGGCATGCTGTCGCAGGGCCTGTACCTCGACCGGACGATGAAGTGGGACGCCGACATGCTGGCGAAGATCGAGGCGTTGACGGTCGATCAGGTCAACGGCGCGATCAAGCGCCGCTTCAGCGGCGCAACCTGGGTGCAGGGGATCGCCGCGGATCCGGGCAAGGGCGACGCCGCGGCCGACGAAGCGAAGTAAGCTACGACCGGCAACTCGACCCTTCACCGCCCCGGGCCGCAATGCCCGGGGCTTTTCGTTGCGCACCCCTACCTTGCATCATGCCCGCACTTTGGCCCTGGACGAGCCGCGCGTTCTCCTTCGACTTCCCCGTCGGCAAGTACCCCGACGTCCTCGCGCGCTACCGCGGAACGCCCGCGCGCATCGAGGACCTCGTGCGGGGCGTGCCGGCCGACGCGCTGACGCGGCGCGATACGCCCGGGTCGTGGAGCGCGAAGGAGAACATCGGCCACCTGCTCGACCTCGAAGCCCTGTGGGAGGGGCGGCTCGACGACTACCTCGCCGGCAAAGAACACCTGCGCGCCGCGGACATCACAAACGCCGCGACGCACGCGGCGGGGCATAACGACCGTCCCATCGACGGTCTCCTGCGCGCGTTCCGCGCAGCGCGGACGGGCATCGTGCGACGGTTGGAGGAACTCTCGGACGCGGACTGGTCGCGCGAGGCCGTCCACCCGCGCCTCAAGCAGCGGATGCGCCTCGTCGATGCGATCGCGTTTACCTGCGACCACGACGACTACCACCTCGCGCGCGTCCACGAGCTGACCGCCCGGCGTGCGGGTTGATGCAAAGAAGCAAAAAGATCGAGAGCGAGTGTGAACTCGCTCTCGACCCTCTTGTTCGCGATCGTTCGCTTGTGGCGTCGCGATCGCGTACCTGCCTCAATGTTCAGGCAAGGCGCCGGTTAGCGGCTGCCGCCGCCGCCGGACGAGCCGCCGCCCGAGGAGCCGCCGCTGCGGCCCGAGGAGCCGCCCTGGCCGCCGCTCGAACCGCCCTGACCGCCGCCGGAGCCGCCGCCCTGCTGGCCGCCGGAGCTTCCGCCGCCCTGGTTCCCACCCGAGCCGCCGCTCTTGCCACCCTGGCCGCCCGAGCTGCCGCCGCCCTGGCCGCCCTGCTGGCCGCCCTGACCGCCGCCGCCCTGGTTCCCGCCGGGGCCGCGGTTCTCATTGCGCTCGTTCTCGTTGCGCTGATTCTCGTTGTTCCGGTTGTCGTTGTTCCGGTTCTCGTTGCGTTCACGCTCATTCGCCATGACTGACTCCTTTGGTTCGTGCACTCGCACGTGGTTGATCCAAAGGGCAGAGTGGCGGCGAACCGTGCAAAACGCTGATGGGCGCATGAGAACCACGTCACGGTGAGTCAGAATCGCACCGCCGGAACGCGGGAAGGGCGACCGGAGAGGCCGCTCAACCTAGTGGCGGAAGTGCCGCAGCCCCGTCGTGAGGCACGCGACGCCGGCGCGTTCGCACGCGTCGAACGTCTCCTGATCGCGCTTGCTGCCGCCCGCGTGCACGATGCAGGACACGCCGGCACCGATCAAGACGCCCGGTCCGTCGGCGAACGGGAAGAACGCGTCGCTGTACGCGACCGCGCCCTTCGCGCGCGCACCGGCCTTCTCGACCGCGATACGGCAGGACGTGACGCGGTCCATCTGCCCCGCGCCCGCCCCGAACATCGCCACCGCGTCGCCGAGGTCGCCGCCGATCAGCACGGCGTTGCTGAAGAGCGAGCGCCCGGTCGCCTCGAGGAATCGCGCCGCGCGCAGCTGCGCAGGCGTGGGCGCGGGGCCGGCCCGCCGCTCGAAGTCCCCGGCGAGCGCCGTGTCCCGCTCCTGCACGAGGACGCCGCCCGCGATCGAACGGAACTCCAGCCCCGCGGGCTGCGACGCCGCGCCGTCGAGACCGCCGACGCGCAGCAGCCGCACGTTGGCCCAGCGCGATCGGAGCGCCGCGAGCGCGTCGGACGAGAACTCGGGCGCGACGATCACCTCGAAGAAGTTCTCCCTCGCCGCCAGACGCTCCGCCGCGTCGGCGTCGATCGCGGCGTTGGCGGCGAAGATGCCCCCGTACGCCGCGACGGGGTCGCCCGCGATCGCGGCGTCCGCCGCGCCCGCGGCGGTCGGCGCGACCGCGCACCCGCAGGGGTTGGTGTGCTTGACGACGCACGCGCCGGCCCGGCGGGGGTCCACGCGCATGAGCGAAACGACGAGGTCGAGCGCCGCCGCGGCGTCGGCGATGTTGTTGTAGCTCAGCTCCTTGCCGTGGAGTTGCTCCGCGCCGGCGACCGACGCGCCCGCGCTGAACGCCCCCGCGCGCACGCGGTGGCGGTAGACCGCCGCCGCCTGGTGCGGGTTCTCG
>Ga0196964_10001289_pt1 | contig 12836 bp, 10 predicted proteins | sample S1_10metaG_FD_148615 | JGI IMG/M metagenome (GOLD analysis project Ga0196964, IMG submission 148615) | Soil microbial communities from Anza Borrego desert, Southern California, United States - S1_10 | ecosystem: Environmental > Terrestrial > Soil > Desert | place: USA: California | collected...
AGGCGGATATCCGGCACCTTGTCCGTTATCTACCCGCTGCTGCTGCTGGTTGCAGGGCCGATCTACCTGCGCTACAGCACAGAGCTAAAGCAGTATGCTTCCGATGCCTTTATAGCACTGGCGCTGGTGCTGCTGGCGTTAAAACTGTCACCGGAAGGGGGCAAACGCCGTCTGTTCATCATTTCATGGTGCATTGCCGGCAGTCTGGCCATCTGGAGCTCCATGCCTTCTGTGTTCGTGCTTGCCGGGGTGGGGTGCTATTATCTGTATGATGCATACCGTAAAAAGAGCGGCAGGGAGGCGATTTCTATCCTGCTGCCTTCCATGATCTGGGTGGCGCAGTTTCTTGCTTATTATTTCCTGGTGCTGAAGCCTCAGATCGGGTCAGACTATCTGCAGCAATACCATCAGTCCTTTTTCCTGCACTGGAACCTGAAGCAAGGCTCCATAGCCCGCAATTTCGAGCTCCTGCTGGAGCTTATGGGTGTCATCGGAGGGCACTGGACTATCCCGGCCGTGCTCAACATCCTGTTGCTGGTGCTGGGTACTGCCTGGCTGGCCCGCAGGCAACCCGGCTACCTGATGCTTGTTGGCGTTCCTGTAGCAGCCATGCTGATCGCTGCCAGCCTGCGGCAGTATACCCTTATTCCAAGGGTGACGCTGTTCTCGATGCCCCTTATTCTGCTGCTCATCGCTGCCGGATGCCGGCAGATCCTGGAGCTTCGCTGGCTGGCAGTGAAGATCGTATCAGGGCTGGCAGCAATTATCTCCGTCGTCAATTTTACGGTCCACTCGATAGGTCTGCTGCCGCTGAAGCTGGAGCAGATGACGACCTGCCTGAATTTTCTGAGAAGGGAGAAGCTCGAGGGCGATCAGGTGTATGTGCACCACCTGGCTGCTCCGGCGTATACCTACTATACCACAATTCATCCCGACAAAGCCGACTGGAACCGGCTGCAGGGTGCCCACCTCCTGAACTGGGATACCGATTACGAGGCGCTGATCCGTTCGGTGCAGGGGCGCTCCGCCTTTCTGTATTCCTTCATCGAGCCGGAAAAGCTGGATCAGCACCAGAAAGCCCTGACGGCAAACCGCCCGCTCCAGGCCCAGATAAAGGACGGGCTCTGCCAGGCGTATGTGTATGGGGAGGTCAGGTAGTGTAATGGCTCAATGGCTCAATGGCGCAATGGCTCAATGATGGAAAGTAAAGGCGTGAAGGCGTTAAGTCGTGAAGGCGTGAGGTGCAGGGTTGCCTGACCTTAGCAAATAAAGGAAAAGCTCATTTGATGGAAGAAAGCTAATGATTGCTTATTCTTTTCCCCTTGCAAATTCGGCCTCTCCAAGAGGTCATTTCCGACAGGCAAAAAAGGGGTGTCTGCCATTCTGGCGTTCGAATTCACCCCGAATCAGACCCGAATTAACCCCGAAGGTACCCCGAAGGTACCCCGAAGGTACTACGAAGGTACTACGGAGGTACTCCCCCGGAACTTACCAGGGTCTGCTGACGCTTTGGCAGACGCTTTTAATGTCAAGTCGAGGAGTCGTAAAGTCGTAAAGGCGTGGGGAATGTCGATGCGTGGCTTTGTTTAATTGCGGATTTGTATCATGCGTCCTTCTGCGTTCTGCTTCTCTGCCCTCTTAATCTCTTAACTCACTCGCTCCGGACATCTGCCTACTGCTAACTGCCTGCTGACAACTATCTTCTGCTTTCTGTTACCGCAGCAGCCTCAGTCCCAGTTTCAGCTCTGCCCGGCTGATACCTTCGCGGTTCTTGTCGTCAAGCTCGATGATCTGCTCGTCACCGTCAGCTTTTATTTTTAGCCGCTTCAGCGACCCCAGGATCAGCTGCCCGCCCAGGGAAACGGCCAGGTAATTCCCTACACGAAAATCAGCACCCAGTCCCCAAAGCAGGCCTGCGGTACCTGAGGTGATCAGGATCGGATCCATGACCATTCCGTCATTCCGGTAGCTCATATAGCCCAGCGAAAAGTCCATGTTATAGTGAATGCGTTCGTTGAGGGAAATGGTGCGGAGGTTGAGCGAGGGTCCGATAAAGTTTACCGTAACATCATCTCTCATCTTACCGGGGATCAAATTTCCATTAGCATCTTCGGCAGCGATGTCCAGTTCATTCCTGGAACGGAAACGGCTGTAGATCAGCCCGATCCCGGTCTGTTCCCTGAAGAACCAGGCAGCATCGGCGCCAAAACTCCACCCGGATTTGAGATCCTTGTAGTACGCGCGCAGCTCGCCGCTGGCACCCTCCGGGATCCCGGCAAGGGTATAGGCAGGGCCGGCCCAGATGCCGAGGCGGAAGCGCGGATAGCCGGCACTCATATTCACTACTATACTGCCCCCTCTGCCGGTATCACGCGAAGGGGTGGCGTTTCGTACAGCAGATTTCTGACGGGTATTCTGGGCGCTCAGGGGTGCAGTACTGCAAAAGCCTGCAAGGACAAAACAGATAAGGAGGATTTTCATCAGGTATTATGTCCTCGTTTTATGCGGAATGCGGGACACGGGGTTAAAGATAGTAGCGGGTATAATAAGTTCAAAACCCGCACACCGTAAAAGGCTTCCCGCAGGAAGCCTTTTTATCAGTTCTGGTTTTTGAGCAGCCTGCCTTTTGCCGCCGGCTCCGTTCCGCGGAACAGGTAGTAATAATACAGCCCCGGATTCAGTGAGCTGAGCGGGATGGTCTGCATGCCCGCTTCCACCACCCGGTTCATGACCAGGGCGCCGGTGGCGGAAAAGACCCGCAGGTTCAGGGCTTCGCCGGAGCCATTCTGCACATGCCAGCAATCGGATGCGGGGTTGGGATAGGTCAGTATCCTGTCTGCGGCCGGCGCGGTTCCTACCGATGTTCCCGTAACCCGAACGATCTTCCGCAGGTCAGATCGCAGGGAGGTAGCATAGAAATAGTTGCTGCCGAGCTTCTTCGACACCAGGTATCCGTCAAATGCGTTGAGGCTGTCGGCAACAAATACCGAGTCTGTCAGCAGGTCGTGCACCTGTATGGTCAATCCCCGGTAAGCCACAATCGTCGAATCCATCAGCGTAGGGACGCCCGGTCCGTACTGAACATGGCGCGATAACATTTGCAGTCCGCCCGCGCCCGGCGCCAGCATATAGAGAGAGTCCGCAGTTTTCAGCACCATCCGGTTGCCGAGGATATCCATTCCGGCCACATAGACCACTGGCGGGGCAACCGAATTGATCCAGAACGTCTGATCCTGGACCAGGTAGGGCGGTGTGGCGCTTAGCGTATAGCTGACGATCCGGAGCCCCTGGCTGTCCTGCCGCGCAAAATAAAGCCTGTCGCCCTGGTGGGTCATTCCGGAATAGAGGGACATATCAACCGTGTCGATCGCCTGTGGCGTAAACGGATTTGCCAGGGAATGAATATAGAGCCGCTGCACGAATGTGCTGTCAAGGCTCAGGGTATAGAGCATGTCGTTCCACCTGGCGTATTCCAGCAGGTTGCGGCAAAGCCGGTTTTTGGGGTGGACAACCGCGTTTGAAGGTGACAATACATGCACGGGCTGGATATACTCGCCCAGTGCATACACCACACTATCCTTTGCTTCCAGCCTCATCCAATAAGCATCTGCATCGATCGGAACACTGAACTGGATGGTTCCGAAGCTGGAGTCGGTAAAGTTGCGAAGTTCGACGCGCTGCGTGAAACCGGCGTTGTCGAAACGCAGTGCGAACAGGATGCTCTGGTCGGGCGCGAGGCTAAGGTCCTGGAAGGCTATGTTGGCGCGGTCAAGAAGTGGGGCACTGAGCTGAGCGTTCGTGCTCCGGGCGGCGGTAAGGGCAAGAAGAAATAAGGTAAGGAGCTTTTTCATAAGTTTTAGATCAGTGATGTAAAGCTAGTGCTGTCATTTCCGTCGGCATTGCCTTTCCCTGTCTTTGGATGGTACTTTTCTGCCGTGTGGCGTGTGGAAAATGAAAAATGCAGCATCTGTTGTTCATGCATCGCTTCTTATTTGCTCTTTTTCTCCTGGCTGCCTGCCGGGGCGAAGGTCACGAGGGCCACCCGGCCGTTCCCGTCTCCCGCACGAAAGAAATGGCTGCGCGGGCAAAGACCTTTAATAAAGAAAGGAATTTCAGCAACCGGTACTGTATCCTCGTTGACATGAGCATGCACTCCGGTCTGAACCGCCTGTTCGTCTGGGATTTCAGGAAGGATACCGTGGTTTTCGCCTCCCTGGTCAGTCATGGCAGCGGCAGCTATCCCTGGTCATTCGATCTGACGAAGACCCGCCCCGGCTTCAGCAATGTACCGAACAGCCACTGCTCATCGCTGGGGAAGTACAAGATCGGTGAACGGGGGCACAGCAGTTGGGGCATCGGGGTCAAGTATCTGCTGCACGGACTGGAACCTACCAACAGTAAAGCGCTGGAGCGTTTTATCGTACTGCACTCCTGGGATAAGATCAGCGACCGGGAAGTGTACCCTGCGGGCACGCCTGAAAGCTGGGGCTGTCCTGCAGTGTCGGATAACAGCATGAGGTACCTGGACCGCCTGCTCCGGCAGGAGGATAAGCCAGTGCTGCTCTGGATCTACAGGTAACATAGCTTTATGGCAGCTGCCGGTCAAAGAATAGTTTTTCATTGTCCGGGATGTCGTATTTTGAAACTGTTTATGAAAAAGCTGGTTTTCTTCCTTCTTTTGATCATACAGTTGATAGCTCAGCTCCGGGCAGGTGCACAGGATATCCTGCATCTGCGAAAAGACAGCATGGACATCAGCAAGGCGCAGTGGAAGTATAAGGGTGCCGACGACCCGCGCATGGCGCTTGCCGACTATAACGATAGCGGCTGGATCAGTGTTCGTTCAGTAATGTACCTCGATAACCCGGGTATGGATACGATCTTTAAAGAGCTCGGCTGGTTCCGGCTCCGGTTCTCGGTAGGTCCGGAGCTCACCCATCAGCCGCTGGCGTTCAGCATCAGCCATTATGGCGCCTCGGAGATATACGTAGACGGCAAGCTTATTAAGCAGTACGGAAAGATTGCCGGCCCCGAGCATACCGAATATTATAATCCGAAGAACCTACCTTTTTCTTTTATACTGGACACGCCCGGTGTCCATGTACTCGCCGTCCGCTACGCCAACTATGCAGCCAGGAAAAATATGGACGTATATACTGCCGAAATGGGTGGCTTTACAATTGGTCTTCATGAAAGCAACGAAATATACCCGGCGCGATATTACCAGCTCCGGAACTTCTCCTTTGTCCTGATCTCACTGTTTGGGATTTTCCTGGCGTTTTTCATTATCCATCTCCTGCTTTATCTCTATCATCGCGACTCGCGATCCAATCTGTATTTCAGTCTTTTTTGTCTCAGTCTCGCACTTGGATTCTTCTGGCCCTATATTGTGCAGCTTGCCAACTATCCCGCTGTGGAGCTCAGGTTCCGTGCTTCCGGGTCCGGAATCATTGCGCTTGCCTGTCTCTCGCTTAGCGGATTCACCAATGAACAGTTCAGCCGGAAAAAGCTCCGTTTCCGCATTATAGCATCTTTGTGCATTGCCGGTTTTGTGCTCCGGTTCATCAATTTCGAATGGAGCGCCATGACATTGCTTGCGGCCTGCATCATTACTTCGCTTGAGTCGGTGATCCTGATAGGCATTGCCATCTACCGCAAGGTGGAAGGCGCCCGCATCATCGGTACGGGGTTATTTATGTTTGCTTTGTTTTTCCTTGTTGTTCTCACACTTTCGATTGTGGTCGAGGACGGGCTGGAGTTCGACGATTCCAAGACCAGCGGGCAGATCATGGAACTGGTTGTTTTTGGTGCTGTCCTCAGTATCCCGCTCTCGATGTCTGCTTACCTGGCCCGGAGCTTTTCCAATATGACCCGCGACCTCAAAAGCCGGCTCAACGAAGTAAAGCAGCTTTCGGAGAAAGCGCTGGAGCAGGAGCAGGAGAAAAAGCGGCTGCTGGAAAGCCGCCAGCACGAACTAGAAGCCGAAGTAACACTCAGGACCGCAGAAGTAAGGCAGCAAAAAGAAGAAATAGAAAAGCAACACGAAGAACTGAAAAAATCGAAGAAGCAATCGGACGATCTCCTGCTTAATATTCTCCCTGAGGAAGTGGCGGACGAGCTGAAACTGCGTGGCAGCACAGAGGCACGCTATTTTGATCATGTCAGCGTGCTGTTTACCGACTTCGTGAATTTCACCCAGGCGGGAGAGTCCATGACGCCCAAAGAACTGGTAGATGAACTGCACACCTGCTTCAAGTCTTTTGACGAGATTATTTCCCGGTACGGCATCGAGAAGATCAAAACCATCGGGGATGCCTACCTGGCGGTGAGCGGGCTTCCCGTCCACGATCCCGATCACGCCTCAAAGATGGTGGCTGCTGCAATCGAGATCAGGGATTTCATGGAAGAGCGGAAAGCCATGCTGGGCGACCGTTCGTTCCATATCCGCATCGGCATTCACTCCGGACCGGTGGTTGCCGGTATCGTAGGGGTGAAGAAATTTGCCTACGACATCTGGGGAGATACGGTTAATACCGCTGCCAGGATGGAACAGAGTGGTGAGGCTGGCAGGATCAACGTATCCGGAACCACCTATTTGCTTATCCGGTCGGGATATGAATGTACCTACCGGGGCGCTGTGGAAGCGAAGAACAAAGGAAAACTGGAGATGTACTTCGTGGAGCGCGCCTTGGTAATGAACTGACCGGTTTATTCCTGCCTGCCGCTAACTATTCGGGGGTTTTACACGTCTTTATATTAGAATTGAAATTCCCGCTATATGAAAAAGACCATTTTCCTGCCTGCTTTGCTGGGCATTTGTCTGGCCGCGACTGCACAGCCGGATCTGAAACCGGTTAAGGTGTTCCCGGTAGATTACCTTCCCGTAGGAACGCATAAGTTCGATGTGATGGTTCAGAATTCAGGTACAACGTTTGTTCCCTGGGGCGGCTTTAAGATCTGCTGGAAGGTCGATAACGGTCCGGTGAACGAAGTGTTGCCTGTGACCCCTACTTTCGCTGTGGCCGCCGGCAGTCAGCAGGTAAGGTCGCAGGGTAACTTTATGGCTGCTTTCCCTACAGCCGGTAATCACACCCTTAAGGTATGGACGAAACTGGTCAGCCAGACCGATGCCAATACCGCAAATGACACCATTACCCACCTTGTAAAAGTCCGGGAACAGATGCCTCTGAAAAATGTGCTGTTCGAAGTGTTCAAGCACCAGGCCTGCTGCCCCTGTTTTCCGGCTGCCATTTACGAGGATACCGTGGTGAGCCTGAAAGCCAATTATGCCATTGCGAATATTTACACGTACAACGGTGATGTGATTTATAACAGCGATGGAGAAGTGATCAATGATCAGTACGGACTTGCACATCCATCCGTGCTGTATGACCGTTACCGGTTTCCGTACGCGAACTCCCTGGAACGTAACTGGTACACTATGGGGTCGGATTATATCCTGGAAGATATCAATGAGCGCGACCGTTATTATGAGCCCGTGGAGGTTAAGTTCAATACATTCAGTTATAACAGCAGTACGAGACTGCTGAAGGTAAAGCTCAGGGCTACTTTCTTCGATACCGTGAGTGGCGATCTCCGGTTTAATCTGTACCTGACGGAAGACAGCGTTAAAGCCTGGCAAGGTTGTGCCGTTCCCGATCCTTACGACTATTACCATCATCATGTCCTGAGATACATGGCGGGCGGGCCGTGGGGGCAGTCAGGTTCCATACCTGCGTCCGTATCGGCAGGACAGACAGTCTCCTACGAGTTCACATACACGCTTCCGGCTGCCTGGAAAACGGATCAGATCAACCTGATAGGATTGGTGCAGCGTTATGAGACAGACGACCAGAAACGCCGGGTCTATAACAGTACGCAGATGAGGTTCACAGAAGGGGCGACCCTGGCTATCGCCGGACCTGACGACATCACGGAGGGAATAAAGCTGTATCCTAACCCTGCTGCCGGTAAGCTTTTCGTGGAGACAGGGGGTGGCAACGGCAGGATAGCCTTCAGCATCATCGGTCTTAACGGGCGCGTCCTTCATCACGAAGAAGCTGCAGGCAGCCGTACAGAGCTGGACATCAGGCAGCTTCCGGCAGGTGTTTACCTGCTGCGGGCAACAGCAGAGCATGGTGTGAAAACGATACGGTTCACTAAGGAATAAGCGGCTGAGGCTGTTTGGAAAACGCTAACAGGCCGGCATTCAGTTTGGCACGGATATCGCCTTATATACCTTGACTTATAAACCTTAAAACCAGTAGTTATGAAAAAGATATTGTGTATCATGGGAGCGAGCCTGATGCTGAGTACGGCGGATGTTCAGGCGCAGGGTATCCTGGGAGGAATCGGAAAAAACTGGAGCTCCAAGACAAAGAGTGCCGTGATCGGCGGTGCTATTGGTGCAGGTGCCGGTGCATTGCTGAGCAAGGATAAAAAACTGAAAGGTGCTGCAATCGGTGCCGCAGTTGGCGCAGCCGGCGGATATCTTTATGGACGACATAAAGAAAAACGGCAGCAGACAACGTACAGATATTACAGATAACCGGCAGATGCCGGATGATTGTTAAAAAAGCGAAGCCCCTGGCTTCGCTTTTTTATGGTTTGGCGTATGAAGCAGTTGTTTATGCTTGCCATCGAGCCCCCGGCAGACCTTGCGGCCAGGATCGATGCCATCCGGCAGGAGTTTGCCGCCAGGTATCGGTGCAGTGCCGGACTAAGACCGCAGGTGCACCTTACTTTATATCCTCCATTCCGGATCAACCGGATTGAGGCGGAGGTCGTGGCAGGAAAGCTGGCGGGCTGGGCGGCGACACAACAGCCGTTTACTTTGTCTATCCCGGGTTTCGATTGCTTCCGGAGAAATGGCGTCCTGTTCCTGGCGTTGCGTGATACCGAACGGCTGAATATGGTGTACCAGGAAACCGTCCGGATCATCGACCCCCATGTACTGCCGCAGGACCGCAACCGCCCCTTCCACCCACATATTACCATAGCAAAACGCGATATACCGAAGAGCCGGCTGCGTGAGGCGCTGGATGAGTACCTGCCAAGGCATTTTTCAGAAACGTTTACCGTAGACCGGCTTTTTTTCTGGCGCCATAACGGCAGCAGCTGGAAGACGATGGAGGAGTTGTTATTTCAAACCATTTCAGAATAGTAGTCAGTTTATGAAGCAGCTTATTTGCGCATGCATGATATCAACGGGTTTATTCTTTATGATACCGGCGTTGCAGGGCTGTAACGGCCGGTCCATGTTTGGCAAAAAGAACCCGCGCGAAGCGTACTTGCAGGCACTCGAGCAATCGGAACTTTCCGGTACGGCAATGGGCAGGCAATGGATTGCAGCGGGCGACCGTGCGCTGACCACACCCGTCACTATTGACCTTCCTTTCCGGATGACGGGTTTCTTTCCTGTTGACCAGCCGCTGGCAGTGTGTTTCCGGCTGAATGCGAATCGAGGGCAGAAGATCACCGTCAGTCTGCGACACCGCCCCGTGAGTGCCAGGCTTTTTACGGAGCTGCTCACTGGCGGCAGCGAAACAGAACCCGGTATCCTGGGCACAATCGACAGCAGCGGTAATCTGGAATACGAGGCGGATGACGACGGTAGCGTTTACCTGCGGCTGCAGCCGGAACTCCTGCAGGCGGTATCCTATGAGCTGGAGATCACCGCGGGTCCATCCCTGGCATTTCCGGTATCCGGAGGGAGAGCTTCCGACATCGGCAGTGTATGGGGAGATCCGAGAGATGCCGGGAGAAGAAGGCACGAAGGCATAGATATCTTCGGTAAGCGGGGCACGCCACTAGTGGCCGCAGCAGATGGAATCGTCACCAGGGTAGGTGAGGGCGGTCTTGGTGGAAAGGTTGTCTGGATGCGGGCAAAAGGACGTAATCTTTCCTTGTATTATGCCCACCTTGACGAGCAACTGGTGCGGACGGGCGAATCGGTAGAGAAGGGCGACACCCTTGGTCTGATGGGCAATACCGGCAATGCACGTACCACACCGGTACATTTGCACTTCGGCATTTATACAGGTGGCGGTGCTGTCGACCCCCTGCCATTTGTAAAGCCGTCGAACACAAAGCCGGCACCGGTTACTGCAGATACCGGCCGGCTCGGACAAGCCGCAAGGATTGCCCGAGCGGGGGGAAAGAAACAAGGAAGCAGCTTTCCTGCAAACAGCTATACCAGGATCATCGGGGCAACCGGGGCTACTTACCTGACAGTATCGCCTGACGGAAGCACAAGCTTACACCCTAGCGGCTATATCGCTGCATTGTCACCCCTCAGGCAGACAACACCAGGGCGGCCGTTAAAACTTTACGCACTACCCGATACAGGTACTGCGGTCATTACACGTACGGCTATAAACAGCGTTACGCTGCTGGCAAAATGGGAAGAATTCAGTCTTGTGCAGGCTGGTGGTATCAGGGGGTGGACGGTACTTCCTTAACAGGAATATTTCGGCAGACATATTATGCTAAAAGAAGTGTAAAATTGTTTTGCATTTTCGGGGAAAATTCCAATCTTTGCGTCCCGTTACAAACAAACGGAAGCTCTTTAAAAGACCTGAATGAAGCTTCGGCTTCAGACAAATGCCCAGGTGGCGAAATTGGTAGACGCACTGTGTTCAGGTCGCAGCGCCTGCAAGGGTGTGCTGGTTCGAATCCAGTCCTGGGCACGAAGCCTTCCGCGATAAGCGGAAGGCTTTTTTGTTTCCCGCAGCGGAGGAGAGTCATACTTTCCGCAGCGGAAAGGAACAAAAAAGCCCGCGATGGCACATCGCGGCAGGCTTTGTAGCTCCCCATCCGTGATCAGCGGAGCTAATCCGAATAGCGCCAATTCTGAATAAAGGAAATTATTACGATCAGGAAGGTGTTACAAGACACATATTATTCATGCCCTTTCTTTTCGGTTACCAGGCGTATCTCCTCGCCTGTCAGTTCACCAATAACATAATATTTCACATCACAGATCATCATTTCATCCAGTATGTTCACAAGATCCTCGTAAGTAGATTCCTTATAAGGCTTGATGATCACATGGAGCTTATGGGCTTCTGCTGAAAACGTTTCGGGGAGGGTCTGCAGATTTTTCTGTTTGCCTGTGATCAGGTCGCGCAGGCTGCTGAAGCTGGTTGCCTGATAGTTGCCGTTGAAATTCCCTTCGTAATACAGCACCCTGTGCTGTCCGACAGGAATAATGGTAATTGTAGCAGTATCCGGGATGGATGAAGGTTTCTCGTTGACCAGAGGCATATTGACAGACAAGACTTTAGGCTCTGTCAAACTGATATTCAGCATGAAGAAGCTGATCAGTAAGAAACCAAGGTCGACCATCGGGGTCAGGTCTGGGGGCATGAGCCGGTTTTTTCTTCTTTTGCCTTGCTTCGGGGAGACATCTATCATCGCCATACTTCAATTTAATCTAAAGATCAATTCCATCCATATTATTCATAACAAGGATCATACCTATGACCCAAATTTTACAAACGGATGAGGTGGCATCATTTTGCTTTTGAGTCCAGAAGTCATCTACATACAATGCAGGAGATCCGTTTTCCATTATATGCCCGTGTGGCTTTTATGCTGCTGATCCTTGTCCTGGTCATTTACTTGCTTGAAGTAGGCAAGGGTATTTTTGTGCCCCTGCTTTTTTCCCTGCTGATCGCCTTTCTCCTTTACCCTGTCTGCAAAAAGCTGGAGAAAAAGGCGGGGATGGGCACGTACATGGCGGCATTTCTGGCCATTTCCGGCTTTGTGGTGCTTATCGCCGTTCTCGCATACCTGACCACTATCCAGATCCTGAGGTTTTCTCAGGACATACCGCTGATCCAGCAAAAAGTTACCTCCTGGATCGACGGGGCTCAGGACTATATCATCCGGGAGTACCAGGTGAACAGCAACCAGCAGCTTGAATATCTGCGGCAGATGACGAACAGCATGACAAGCTATGCTACCAATTACCTCGGAGCCTTATTTATCGGCGTTACCGAGTTCGTGTTCTGGATGGTGCTGGTTTTTATTTACACTTATTTTATCCTGACACACCGCAGGCTGCTGCTGCATTTTATCATGCGGCTCTTCCGGCGTGAATTCCGGATGAAGGTCCGCAGCATTGTGATGGAAACCCGGCAGGTCACCAATTATTACTTGCAGGGGCTGTTCATTGAGTTTGTCGTGGTCACTGTTGCGAACAGCCTTGGCTTGTACCTGTTGGGTGTGCGGTATGCGTTGCTGCTGGGAGTCATCACAGCGCTGCTCAATATTATTCCTTACCTGGGCATTATCATAGGCTGCGTGATCACCGCATTCATTACACTGGCGCATGGCACACCCGCTCTCGCTTTCCAGGCGATAGCGGTATTGTTCTTTCTGCATGTGCTGGATGCCAATATCCTTCTGCCCAGGGTGATCGGGATGAAAATGAAGATGAACACGCTCAGCACGATCATCGCCGTACTGGTGGGAAGTGTGCTTTGGGGACTTTCCGGGATGTTCCTGGCCATACCCCTGGGCGCCATGCTGAAGATCATCTTTGATCATGTGGAAAGTCTTGAGCCCTGGGGTATGGTCATGGGCGAAGTCGACAAAGGGGAGGATGCCTGAGTCAATATTCACCTTTATTTTACCGGAGGTGGTGCCTTGCGCTCCATGTCCAGCAGGTATTTTACAGCTTCACCGGCATTGACGACGCCGCCGGCAGCCGACAGTGCGTTGAATGACTTCCTGATCTTCGTACCCGGTACCCTTACCGGCTCGTTGTATACTGCCACCGTGCTTTTGAGTGCATCCTCTATCTGCGCGGCACTCAGCTGGGGGAAATAGCT
>Ga0196964_10001290_pt1 | contig 12829 bp, 13 predicted proteins | sample S1_10metaG_FD_148615 | JGI IMG/M metagenome (GOLD analysis project Ga0196964, IMG submission 148615) | Soil microbial communities from Anza Borrego desert, Southern California, United States - S1_10 | ecosystem: Environmental > Terrestrial > Soil > Desert | place: USA: California | collected...
AGCTGCAAATTAAATGGTTCCCAGACGCCCCAGATACCCCTATTCTGGGACGCCTACTCTTAGTGCTGCGTCCTAAAACAATGTGGGAGGAAGGCGCGGACAAAGACATCTGGCATATTGATGAATAGGTGGTCATTGGTCATTGGTCATTAGTCATTAGTCATTAGTCATTGGTCATTGGTTAAAAAGCGATGATCAGGCAATAAGCTGCTGCGATCGCCCTTGCTAAATTACTGAATCTGTGCTATTTAAAAGCCAGCTTAACCACATCAAAAACCTGAAATTGGATATTCATTGGGGCGATCGCATTTTTAAAAGAAAATCGTTTATCTCCCCTACCAACCACTCTTTCTCAGCCTCTGTCAGCAAGGAGCCAAAACGATAATGCTGCAACTTCTCCCTCAGCACACAAATAGTAGTATTTTTTTTATTGAGTAGCAGATTAATATTACTTAGCTTGACCTGATTAATGTCCTGCGTCCGTCCCTTGACTTTCTGATAGCACAGACCTAGCAAAAACCGCTTTAGCAGAAAATTCTCTTGGTCAATTTCTAGCCATGTGCGAGATGTTGCGTGTAATAAAAAATTACCTATTCTCAACAGCCCCATCAGCCCAAAAGCACTGATAAAGATGATTCCAGCCTCAAAGAATAACTTCAAAAGCTTATTAAGCAAACTAGAAAAGTTGTATAACAATACACCCAAATTGCAGATAATAAGTAATAATAGTAACAGCACTATCATTACCTTGCAAAGGAAAGTAAGGATATTAAAAAATCGGTTGCGATCGCTGCGTAGCCAAACAGGTGGAATCTCTATTACCAACCGACTCTGAGTATTGAGCAAAGCAACTCGGCTGTGCTTTGAGTGGCGGAAAATTTGTGCCAAGTTAGTGCTAATTACCTGTTCACCCCGCAACACTGATAATGCTTCCTGGGCTGAGTGAAATCGGTCTTCTAGCACTGGTTCCAGCATCCTATCCAACCAGTCGCCGAAGCTATTAGAAACGCGAACGAAGGAGCGAAAATTAATTTTGAGCTGGCGCTGTGGTAAATCAGCCGGAGATTTCCCAGTCAAAAGGAAAAGCAGCGTTGTGCCTAAACCATACAAATCAGTAGATAGTACCGCTTGCCCCCGGAACTGTTCTGGTGCCATATAGCCATAAGTTCCTACCACCGTACTACCCCCAGTGACGGTATTGTGGTAGACGTCCTGCACCGCCCCAAAATCCACCAGGTAAATTTGCCCATCTTCGTTCAAGATGATGTTTTGGGGCTTGATGTCCCGGTGAATGACTGGGGGTGTAAGCGAGTGCAGATAGACAAGGATTTCTAACAGTTGAATAGCTAAATGTCGAACCTCAATTTCATCAGGTTGCCAGCCGTTCTCTACCAGAACAGCCAGAGATTTTCCTTGAGCAAGTTGTTGGGCGATGTAGAAAGAGCGATCGCTAGGCGTGTCCACCTGAAAGTAATTTAGGTAGCCAGGAATAGCAGGATGATTCAACGCAGATAGAATCCGGGCTTCTCGTTCAAACAACTCCAGAACCTTCCAGTCAGCCATCCGGCGCAGTGACAAAACTTTCAGCGCCACAAGTTGACTTTCTTCTATGTCAAAGGCTTCATAAGTTGTTCCGACTCCACCCACGCCCAAGGTATCTTTGATTCTATATCGCTGAGCAATGATGTCTCCCGACTGGTGCAATATTTCCATAGATGCTCCTCTGTGCGGTTATCCCTGGGTGTTACTATTTTGCGCCGTGACTTTTGAGTAGTTCTATAACTTCCTTGGGAGCTTTAGTCGCTTTCGCCAGCAGCAGTGGGGTAACGCCACTATTATTGTCGGCATTGACATTAGCCCCCTTAGCAATCAGCAGTTTTACCACATCTTTTTTGGTACCATTTTTTACCGCTAGGTGCAGCGGGGTATAGCCAAAGTTATTCTTAGCATTGACATTAGCCCCTTTAGCAATCAGCAGTTCTATCAAGCCTTTTTTCTTTCCCTTTTCTACCACTATGTGCAGCGCGGTATAGCCCCAGATATTCTTAGCATTGACATTAGCCCCGTTAGCAATCAGCAGCTTTACCACATCATTCTTGCCTTTAATTATTGCCCAATGCAGCGGAGTGCCGCCAATGTAGCTCATGGCATTGACATCTGCGCCCTTGGCAATCAGTAGCTCTGCCACCTTTAGGGAACCAGCTTCGTGCAGAGGGGTGATATTGTAATCACCTCTAGAATTAACGTCAACGCCTTGCTCTAGATAATGCCTAACAGTATTAATCTCTCCTCTGCGTGCTGCGGAGTACACTACTGAAGGTGTAATTCCAACGGCGCTTAAGATGTGATATTTGAAAGGCTTAAGTAAACTAACAGCAGCAACTGTTACTATTCCCACCCCTAATAAAGCTTTCCAAGCTACGGCTGGCTTTGATTTGGCAGCAAGTATTCTCGTACCGCGCAGCATGGCCAAAGCTGCTTTTGCTGAGGGAAATCGGTTTTCTGTATCTGGCTCTAACATCTTCTCTAGCCACTCGGCAAAGTCAGAAGCAAGCTGAACGCGATCGCGGAAATCAATCTTTAGCCTATCAGTTGGTAAGTCAGCGGGAGAACGGTGTGTCAGCAAAAACAGCAAAGTGGCTCCTAAACCATACAAATCAGTTGCAGGAACAGCTTGCCCTCGGAACTGTTCAGGTGCCATATAGCCATAAGTTCCCACCACTGTAGAGCCACGCATGAAGGTGTTGTAATAGGTATCCTGCACAGCACCAAAATCCACTAAAAATACTTGCCCGTCTTCGCGGCGGATAATATTCTGTGGCTTGATATCCCGGTGGATGACTGGGGTTGATTGTGAATGCAGATATACCAGAATTTCCAATATCTGAATCGCTATGCGCCGCACCTCTTCTTCAGTAGCGTGCCAACCACTTTCTACCCATGCTGCCAAAGACTTCCCTTCTGCTAGTTGCTGGGCAATGTAGAAATAACGCTCAGTAGGTGTGTCAATTTGGAAGTAGTCCAGATAGCTAGGGATGGCGGGATGATTCAAACCAGAGAGAATGCGGGCTTCTCGTTCAAATAGCTCCAACATCTTCCACTCAGTCATGCGATGCAGTGATAAACCTTTGAGTGCTACTTGCTGACTGGTTTTTAAATCTTCCACAAGGTATGTTGTACCGCTCCCACCTTGCCCTAAAGCGTCTAAGATGCGATACCGTTCGGCAATGACTTCTCCTGACTCGTGCAGCAGTTCCATCTAGATACCCCTAGCGCGTCAAAGTTCGCCCATTTGTATATAGGAATATCCAATGGTAATTGATTATTTTTTGTGTTTGAATGCACAAAAGCGGTCAAAGTTGCTGCTATAGTTGGCATCCAGCGAATACACTGGAATTTGTCGCTGCCTCTAAAAAAGATGTGATTCCGTATGAGTGGCGAACGACTATGACTAGATACTCTTCTTATCAAATCCTTGGCTAAATTTTAAAGCAGCTGCATCGAGCCTAAATATTTAGTCAAATAGGGAGAAAACACCTCATAAATCAGCGTAAAAGGCTGCTTATGATGCCAAAACAAATAATGACGCCCCCAAAATGGCCCCTTCTCTCCAAAAGCCTCCTCCAATGCAGGTGAGTGCCCGTAGTAAACCCCTTGCACATCTCGATACAATTCAGTACGCAACTGAGCCAGACTAGCCCAAATTGGTAAAGAGCGGTTCTGCAAATACTCATCTACATGACTAGCTTCCCACCAGGAAGTCGCATAAGCCAAACGCTGCCCGGAAGCCTTTCGCAGCCATACCTGACGCCGAATTCGCGGCCCCGGCACTGCTTGGATTAAATCAGGTGCGCCATCAGGATTCATCCCAATAGGCGACATATCAATCACGTCCACTTCCGTCGGCTCACCCGTTAAAAGTTGCAGATGACGTGTGGGCGAGCCATCTCCCAAAAGTAATATTTGCCACGCTGGAGCCAACTGTGTATGTGGCAATCCTTTCTGTACGACTTCTTCCCCTCCCTGCCACAGGGGTTGAAGAGTGTGCCAACCAGTTGGCACTGTAAGGCTGTTATTGGGGCTGAAAGTTGCAGTCAAGGTTATTTACAAAACTTCATCTTCTATTTAAATAATAAACAATTGTGCCCATAAAGCCCATCTTTTCTAGATTGATTCCATAATGCAAGAAGTAGAGACGTTCCGGCGGAACATCTCTACTTTGCTAATACCAGATTTCAGATTGAACCTCAATCCAAAATCAAAAATAGATAATGCGGATGGCGAGACTCGAACTCGCAAGGCTTGCGCCACACGCCCCTCAAACGTGCGCGTATACCAATTCCGCCACATCCGCATGATTGCTGTAATAGTATTATAACATACACAATGCTAAAAAAGTTAACTTGCTGCCAAAAGAGTTTCTTCTGAGTAGCGTTAGGCGTGGAGAATGGTTCTTTTATTGCCTCCAGATACCTTCCTGTAGGTGTCGAAAACTTCTATTCTACTGAATACTGATATAAAAGCGCCGAATATGCGGTTTTCAAAAATCCTTATTGCTAACCGAGGGGAAATTGCCCTGCGTATCCTCCGCGCCTGCGAAGAGATGGGCATTGCTACCGTTGCGGTTCACTCCACCATTGATCGGCACGCCCTCCATGTTCAGCTGGCTGATGAAGCTGTTTGCATCGGCGAACCCCCCAGTAGCAAGAGTTACCTGAACATTCCCAACATCATTGCAGCAGCACTGACGCGCAATGCGACCGCGATTCATCCTGGGTATGGCTTCCTGGCAGAAAACGCCCGATTTGCAGAAATCTGTGCTGACCACCAAATCTCCTTCATTGGGCCAACTCCAGAAGCTATCCGAGGGATGGGAGATAAATCCACTGCCAAAGAAACCATGCAACGCGCCGGGGTTCCCACCGTGCCCGGAAGTGACGGCATATTAGAAGATGAGCGCGAAGCACTCTCTATCGCCAAGAAAATTGGTTATCCCGTGATGATCAAAGCCACCGCCGGGGGTGGAGGACGAGGAATGCGTTTGGTGCGTGATGAAGGTGAACTCGTCAAACTCTTCCTGGCTGCCCAAGGAGAAGCGGAAGCAGCCTTTGGCAATGCTGGCGTATATCTGGAAAAATTTATCGACCGTCCCCGTCATATTGAATTTCAAATCTTAGCTGATAACTACGGTAACGTTATCCACCTCGGTGAGCGAGACTGTTCCATCCAGAGACGGCATCAAAAACTACTGGAAGAAGCCCCCAGCCCGGTTCTGAATCCGGAACTGCGCGAAAAAATGGGAGAAGCAGCTATCAAGGCGGCGAAATCGATTAACTACACCGGAGCTGGGACAGTTGAGTTTCTCCTCAGCCAGACTGGAGAATTTTACTTCATGGAAATGAACACGCGGATTCAAGTTGAACACCCAGTTACCGAGATGATTACTGGTTTGGACTTGATTTGTGAACAAATCCGCGTCGCTCAGGGAGAAAAATTGCAGTTGACTCAAGACCAAGTGGTACTCCGGGGTCATGCTATTGAGTGCCGGATCAATGCAGAAGATCCCGATCGCAACTTCCGTCCTCAACCAGGGCGGATCAGTGGCTATCTGCCACCAGGAGGCCCAGGCGTAAGGATGGATTCCCATGTCTACACAGACTATGAAATTCCGCCCTACTATGACTCCCTGATTGGCAAATTAATTGTTTGGGGTGCTGACCGCCCTACCGCCATTAAGCGGATGAGACGGGCACTACGGGAGTGCGCCATTACTGGTGTACCGACCACTATTGGCTTCCATCAAAAGATTATGGAGACGCCAGAGTTCTTGCGAGGTGAGGTTTACACAAACTTTGTTGAGCAATTCATGCGCGGCAATGGGTAATAGGTTATAGCCATCCCTGACAAGTTCGCTCGTTAGCTCAACTAAGCCATTATCCTCAGCAATCCCTGCTGACCCAAAAGAATTTCCCGCAGCAAGCTGAAAATTCCCACCCAAATGATCGGAGTAATGTCCACGCCCCCAATTGGGGGTACGATTTTTCGCAACGGCACCAAAAATGGTTCAGTTGGCCAAGCAATCACATTAAAGGGAAAGCGATTCAGATCTACTTGGGGATACCAGGTAAGAACAATCCGGAAAATGAACAAAAAGGTCATTCCTCCCAGAATTACACCCAAAATCAAACTTCCTAGATCGGTACTAGCGTTCATCTGACGTCCTGTTCGGCTAAATTTATCTACTTTTTTTAGATCCTAACGAGCTTCAAGGAGGCATGGACAGTCGAGGTCTAAAAAAAACAGTAGGCACCAGCGACTTCTCAGGAGTGTAGCAACTGGTTAAAATTGGAAGAAAGAAATCGTTCTAACAGAGGACCAAGATTTTATGACGCCTTCATTAGCTAATTTTTTGTACAGTCTGCTTTGGGGTGCTTTGATTGTCGTCATCCCGGCGACTGTGGCATTGATCTTTATTAGCCAAAAGGATAAAATCCAGCGTTCCTAAACTTTTGGAGCCTCCCGAAGCCTCAGTTAAGGGAAACCAGTCGCTGTTGCAAGCAATTGGCCTTATCCCGATTAACTGAGGTTTTGTATGTTCATCAGCCTTAAGCTGCTGTCGGTCGTGGTCAGTCTCTTCCTCCCAGGACGTCTGAACTCAAGCCTGCCCAGCCAGCGTGCAATTTTTTTTCCATGTAACTCGCTAACATAGATCTGACTTGGGAGAGCAGCAATGGTAAATTTTGGGCTTAACTCAGCTAGTCTTCTGGGCATTTTCCTGGCAGTGGCGGGGGCAGGATTATACTTCCTGCGATCAGTGCGTCCAGAGCTATCACGAGACCACGACATTTTTTTTGCCGCGATCGGTTTGTTGTGTGGCTTTATCCTTCTATTCCAAGGATGGCGGCTAGACCCGATCCTGCAATTCGGTCAGTTTCTCCTGACTGGTTCAGCAATCTTTTTTGCGGTTGAAAGCATTCGGATGCGCGGTGTTGCCACGGAGCAAGCTAAGCGGAATACGCCGATTGTGGACGATGACCGACCCGTGAGCAATGTATATCGTACTTATCAAGCGGAGTTGGAGGAACTGGAACCTGTGGATGAGCGACCTGCTAACCGCCGTCTTCAGGGAACGTCTGACCGCCGCCGTAGTCGCCCGGATGACTACGACGCAGAAGGTCGTCGCCGTACATCTAGCAGGGCTAGTGATGAACGACTCGGTTCGGGCGATCGCCCCCGCAAGCGTCGTCCTCAAGGGCGTCCTCCTGAACGATCGCAAGATGATTGGGATTCTCCTAAGCGCTATGATGACGAAGATGTCTGGACTCAACAGTCTGAAGATGATTGGGGGAATGCCTCAGCTGAGGTAGTCAGAAAACCCCGTCGCCCAAAATCTAGTGGTTCTTCTAATTCAGGAGAACGCAATTCAGATACGGCATCTAGACCAAGAAAAAATCGTCCTCCCCAAAACTCGCAGCCTCACTCTGATAGAGATGTGGAAGCAACACCGACAGATTATGTTGATTACCAACCGATAGACCGCCCAGATCCAGAAAGTGATAACTCAGGGAATTTTGACTATTAATTCAGTAGGTGGGTGTTCAAACTTAGGTTAAAACTGTCATTAGTCATTAGTCTTTCGTCCTTAGCAATTGACCAATGACCAATGACCGATGACCGATGACGAGCGTTAAAGTGACAAGATTCACTCCCAAAGTGGCAATCCACCAGTTGATTAAGTTGGGCATTGGGTTGAGTATTGCCGGTTTAGTAACATCCTGTAATCAAGTCAAGCTCCCGACCGAACCAGCTGCCCTAAATAGTCGCTATACCGATGAACAACCGGCGTTGAGTGGGAATGGTCGATTCGTAGCATTTGTTTCTAACCGGGATGGTAAGCGCAAGCTTCTGCTGTATGACTTGCAGCAGAGGCAGTTTGTAGACTTACCAGGATTAAATCGATCGGATGCGATCGCAGAAAATCCCAGCCTCAGCCGCAACGGTCGCTATATTGTCTACATTGCCAGCGACCAAGGACGCCCGGAAATAGAACTTTACGATCGGCGTACAAGATCATCGCAAGTTCTTAGCAATGGCTATCGTGGTTGGGTACGAAACCCTAGTATTAGTCCTGATGGTCGTTACATCGCCTTTGAAAGTGGTAGTCGCGGTCAATGGGACATTGAGGTTTTTGACCGTGGGCCTAATATTGAGTTAGATATTCCTGATGGCAGTACAACTGCCAATTCTAGAAGGTGAAACGTTTTTTACTTCTACCAGCGAGTGTTTGCCTTGCTAGTTTGTTGAGTAGCTGTACTGGTTCCTCCCGCCTGCTGAGTTTTCCCTTTGATCCCGGTGGACGGAGTTTAAATAGTGCAGCATCAGAATCAAATCCTCAGATTGCTGGTCGTTATGTCGTCTTTATCTCTGATCGGCGTGGTACTCAAGATGTTTATCTTTTTGATGCCGTAGACCAGCGGTTGATTGATTTACCGGGACTGAATGCGCTTGATGCGATCGCTTCTCACCCAGATATCTCCGAGGACGGTCACTATATAGTATTTGCAGCCAACCGTCAGGGTAGATCAGGTATTTACCTCTACGACCGAGAAACTCGCCAGTTGCGAAACCTCACAGAAAATTTACAGGCAGAAGTCCGCAACCCCACAATTAGCGCTGATGGCGGCACTATCGCCTTTGAGTCTAGTGCCAATGGTCAGTGGGATGTTGTTTTGTGCGATCGCGCAGGTCAACTCCTGAATGTCCCACCTCCCCGATGAAAGGCTAAGCTGCTGTACATTTAATTTAGATAATCTATCTTGAGGTTTTCTGTCAGTTGTCATTGGTCATTTGTCCTTTGACACGCTGCAAATGACGAAAAAACACTAGGTAAATATGTAAGTTAAATGCGTAATAGCTTATCTCTTCTTAGGTAATATCAATTTTTGCCAGTGCCAAGTATAACTTTAAATACAAATCATGCTACAGATTTTCTAACTCAGGCAGGTAGCCCGAAATTGCAGAAATTAATTTGATAAATTGCTTTTGTCATACCTGCATATTTTAGAGTATTATTTATATAATAGAAATATTTTTATTTTTTTATTTTACGCATATATATCCATTATAAAAGTAAGTATACACCAAAAGTAACTGAATTCTAAAAAGCTTTTCAATCTTAATGCTTTGGATGTAATTTACTATGAAACCGCTCGTTGGCTGGCGCTGGGTTGTAATTTTGGGGGCGCTAGGTATTGGGGGTTGCCTTGACACCGGGTTATTCAACCCGCCACAGATACTTACCGGCGGGATTAACAGCCGGATGCCAGACGAGTACCCAGCATATAGCAGTGATGGGCGTTATCTAGCCTTTGCCTCTGACCGCAACAACAATCGAGATATCTTTCTCTACGACTTGCAACAACGGCGTTTCGTTGATTTACCCAATCTCAATCGCCGGGACTCTAGCCAGGATCAACCCGCTCTTAATGCTAATGGCAGATACATCGCGTATCTTTCCACAGAGCGAGGTAAGTCAGACGTCTTAGTGTACGACAGGCAAACCCAAAGATCGCAACTTCTCACCGGAGGCGTTCGAGGTTCGGTACGCCATCCCACGATCACAGGTGATGGGCGCTATGTTGCCTTTGAAACCAGCGAACTCGGTCAGTGGCACATTGCAGTTGTGGAGCGAGATATTCCGGCAACTGGTTCGGCAGGACAGTCAAGATAAGCAGTTAGTAGGTAGCTATTAATTAGTGGTTATTTGGACTTCAGGAACTTAATAGGACTAAAAAGAATCTTGGTATTGAAGAAATACTACCGGCTTCAGTGGGCAATACTGAGCGCTCGACAATATGCTAGAACAGTCGCACGGGGTTTAAAAAAGCCAGATATGAGTACCAAAGGCCCGCATCTTGCAACTTCGGTAATTTTAGCTGCTGGCGCTGCAATCGGTGCTAATACCATTAATGCGATCGCGCCCGTTGATCTACTAGATATATCCCACTTTAGCCAGCCGCAGCTAAGCAGAGCCTTTGCTCAAGATATTGACGAACAAACCAATATCCGAGTTTATCAATTAGCCAGTCCAGCCGTAGTAACTATAAATAGTGGCAACGCCACTGGTAGTGGCAGCATCATTAGCAAAGACGGGTTGGTACTGACAAATGCCCACGTCGTCCAAAACGCTGGTTCGACTGTCACGGTCATTCTGTCTGATGGCAGGCGAATGCCTTCAGATATCATTGCCTTTGGTAACAACGGTCTAGACTTAGCCGTTTTGAAGATTCGAGGGCAAAATAATTTGCCCTCTATTCGCTTCGCTCGTTCCGGCTCTATACAGGTAGGGCAACGGGCATTTGCTATTGGCAATCCTTTCGGTCAATTTCAAGGAACCTTCACAAACGGTATTGTCAGCCGTATCGACAAACAGCGCGGTCTAATCCAAACAAACGCCGCGATTAATCCAGGTAATTCAGGCGGGCCACTTCTGAATAGCCAGGGAGAATTAATTGGTGTTAATACCGCCATTTTTACCAACAGTCGCACTGGTGGCAATATTGGCATTGGTTTTGCTATCTCCATCGACAGGGTACAACCTTTCTTGACGGCAGTCCGCCAGGGAACCGCCCCTAGAACCGCTCAGCGACAGCGACCGACTGCTGCTGGAAGTCAACGCCCACAACAACTGCCTCTGGACGGTACGGCTATCAATGGCACATTAGGCAGGGGCGACAATGTTTTACCCGTGGATAACAGCTTTTTTGACCTCTACAGCTTTCAGGGGAGAGCCGGGTCTAGGGTGCAGATTGATATGGTAAGTCAGGATCTTGACCCCTACTTGGTTCTCATTGGCCCTCGTGGCAACGAAGTCGCTCAGGATAATAATAGTGGTGGCAATAAAAATGCCAGACTTGTGGGTAGACTGCCAGCTACTGGGACTTACTTGGTGATTGCCAACTCCCACGCTCGAGGACAATCTGGGAATTACCGCATACGAGCAATAACAGCAGACACTACTGGTGGAAATCAGCAGGTGCAGGGGGGCTTTATTCTTAGGCAAGAAGGCATCCTTGGATCTGATGCGCCCAGCCTTGCTAACGGTGGTAAATACAGGGTGCATTCATTCCAAGGTCGTCCGGGTCAGACTGTAACGATTACAGCTGTCAGCCCTGATTTTGACCCGTCTATCATCCTGGTTGCCCCAAATGGTCAGAAGATTGCTGAGAATGATGACATTAGCCAGAACAATCCCAATTCTGGGCTAAGAGGCACTATTAACCGCGCTGGCGTCTACCGAGTGGTTGTTAGCGCCTCTAACCGGGGAGGTCAAGGTCGGTATCTTCTGACAATTCGCTAGAGCATTTACTTTTTCTCACCCAAAGAATATGTACTCGTTTTAAGGGGGGGAGTGGGAGAAAGGAATAACGCTGGTATTTGAATCGATAATGTGACACTGGGAAGGGAGAAAGGTTAAAGAGGAAAGCATTTTTCCCCCTTACTCCTTACCCTTTACCCCTTAGCGTATGCCGAGCCAGGTGAATAGGTCTTGACGGGTGAAAAATTCTAGAATTAGCAGAGCGATAAAACCCACCATAGCGAAGCGTCCGTTTATTTGCTCTGCGTAGGGCGTCCAGCCAAAGGCAGGCTCTGGTTGGTTGAAAGTTTCTGCTGCTGATTGTTGAGGAGAGGGATTAGTTTCAGGGTTCATGATTTTAAACTTCTGACTTAGTTGGCTGAGATGAAGAGTCTTGGGATTCAAGGTTTTGAACGGATTCAATGAGCGATCGCACTTCAGTTGCTCCCTCGGAAGGCTCAAACCCAAAGGGAAACTTGCCTCGAACTAGCATCCTTAACCCTAGCGGTCCCAGACTAATCAACCCTTTGAGATCTCTAAAAGAGTTCCCTACCACCTGGAGACCAAATCGGCGTTCGTCAATCCAACCTCCTTTTTTAACTAGATCAATTAATACTTTACGATGGCGGATTGAGCGACTAGCTTGGGCGTCCTTGCGATCGAGAATTTCCTGCTTAATTTTGCTAATCTGTTCGAGCGGGGCGACACCCATCGGGCAAACTGTGTTGCAATAAAAACATCGGGTGCAGCCCCAAACTCCTTGAGTGCCTTGATTATATTTCTCCAAACGTTCTTCAGAGAAGGCATCACGAGAGTCGGCTACCATTCGATATGCCTTTGCTAAAGCATGGGGGCCAACAAAGTCTGGATTGACTTCGCGGGCATTGCACTCAGAATAGCAGGCACCGCAGAGGATACAATTGCCAGTTTGGTCTAGCTGCGATCGCTCTTCGGGTGTTTGTAAAAACTCTCGTTCTGGCACAAGTCTGGCATTTGTACTGACATAAGGCTCCACTGCTTCCAGATGGTTCCAGAAGCTAGCCATATCCACCACCAAATCTTTAATTACTGGCATATTGCCCATTGGTGCGACGGTAATTTCTGGAATACTTCCGTCAGATAGCTGTTTTAATCCACAGATACTGCCAACATTTTCCTTACAAGCTAGAGCTGAGCGACCATCGATTCGCATGGCGCAGCTGCCGCAAATTGTATTGCGACAATTTTTACGAAAAGCAAGGCTTCCATCTTGCTCCCACTTAATACGATTCAGGCAATCTAGAATCGTGTTCCCAGGCTCGACATCTAGCGTGTAAGTCTGAACTTTGGGGGAGGAATTTTCAGCCTGCCGGATGACCTTAAAAAGTACTTGCATCTTCCAAAATCTTATATAATCTGCCTTCCCCAGCTACTGAACACCTAGAGTGATTGGCTACGAACTGTCCATTCTCAAAGTTGGTTTTTGGGGTTTGG
>Ga0196964_10001291_pt1 | contig 12820 bp, 8 predicted proteins | sample S1_10metaG_FD_148615 | JGI IMG/M metagenome (GOLD analysis project Ga0196964, IMG submission 148615) | Soil microbial communities from Anza Borrego desert, Southern California, United States - S1_10 | ecosystem: Environmental > Terrestrial > Soil > Desert | place: USA: California | collected...
TATAAAGCCATTACTGCTATAAATTAAGGAAAATCTAGTATACAAACTCAGATAAATAAGGCAATCAGTATATATAATGAGAATACACTTTGCCCGTAAGAGCTTACTTGGAGCAACAGGTAAGGTTTAGGGTTAATGAGCGATCGCGCCACTTCTCAATACCCAACTTCTTTTTGATGTAGTACGGATAATAGTTGTAATCTAATGGTTCCCCAAGAGTTTTTAAAAGCGTTAGCTATTGAACTCGGTATCTCTGAGAATGAATTTGAGGTTCTGTCAAGAGCCATTCAGGGTGAGCGGATGCCCGCGATCTCAAAACGGCTAGGGGTACGTGTTGACGCATTACAGAAAAGGCTGGGAGAAGTTTATAAGAAATTTGAAATTACTGGAGCAGGCCCAGGGAAGTTAGCTAAGTTACAGCAGATACTCATATCTGAGTATCAAAAGCAGGCAGCGGCTAAGGGCAATGGTTCATCTGGCGAGTACGTCGAGCAAAGCCATACATTAGCTAAACCAGTCGCAGATACCTCCAAGACACTCTTACGCCTAGATTGGGGAGAAGCGCCTGATGTTCCTATTTTCTATAATCGTACACAGGAACTAACTACCCTAGAGCAGTGGATTGTTAAAGATTCTTGCCGACTGGTGGTGCTTCTGGGTATGGGAGGAATTGGCAAAACAGCCTTAGCGGTACGCATAGTACAACAAATTCAGAATAAGTTTGAGATAGTCATCTGGCGATCGCTGCGCTATACTCCCTCCATCCAAGAACTTTTAGCTGAACTAATCCAATCGTTATCCGACCACAAAGAAACCGCCTTACCAGAAGATGTCGGCGATAGAATTTCGTTATTGGTGAAATATTTACGCTACTCGCGCTGTCTGTTGGTACTTGATGAAGTTGAGAGTATTCTGCAAAGTGGAGAGCTAGCCGGTGGCTATCAGAACGGGTATGAGGGTTATGGGGATCTATTTAAAAAGGTGGGAGAATCGCACCATAAAAGCTGCTTGCTACTGACAAGCTGGAACAAACCCATAGAGATTTCCTCGTTGGCAGCAGAAACTACACCTGTTAGAGTCTTAGAAATGGGTGGTTTGGACGAAGAGAGCGCAAAGAGAATCATTTTATCATCCAAAGGTTTTTCTAATTCGGAAAAGGGGCTATTATCGGAGCTAATTCATCTACATGGAGGAAATGCTTCAATTTTAAAGATATTAGCTACAAATTTTTTGTCAAATGAAAATTTGTCTGAAATTATCAAACAAAATACATTAGTTATTGGTGATCTCCTGCGGGGCTTCTTAAATCAGCGTTTTGAGGAATTATCAGAGCTAGAAACTCATATTATGTCCTGGCTTGCTTTGCATAACGAACCAGTCGCTCCTAGTGAAATGAAATCAAATATTATATTTTTTGTGGATTCATCAGAATTGACCACGGCTATAGAATCACTTGTGGAGCGATCGCTGATTGAAAAAATTACCGGAAATGAAGAATATTATTATACTGTTAGCCAGAAAGTGAAGCAACAAATTACGCATCGATTGCTGGCTAAATATCTGAATCAACTTGGGCATAATGAATATTTATCAGGTAATCTTAAAAGCGCTAAAGATTATTTGATGCAGGCAATCCGATTTAACTCTGAGTTAGTAGCAGCTCATTATAATCTAGGGGCAACTTGCGAACAATTAGAAGATTTATCCAATGCCCGATCTCATTACCAAATTGCCGCGTCGTATAACAACCGCGCTGCCTATGCTGCTATCAGCAATCTAGCACGCTTGGAAATCTTGGCAGGAAACATTGAAGAGGCAGTTAAGATTATATTGCCAATTCTACAGCAGGTTAAGGATGATGTAGTGAAAGCAGCCTTGCACAAAAACCTGGGTTGGGCGTATTTAGTGCAAAATCGCTACGATGAGGCCCAAAAGCATCTGCTTTTATCAATTGATCTGAACAGGGAACACGCACCTGCTCACTGCATTATGGCACAAGTGAAGGAAGCTAAAGGAGATCGGGATGGTGCGATCGCATTTTGGGAAAATTGCCTGAAATATAGTTCTATTGACAATAAACCTGTAGGAGTCTCTGGAAGCCTGCCAGAATTACAAATTTGGAGATTAATGGCACGTCAGCGTTTAACTCCTCCTAGCATTACTAGAGTGGGCAATGCCGACAATAGCGTTCTTACTTACCAATAGACATCTCCAACAATGCACCTGTAACCCTTGTGGTGATTGAACTGATATCTAATTTATGGAGATGTCTAATAGCCTGGACGTGGCACTAACCACCATTAAAAGCATGATAATGGTGCCAGTCAGTTTTCGCTCACAGTAGGCGGGACACCTGAGCTATGTCCCTCATCTGCTCAACTGTTTGGCATTAATTTGGGGGAACAATTGGCTCGTCATCGTCTTCCCCTTGTTTACTTGGAGCCTGGGCAATCTCCACAACATTGGGACTGGGTAGTACCTTATACGATGCTAAAGTCGGCTCCACCTTATTGATGCTGTTTCCTGAATGTGCGGGAACTATCATCGCTAAAGTGAGCAGTGAAGATAAAACTGTATGTGTCATGGCTCGTTTCTCCATCAAAGTCGATAAGTGCAGGAGAAGCGAGTTGGCCAACTGCGCTTTTAAATTAACCAGGGCAAAGTTAAAAAATTATGCAGCCACTCAGGGGAAAAAATGAAAAATTTTTGGGATAGTTGCGAAGGATGGCAAGAGGTATCACGATCGGGCATTAGACACACCCACAAAACAAACTCTTTTCCTGTATAGGCTTTGACGGATCTAGCCTCTCCGCACGTAAGAGCTAGAGGTGCTGGCAGAGGGAGGGCTTACCTTTCCTAGCTTTGAGGTTTACGGCTACAACATCCTAGATATCACTCTGGTCTTAATTCAGTAAAGTGAGTTATTTCTAGTAATTGCTCTTGACAAAATGAGAAATAAGTTGGAAAGTATCACTCATATAAGTGATGCAAACCTCTGTCCTGACCTCCGCTAAACTACAACTAGGAGTCTTTTATGATTTTTATCATTCCCATAATTCTGGGTGCAGCTGCCTTGGCAACAGCCGCCTTTGGTGCAGCCAAAGGCGTTGAAGGCGTATCTGATATGAATGAAGCTGAGAAAATTGGTAAGAAAGCTCAAGAGCGACACGAGCGTGCTGTTAACCGAATGAAAACAGAGTGGGAAACTACTCAAAAACTGGCAGAAATCTATGGGAAGATGCAAATCGATGTCAAGCAACGAACCGTTGGTCGGTTCGTCGATCTCATAAAGCAAATTGGTCGGCGCGGTTCCCAAAGCGATATGGAGTTTTTAGCTGGACTAGACGGTATTTCCATTCAGCAGATCAAGGAGTACGAAGCTGCGGCAATGGAAGCTGAACGGTTTGCCAAAGGTGGTTTTGCGGCTTTTGGAGCCGCAACAGCCGCAGGTCACGGCGCAATAGGGCTTATAGGATTTTTTGGTACAGCAAGTACAGGAACAGCGATCGCAGGACTTAGTGGTGCTGCAGCTTGGAATGCAACTCTTGCATGGCTCGGTGGCGGTTCTCTAGCAGCTGGTGGTGGTGGTATGGCACTTGGCACCCTTGTACTCGGAGGCATTACGGTGGGTCCAGCTTTGGCCATTGGTGGTTTTGTGCTTGCCAGCCAAGGGGAAAAAGCTTTGACAAAAGCACGCGAATATGAAGCCCAAGCCAATACTGAAATTGCTAAAATTGACGCTGCCAGAGCTTTTCTAGAACAAGTGAGGCGGCGGATCGAGGAACTGAGCAATTTAGTGACAGCTTTAGAAACTCGCGCTTCTTTGGAGCTTGATAAGCTTGAATCTGCTCTTAAATTACGAGCTTTTGATCGGAAACAAGATGCTAGCCAGTTTCAACAGGTAGGACTTTTAGTAAAAGCACTTGTAGAAGTTATGAAAACTCCAGTCTTAGATAGCCAAGGGAATTTAAACCCTGCTACTGCAACTATCACAGCAAAATATCGTACTCTGAAAGGTAATTAGGTATGACGAGTAATATATTTGGTGAGAATGTATTTAAGCAATCCCTCGGAGTATTTACCACCCCTGCTGAATGTTTGAACGAAATTGTCTCAGCCTACACCGATTACATGAAAGTGGCAGAGACTGAGCAAACTAAAAGACGTGAAATTGATGCGTGGGAAAAAACAACAATAGCTCAGATTAACGCCCAGCGGGACTTGCTAATAGAGTACCTAACTCGTTCTTTTGATGAACGTGCAGAAAACTTTCGCGTTTTGTTTAATGTAGTCGATATAGCTTTGACATCGGGTAATAACGAACAGTTAGCATTAACCTTACATTCAATCACGGAAATAGCGAAATCTAGCCCGTTCAAAGAACTTGCTAACTTAGCTTCTGTTCAAGCAGCACTTGATGATCCCGACCATGAATGGACGTTTTAAACCACATATTGGTTTAACTTAAATTTCTGGCTAAAGATGGATACGAAATGTTGGTTAATCTCAGTTATCGAATAAATTTTTGAAGCTGTCAGAGATTAGCGTTATTCTCCAGAAGTATTGGCAAATCAAAGCTACAACTTTTTATCGATGAACTTAATTGACGGATAGAAGTGAAGCCGTTTTTATTTATGCTAATCAACTCATGAAAATACCACAACTCGATTCAAATAATTTTAAACTCCCTGTTACGGTTAATAATGGAACCATAGAAGTTGGGATTGCCGAGTCATATATAGCCGAACCGATTCGTGCCTATATTCATAAATATGAAGGTGAGATTAGAAATACTGAGGAAGAAAAAATTAATATAGAAAATCTTCAATTTTTCTTTCGAGAGGGAGGTTTTGCCGTTCAAGGTGATGTCAAAGTTGAGGCGAGGAAGTTACTCAGTCAAGCTCCCATTATCGGCGCGGTATATACTCCCTGGATGACTCTATCTGGTAGTTTCGTTGAAGAACTTGCTGTAGATGTTGTTGAGGGACGGTTAAACGTTTCTCATTCCCAACTGCGTCTCAGTACCACTGAAGGTTGGTACAAAAAGCTATTTGATGATTTTGTTTTTCCTTATTTACAAAATGAGGTGGTTAAACAAATTGACGAACAAGTTTCAAATTTTAATGGGATGACCCTGGATGAGCTAGTTCTTAAGTATGGAAAGGAAAGACTTTCTCAAGCATTCGGAGAGAACTTATTATCTGACAATAGGGTAAATACGTTTTTGAAGCTAGCTAATGCTGGTGCTAACCGATTTGAACGAATAAAATCTTTTAAAAACCGATTTAATTCCAATCGAATTAGTGCTAGAGTAGAGCAAGAATATTTATGGTTGTCTCTAGAATTTGCACAAGTTAATAAGTAATCATATCAAAACTTTACTTTCACAAATTTTCAGTTTAGCCACTTAAAATTCACTAAAAAAAGATGTCCGAGCGACAAACTTCCGAACAAATAGACTACCCGTTTTTGCTGGTAACACACATGGTATGTGCAGACCAACAAATTCACAGTGAAGAGTCGAAAGCTTTACGGGAACTAGCCAGTGAAATCCAAGCGGAACAACGCACGCTTGAGGAAATGGAAAAAATACTCTCTCAAGATGAACAACAAACATCTGTAGCAGAAATAGCTCGTCAAATGCCTCAAAATCAGCAAGCTGAAGCAATGCGACAAATTCTCGCAATGGCATATATTGATGGTTTTTTTTCACCATTAGAACGAGAAATGGTGGAAGAAGTAGCGCAACATTGGAAATGGTCTACGAATAAACTACAACAGCTAATTGAAGAAGCAGAAGGCTTTACAGTTAACCGCTCTATCAATGATGAAAACGAGCCATCGCAACTATCTTTTGGTGCGCGTCTCCTTAAAGGAACCGAGTCTGTGTTGTCACGCGCATTAGTAGATAACTTAGCAAAAATAGCCCCCGAAAACGTAGGACGCAGAATTGAGGAATTGCGAAAAGAAATATTGTTATCAGGTCCAGAATATGATGAGGCTATCGAGAGATGTGCTGCTATAGCTAACGAAGATTATAAATTCGCAGAAGTCGCGCTGAAACGAGCCGGAGCGACACTTTATGATTTGGGAAAAGGCATTCAAAACGAATTACAAGCGCTCCAAACAAAAACAAGTGGTAATAGTCAAGCGAAAAGTGCAGCAGAAGTAGCTAAGCAACTCGAAACAACCAGAAAAGCTCTTACAGCTGAGATTATTAAAGAAATTGAAACCGTACGCGAGTCACTTGCTGCCAAACAACGCGCTCTCAACCATTTCAGCATCGCCTTTATGGGTAAAACCAAGGCTGGTAAAAGCACCCTCCATGCCATTATTACAGGTGAAGGATGGGATGCCATTGGTGTAGGTAAGCAGCGCACGACTCGTTTTAATCGAGTCTATGAGTGGAAGAATATTCGCATTATAGATACCCCTGGTATTGGCGCTCCTGGTGGCAAAACTGATGAAGAAATTGCCCAAAGCGTTATTGAAGAATCGGATGTAGTTTGTTATGTAGTAACAAATGACAGTATTCAAGAAACTGAATTTGGTTTCTTGCGATTGCTGAAAGAAAAAGCTAAACCGTTAATTATTCTGCTAAATATCAAAAATAACCTCCGCGATACTCGACGTTTGGAATACTTTTTAAAAGACCCAGATAAAGCGTTTACTCTGGACGGTAAAAGTGGTCTTGGCGGACACATTGAGCGCATTCATCGCTACGCCAAAGAGCATTATGCTAATGACTACTTTCCCATTGTTTCCGTGATGCTTCTGGCTGCACAAATGTCACGGGAATTAGAACATCAACAGCGAAAAGAGCAGTTTTTCAAAGCAAGCAGAATGCAGGATTTTCTGGACTCAATTCGCTTGTCTTTAGTTGAGCATGGAGTAATTAGGCGATCGCAAACTCTCCTTGGCTCTACAGTTGGTGCAATTAACAATCCTTACCAGTGGGTAACACAACAAGCAGAAGTTTATCAAAAATTGACAGACACACTCAAAAACAAGCGCGAAACTATCCGAAAAAACATCAAGAAAGCCGAAAAAGATTCTATTGAATCTTTACGACATCAGATAGAAGCTGTTTTTCAAGATGCTTTCAACGCCATACCCGGATTTGCAGAAGACTACTGGGAATCTAGTGAGGAAGGTTTAAAGCAAGGATGGAGTAGAAAGCTGAAGAATATAAAGTTTGAGGAGCGTATTGATACAGCCTACAAAGACATTGGACACAATTTTAATAAGGAAGTCACAGAAGCACTAGAAGAAATTGGGAAGGAATTACAATTGATTGCTAAATTAGGGGGCGGTAGTTTCCATTTTACTGAGCAAGACTCAGATACTTTCAGACAACGTGCAATGAAAATCGGAGGAGGACTTGTAGCACTTGCAGGCGGTTTATTGTTTTTTACTCCTTTAGCTCCTATTTCTGGGGTAGTTGTCATATTAGGTATAGCTGCAAATTTCCTCTCTAATTTTTTAAAAGATAAGATCAAGAAGCGGCGTGAGGCTGTACAAAAAATCTCTAATTCCTTATCCAGTCAACTTAATAGTCAAAAAACAAATACTCTTCAGCAAGCTGAAGAAAACTTTAAAAAGTCATGCAACGAAGTGTTAAAAAACATCGATAACTACTTTGAAGAATTGATCAAAGGTTTAGATGCGATCGCTACTCAACTTGAAACTGCAAAAAATAAGCTAGATGGAGAAGTTAACTATTTAAATAAAGCTTACGCTAAACGAATTTTTGACTGGTGCAATGAACAAACTGAACCGTTAACAGATGAGACTATCAACAAAACGATCTACAAAGTAGAGCGACATTTCGGACGCACCATGACTATCCAAATTAAGGTTGAATTTAAGCCACGAAAATCCCTAGATGATGTTAAACAAGTTCTGCAAGAAGACGTTTTTATCCAGAAATATTCAGTTTCTCTGCAAGGAGTAAGAAGCTAATGCCACTCATTTTAGCAGAGTTCTGCGGACGATGGGGTTGTACCTGGTGGGAAGGAATTATTAATCTCATAATTATGAACTTTCCTGCGTTCATCCTCCTATTCTTTTGGTTTATTATCCTGTTAATATTGGGTGGGATAGAAGCAGTTGACTTCATTACTAATTTCGGTAAACCTAAACAGGATATAAAAAACACCAACAAATCTGAAAAACCTAATAAGCCTGGCTTATTAGCGACCAAGCTTTTAGGTCGTGCTGTAAAAAAACAACTTGATAACAGGAGGAATAAACATGAGCCAGAACACTGAAAAATTTAATGCTGCTGCTATTGCAACTCAATTCAAAACCAGCTTACTTAAATTCGATGAATTATTAGCCAAAGGCAATCATCTCGAACTAACAGCTATCCGTAAAAAGTTGCGCGAAGAATTAAAAACATATCGAGAACAGGGAGTTCTTAGCGTAGCCTTTGTCGGTCAGTACAGCGCTGGTAAATCTACCATTATCTCTGCTCTTACCGGGCGACGGGATATTCATATTGATGCCGATATTGCTACCGATAAAACTACCAGTTACGACTGGAACGGTATCAAGCTAATAGATACCCCAGGGCTTTTTACAGACCGCCAGGATCATGATGAGATTACCTACGATGCTATCAATAAGGCTGATTTATTGGTTTTTTGCCTTACCTATATGTTGTTTGACTCACTTACAGCAGAAAATTTCAAAAAGTTAGCCTATGAAAAAGGCTATCGCTGGAAAATGATGCTAGTCATTAACAAGATGTCTGATGAAGCAGGAGAAGAAGAGCAAAAGATTGCCAACTACACTAAAAGTATCGCCGAAGCAATTAAACCTTACAGTATCGATGAATTTCCTATCTGCTTCATCGATGCGAAAGACTACTGTGAAGGTGTAGATGGAGACGATGATTTTCTACTTGAAGTTAGCCGGTTCCATACTTTTACTGAGGCAATCAATAATTTTGTAGAACGCCGTGCAGCGCTTACCCGCTTTGATACACCAGTGCGAATCGCGTTAAGTAATGTTGATGATGCTCAGTTGAGTTTTACTCGCAACTCTAGCGAAGATTCTGCTTTCTTGGAGGTGCTAGCACGTTTATCTCGTACAATTAGAAGAGAACGCGATCGCCTGCGAACCAAGGTTAGAAGCATAGCGCTACGTTTATCCTCCGCAATTGCTAGAGAAGGAACAGTTCTTGCTGCTGCCATTGGGAGTAAAGAGGACATTAAAGTTCTATCCGAACAGGCAGAAAATAATGTTAAAAAACATTACGAGCAATTAGGAGCCGAACTAGAAGAAGTTGTCAAAGTAGCTGCTGAATCCCTTAGAGAGGAGGTAAAAGAGGTACTCCAAAGTGACCTAACTCAAGCTTTTGTGGCACGGTTAGAAGGCAACCCAAAAGTATCAGCTCGAAATGTCGAGTCTGATACTGATTTTGAGCGATTAATCAATCAAGTTGAGCAGCTTAAAACCATCGGTGAAACAGTAGGAAATAAAATTATCGACCTGGCAAAGGGGAGAGTTGCAACAGAAGCTGGACAAGGCTTTTTAAAAGCATCTAATGTAGCGGGTGGTAATCTCCATCATGGTGTTTATGCGATTGGAAAGCTGATAGGATTTGACTTTAAACCCTGGCAGGCAGTTAACATTGCTAAAGACATAGCTAATGTGGCTATGATTGTGGGGCCAATTCTGGGAATATTTTCAGTAGCAATGGACATTCGTGCTGTACAGAAAGAAGAAGAACTGGACACGAAACTGGCTGAAGCTCGCCGGGAAATTACGAGTCAGTTTATCTCGATTGCCAAAAACATTGAAAGCCAAATTGAAACACAACTTCTAGAAGTTGAAGCCAAAATCTATGGCGAGGTTGAGAACAAAATTGCTGCGGCTCGTCAGAAAGAAGCAGGAGCGATCGCTTCTTCAAACACCTGGGTAAAAGAACTCTCAGAAATTCGTCAAAATTTTGAGTTTATTCTTGGCTACATAAGCAGAGCAACATAAAATTCGGTAATGGCGTTTGAGTAGCAAGTGTGAAAAAAGTGACGCTAAGACTTTAGGGTGACTGTACCAATTGAATCAGAGTCTTTAGAGAGAACTCAAGAGGCATTCAGATCGCGATTGGGGTTTTTTAGTCATATAAAAGTTGAATTAGCGCAACCCAGCACAAGTGAAAGCCGCCCAGTAGTAAGGGGATGTAAAAGGCAAAGGCTTTTGGCAAATCAATTCCAGCCGTTCTATAGTTTCGTAAACTTTTTCAGCTACATTTTCACTTTTGTCTTGCTCTTGCTTCCAGTAAAAATACTCTGGCGAACCTTTTGGGCATTCCTTAAGCTTAGCTTCGGCTACGACGCGATCGCCCTCTGCTTGCTCAAACTTCTGCTCTAGTAACTCATTTAACTGACGTTGGTATTGCCTTCCCAGTTCTTCACCCGTTAGAGTACGCAAATTTACTTGTGCTTGTCGCAGAGATTCTGGGCGACTATATCCTTCTTGCCTGGATTCGTGGTAGAAAATAGAAAACAAAGCCGTAGCCAAATCGTCTACATTCCAAAGGGTACTAACGACACTTCTGGCTCCTGCACACAAAAAGCCAGTCGATAAAGTCAGGATGTCGTCTGTTATTTCAGTAATGCCTAAACCTGTCTCACAACAGGACAGAAAAACCTCACACAGGTGGGGCATTCGCCAGCCTGGAGTCATTAGCTGCCCCAAAGTGATACTGCCATCTCCTAGTTCCAACCTAGATTCTAAGGGATTATCCAGACGGGATTGGGCATGGTGGCTAGAGACGATTGCTTGAACTTGTTTAACTAACTGTCGATAGTTGTTGACAGTCGCTTGGCTGCTTCCCCGCAAACGCTGTTGTTTAGGTATGTTATAAAGCTGGGCAAGTTGTTCGCCTTCAAAACAAGCACAGGGGAGATCTTCAGTTGCGTCTTCAACAATGCCATAACTAAGCTTGCCATTTATCAACGGACGCTTCTGACAAAATTCTAGAATTTGGCAGCTAGGAATATAGCGAATAAGAAACTTGTCTCCAAGATATCGCTCGTCCCTAATGGGTAAAGCCGCAAACGGGATAGAGTGCAAACATAGGTGAGGCACTAAGATCAACTCTTTAATGCCGCTGAGATGTTCGTCAATTAGCTTATTTAGCTCAAGTCGTTGGGCGAGTTCTTTAAGAAAAGAACTTATTGCGCTCATCCAAAGCGCTCTGTGTTTGTCTCGCTCTTGTTTCGGTTTAGTTGGATCGCAAGATGCAAAGTAGGGCTGTAACCAGTTGCTGTCAATCCAGTTTTGTAAAGTTATTTGGCTTTGTCCGGGGCAGTTTTGACAAGTAATTTGGTTGTGCCGCAAAACAAAGATATGCGTATCCGTTTTAGTGGTATAGAAACTAACGATAGCAGTAGTCGGTTGGTCAATCAGTTGCTGCATTGCTCTCCAGTCAGGCGCGTTGACTTGAATCTGACCAGCTAACACAGGATCTACAGATCTGAGCTGTTCCCAGATGGTCTGCTTTTCTGCTTCCAAAGCTTTGATATTTTCATTAAAAGCTTCCACCGCAGCGCGACTTCTGGTAATGCTTTCCACACCAGAGCGCGATCTAGCTCCGCCTGTCATAAATTGGTGCTTATGACTATAATTCTGGTTGCCGAAACGTTCACTATCAATCTGCTGCTGTAAGGCTTCAAACTGATGCAAATACTCCTCGACTTGAGGCGGAATTTTTCCAACTGCATAGAGGTCATTACTTGCCATCAAATCTACCAGTCGCCTAGAGCGAGAACGCTCAACATACTCTATGGCTTTATCTAATTGCCCGTTGTTAACGCAAGCTTGCACTATGTTTTCGTAAACATCTATGTCTTCTTTAAGAATTTCTTGACGGCGGATTTCAGCGCTAACCCAAGCGCGGGTTTGTTCCAGAACTTCGATACCAGCACCATAACCCTCTATCGCTTCTACCCAACGCCCAGCAGCGAAAGCTTTGTCCCCCAGGTTGCCTCCATATTGCAAACACTCAACGGGAAAAGTAGTAGGCGAGCAGATTTCTAAGGCGGCTCTGAAACAGGCGATCGCGCGATCGCTCTGCCCCATCTCGTAGTAAGTTAGAGCCATATTGTTTTGAATCATTGCCCAGTCTTCTGGGAAAGATTCACGAGTATATACTTCTAGAGCAGCATTGACGCAGTTAAGCGCCTGCTCTAAATTTTCTCTGCCAGTTCCTTGAATTTGTTCGCGATAGGCGTTACCTAAATTATTTTGTAGTCCTGCCCAATCTTCTGGAAACAGTTCGCGGGTGTGTTCTTCCAAAGCTTGCTTGTAGCAGCAGATTGCCATTTCTAAGTTCTCTGCCCGATCTTCTCGAACCCTGACGCGATAGGCAGCCCCTAAGTTGCATTGAACCATTGCCCAGTCGTCTGGAAAAGCCTCGCGGGTATAAACTTGTAAAGCGTTTTCACACGCTTTGATTGCTAGTTCCAGATTCTCAGCTTTATCTCCCCGATCGCGTTCAGAGTAAATTGTTGCTAAACTGTTTTGAGTTCTAGCCCAGTCCTCTGGGAAATCCTCGCGGTTGTAGACTTGCAAGGCAGATTGGAATGCTGCGAGCGCCACTTCCAAATTCTCTACCCTGTCGCCACGAATGCGATCGCAGTAGGCATTGCCTAGATCGTCTTGAACGATCGCCCAAAATAGGGGAGATGTCTCATAGCTATAAAATTGCAAAGCAGCTTGAAATGATGCGATCGCGACTTCTAAATTTTCAGCGCGTGAACCGAAGTTATCGCCGTCAGGCGAATTGCCCTGCTTCCACTGGCTGTAAGCA
>Ga0196964_10001292_pt1 | contig 12819 bp, 11 predicted proteins | sample S1_10metaG_FD_148615 | JGI IMG/M metagenome (GOLD analysis project Ga0196964, IMG submission 148615) | Soil microbial communities from Anza Borrego desert, Southern California, United States - S1_10 | ecosystem: Environmental > Terrestrial > Soil > Desert | place: USA: California | collected...
TAGTAAACTGCAACTGACTTTGCAACTCTTCTAGTTCGTGCATTCGCTCCTGTGTATAGGTTTTGAAGCACCGGGCGATAACTTCATCAAGAGCAGTATCAATTAGACGGGTAGCTCGGATCACATCGGCCGAAGAGCCTTTGAGCAGATCCGGCTCTAAAACCGAAAAAATGACCCATCGCAATAAGCGGTACTCCCGCGCTATTTCTTCGGCGTCATAGCCTTGTTTAGCCCTGAGAGTGCCATGCTCTAAGCTCTTCTCTACTATCGTTTTAATATCATTGTCTTCCGTTGGGGATAGCATTTTAGCGATCGCAACAAGAACAACCGGAACGCTATCACGCACACCCTTATACGTTAACTCCTTAGCCGTCTCAATCTGGTCATCCAGCCGAACTGCTGCAATCCACTGCTCTATAATAATGTCAACTTTAGTGAGTAGTGCTAGACTAAAATCCATCATGGCTCAGTCACCGATCTCGGTACGCAATGGCAACCTCTAAAGCTAGCTTAGGTTAACTGATTAGTCGCCAGATTGGCCTAACTAGAGGTACTTCGTTAAACTATGTTAAATTATGGCGTTCGCTCAACTCCCGAAAGACAGAGAAAGCTATCAGCGCCTATCTTGGGGTTGTTGATCCTGTCGATGTTTCCTCTAATACCTTGACTTGCAATGGCAAAATCACCGTAAATGTAGAGCCAGCACCAAGCTGTGAAACCAGTTCAATTCTGCCCTGTAATAGTTTAACCAGTCTGTCAACAATTACCATTCCTAAACCTGTACTGGTAGGAAGATAAGACTCGCTGCTAACAACCAAGCGGAAGTCAGGCTCAAAGAGCCGGGCTTGGTCTTCTGGCGCAAGCCCAGTCCCCGGATCGGAAATGGCAATCGACCACTCAGTATCAGATAATAATTGACAGACTACTGTAATAATACCAGTTTCTGTATTATGAATTGCATTGCTTATAAGATTTGTTACTATCTGCTGTAATCGTAAAGCATCTGTCAGAACTTCATCAGGAGCGCGATCGCAGTTTATCAATAGCTGTAGCTCTTTGGCACCTGCTAACGGCTCCATCGTTTCCATCACATTATTAATCAAATGTTTTATATTAGTTGGCGTAGGATGCAATTGCATTTTTCCTAATTCATAGCGAGAGAATTCCAAAGCATCATTGAGCAGGTGGAGGAACTGGCGACCTCTAAGTAGCACTTGCTCCATCTGCCTTAAACTTTGATAGTTATCTTTGATCTCAGCATTTTGTTGCAACAACAAATTCGAGTATTCAATAACCGAGCTGAGAGGAGTTTTAAGACTGTGACTTAACTCAGAGAAAGTTTCCTGGCTCTCGCGAAATATACGAATCAGTTCTTGATTACTCAGTTGCAATTGACTTTGCAACTGCTGTAGTTCCTGAAATCGCTGCTGGGTATAGCTCTTAAAACATCTGGCAATAGCTTCATCAATCACAGTGTTAATCAGACGGGAGGCTCGCATTACTTCTAGAGGTGAAGCCAAAAGCAGTTCTTCCTCTAAGGTAGAAAAAATTACCCACCGCACTAAACGGTACTCCCGCGCTATTTCTAAAGCATCATATCCTTGCTCTGCTCTGACAACGCCATGCTCCAAAGTTGCCTGAACTAATGTTTGAATATCATTGTCTTGAGAGTGGGAAAGCACAGTTGCCATCGCCCGGAGAACGCGGGGGAGGTTATCTAGCAAAGCCTTGTGGGGTAGATAGCGGGCGCTTTCAATCTGCTCATCTTGCCGAACGGCTACAAGCCAGTCTTCTATAATTGTGTCAATTTTGTCTAGCAGCAATTGACTAAAATCCTTCATAGCTCCCTAGCACAGGTGAGGCTTGCAAGAGGCTCCCCTAGCTCTAGATTAGGCTATTTCGCACGCATAGCACTAACCGACTCGCCCTAGAGGTACTTTGATAAATTAGTTGAATCCAGCCGATCGCTCAACTCCCAAAAGATAGAGGAAGATTAGCTACCCTAATCTTAGGGCACATTGCCATGCACCCTACACCATGATTAGCGTATGGCCATATTATTTACATACAACAGATTAAGTACATTCCAGAAACTCGGTTTCTTAGAAAAACCGGGTTTTTCTGTACCTCACTTATCTGAAAAGTGCTGTAAGTCCTTATTCTTTTACCATTCAGTAATTATGCTTAGTCTCAGCATTTTGTTACCAAAGCAAATATCAACATTTTCTTAGAACTGATTAACTTACAACCAAATTTGTAAATTTAATTGCTTTAGATACCTAAGACCAAAGACAATCTGCCTACGCCTGCCCCACAGTTCTAAATCAAACCAGCCGTCAGCTTGAGCATCTTCACCTAATATAGCACTGGTAATATTAATAGTTAATCCATAGCCGGAAACTAGCTCTGCAATTACAGGTCTAGTACGATAGTCTTTCGGTATGCAGACTTGAAACTTAGTTCTAGTTGTTTGTCCTTCTTTTGAAGTCAAATCACCTTCTATTTCCTCCTCTGTACTTGGAAAAAGTAAGGCTGGCGGTACATTAGAATTACTAATTAAGTCTTGCTCCTGAGACTTTTCTATCCTTGTTCGCATATGATTTTTAAGTTTAAGTTTGAAAATTTCTACATTCAGATCTTGGAGATAGGCAATACCTGCTTTAATTTGTTGAGGACTACCTTGAAGATCTAGGTCGAAACAACCTTCTCTGGAATTATGATTTTCTAACAGAGCCGCTGCAATATTGACGGTTAACCCATAGCGGGAAATTAATCTGGAAATAATAGGTTGTCTCTGATAGCTCTTAGGAATACGAGTCCGAATACTTTGCAGCTTAGAATTGGCATTTTCAGAAATAGGCATAAGCTTTTTCTCGGAAATAAATGATCCTTAGTTGTAAAAGAGGTGACGCTATGGTCACATCGCGCCGTCATTTAGTTACGCTCAAAATTCCGCAGGAGGCATAGCCGATACTAGAGGTTGACTCTGTAATAGTTGTGACTGCTCCCTTCTGCTTTCTGGAGGTTTTTCCCAAGATGGTGCAAAGGGTGAAACTACGAGCGAACAGGCTGACCATGCGCCACGCACTGGTACGCCGAGCATCTGGCACTGTCCACCCCGTTGTCCTGACGGACGGTAATATCGACAGTGCCGACAGCCTAATCTGCCTATGTTTGCGTTGCTCATTAAAGTTCTCTTATCTAATCTACGGTAATTTGGTCGAGTTACCGTAGTTTCTTGAACGAAATTTTATCACATCCGCCACGAACAAGCTAGACACGCGCAGGTATGGAATTCACTTGTCAAATTTGGAGATTTTCACCCAAAAACCTAAAACTCTATCGGTAAACCGTAGTATATTAAAAGGCTACCTTAGCCATTGAATGATGGCAGAAACATGGATCTGTGCGAAAAATGGGATCAGAACCAATTCTTAAATCCCATGTACCACATTTAGCTGTTAAGGGACGGAAATATGCGAATTGCTCATGATGTGACTGAATTAGTCGGTCATACGCCTCTAGTTCATCTCAATCACATTCCCCAATCTGAAGGATGCTTGGCTCGAATCGTTGTCAAATTGGAGGGGATGAACCCCGCGTCTTCTGTAAAAGACCGCATCGGCGTGAGTATGATTGCTCAAGCGGAGGCAGCTGGTCTAATTGAGCCAGGTAAAACTATTCTTGTTGAACCCACTTCTGGCAACACTGGCATTGCCTTAGCAATGGTAGCAGCTGCTAAAGGCTACCCCTTGATTTTGACCATGCCAGAGACGATGAGCCAGGAACGGAAGGCGATGCTGAAAGCCTATGGGGCAAAACTGGAACTGACTCCTGGAACTGAAGGCATGAGGGGGGCGATTCGACGAGCTGAAGAGATTGTTGCTACAACGCCCAATGCTTTTATGCCGCAACAGTTTCGCAACCCAGCCAATCCTAAAGTTCACAGGGAGACAACGGCAGAAGAAATTTGGGCTGATACTGACGGTCAGGTAGATATCTTGGTAGCTGGAGTGGGTACGGGTGGCACGATTACCGGGGTTGCTGAGGTAATCAAGTCGCGAAAACCCAGCTTTCAGGTGGTTGCTGTCGAGCCAGTCAGCAGTCCTGTTATATCTGGAGGCAAGCCTGGACCACATAAAATTCAAGGCATTGGCGCTGGGTTTATCCCGGAAGTTTTGCGAAAAGAATTGATTGATGAAGTTATCACCATTGCTGATGAGGAGGCGATTTACTATGGTCGCCGACTGGGTAAGGAAGAAGGGTTGCTTTCAGGCATCTCTACGGGAGCGGCTTTAGGTGCTGCGATTCGGGTTGGTAGACGGAAAGAAAATGCTGGTCGTTTGATTGTGATGGTGCAACCTAGTTTTGGTGAGCGCTATCTGAGTACGCCGTTATTCCAAGACCTAGAAGTGCTGGAAACTGCTGATGTCAACTAAATTCAGTTAGGTAAGGTATTCCTATTAGTTAATGAGTGATTAAATGAAAAACCTACACCTTACCTAATGGTCGGTGTAGGTACGTCACTTCCCCCACTAAATCGAGGATTTAGTGGTATTCAATTAGTGGTGGGTTTGAATCCCCCACTACACTAAAAGATTGCTGACTCCTGAATTATGACTTCTGACTTCTTTTTCAAAATAAATTCATCGTAATAGGTTAAAGAAAATTGGTGTTAATATGTTTCTTTTGTCAAACTTCCGTTGTAGGGGGCGTTGCAACGCACCCTACTGACCAAGAAGAAACGGATTCAAGCCCCTAGATTTATCTATGGAAAATAAAAAAGCGCAGCATCTCTCATTCTGCGTAGTGAATTAATACGCGAGTGTTAATTCCATTATCCAAAATCGAATGACTTACGCCTTAAGATAGCTTGATTGGCTTGACAGGATATGCTAAATTTCTAAAATCAGCAGAAGTAAGTCAGCCTAATCCAGTGTTTCACCAGCCAGGTGAAGCTGGAACGGGGGAACCACCGTAAGGGGCTTATCTCTGAATTGTCCTCTGGCTTATTGATAAACAGAGACACAGAGAGGGGCATCTCTCAGCCCTAGCCCGTCAGCTAACTCCGTAGGCATTGAGAGGAGACTGAAGAGTCAGCATTTTCACAATGGTTTGATCTCATCAGTATCCTTGGCTGGTCCTGGTCTGCTTGGCGTATACCTGCACCATGACTCTGAGGAGAGATCTTAATGCAATTCAATCTGTCTGCGATCGCGGTTGCTGGACAGGCAGCTTGGCGACGTGCTAAACCCGTTATTGTCCGGGATGTCATCATACTGCCTGCTAGTGGTTTTTTGGGCATTATTATTCTGTGGTGGATTGTTGCCCTCTTAAATCACGAATTGATGCCTACCCCACCGGAAGCCCTAGTTGCTAATCTAGACTACATCTTAAACCCGTTCTACGAACGTGGTCCCGGCAATTTGGGGATTGGTTGGTTACTGCTGGCAAGTCTACGGCGGGTATTGCTGGGCTTTCTGTTAGGTGCTGCCGTGGCGATTCCCTTGGGGTTTTTAATTGGGATGTCCAGAGAAGCAATGCTAGCCATAAATCCCATCATTCAGATTTTCAAGCCTGTATCCCCGCTAGCTTGGCTACCCATTGCCCTAGCAATCTTTAATTTGGCAGATCCCTCTGCCATTTTTGTTATCTTCATCACCTCTTTGTGGCCGACGATAATTAATACCGCCCTCGGTGTTTCTAGCGTTTCTAAAGATTATTTAGATGTAGCACAAGTGCTAGAAATGCCCCGCTGGCGACAAATTACCAAGATTATCTGGCCTGCGAGTTTGCCATACATTTTTACTGGTTTACGGATTAGTTTGGGAATTGCTTGGCTAGTAATTGTCGCTGTGGAAATGCTTACTGGCGGGGTTGGCATCGGCTTTTTTGTATGGGATGAATGGAGCCGTTTAAACCTGAGTTCAGTATTTCTAGCCGTGTTAGTAATTGGTTTAACTGGGCTACTCCTTGACTACGCAGTGGGAAAAATTGAAACTTTGGTAACTCGCCGCCCTAAAACTACTTAGCCGATCGATTTACACCAGAAAACTACCAAGACACAAAGATGTTTTCTTTGTGCCTTAGTGCCTTAGTAGTTAATTTCACAAATTTTTGGGCGCAGCAGGAGGTTTTTCATGAGTGACTTCTACATAAATAATTGGAACCGAAGAGATTTTATCAAGGGAATGGGAGCAACGGCGGCTGGGATGGCGCTGTCGTCGTGTGCAATCTCAGGCGATCGCTCTGCCGTTGGACTCACAGAAGAAGCTTTAGCCGTCGAACCTGTAGTAAATTCCCAAAGCTTAGAAAAACCTAATATTACTGTCGGGTACGTTCCCGTTAATGACTGTGCGCCATTTGCGATCGCCTGGAAAAAAGGCTTCTTCCGCAAATACGGTCTTAACGTCAAACTCAACCGCGAAGCTAGCTGGGCAACCTCTCGCGACGGCATTATTTTCGGTCGCTTGGATGCCTCACCTGTAGTATCGGGTGCCGTTACCAATGCCAGAACTGGTGCCGAAGGCGCACGCCGTGCCCCCCTGTGTGCTGCCATGACAATTCATCGCCACGGTAACGCCATGACGATGAACCGGGCGATGTGGGATTTTGGGCTGCGTCCTTGGCAAGATTACAACGGCGATCTAGAAGCGTTTGGACGGGATTTTAGAAACTACTTTGACAAGCAGCCAGCAGAGCGAAAAGTTTGGGCAGTTGTTCTGAGTTCTGCCATTTACGAATACTTTGTCCGCTACTTATCTGCCGCTGCTGGAGTTAATCCTTTAGAGGAATTTCGCATTATTATCGTTCCCCCGCCGCAGATGGTGACTAACGTGCGAATTGGCGCAATGCAAGCTTATATGGTGGCGGAACCTTGGAACACGCGAGCCATTAAAGGTAACGAGGGGGTTGGTTTTACCTTCGCACAGGGCAGAGAAATTTGGGAAGGACACCCAGACAGGCTTTTAGGCGTGATGGAGGACTTCATCAATAAATACCCCAAAACCTACCGTTCCCTCGTCAAAGCCATGATTGAAGCCTGCCAATATTGCAGCAAACCCGAAAACCGCGAAGAAGTTGCCAAACTGATTACGGAGCGATCGTTTACGGGTGCCAAACCAAAGAAAGGGCCAATTGATAAATATACGCGACCTGCAATTGTCGGCGACTACAACTATGGCGGCTTTGATGACAAAAAGCGCATACTCAACTCGTCTGAAACAACACTTTTCTTCGATCTCCCTCCCCATCTTGCCAAAGTTCCAGGAGACCACTCAACATTTCTGTGGCAGTCCGAAAGTATTTGGTTAATGACTCAAGCGGCTCGTTGGGGACAAATTAAGGAATTTCCTAAAGATGCCGAACAATTGGCGCGTCAAGCTTGGAGAACTGACCTATATCGCGAGATTGCCACAGAAATCGGCATTCAATGTCCCAAGGAAGATTACAAAGTTGAACCTGCTGAAGCCTTCATCGATAAAAAAGAATTTGACCCCAGCGAACCAGTAAGGTATCTTAATAGTTTTGAAATTAGGGCTAATCGTCCTACTCGTTTCTTTCTGTCTTAATTGGCTGCATTTGTTACAGCATTAGAACGTCTACTTCAAGTTTACTTGTTAATAGCAGCCAATTAGCATTTATTAGCTTGAACATTGTCAAAACTTTTTTCAAAATGGAGCCAAATATGATCCAGTACACTTCGTTCTCTACCAGTGCTACCCAGCCAACCTTCCAAGACCCTGGATTTTTGGAAATAGAAAATTTAGTCAAATCTTATTCAACTGCTGATGGTAGCGAATTTGTCGTTTTAAATGGTGTCAATCTTACTGTTGGCGAAGAAGAATATATTTCGGTAATTGGTCACTCTGGTTGTGGCAAATCAACATTGCTTAAAATTGTCGCTGGTTTGGAAAAAGCAACATCAGGATCGGTGCGACTAGAGGGGCGAGAAATTCGGAAACCAGGCTGCGATCGCATGATGGTATTTCAGCACTATGGACTGCTGCCGTGGCTAACAGTGCGCGAAAATATCCGTCTGGCGGTAGATGAAGTGCTGCATAATGCCACTCGTGCCGAAAAAATCAGCCTTGTTAATGAACACCTGGCAATGGTGAACTTAACGGCGGCAGCTGATAAATATCCAGATGAAATTTCCGGCGGGATGAAACAGCGGGTAGGTATTGCTAGAGCCTTAGCAATTCGCCCTAAGATGTTGCTAATGGATGAACCCTTTGGCGCACTAGATGCCTTGACTCGTGGCAAGTTGCAGCGACAGGTGCTGGAGATTTGGGAAAAACAACGGCAGGCGGTGATGATGATTACTCATGATGTAGACGAAGCGATCTATATGTCCAATCGCATTGTGCTGATGACGAACGGCCCAGCTGCTACAATTGGGGAAATTTTGGAAGTGCCTTTCGAGCATCCGCGCGATCGCGCCCAGCTGCGGGAATCCAAAGAGTATTTTGAATTGCGTAACCACGCCCTGAACTTCCTCGATCGCTACTTCACGTAGAGATGTTCCGGTAGAACGTCTCTACACCAGTAGAAATGCAACACTTTACCGAAAAAAAATTCAGGATTCGCAAGTGGGATAGAGACGCCCCGCCGGGGCGTCTCTACTTTGTGCCTGAATTGTAAATTATAGCAATAGCCTTGGCGGTTACGGCATTCTCTCAATCTCAAATCCAGCCACAGCAAGGGCTTTACTCCTGACTTCTGGCTCCTGCTATATTGTTCAAGTCGCCTTTGGGTATTGAACGCTTTTGGAAGTGGGAAAATTACAACAACCAAATTTGCAAACCTAATTTATGGGAATACCTCAGCACAAGTGGTTAAAATTAAACATTAGGAACTTACTCTGAAGCTTGAACTTAGCTCTCGACAAATTTCAATTAGTTGATCGGCTATCATACTAGGGGAAAAATTTTCTATCACATACTGGTTCGCTAGTTTTCCGCGCTCGATCGCCTCGCTTGGGTTATCTAAACACCTCTTCATAGCATTTGCTAACTCCTGAAAATTCTCCCTCTCAAAAAGTAAATTATCAGAACCTGCAACTTCTGGTAAACCTCCCACGCTGGCAACGATCGAACAAGTTTGCACGCTGGAGGCTTCAAGAACTACATAACCTGCTGCCTCTTGCCACCGTGACGGTACAATTAAAGCAAGCGCCGAACGCACAATTGGAAAGATTTCTGTACTAGAGAGTTTACCCAAAAATTTTACACAGTCTGAAATTCCTAAATCAGATGCCATAGTTTTAAATACGCTAGCTTCTCCACCATCTCCAATAATCAAAACCTGAAATTTGTCGCTCGATTCTCGAATAATTTTTATGGCTTTAAGTAGGATATCAATACCTTTATCAAAAGTTAACCGACCAACAAAAACAAAGGTATATGGGGTAGATAAATCATCTAAACTTTTATGATTCTGATAGTTTTGAGCCAAAATAGGATTGTATAACGTAGAGACTTCCCAGGGAAGACTATTAGAATCTGCTATAAATTGGCTACAGGCTGTGCGCCGATCAACTAAAAGCGCAGTTGCCAATCGAGTACCTAATCTGAGCCACTTTATAGCTGTGTGGAGTTTCCACTTCAGTGGATATTTTTTCTTAGGTAGAGAGTAGATAAACTCTGTCTTCAACCGTTCGACGAAGCTCATTGGTTCATATACTGAATGAATAGATAAATAAAATAGGTAATGATATTTGAGAATTATTTTCTTACCAAGAGCTTTACAAAAAATCGCAAAGACCAAATGGTTAGAATTCATGTGAATAATATCAGCCGAAGCGACTGCTTGTAGCCATTGCTTCGGAGTAATTTTTTTTGTAGAAATTACTTGGGTTTCAATCCCTCTTAAATTTAGTTCTGGCTCAATTGAATTTATATAGGTTAGCACACCCGCAATTTCATCTTGCTCATGGTTATGCTGTATTAACAGTTTCATTACTAGCAGTACCTCTATTTTTTATGCTTGACTAGGCGTAGGTTACGTTCAAAAACGAAACCCAACAAATGCTATCAGGGCGGACATGGAAAAAGGGTATCAACCAATAAAATATTAAAATGTTCGCTTTTCCGCGTCAAGCAAACATACGCAAAACAAAGCTTAATTTTAGCCTAAAATGGTCAAAACCAAGAAATAGGGAGCGAAGAACGCGCTCGCTATTCCTCCCAACCCTTTGGCCTTTTATACCGCCAGTAGCCCAACGCTGCTTGGCAATGTCAAGAACAAATACTAAATTTCGTAGTGCCAGAAAGGTTCTTGCTCATGCAAAACAATTAAGTGCTGAGGTAGACGCTGAATAATTCCTCGCTGTTCAAAGTCCTTGAGGACTCGCGTGACTGTGACTCTTGTAGTACCCATAATGGAGGCAATTTCCTCATGCGTCAATCGCAGATCAATTAGTTTCCCTTGCTCGATTTCACGACCGAACTTTTTTGCAAGCCAACTTAACAGACGCATGAGTGAGGCGTCAACGTTCCTACAATGCAAAATCTCCAAGAATTCTTGAAATTGCTGAATATGCAAAATCATGGCATCAGTAGCTTCATACCACCGACCAACAGGCAGTCTGATTGCCTCTACAGCAGTAAAACATTCAATTTGAAAAGGCTCAGCCCTCGATAGCACTCTGCCTACGACATCCCCTGAACCCCACAATCCCAGAGTCATGGGTATGCCATCTTCACTATAAGTCACGGTGCGAACTACCCCAGTGGAGATTTGCCAGAGATAATCCCGCTCCAAGGGTAGCAGAGAGCGGTGAGCAAATTTACGTGGCTTAAGGATTGTAGGCTCAGGAGATAAAAACGTAGAGGCGCTCATTCGATTTTGGATTTTAGATTTTGGATAATGGAATTGTTTCTATGCCATACCCGCTAAGGATTTGGGATACGTGAATTTGTTTCCCATCTCTTACGGCGAGGGACAAGACTCGACCGACATTACCATTGGTAGTCATCCTGCATTGTAAAGGCATTATACCAGAAAATACTATAATCCGATAGGCGAAGTGTAGATTACTGGATACGAAGCGATGCGTAGAACTACGGCAAGCATTTCTGTAAGCCGACCGGAAAAACTTAAGTTAGTGTCTTACTTAGCTCCCAATATGTTCTGCTTCTACTCAGCAGTTGCGAAATATCTGGGGCGCGTCTTTGATGTAGAAACGAATATTGTGCAGAGTCAATACGATCCGCTAGAAGATCCACTGATGCTGCAAGATAAACTGGACATTGCTTTTATTTGTGGCTTGCCTTTCATTCGGCATTATAGAACCGTCCCCGATCGCCTAGAAGCGTTAGTTGCACCAGTCATGCAAGGTCTACGCTATGAAAATCGTCCGGTTTACTTCTCAGATATTATCGTCAATGCTCATAGTGGCATCAATAACTTCGACGATCTAGCAGGTAAAAGTTGGTGTTATAACGATCCAGGATCTAATAGTGGCTATAATTTGATGCGCGATCGGCTGCTGCACTCTGGGCATCCCCATAGCTTTTTTGGAAAGGTCATTCAATCAGGTTCGCATCAACGTTCTATGAGATGGGTTGTTGATGGATTAGCAGACTGTTCGGCGATCGATAGCACTGTGTTAGAACAAGAACTACGCGACTACCCTGAATTGTCAGATCATCTGCGGGTTATTGAATCAATTGGCCCCTGCCCGATGCCACCAGTTGTTGCAGCACAGCGACTCGGTAGAGCGTTCATTGATGAGTTACAGTCGGCGCTATTGCAGCCAGATACAGAACTGATATCAGCAATGGAGCGATCGCATATACAGCGCTACGTTCCCGTGCAGTCCTCTGATTATGCTGCCATTGGCATAATGTACGATGCAGCTTTATGAGACGATCGGGCTGTTGTCAGGGGAGAATTAATGACAAGATTTCCTCACGATCAATTTGCTAAGGACTATCTCAAAGAGTTATTAGCGCCATTAGGAGAAGTGGAAACTAGCCGCGATGTGACGGGCGAAGTTCAAGAAATTGATGTTTGGTTTGCACCGTCACACCAGCCGATAGAATATGCACAAATTCTGGGACTATTAGGGCGATTTGCTGATAAACCTGCAATTTTTGAACCTTTCCGCAATGCAGTAATGCCAACTGAAGTTCGCAGTTGTATTAATAAACTGTTTGATGTTTATGCTGGGTTAGAGCGACAAGCAAGACGGGATAATACTCGCATAGTTGAAGTAGATTTGCCTCGCTTATGGATTCTGACTCCTACAGCGTCAGAGTCGCTATTGCAGGGATTTGGGGCTAGACTTGATGAAGATAACTGGGGGGCTGGAGTCTATTTTCTAGCAGACTATCTCAGAACAGCGATCGTCGTAATTCACCAATTACCGCGCACTCAAGAAACGCTGTGGCTAAGGATTTTGGGCAAGGCGAGAGTCCAGCAACAAGCAATTGATGAACTACAGGCACTACCAAGTGAGCATCCGTTACGTTTTGCGGTCTTAGAGTTGCTGCGGAGCTTGAGGACTATCTTAGAAGTAAGTCAAGATTTAGAGCCAGAGGATCGGAATTTAATTATGCGGTTATCACCACTTTATGAGCAACGGCTGGCAGAGGCTACACAGCAAGGACTCCAGCAAGGACTCCAGCAAGGTCAGCGCCAAGTTGTGGAAAACTTGCTCAGAGCTAAGTTTGGTGCATTGGATGAGCAACTATCGGCAATTATTGAGCCTTTGTTGGCGTTACCGCCGGAGGAGTTTTCTCGCTTGTTGCTGCAAATGTCCCGTGAGGAATTGTTGGCGAGGTTCCGGGATCAAAGTCTCGGAAATACCTAACG
>Ga0196964_10001293_pt1 | contig 12818 bp, 23 predicted proteins | sample S1_10metaG_FD_148615 | JGI IMG/M metagenome (GOLD analysis project Ga0196964, IMG submission 148615) | Soil microbial communities from Anza Borrego desert, Southern California, United States - S1_10 | ecosystem: Environmental > Terrestrial > Soil > Desert | place: USA: California | collected...
GCGGCTCTTGATGGGCTTAAGGAAGTCCGTTCGAATCTCGAAGCCCGTGCTGACGCCAAGAAAGAACTGATAGGAACCATTAATGACTCTGACTTACACAATCTTGCGGTTTCGTCTACCTGACCACGGGAGGTTGCCTGATTTCCAAGTCCAGGAACAGGAAATCAACAAGCTCGCTCGTGCGGGCTGGTTTGTTGCTTCTTCTTGTCAGGTGAACGATTTCGTGGTTTATGTGATGGGTAAGGAGCTTGAAAATCCTCAAACCAGTCAGACTGAGGGATAGGAGAGGAATATGAGCATCACAAGTGGCAGAGGCGATACGGGATTCAGTAATCTTATCGGCGGAGAGCGTCGAAGCAAGCACGACACAATCTTCGAGGCGATAGGTGCGATTGACGAGCTATCATCTTTTATCGGACTTGCTCAGTCGATGATTCAGCCGTCGCTTTACGCCGAGCACATGACCAGCATCCAGAACAATCTATTCCTGATGTCGGCTGGTCTTGCTAAGGGTAAGGACAAGTTACCTGCGGACGCCACTTTAGAGTTAGAGAGCTGGATGGCTACGGCAGAGCAGCTTCTTCCACCGCTTACGAATTTCGTTTATCCCGGAGGCACGACACCGGCTGCTACGATTCACGTCGCCAGAGCCGTCGCCCGGAGAGCGGAGCGTTTGGTATGGCGGCTGTATTCGGACGAGATGCAAGATGATTTAGAGAAAGAGGCAGCCGTCTACCTCAATCGTCTTTCGGACTATTTGTTCGTCGTCGCCCGTTCGTTCAATATCGCTGCCAGTCAAGAGCAGCTTTGGATTAAGGGGAAGTAAATGGAACGGGAAATCTTCCACCAGGACATCGAGTCTTATTTGAAGGACGTAATTGCCACGCTCAACCATCTTTTTCTTGTTGAAAAGAAGAAATTTTCCGCACGTTGGGTGAAGGAAGGAAACGTCTACACGATTCAGATTTCAGAGCGGAAACTTGACCAATCTCCTGAAGTCATGGAGCTTCCCGGCACGTTCGTAAATCCCAAAGAGTGGCATGCTCGCCGCATTGATTACAGCGACGATTTTATCTGGCTTTATCAAAAGGAAGGAGAGCCGATTGATTGGCCGCCGACAAGTTTCTTCGTTTCACCGGAGCGTCCTCGTTCATATCAGGATGCGAATGATTTGGCAGTAGCTCGGCTCATCCACCTAGCCGCCCGGAAAGGAAATGTTGTTGCCTACGACCTTTTCTTCAATCACCCAGACATCATTCGGCACGTCACTTCGTATTACGGTGAATTTTCGTATCATCTATCCAACGGAGTAAGTTTTGAGATAGGCACGAACGCATCTGATGATGCCGAGTCGTTCAAGTATTTCTTCGACAAGCTGCGTAAGCTTGGAGCTGAACCATGTATCAGACCCATGTTCGACAAGCAGTACGGCTATGAGCTTGAATGGTTGACACCTGAGCTTAAAGAGCTTTATCGAAATCCGAACGGCGGACGTTTGCCTCACCTGACTGGCGTGGAGCCGATGAAGGTTACGGGCAGGACGATGGTCGAGGCGGCTCTCTACGCTTACCTGGATGCCGAGAAATGTTTCGGCAGAGAAGCGGTGACGGCATGAAGCGCACGAAGGCTCTTTACTGCACTCCATCGGACCTTGAGCATCTTCGGGGTGTAGCGGAGAATCTGGGTGGAGAGGATTCTTTGCATGTGCGTATGGCGAAGGACGTGCTTCTCTTGCACCGGCTTGGCGAGGCTTACAACAAGTGGCTGAAAATCAAGTCGAAGTACGACAGCTATAAATACGATTCGATGAAGGGAGAGGGCTTACCGGAGAACTGGAACGAGATTAGCGATTCTCAATTTGATGCTCAGCAGGAATTCTATAAGATTCTGCACGAGCTTCAGGATTGTCAGTCTTGTTACGGGGAGGGTCATCATTTAAATTGGAATCCCGAGCCGCCGACGATTCCCTGTCCGGCTTGTAAAAAGGAGGAATATGACCAATTTATTGCCAGCCAGCGTTCAGTCGGTTCAGATAACACTTCCTCTTCTTGAGAGTGCTGCTGCGAGTCTCAAATCACATCTGCAAGAGCACGAGTGGTTTGATGATGTCGGCATCGTGTCCGAGCAGGACGAGTCTGGCGCTATCACCCATGCGCTGCTGAGCGTTTACACCAAGCGTCCAAATTTGATTAACGAGCCTGTCGAATGGGAGGGCATTCCCGTTCAGATTCTCCAGCCTGGCGGCTTTGTGGCTGCGATGAAGAAGAAGGTTCCGATGGTTGCGATTCCATCTTCTGCACCGGATGCTCGAATCGCTCGTCTTGAGGAGGCTCTTCGCACGTGTATGGATGGTCGTATGAATCCACATATGCGTCGAATGTTGAAGGAAGTTTTAGATGGTAAGCCTCGCACAATTTCTGATGCTGCCGAGATGCTTACTCGCCGGATGCGCAATCGAAAGTGGATTGTCGGCATCGTTCCTCGTCAGGTGATGGATAAATTCTGTTTGATGGTGTATTACAAGTTTTCACCCAAGTTGGATTTATCTGTCTTACCGACGCATTTTGAGGGATATGACGTGCTTCACCAGGAAATGCAGCGATGAAGAATCCTAGCCCTTCCATGCAGAAGCTTTACCGGCTTGTGTTCATGTTTCTCACGGGCATCGTTTTCATCTTCGCCTCCACTACGGCTTATCATGGTGATTTACGTGGCACTGTGATGAATTTTATCGGGATAATTTGCGTCTTGCACGTGGTGTTTTCGAAGTGACAGATTTCGAGAAACGGATATATCGGTTTTACGGCTCTCTCATCAGTGGGGCGGTTTTGATTGGGAACAGCCCTCTCTATGTCGATTTCCGTGGAGGAGTGATGTTTATGCTGGGTGCGTATCTCACGACGACAGCTTTCGGTCGGGCATGAAGAACGCAGTAACGGGCTTGTTGTTTTGTTCGGGCTTCTTTTTGATGGTGCAAGGGCCTCTTCTTGAGCCATATCCACCCAAGGGTGTCATCAGCTTTGCAACAGGTGTTGTGCTGTTCATCTGGGGCTGGATAAGGATGTTGCAGTGAAACAGGAGGCGGCGTTCGTGCTGCTGATTGGATTCATTGGAATCGTGTTCATCTTGTTCGTACCGATGCTTTACACAGGCGACTTGACGAAAATGACCATCATTCAAGTGTCTGGGGCTTTGATGTACATGTGGGCTTTCATTAGGTCATTTAAGTTATGAGCGCACCTCAGAAATTCAGTTCAGCCATATTGAGTGGAATGGCAATCATATGCTTGAGCTTCCTTTACCTAGAGGATTATCGAGGGCTTGTGATGTTGTCGGTCGGGCTGCTTGTCACCTTTCTTTCGATTGTGTATGCCGCTATGTCGATATGAGTAATCACCGGGAGCTGATATTGGTGGTGTGGGCGTTTTATTGCATCGTATTCCTTTGGGCGTCCATTTTCTACTTGACTTCAAAGGACCCTCATGGATATGCTCTTTTCGCTGTAAGCATTATCTGTATGGCGTCCTTTTGGCGCATCTATTGGCGTTTGTTGCAAAGAAAATAGGCAACCTGGATGAAGAATCTTTCCTTGCTCGATAAGATATTCTTTTTCTTTCTGCTCAGCGGTGGGGCATTGATGTTGCTGAGCCTTGGATACGACGCTTTTCAAACTGAGCGAGGCAGGGCTTTGTTTATCTTGGGCGCTGCCATGATGATGTCGAGCCTTTATGTCTTCGTGAACATGGTGTTTGGACCAAAACGATGATAAGCGACCCTCCGGGCAAAGTGTTTTTCTCGGGCGTTTTCTTCTGCGCTAGCGGTGTGGTGATGATGAAAGCCACCGAGCAATATCCGAAGGGCGATGTTTTAATCATCCTTGGCGTCCTGTCTCTTGTTTCTTATGGAATTGGCTTTTTGCTCATGCTTTGCGGGCACTACTTTGATTAATCTCCGGCGCTTGTGATAGAATGGTATTCATGCCGAGACCGCCAGCCAATTTGCAGCCTGTTATTGCACCAGATTGTCGCTGTGACATTCAGCGTTCTATTGATGACAGGGAGCTTTACGACGTTGCCTTAGACCAGGCAATTGCTCGTGATGTTTTTGGCTGGAAGATTATCCTTGACGAGAGCAAGCTGGATGACGACAAGTCCGAATTCGTCTATCCGTTCGTTCATTTTAGCGACCCTCTCGGGCGGGTGACTTATTGCGAAGCTCCCCACCGGAACGCTTTATTCTCGCCTTCTTACAATGCCAAGGACGACTTGCTCGTGCTTCGTTTCATTCAGGAGAGTTGGTCGGACGTGCATAAGTTCGAGTTCGGCGACGCTTTGTTTTGGACTCTCAACAACCGCTGTTCTTTCGAGCAGACCTATGGTTGGGATTGTCCATGCTGTCATAATCAGTGTCACGACATGACGGTTGCGATTCACTATCAGGTGGGTGATTATGCTCGGGCGGCTCTGCACGTCTGGGAGCATTTCATCAAGGAGGGGAAGAGTGGCGAAGATTGATGCACGTATTAGTTTCGATACGACGGTGCTTTGGGTGATGGCGATTGCTCTTGTCTTCATCGCCAACTACCTGGGGCATCTTGTTAGGTCTCATGAAGAGCTTGTCGAACTGAAGCAAAAAGAAGTTGATAAATTGGCGCTTCTTGAAGAAGTGAAGACTCAGCCGCTTCGGTTAGAGATTCAAGAAGACGAGAGGCTTACGGGGTTGATTGGACGATGAGGGTTCTTGTCACTGGGGCTGCTGGCTTTCTTGGCGTTCATCTTTGCGAGCGATATTTGCGGCTCGGGCATGAAGTTGTTGGTTTGGACAACTTAGTCACTGGCAGCAGAAAAAACATCGACTACCTGGAAGAGTTGGCTTCGGGTCGTTTTTGCTTCATCGAAGAAGACGTATCGAATTCATTCTACGTGCCACAGGGCAAGGTAGATTTGATTTTTCATTTTGCTTCTCCGGCATCTCCTGTCGATTTCGGCCGTTTAGCATTTGAAATTATCGACGCCAACGTTTCAGGGACTCGGCAGTGTTTGCAGCTTGCTGAGCAAGACGGTGCGATTTTGGTTTTTGCATCGACCTCAGAGGTGTATGGCGATGCTCGTGTAAGTCCGCAGCCAGAGGATTATTCCGGGAATGTGGATGTCACTTCCCCTCGTGCGGTTTACGACGAAGCGAAGCGGATGGGTGAAGTGTTGTGTTACACGTACAACCGGGTATGTGACGTTGATATTCGAGTTGCGAGGATATTCAACACTTACGGTCCTAGGATGCGAATAGACGACGGTCGTGTAATTCCGAACTTCATCCGAGCAGTGTTGCGGGGCGAAGAGATGGAGCTTCGTCGTTATGGTCGTGCAACTCGAAGTTTTTGTTACGTGGAGGATACGATAGAGGCTCTTGTGCGGCTCGTGGATGTCCCTGGTGTTTCGCCTATGAACATCGGGAACGACCGAGAAATCCGCATCGAGGAGTTAGGGGAGTTGATTGCGGATTTCATGGGCGTTCCCAAATCGTTTCGGCGTGTAGAAGGGGACATAGACGAGCCTTTCAACCGTCGTCCAGACCTTCACATGATGAAGAAGCACCTCAATTTCGAGCCACGTTGGGACTTAGACCGTGGTTTGAAGGAAACGATTCGCTGGTTCCGGCTCCGACCGTAACGGGGTGAAGTCGATTCCAGATTCTTCTGGTTGAAGGTTGTGAGTCGTCTCAAATTCGGATTCATCTTCTGACCAGGTAGATGGCTTGGGCGTCCACAGCGGTTTAGCTGTTTCGTCTTTGGGGTTCGGATACACCTTTACGTATCGAGGATAAGAAAAGTCGTTGACGGTTCTTTCAACGAACATCTTGATGCTCTCTTCGATTCTCTCGGGCTTGTCGAAAATCTGCTGCGTTTGTCCGTTCGGGTAGACGAGTTCGACAACGGCATTTATCTCCGGGTTCATGCTCCTAGCGGTGTAAATGACTGGAACACGCCATTTGATGCGGTCTCCTTGTTGGATATCGACCGAGCCGCAGAGTGAGAGTTTGGCAGCTAGCTTGGTTAGCAGGTCTGCTTCTTCATAGAAATTATGCTTGTCCAGCTCGTTCGCAAGCTGGTAAAGTTTTGCGGAAACCACTCTCACAGTTAGATATTTCTGCGCCCTTAATGCCATTCGCCTGTATATCCTTTGATAACTGCTTTAAGGAATGGCAGACGCACCCGTCCATGATTTTGATTCAAGCGCCGAGATTGGCAAGTGTGGCGAGGAGTGTTTTACATTTCTCATGCTCGCCCGAGGCGACGTGTCAAAAATTGACGATGTGCGTGACATTCCTGAATTTCGTTTAGAGGACATTGACTTTATCGTTCACTACAAAGACGGTCGTGTTGAGTCTCACAGTGTGAAAATCGACTGGAAGACTTACGAGACTGGAAACATCTTTTTGGAGTGGGTGAGTGTATTCCGAAGTTGGCGGCATGGTTGGGTGAGAACGACCGCCGCCGATAAGGTTTCCTACATCACTCCGCAAGATGGGGTGATGTACGTGATGTGTGCGTCTTGGCTAAAAAACTACGCCAAGCGTTTAGACCGGATGCCAGAGATTAAGAAGGTGGTTCAGAAAGCTCGCACCAAGCGGGGCAACCGTCCTTACAGTTCGATTGGATTTCTGGTCCCAGTTGATATCCTCATGCGAAAGATGCAGAGCAAGCTACTTGAGGTCTATATGCGCCGTTCGATTGATTACGACATTGAGTCTGATTCGAAACGCATCAGTCACTTCCGTTTAGCGCACGACAAAACAAACCAGAAATCTACAGGAAAGACAACATGAGTAAAATTTACGACTTCAAAGACAGTATCAACGACGGCAAGCAGGGTGAGAACATCATCTTGGCATATCTTCTCAAAGAATTCCCGGACATGAAAGACGTGTCCGATGACCCTGACTACCAGGAAAAGGGCTACGACTTCATTGGCGGCGGTTTGACTTGGGAGCTAAAGACTGAGCCATTTGCAGATTTTAGCGGGAATTTCTTCTTCGAGTACGTGAGCAATGACCGGGCGAAAACTCCTGGTTGTTTCGTCAAGAGCACAGCAGACAAGTGGATGCATTTCCTTCCTGAGCGAGGCATGCTCTACATCTTCGACTTGGAGCCTTTGCGAGAATTCGTCAACCGTGGTCGCAAGCATCGAGAAGACAAGCCGGTGAAGAATGTGAGTCGCAACGGCGGATATCATTTTGCTCTTGGGCAGACTCGCAACATCGAGTTGACCGTGGAGCGCATGGAAGCTGTGAATGCGGTGAGGGTAGTGAACATCCGTGATTTCTTCGACTACGATTACGACTCCACCACGCACGTCATCTCGAACATCAGGGAAAAGGTCGCCGAGTCCGTATAAGCATCCTTGTGAATGACGAACTCAACGAAATTACCGAGTCTTCTCTTCGTGAGCTGGCTCGGGTGAGGCGCAATCGTTTCATGGGAGATTCGATTGATTTTGAAACGATTGCGCTCTCTACCATAGAGACAGCGGCATATCTTTCTCAGAAGCGTGACCCGTTCGAGAACATCATGCCGCTCAACACTGACGTGCTCCGAACTTTGCTAGCGACAGCTCTGTACGACTGTTACATCAAGGGCGGCAAGGCTCGTGGCATAGACGTTTCAGAGCCTTCCGGGGAGTAACTTTCCTCAAACTGGGGTGTTGTCTGGCATAATCGTTGGATGACCATGACCCCGAGCCAGTTTATCCAGTTTCTAAGACGCGATGGGACGGATATCCTGGGCGAAGCTGAGTTCGAGGAGAAGCTTCGCTCAGGTAGACGGCTCCGCGTGAAACTGGGGCTTGACCCTACAGCCAAGGATGTTCATCTCGGCTGGAGTGTGGTTATTAACAAACTGGATGAATTCCGTCGTGCCGGTCACGAGTGTTTCATCATCGTCGGAGACTTCACAGCTTCGATTGGCGACCCCACCGGACGGAACAAGTCTCGCCCACCTTTGAGTGATGAAGAAATTGAGGCGAATTACAACATTCTGATTCCTCAGCTCGAAAAAATCCTCGGGGACACCGCCGACAATCCTGTTCGGATTATGTTCAACGGAAATTGGTTCGAGCAGGCACGTCTTAGCCAGGTAGTTACGGAAATGTTATCGCAGGTGACGGTGAACCAGTTGATTCAGCGTGAAGACTTCAAAAACAGGCTCGCCAGCGGTCAGCCCATCTTCATGCATGAACTCGTCTACCCAATCTTCCAGGCTTTCGATTCTGCCATTTTGAGTGCGGATGTTGAAATTGGCGGCAGCGACCAGAGGTTTAACTGTCTTCTGGGACGGGACTTCACGCCCGAAGCGCCTCAGACAGTTGTGCTTTGTCCGCTTCTTCGAGGCACTGACGGCGTGCAGAAGATGTCTCAGTCGATTGGAAATACGATTGGCATCACAGAACCGCCCGGAGAGCAATTCGGAAAAACCATGTCCATCCCCGACAACCTGATGGATGAATGGTTCCATGTGCTTTTCGGGTTCAAGCCATCGGATTCGGGCGAGTCATTGTGGCGTCGCAAGGAAGCTGCTATAGCTGGTGAAGGCTTCGAGTTCAACCCGAAAGACAAGAAGAGACTTCTTGCCCGGATGATTGTTGAAAAGTGGCACGGCATTGTGGAGGCTGAGAGAGCCGACGCCGAGTTCCAAAGGGTGTTTTCCCAGCGGCAGAACCCGACCGACATGCAGGAAGTTCAGATTCCAGTCGAATGCGTAGACGTTCATGGACTTGTATCTGTTGCGGATTTGGTAGCAAAGTTAGAGATATCCAAATCTAAATCTGATGCAAAACGGTTGATTAAAGGCGGTGCGGTGAGCATTGATGGCTCCAAGATTGACGATGAATTCGCAAAAGTTGAGTTACACAAGCTCGACGGCGGCATTTTGACCGTTGGAAAGCGAACTGTGCTGCGCTTGCGGGTTGAAAATGTGCTTGCCCAGTAGACCACAATAAGAAGTGGCTGCGGATTGCTAGCCAGATTTGCCTATGTCTGTCATTGACTACAACATCTCTGAGCCTGTGACTAGCTGGGAAATATGTGAGCGACTCGAAGCTTGCAATACCGACATGAAGACCCTAGCTGGTCGGTGCGTGATTCTTTACAAGGCTGGGACCGAAAAGCGTTACCACGGTTGTGCCTTGGATATCGACATGGGGCACCTTATAGGTCCTGACTTCATGTTCTTTATGAGGGATGAATTGCTCTCTATCAAGAAGAGCTGCGGAAAGCCACTGATTGAGCGGGCTACCTCAGAGTTTAACCGTTACAAAGCTTTTCCTTGGAGAGTGATGCTGGTAACGCCAGATATTCGGTTAATTTCCGATGGTCTAACAGAAGAGGAAGGATACGCCCGACTGTATGTTGCTGTTGCGGAAAATCGGTTTCCAATTTCGACATTGAATTTCTTGCGATAAAAAGCAAGATTTTTCCTCACAACCCTTGCGTCTCGTTCCTTCATTTGCTATGCTTAGCAGAGGAGGACTCGATGATTCTCGAAGTTAGTCAAGCCAATCTAGATTTAGCCGTTCAGCGTGGTCGTGTTTGGGAGGGAATGGAGCTTTGCTCGGACCCGGCTTACTGTCCGATTGCGAACGCTCTACGTGACGCCACAGGGATGGAGTGGGTTGTTGACCACAGCTATGCGTTTTCGCCTGTAACAGGGCAGTACATCCCGCTCACATCCGAAGCAAGGAAGCTGATGCACAGTTTCGACCATGACGAGCCTGTGGTGCCGACGATGCTGATTCTCCCGTCTCCACAGAGCTACAAGGAGTTCAGGGACATCGACCAGCGGTGCATTAGGATTCCCATCAGCACAGTCGAGGCTTCGGTCGCCCCTGTGCCTGTTGTGAGTCGTTAATTTCCTCATATCGCTGACGTGATATAATACACATCATCGTGAGCGATTATTTGGCTAGGCGGATAGAGCACGTAGACGGAAAAGCGAGGGAGCTTCGAGTCATCCCGCTTACTTTCGGGCGTGCTCGAATCACGAGCGGGATACCGGATAGCGGCGGCTACGAAGAGGGATGGTGATACGACACACCTGAGCTTGCGTTGCAGGCTTATCATGCGTGGAACCCCTCCGAATCGAAAGAGCCAGACGGTTGGATGCGCTGCATAAACACAGGCAGGCGGCGACCGGGAGGAGATGCTAGCCAAGAATACATCATGCCTTAGAGATAGGACATGCGAGACGACCGACTTGATAACGTGGAGAACCGATTTGTGGGAAAGGTGCAGCCTTCGCTGATTGCTTCCTTGCCCGCATTTCCCAAACGCTTTTACGTAGCACGATTACAGAGCAAAGAATGGGCGAGAATACAATACAACAACTGCTCAGGACTCTCTTGTTTCCTAAGCAAAAAGGATGCGGAGAGGTGGAAGGACAAGCAGGGGAACCCGCTGAGCCTGGAATTAATGAGCTTTTCCCAGGCATCGAGGCTGGCGAAGCGGTTGAACTTGACGAAACTGCACCTTTTGAGCAGCGAGTTATCCAAACCGCTGGCGCACTATTCGCTGGTGTAATCCAGCCGGTCGGGGCGTTCCACATGGCGTCTCCTATCGTGCGGACGTGGCAGGATGTGCTTGTCTGCGAGGTCGGTGATTATCCCGACAAAATTGGTCGCATCTGGCCGGACCACTTTTACATGTGGGTGAAGAATTTCCAACATCACGCCTTCATGCTCTTGGAGCATTCTCCCATCACCGCTTCGACTCTGGGCTACGTGAGCGCATTGAAAACTGACGGCAAAGTGCTCCGTGCGGATATGTCGTTCACGAAGCTCGGCTTGGAAGGTCTGCTTCACTATAAGAAGCGGCACATGGGAGCTGGATTCAGCATCGGAATCGGCATTGACCGGCAAAGTGTGGTTGAGATTAGCCTCACTGCAACCCCACGGGTTTGTTCGACGCATATTAATACGTTGGACCAGCTCAAACTGGATGACGTAGACTGGAAGCGGTACGGCTTGCGAGTAGCAGGATAACGACATGAATCTGGCGGCGTTCAGCAACTACCTCTCTTCTCTCCTACTTTCTGTTCTTGTCAGCATCAAGGATTGGGTGAAGGGTTTGCGAACTTCCTCAAAAGCTGCACCACCAAAACATAGCTCCAAGATGAGCTTGCTAAAGAGACTTTCTCGCTTTTCCAGTAAGCTAAAGACCAATATGTCAGCACACCGATACTGGCAGTTCTGGGGTCGCTCAGCTTTTGCTGGCTGGGTCGGTGTTCTTGTCGCCATCTTCTTCTTTCGACATTTGCCCACAGCCCCTTGGCTTGGTGCTCTGGCTGGCGTGTTCTTCGGCATATTCTTCGTCGTGAATACGGTGAGTTATCTTGTCGAGGTGGGGGTTCTTAAGCCTCGACGGGTGATTGACGATTATGCCAAGCGTCTCGATAGCGCTTTGACCTCATGTTCGGCGTGGGAGCAAAAAGCCCAAGATTTACAGCAGCAGCTTCAGACAACGACGAACTTGGCTCAGGACTGGAAGAAGAAATACGAGAGCCTTGTCAATGCTGGGGGAATCAGCAGGTTGAGCGACAAGCTGAACACTGTCAAGTCAGAATTAGACGAAGAGCGTCGGCAGAGAGTTAGGCTCGAAAAAGAAAACGCCGAGCTTCAAGGTCAAGTCGAAATGTTCAAAGACGAGCTGGACAAAACCGTCGAGGAATTAGCTCAGCATCGAATCGTTGACGAACCGAGTCACGATGTAGTAAAGTGGTAGACATGTCGGCAACATTCGTTCAACCAGAAGTTGTCTCTCAGGGAGCGGGTTTTCCACAACATTTCTACGTGCTGTGGATATCTTCGAAGGAGCGTTACTTCGTGGCAGGTTCGCCCGGACCGCTTTATCAAGGGCGAGCCATCGTTTGCGCTCCAACGGAAGAAGACGCCAAGAGGGTAATAGAGGTGGCAGAAGTCACAGGAGCGCTCCACGACAAGGCTGTGCCCACTCCAGTGTCTCTTGGTCGGGCAAAGCAGATTGCCAGAGAGCAAGGAGTGGAGTGCCTGGTGCTGTTGAATATGAGCGACGTGATGAACTCGGAAGTAATTTACGTCTAAAGATTCTCGCCGGACTGCCGACACTTATAACATCATGAAAAGCATCACCCCATATGTCGGCGTCACCGGCTACACGAGCGCATCCCAGGTCGAACATTCCTTGAAGTTCGTGCCCGAGGATTCTGTGCGCAAGTTGATGGTTGGAGTTCTTGTCAGCAGTAAGACACTCGAAGGACTCACCAACAGCTATAAGCACCGCTATCCGCCAATCGGTACGGTGAAGGACATCTTCCTGGATGACCCTCGATGTCTCAACCTCATCCACTACAACACGAAGGATGCGCCTAATCTGGTGTCTCAGGTGTTGAAGCTGGCGGAGCTTGCCGGAGATAACTGCCACGGTTTTCAATTCAACATCAGGTGGCCCGATATCGACCATCTGGCTGAGATTAGGCATCAGCTTCCTAATCACCAGATAGTGGTTCAAATCGGCTCGGGCGCTCTCCGGGCGTTTGTCAATGAGAACGACCCGCTCGGACCCATGCTGATGCGAGAAAAGCTCAGCCAATATGCCGACCGTGGTGTTATTGACTACATGCTATTTGACCCGTCAGGGGGCACTGGGCGACCGTTCAACCCCGACACGGCTGTTCGGATGCTGCAACCGTATCAGGGGCAAGAACTGGCTTATGGACTGGGCGTTGCGGGCGGTTTGAGCGCAGCTACGATTGATTTGCTGCTTCCAGTGGTCGCAGAGTTTCCTCGTGTGAG
>Ga0196964_10001294_pt1 | contig 12814 bp, 9 predicted proteins | sample S1_10metaG_FD_148615 | JGI IMG/M metagenome (GOLD analysis project Ga0196964, IMG submission 148615) | Soil microbial communities from Anza Borrego desert, Southern California, United States - S1_10 | ecosystem: Environmental > Terrestrial > Soil > Desert | place: USA: California | collected...
CTGTATAAACCGCAACGACTGTATCGATTGCACTTCCAGCGGTGCTTACGTTGATAGACGTGTCCGCCGTGACAGTGAATGCCCACCAGACGGAACTGCCGCCGTTATTTCCCGCATGCTTCGGCTCGCCGGCTTCGCGCGTTGCGTCCACATTTGTTCCGCTCGCCAGGTACGGGCGTGTTCCGGTGAGTGTAATACGACCGGCAAAGTTATCGTTGATGGGAGGGTTGGACTCGTTGTCACGGATATCAACATAATCATACGACGCCAGCGACGTTCCAAAGAGATAGTCAACGGAGGATTGGATATCAACCAGTACGTATTCGTATCCTTCACGCTCTGCGTCGTCGAAGGGCTTCACATCGAGAGTGATACTGCCGGCGCCTGCGGGAATCGTCACCGACTCCGGAAGCGGTGCGACGTCAATACCGTTTACCGCCGTGCCGCCGATCTGCAGCTTGACCAGCAGTGCAGCAGTCGTTGCGCCGGTGCGTGAAATTGTGAACTGCCCCGGCACAGCATTGAATTCTTCTGCCAGCGGCTTGTTCGCTTTGATGTAAACGATGGGAAGAGCGCTGAACGAGACGCTCAATGAGAGCGCGCCTGCGTCGCCCTCGTATCCGTCAATTGCGATGTAGTAGGTGGTTCCTGCTGAAACTGGGAACCGCACCAGGCTTGTGTAGATACTGTTGTCGTAATCTTCGTCATCGTTCGAAGCCAGGAGCGTCAGGGAGGTGAGCGCTGATCCGGAGTAAGCGGCAAGCAGCGTGTCGTAGCCGCTTGACGCCGTGCTGACCGTCAGCGTGCCTGTCTGCGTGGCATTTAACTTGTACCAGACCGATGCATTGCCGACTATTCCCGCATGCGCCGGCTCGCCGAGTTCTCCGGTGGCATAGGTTGTGTCAACGGTATTGCTGAAAGGGGAGCCGGAAATGCTTGTGGCATTCGCAAAATCATCATTGCCGGGGCGTGTCGTCGCCGTTTCCTTGATCGTGACCGTTCCTGTGGAGGGCTGGTTCGTGCTGATCACATAAGTGGTTGCTGTCGTCAGACTCACTTCAACCGTTTCATCCGGATCAGCGACGCCATCAGTAATCGGCACGACGTTGATATTCGTCCCTGACGAGCCAGCAGGAATCGTCACAGAGGCGGGCAAGGCCGTATAGTCAGCGCCACTGGTTGCTGTTCCCGCTACGCTGAAATTGACCGTCAGCGGCGAATTCAGAACAACATTGCTGACAATGGCAAAGTTTCCATTCTCCGGGCCTACTTCCGACGCCCAGCGGTCTAAAACGTAGACCGAAATGGTCGGCAATGCTGCGCCAACAGAGAGCGTCACCGCGCCAAGTGAATCGGTAAAGGCTCCTCCAACAGCGATCTGGTACACGGTGCCTGCGGTGACCGGCAACGTTACTTTGCTGGTGAGAAAATGAGCGAAGTCGTCATTGCTGTCGACAAGTGTTAATCCGGAAACTGACGTGCCCGTGTACACAGCCAGAACAGTGTCGAAGTCGCTGCCTTCCGTACTGATCGCAACATATCCGCTGCTGGCAGGCGTCCAGGTCCACCAGACGGTGTTTCCGGCCGATGAGCCCGCGTGCGCAGGTTCACCGGTTTCGGCCGTGGCATCCACATTTGTTCCGTTCACCGTCGCGGACGAGCCATTGATGGTGATGCGATTGGCAAAATTGTCATTGGCTGGTCGAACAATCAGGGATTCCTTGATCGTCACGGTCGCGCGTGATGTGCTGCCCACCCGGTAACCGGTGCCGCTTCCCAGAGTAACGATGACCGTTTCGTTATCATCAGCGGTACCGTCACTGACGGGCGTAACCGTCAGTTTTACGGAGGATTGATTGGCCGGAATCGTGATCGACGTGCCGAGGCTGGTATAGTCAGTGACGCTCGTGGCCGTTCCACCGACCGAGAAATTTACTGTCAGAGCGGCTCCAGCCGTGCCGCTTCTTGAAATCAGGAAGCCGCCGGGCGTTGGCCCTGCTTCCGAGGCATTTGCAACATCGGTAAGAATTGTCACAACGGCGTCGCCGTCATTGTCTGCGATAGTAACGGTATCGTTCGATGGCGTGCCCACGTTGTAGCCGGCCCCAGATGTAACCGTGGCCACGACGGTTTCGTCGCCTTCAGCCACGGTATCCTCTGACGGCGTGATCGTGATTGTGGCGCTGGAAGATCCCGCGGGAATTGTCACGCTCCCGGGCGGAGACTGATAATCGGTGCCGCTCGTTGCAGAGCCAGAGTAGCTCAAATTAATGGTCATAGCGGCCGCCGTTGAACCGCTGCGCGTCACTGTAAAGACGCCAGTGGCCGCGCCCTGCTCTGCCGCCGAATTGTCCGAAGCTGAAATTGTAACGACGGGTGTATCGTTCGGGGTTCCTGTGCCGGTCTCAACGAAGGCAAATGTGCTTCCCTGGTCCGATACACTTGCGGGCATTGCGGTGGAACTGGCAAATGTCTCGTTATTCTTTACCAGAGCGAATTCAAGGATCTGCCCGGCCTTTCCGTCTGACTGGCTGTCTTCAACCTTAATCCACCACTTGCGGCTGGCCGAGGGAGGCCAGTAAGCCTGGAAGTCGGACGCATCGAGCGTCACATAGATGTTCGCGTTCGCGGTGTCCGTACCCGTGACGAAGTTCCGGCTTGTTCCGTAAAATTGAAACGACGCATCCGGGCTGGTGGAGCTGCCTACGCCAAGAACGACATTCAGTGTTCCACGCGCCGTATGGTCGACCTTCACTCTCGCCTCGATCGACGGCGCATACTTGGCCCGATCGGAGCAGAAAGCCAGCTTCGGAAAAACGGACGTTGTCCCCAGGGCGTCATAGGCAATCCAGAAGTAGCCTTGATCGCCGAAGCTCGTGCCCCAGGAGTTCTGAATCTTCAACGCGCCGACGTGTCCGGCTCCGTCGTTTTTATTGTCGTCCCAACCGATAACGGTTACCGCATGACCGCCTGAAATATTGGCTCCGGGATACCACACGTAGCTTGAAGTTCTCAAATGCGACGTTTTCAGGTTATCGTCGACTCGGAATGCGATATAGAGCGGGTTGCCTTCGTAAAGCTTCGATTTAATTGATTGCAAATCATTCTTGTCGATCTCGCCGTACCAGCTTGAACCAATGGCATTGTTGCGGAACTTCAGCGCCTGCGATGACTGCGCCTGTGTCGGCCAGAGCGTGAAGTTACTTTCATTGTACGGCATGTCGGACAGCTTTGCGGCTCCGCGACGATAGATCAGCCCGAAATTGATCACGTGGTTGGATCCGTTGTCCTGGCCGCCATTGGTCTGGTTATAGACATACGCAGGGCTGAACGCGTTGGATCTCTGGGTAATATCCAATCCGGAGTCCGCGCGTTCATAGAAGGACTTGATGGCATAAGCCGTCGTCCACGCTGCGCAGGAGCCCTGTTGGCCCTGGTCGCCCACTAGCGGCATGGAAGCGCTTAAATCAAATGTCGCCGGAAGGGCTGCCCGCGAACGCGAAACATAAAGGGCGCCGGTTGCCGAGCCCGCAGCCGGTTCAACGTGCCCCAGTCCCCGCGGGACAAGATCCGATGCGGCTTTAAACACAGGCTCTTTATGCGGAGTCTCACCGCCGAACGAGACGTTCAACGTTAAGGCTACGATCGCGAACAGGGGCATAATTGATTTCATTTGCTTTGCCCTATTTGTGAAAGAATTTCCTGCGCCCGCGCCTGTAACCCTTGCCAGGCGTTCTGCGCAGCCAGAGGGTCCAGGAGAGATTTTGCTTCAGTGAATTTTCGCTGACGAAAAAGCGCATCCGCCAGTTCCATGCTGGCTGCCGCTTTCAGCGCCTCGTTGTCGGCAGCGCTGATGGCAGCCCGGGCCTGCTCTTCAGCGGCGTCGGCGAGCTGCAATTTCAGAAACTCGCGCGAAAGATGCAGCGATTTGCGGTAACCGTCCGGCATCGTGGCAGCGCTCTCCAGGATCTTCTTTTTCGCTGTTGCGCTGTCGTTTTTCTTAAGCGCCGCCCTGGCCAGCAATGCATTGGCAGATTGCTGGTACTCCGGAAAATTGCCTGCGAGTGCAGAGAGCACTTTCTCCGCTTCAGCAATATCGCCTGCTTCGATCAGTGCGGCGCCGAGTCGTTCCTGGAGTTCGGGCTTGCCGGCTTTGGCCGCGACTGCGGCTTTTAAAGTTTCCACTTTTGCGGACGGATTATCGTGCTGCAGGTTGATGATGAGGGACAGGAGTGCCTCGTTTTCAGGATTTGCGGCGAAGCGCTGCAGGTACTCTGCGATTTTCTGATTCTTCGTGCCTGCCTGCTTAAGAATGGCTTCTATCTGGCTGGCGGCCCCTCGACGGAAAGCCTCGACCGGATTTTCGATTGCAATCTCTTCGAATCCGGCGAGAGCGCCTTTGGTATCGCCAGTTCTTAGAAGAGTTGCAGCAATATGAAGCTTTGCCTCTGCCGAGATTACAGGGTTGGGATCGCGCGCAAGTTCGTCCCAGACCCGACGGGCCTGCGCCTTGTCATTCTCGGAACCGGTCGCTTCGAGTGCCTGTCCCAGATCGATCTTGTACTTTGCAATTTTCTCTTTGTCGCGCTCGAGTGAGATCGCCTGGCGATAAAGCTTAGCCGCCTCGGCATAGAACTCGTATTTAGCATAAATGGCGGCAACATCCGCGTAGAACGAACCGGGAACTTCGCGCGAAACCTTAACCTGTGGCAGCTTTATTGTCGTTTCGCCGGCCTGACAGAATGGTAGAAAGAAGGGCAGACAACAACAAAGAAAAGAACTGCGTATCGGTACGCGTTCGATCATCAGTTACAGCGCCTTGATTTGGGTAGCGCGAGTATATTCATAAAAATGTATTTTCAAATGTGAAGAAACACAAAATTACGTATTAATCGGTATAAAAATACGCACGTGTGCAACTTTTTACAAAAATGGCCCGGCTGCTGCACTGCCCTATGCGGATCAGGAGCGGCCGTTATGGGTCACGAAGGTTTACCCTGTCACGCTCAGATTGAATCGTATACTGCGCAGACGCTCATGCGAACGGCGCCCCCGGCGATATCCGCCGATGCGACGTTGCCATGGGCCGCAACCTTCCTCTGTGAAAACCGTCTTTCGGCGGCGCCCGTCGTGGACGACAGTGGAAGGCTGATTGGTGTCATCAGCCTGACTGATTTGGCTGCGGAAAAGCAGGCGCAAGCACAGCCGCATTTCTCGTGGCCCCACTACGCTCAATCGCGCCTCGATTTTTACGAAAGAACCAATCTCGATCTGCCGCCCGATCATAACCGCATGCCTCCATTCGAAGAGGAAGAGCGGCTTGTTCGCGATATCATGACGCCGCATGTCTATTGCGTCACTCCGGAAACCCCTGCTACTCGCGTAATCGAGCAGATGCTGGAGCGGAAAGTTCATCGTTTATTCGTAGCCAGCACGCCAGGCCAGTTAGTAGGGGTGATCAGCACCTTCGATATCCTGCGCGCCCTTTCTCCCGCGCGGAGCGCTTAGAGGGTTGTACGTCCGCCTGCTTACAGCTTTACTCGCAAACGCGGTGTACGTCTTCTTACCTGGTAAGGAGAACCACGTATGCACTCTAATCGGTTGACGATGATCGCAGTTCTGGTCCTGAGCATGACAGTGGTCTGTGCGGAAGATGGCGTCATCGAGCCCTTCAATGGCAAGGACTTGTCCGGCTGGAAATTCAAAGGCAACAACGCAGCCGCAGCCAAAGTGAAGGTAGGCAAAGCATCGCTCGATCCAAACAACCCAAAACTTTTTGTCGTCTCGGAAGGCAATGAACTGATCAATGTTGAGCGTGGCGTGGACTTTTATTCCGAAGCCAAACACGGCGATGCAGTGATCGAACTTGAACTGATGGTTCCGAAGGGCTCCAATTCAGGTGTGTACGTGATGGGCGAATACGAAGTCCAGGTGCTCGACAGCTTCGGCGTAGCCAAACCTGGAACCGGTGACATCGGCGCACTCTATGGAGCGGCGCCGCCAATGGTGAACGCCGCAAAAGCTCCCGGCGAGTGGCAGAAATTTGTGATTGATTTCCGAGCTCCGAAGTTCGATGGGCAGGGCAAGAAGATTGCGAACGCCAAGTTTGTCAAAATCGAGCTCAACGGCAAAACCATTCAGGAAAATGTGGAGATGAAGGGCCCCACCCCCGCAGGCTTGACCGGCAAAGAAGCTCCGACCGGCCCCATCATGTTTCAGGGCGACCACGGTCCAGTCTCCTTCCGTAACATCAAGATAACGCCGGTGAAGTAAGCAGGCTCCGGGATCGGGTGGGCTGCAACTGGGCAGCTGTTTCTACGCACAGCGCAAAGCTATCTTATTCATTGCTTTTCTCACCTTTGAGACACTCTCAAGCACACGTGAGTTCTTAAATTACGTGATTTTTAGCGGTTTTCTGACGCGCACGATTTACGATTTCGTATAATACTGGCGTACAAATTACTGTTCAGCTAGCAACCGGGATCAAACAGTGGCCAAGCTGGTCTTCAAAAGCGGTCCGTACTCAGGCAAGAGCGTCGCGCTGCCCCTTGGTAAGAGCCTGACCATGGGACGCAACCGCGACTTGGAACTGCCTTTGCCTGACATGAAGCTTTCGCGACGGCACTGTCAGATTCTCTACAGTGGCGAAAAGTGCATTCTCAAAGACCTCGGCAGTACAAACGGCACTTTCGTCAACGGGACACGCCTGACTGACGAAGTTGAGCTCAACGATTTCGACCGTATCGTGTTGGGCGACACTGAAATTGAATTTCATTATGCCGAGAAAGTGCCTCTTCCCCACAACTTTGATCCAGCCGGGGCTGATCCGTTCGGACTGGATGATGATCCTCTTACCGGCGCAGCTGTGCCCGCGTCCGGTACGGGTCTGCCTCCAACAAAGGCTGTTCCGCCGATTGTGCGACAGCACGCGGCAGTGCAGATGGAGCAGCCCAATGTTCAATTTGATTCAGGTCCGGCGCTGATCATCGATACCAACCTGGACCATCTCAACAGCGAGCAAGCGCTCGAACCGGAACTGGTCTCCGCCGCGGTGGCTGCCGATCCGCTGGCCGAAGCTCTGCACGAAATGATGATGCCCTTGCCTCCGGAGCCGCCGCCGTTAAATCTGCCAGAGATTCCAACCACACCCACTGGCAAAGCAAAGCTGGTGTTCTGTGAAGGTTGTGAAGGCAGTATTCCTCTGCTTGAAATCGATTTGGCTCTGGCGAAGGAAGTAAACGGCAAAATGTACTGCAAGGAATGCCTCGCGGCCGGCAAGCATGCTGCTGCGGCAGCAGCGGTCGCTCAGGCGCCTGCTCCAGTTGCAGTTCGCGGCGAACCGCCAACCGTTCGCGTCGTCAGGCCTCCGGCTCCGCCGAAAGAAAATGTAGACGCCATGCTCGCCGGGCTCGAGCAGGAAGCGGTTGTGGTCGATACTACATTGAAACGCGGCAGCACGGTGCTGGATGAAGATCAGGCAGCGCAAAAGCTCAATCAGTTGCGAAAGGTTCAGGAGCAACACGTCCCGCGCCATAATGCGCCTGTCCAGCCGCACACACCTGCGGCTCCCGCAAAACCGGTTCAGTCACCGAGACCGCAGACTCGCGACGTTAAAGAAGAGCTCGGCGAAGAATTTGAAGAGATCGGCTGATTTCGTCTTACCCGTCCTCGGAAAACAATCGTGAGCATGGAAGCCGCCCAGGAAAGCCCCTCTGTGCCGGGCGCCGAAGGTGCCGGCTATTTCCGCGAAACGCACCAGCCGATCTATTCCGCAGCTCTGGTGCTTCCCTTTTTGCTTTTCTACGAAATCGGACTCTGGTTGATCCGTTCCGACGAAATTAACGGCGGCGATGCAATTCTGCTGAATCTCGGCGGCCCTATCCTGCGCTCCCTGGGCCTGGGTTACACATCCGCATCGATGGTGGTACTGGCAGCCGTGTTTGTGGCCGCACAGATTCATCGCAAAGGCAGCTGGCGCATCAACATCAGTTATCTGATCGCGTCGCTGTTTGAAAGCCTGCTCTACGCTGTGGTGCTTTTCATGCTGCTCGGGTACCTCGTGCAGTACTTACCGCGCTCGCGTGCAGAGTCCGGAAGTACTGCCATGCCTGTTTGCGCGGAAGAGAGAACGTCTAGACGCGAGATTGCCCGCACTTACGAGACCAAAGCAGAAGTTCCTGTCACAGCGGCGCGAAGCAGCCAACAGTACCGCCCCGGCCTTCGCGATTTTGTCCTTTATTGCGGCGCCGGAGTTTACGAAGAACTCGTTTTTCGTGTGATTCTGCTGGGACTGCTGATGCTGGTTTGTACCAAGCTCTTCCATATGGAGCACGCTTACGCGGCGGTCTGGGCCGTCATCGTCGGAGCGGTCATTTTTTCCGCGTTTCATCACATTGGCGGAGAACCATTCTCACTGGGTCCATTTATTCAGCGCATTTTCGCAGGGCTTTATTTTTCGGCGATTTACTTCAATCGATCATTCGGGATCGCCGCTGCCAGCCATGCCCTTTATGACATCCTTGTCGGGCTGAACCAATACGTCTGATCAGGGCAGCTTGATGATTCCAAAGATTTCAAAATAGTAGCGGAACGAAAGCTCTTTTACTCCTCGCTGTACACCAGCCAGCAGCCGCAAGCGCTGCTCGCCTTCATACTTATACTCTTCGTCGCTGACAAACGCGCCATCTTTCCAGACCTGAATATTCTCGATTTCGCCCTCTGGTTCGGCATCATCGTTGCCGGCCTTGCTACCGGCCTTTACGAGGGCAAGGTCGCCGGGCTCCCACAGGCGAAACTGCCCTTTGGCCGGTTCGGGAGTAATCGTCACATCCAGCAGGTAAAAGTCCCGCTCGGGTGTCTCGGGGGGCTCGGCACCAGATTCCTCTCTGGCCGGGGCAGCGGATGACGTGACATCATTTACGCGAACGGATGCTCCCCTCAGCACCGCGCCTTTGGCTTTAAAGGGCAGTGTAAACAGATAGCGCACGAGAAAGCGAAGATTCAGCAGGAACAGGAGGGCGATCCCGAGAGAGGCCCAGAAAGGAAGATAACGGATCGCGAAGACCACCGCGACAATCGAAAGAATCAGCAGCAAGCGAATCATAGCACCCTTGATCATACACTCGCATTGGCGTCCCGGCGAGGCGAACTGCGTTTTGACTTCTGCACGTGCTTGACAGCAATTGTGTAAACGGTGATAACTCTGGCGGTTAGGAACAATCAACGCTTAATGCTGGAGATGCACACATGAGCTTCCGAAATCGTCTGCTGACCCTCTCCCTGTGCTGTGCCGTCAGCGCGTCGCTCCTGATGCTCAGCGGCTGCGAAGACGTGCAGGCCCGCAACACGGCCGCCGAATCCTCGGCGGGAGTTCGAAAGCTCGAGTCCGAAATACAATCGCTTCGAGACGATAATGCGAAAATGCGCGAGCAGATCAAGGCCGTGCAGGAAGCGCTCGCCAAGCAAGTGACTGACCGCATGGATAAGCTGGAAGAACGGCTTCTGCTGGTCAGCAAGGATCTGCTCGACAAGGTGGCCAAAGATGCAGACGCGACGCGCCAGACCGCGTCCACGATTGTCAATTCGGCGCGCGGCGATTACGACAAGGAACTGAACAGCGTCAAGACGACGCTTGCCGGAGACATTCAGAAAATTCGCGACGAGATGAAGACCACGATGGAAGACCTGAAGAAGTTCATGGACAATCAGCTCCGCGAGCTCTACCCCTACGCCTATCAGCCGCGCCGCCAGGGTCCGCCTGAAGCTGAAACGAAGTAAACGCGCTGGAAGATCGTTGCAGGACTGCTCTAATGTGCCACTTCGCAACGAATGTGGAACATGAGGGCGGTCCTGCTTGATTATCAGCCTCTATCTCTCGCCGGAAGGCGCGCTGAAGCAGAACCTTGACGAAGATGAAATGCGCGCGGCGGTGCGCTCCGGCAAGGGCGTGCTGTGGGTGGACTTTTTTAAACCCACGCCGGACGAAATTTTTCTCCTCGATGAGGTTTTTGGATTTCATCCGCTCGCGCTCGAAGATTGCCAGCACGTGATGCAGCAGGCCAAGCTGGATGATTTCGGCTCGTACCTGTTCCTTGTCTTCCTCGCCCCCAATCCCAAGTTCAAGCCGGATGTTGAAGCGACGGTGCATGGCAACGAGCTTGAGCCGGTGCTTGAGCTCGACATGTTCCTTGGCATGAATTACGTTGTGACCTACCGCATCAGCCAGCTGCCATTCCTCAACGGGCTTCTCGAACGCGCCAAGCGCGATCCGACGCGCACCTTCGGCCGCGGCGCATCGTTTCTGGCGCACGACATCCTCGATGCCGCCATCGACCAGTTCTTCGCGATGGTCGACAAATTCCAGGGCGAGGCCGAAAGCGCCGAGTATCAGCTTCAGGGCGACAAGCCGCAGACTGTGCTGACAGGTGTCCTGGAGCTCAAACGCCGCGTGCTCAGCCTTCGGCGGCAAATGAGCGATCATCGCGAGCTGATCAATCGAATTTTGCGCATCAACCACAAGACGCTTGCGCCGGAGTCGCACATCTATTTCCGCAACATCCTCGATCATCTTCAGCAGATCGAACGCGACCTGGACGTCTGCAGCGATACAATCGACAATGCGCGCGAAGGCTACCTGGCGATTGCGAACGCGCGGACGAACGAGATCATGAAGGCGCTGACAATGGTCTTCACCCTGTCGCTGCCGTTTACTGTGGTGACGAGCTGGTTTGGAATGAACTTTGCGCATCTTCCGCATTTGGACAATCCGTCCGCCCCGTATATCGTGACGGGGACCATGTCAGCCGTCACAATCGTTATGTTCATGTGGCTGCGCGCAAAGCGCTGGTTCTAAACTCCGCGTCCTTGCGCAATAGTCCAGAGGCGTGAAATGAATCCGCTGCTGATTCCCGAATTGCGCGAGCTGATTCAGGAAAAGGACGTCGCGCAGCTCCGGCGTCTGCTTGAACCGCTGCATCCCGCGCACGCCGCCGACCTGATCATGGGCCTCAAGCCGCAGGAAATATCCTGGGCGCTGCAGGTCCTCGACGATGCAAAAGAAGCGCTGATCTTCGAGTACCTGCCCGAAGAGTTACAGTATGAACTTGCTCTGGGCACTGGTCGTGCACAGATGGCTTCGCTGCTGAACTCCCTTGCCCCTGATGATCGCGCCGAATTCGTGCGCAAGCTTCCTACAAAGGTAGTGGATGAACTACTGCCACTGATGGCGCAGGCCGAACGCAACGATGTGAAGCGTCTGCTCAGCTTTGCCGACGGCACTGCCGGCTCCCACATGACGACCGAATACGCGTCCGTGCCCGCGCATTTAAACTGCGGCGAGGCTCTCACGCGCGTACGAAATGAAGCGCCCGACAAAGAAACGATCTACAACATTTACCTCGTCGATCAGGACCGGCATCTGCAGGGCGTGGTCGGGTTGAAGGATCTCCTGCTGAGCCGGCCTGATACGCCGGTCGATAAAATCATGGTTAAAGAAGTCGTGACTGTGCGTGCGGACGAACCGGCGGTTAAAGCTGCCGAGAGCACCGCAAAGTTCGACTTGATTGCCATTCCCGTTGTCGATGACTCCAACCGCCTGCTGGGCATCGTCACGGTCGACGACTTGATGGACGTGCTCGAAGAAGAGGCTACGGAGGACATCCTGAGCCTCGGCGGCGTGGAACCGGGAGCGCTCGACAAGCCCTATTTCGAAAACCCCATCGCGTTAGTTGTGCGAAAGCGTGTGGGCTGGCTGATGCTGCTGTTTGTTGCCGAAATGTTTACCGGCACGGTCCTGCGCCACTACGATGAAGAACTGGCTAAAGTTGTAGCACTCTCGTTTTTCATTCCACTGCTGATCGGCACCGGTGGCAACGCCGGCTCGCAGACGGTATCGACGATTATCCGCAGCCTCGCACTGAAAGAAATCACGCCCGCGCAGTGGCCACAGGTGCTTTTCCGCGAGGCAACCACGGGACTTATTCTCGGTTTGCTGCTGGGAGTCGTCGGCACGCTGCGTTCGTTGATGTGGGATCACAATAACATAGAGCTCGCGGCGACAGTCGGTGTAACCGTGGTGGCGATCTGCGCCTGGGCAAACTCAGTCGCTGCGGTGATACCCATTTTTGCCCAGCGTGCCGGCCTCGACCCAACGGTCCTTTCCGCGCCCCTGATCACCACGCTCGTGGATGCAACAGGGCTGCTGATTTATTTTTCAATTGCTATGGCGTTCATCTCGCGTTTGAGCGAGCCGGTAGTCGCCGTGCCGCGCGAGCTGGCTGATAGAATACTGGCGCTTGCGGATGCCGCGCCGCCGGATCTCTCTGCGAAACTGCGCGGATTAGCCCAGCCGCCGGAGTTACACACCCACCCGCATGAATGGCTTTTTCCGTTGCTGGCACTGCTGGTCCTGACTGGCGTGCTCTTCTCGATGACACGGCGAACAACCAAACAAGCCTAGTATAAAAAGCATGGTATCAGTCCCTATCACCCTTTAAACTTAAGGAAGTTATTGAGGGTTCGGCCATGAAATTACTTCTTCTCCTTTCAGTCCTGGTAACCGCAGCCATGCATGCCGAAGAAACGCACACACAGGATTCCCTGGACAGCATCAGGAAAGCGGTGACGGAAAACAAAGCTGTTCTTCTGGATGTTCGCGAAAAGGAAGAGTGGGACGCGGGGCACTTGAAGTCCGCGAAGCTTGTTCCGCTCAGCAGCCTGAAAACAGCGGCAAGCGCGCCCGCGGATGTCCCGAAAGACAAGCCGGTATATGTTCATTGCCGGTCCGGCAAACGCTCGCTTGTGGCGACCGAAATCC
>Ga0196964_10001295_pt1 | contig 12814 bp, 17 predicted proteins | sample S1_10metaG_FD_148615 | JGI IMG/M metagenome (GOLD analysis project Ga0196964, IMG submission 148615) | Soil microbial communities from Anza Borrego desert, Southern California, United States - S1_10 | ecosystem: Environmental > Terrestrial > Soil > Desert | place: USA: California | collected...
TCCAAGAAGTTGCCCAACTTCTAAGAGGCTCAGCTAATCTCTATGCTGATGCCTACGGTGCCGTGCAAAACAAGCCATTTCAAGGCGGCGTTTCCTCTCCGTCAAAAATGTTGCCCGTTCACCAGATGTATCAGCAGCTCCAGCGATACTACGAGACACTACCTAAGCCAGAGCAACAAGAATTCCTTCAACTCTGGGACGGCACGATTCAGTCGATGATTTCGGGAGCTTTGGCGGAAGCAGGACATCAATTCCACCCGGACCTGCCTGGCGTCTTTAGCGAACGTCCAAACTCTTCGACTAAGCTTAATCGGCTATTTCAAATGCCGCCGCAGGAGATTGCCAAGGTTGTAGAGGCGCATAGAGAATCTTGGCTCGGAACTCTTCGACACGACATCATGCGAATGTTCGAGGATTTGGAGTCACAATTCGGAATCACCAAGGCTGAATTTGCACACTTGCTCCACGTAGACGGAAACCGAAAGAAGCTGCAAAACGTTGGTGAAGGCGAACCCGGTACGTTCATTCAAAAGGTTGGCGGAGAAGCCCAGGCAATGGCCCTTGCAAAGGCGGCTGAAAAAATCTGCTCGATTCGAATAGGCAATATCCAGAATGAGAGCACAATGCGAATCTCTCATCTGTTCTCTGGTAAGCATGAACAGCCCGGTGACAGAGATATCTACCCAACGCCCAAGCCAATCACAAGAGAAGAAGTTCTCGGACCGCTTGGACTCACGATGTCCGATTATCCGCAAGACCCGCATACGGAGTTTGATGTCGCCACTGTTCCTTTTGCACGAGCGAGCGTGAAAACTCTCACGCCGGAACAATTGCAAGCGAGGGAAGCTGTAAGAGAACAGAACCGTAAGAACCCCAAAAATATTGCTCTCTTGCAGCGATTCATCGTTGAGGGCGGTTTCGAGTATGGACATGGGCTTGGAACTCTTTTGAGTCGAGCCACACGAGCGAGCGACCTTGCCGCTGCTGAGGACCGCGAAGGCAACGACGAGGATAATCTAACAGGCGAACGAAGATATCCCGCCCGAGGCATCTACTACATCTTCAACGTGCTCTGCAACAAGAACATGAACGAATTTCGGGAAATGCTGGACGAAGCTGGCTATAGCTATCTGAAAGAAGACCTAAATTCCAAGGGACAGCTTGACCCCGTGTTTGCCGAATTTAACTTGATGACTCAAAGCCAAGCTGAGCAAGAAGTTATCAACAAATTGCGCACGTTTGGTTTGATGGCAACACCTCTCCCGATTTCCATGCCTTCTCCGCCTGGATGCGTTACTAATCCAAAAGCATTTGTCATTGACTTCACCATCCCGTGCGATGTTCTTGACCGATGGGAATCAAGAGACGGAATGGTTCACCCGGTCGTGAGAGAAACAGTCGTCTTCGTCGGCGAATACTTTGGCTTCGACCGCAAGCAGCTCGTCACAATCCCGCAAGGACAAACCTGGACGAATCCCGATGGCAGCGTGGCGACTATCAAGGGCGACAACGGAGAAGACGTTCCGCTCGTGGGCGGTGTGCAAGTAGAACGAGGTGTCAAGTACAAAATTTCTGCCCAATGGAAAAAGATGGGCGAGATGTTCGTTGCTCACGCCACCGGAAATCACGTGCTGCATATTGAGAAAGACTCAAAAGACCGAGACATCATGGCGCAGCTCGATGGCAACCATATCATCTACCAGACAAAGGAATGTCCGCCACAGGACGGTAGCTGCTGCGTGGCTCTCCATCAGCTTGTAACACACGCCTCAGAATGTCCCGACCCCAACTGTGCATCCAAGCGTTTTGTAGGCACCGGAAATCAGGTCAATATCCGCAACTACAGCCCCGCCGAAGCCTACATCATCTCTTGTCTTGCAGACCTAAAGATTAGATATGGTTTGATGCCCGCTATGCACACTGAAAGCCCTGTCTTTAACAGAGAGCACATGTGGCAATACTTCACAGCATACAACAATCTCAACCATATGCGAAAAGAGAAATGGACTGCGTATCAAGAAGCCAGAAAGAGCAATTCACCCGATGCGAAACAAAGAATGCTCGACTATATGCGCACCCATGAAGACTTCGAAATGCTCAAGAAGACACATTTGGGTGAGGTGCGAAAGGCGTACGAACAGAATCGACAAAGCGAAAGCTATCGAGTACGAGAAAGCGGATTGAACACTTTACTCGAACTGATTCGAAGCACTAGTGTTCCTAATCCAATTGTCGCCAAAGCTTGTGAGGCTTACATGGGTGCAAACCCGCCAGCTTCCTTGCCCACTTACATTCTGCCGTACATGAATCGAGCAAATACATCCCTAGCAAAGATGGAATGGTATACACGCAGAAATGCTGTGAAGTTGTAGAAGATAAGACATGCCTGTTCTTGACCCTAGATACATAGCCGACTGGTATTATCTCGTTCCACGAGGTGGGACTGAGCCACGTCTGCTTGAGAAATTCATTGAAAAGCAAGAGCAAGGATTGCAGCGAAAGCCTTTGATGCAGGGCGACATCGGTACGCACGTTATGGACGTGGGCGGCATGAAATGGAATGCCAATCTTACGTCGCCGGTTGTCATCATTGAATACTCCAATCTCAGTGATATCACGACGAGCATTTTTGATGCGCTGATTGCCGACTTCAACGTACAACGACAGCCGCAGTTTTCCGTCGTTCCAACATATCTACTTAGAAGCGCCAATATCTCTGTGAACGAGCAAGGCGTCAATTGCACGCTCGATTACATTTCCGACCAAAAAGGCATCTTTACGGCAGTTTTTGGTCCGACAAGTTTTGACTTTATCGGGCGTGTTGCGAAATGGTACGACACCTCGTTCTACACGTCAGAGCTTGCTGAAGCGCTAGGTCAAACTGGTGGATATCAGGTTAAAGACGGAAACATCGACATCAAGTTTGACATCAAGGAGAATTACTTCCAGGGCACTGGGCAAACGCCAACATTCAGCATCCAGGGCTATGGACTCAAAGGCGACATCACGGTCGTTGTTGAACCCACACAGTTCGACCTTCTTGAGATACAAGAGCAGGAGTTTGGAGATTTCCGCTATGACGTTACCCAAACGCTCCTCACAGTGGGCACTCAAACTCTCGACATGGGAAGCGCACGCTTGCATGGTAGTGTAGAAAGAGTAATGGGTCAGGACGCTCCTATTCACGCAAAAATCAGCTTCGAGAGCTATGTCAGATATCCTGACTACTAAGCTGTATAAGCGCTTGCATGCGCTGGAAAAGACGCAAGTCAACAACACCTAAAGCTCCGAAGGCTAAGGCTGTAAAAAAGCCTCTCGTGGCTCACACTGTCACACCCGAAGAGGAATCAGCAGACGGCACGTTGCTTTTGAAATTCACCATTCCTGGGCGACCGGCAACCAAGAAGACTCACCAGCAGGTGATTTACGTCAAAGGCTCGCCCAGAGTTATTCCGAGTGCTCAGTACAAGAAATACGAGAAGCACTGCAAAACCTACTGCCAGGAAGCTTGGCAAAAGGACCCAATGGACTTCGGCGTGTCAATTCATGTTCGAGTTTTTCTCGACACATGGACAATCGGAGACCATGTTGGATATCTTCAGGCAATTGGCGACATTCTTGAAGAGCATGGTGTTGTCGCTAACGACAAATTCATCCATTGGTCTGACGATGGTGAACACTGGTTCGGAGGCGTCGATAAAGAGAACCCTCGCCTCGAAGTCGTTATTCGCAGATTTCGACACCCTTACGAAGAGTATCGAGACGGCAAAGAAGCCGCTGAAGCACGCAAACAGGAGCGGGCTGCACTGAAAGCCGCTAAGGAAGCCTAATGAAACCAAGACTCAAAGAGACCCAAGTTGTATTCGTTGACCCAAGCTTTAATGCAGAACAGTACAACGAGTTCATTCAGAAATGGCTGGACGAGAATCCCGACAAAGCGAATGACGATTCGTTTATGCCAATATTCTCTCCGTATGTCGGTTCGGCAACGTTCTGTCCTGGTGAAGAATCTGGCTCAGATATTGACACACTTTGGATTAACTTTGCTGTGACTGTAGACGTGTGGCCGTCCAAGCCAGAGCTTGCTGAACTTCTGAATTTCGCTTTCTACTTGGAAGACAAATTCGAAAAGCTCGAAGTCCACTACAGCTTTGATATGAAGCGCCCGGAGAGAACCGTTGGAAGAGTTGAGCCTGTCGCCGCTGGAAACCCCTAAGCTCACGAAGGTTGAAATCGTGGACATCTCGGGCTTGACACCCGGCGAGCTAAACAAGCTGATTCGTCGGCTTCAAAAGAAAGGCGGGAACGACTGTCTTTATATCTGCACGACAATGCAGCTTGAACATGAATTGACTGTCGAGGAAGAAGGTTCACGTTTGGTTCTCACGGTCAAAGATGTTCGGGATGACAACTTCACCACGTTCATGGACAACATGATTAACGCACGAGATTATTTTTTCAATCTCACTATCGAAATTAGAGACGAGACAGACCAGAACACACCTCACTGCCTCGAAGAAGATATCGTGGTCTCAAAAGAATAAGGGCTGCTCAATTGAGCAGCCCTTTAAGTTGGCGCAACGGAGACTTACTCGCTGCCTCTTGCCGTCACGTAATGCGGCTCAGACTGCGTGATGTTCACAGGACCCTGGATGCCGAATGGACCAACATAAGCCTGGAACTTTTCGCTGAATTCATTTGCTGCCGCTTCCAGTTCGCCTCGGAGTCGGTTCAACTCGTTCTGTGCTGCTTGCTGCTCGGCGTTGATTCTATCCAGCGCCTCACGGACCTCAAAACCCTGTTCCTTCAACTGTCGAATCTTACCGTCGAGTTCTGCCAGCTCAACAAACTGCTCATGAGTGATTGCGGGCGGACTCTTCTCGTCAGATGCACCAGGGCGTGCTCCTTCTTCCAAGTCAACCTTTCCGCCTTCAGGAATTTCCATTGCTTTGGTTATAACCTCTTGTTCAAAATCCACGCTGTACACTCGTGGTTGAGATTCTTATACAAAGAGATAGTGTTTTCTGTGTGAATTTTAGGGATAATGAAGCGTGCGCAGTTTAGCCTTCACTGGACATCGCCCCGACAAATTGGGCGGCTATGCGCCCGACAATCCGATTGCGTTGAAGGTGAAAGCCAAAGTCGAGAAGCTCGTGCGGAAAGCATACGCCGCCAATGTCCGCAAGTTTATCTTCGGAATGGCGCTCGGGCTGGACATGTACGCCCTTGAAATCTGCATCGGACTCAAAAAAGAGTTCCCGGATATCATCTTGGTGGCTGCCGTCCCATTCATCAGTCAGGCGCAGAAATGGCCTTTCGGGAGTCAAGAGAGATGGCTTTGGCTGCTTTCCCACTGCGACGAAATTTATCTGGTCGATGAAGCGCCGGAAAACCCTGTACAATACAGAGAGATTGTTGAAGGATGGTCAGAGGCTGATTCAGAGTCGAAGTGGAGCGCAGTCACCAAACTGCACGCCCGAAACCGCTGGATGATGGACAGGGCAAATTTCGTTATTGCAGTTTGGGACGGTTCGAGCGGCGGAACCGCAAACGCTGTATCCTATGCGCTCAAACTCGGGAAGCGAGTGGTGTGCTACGACCCCTTTACCGATAAGACGGTGACGCTTAATGGATGAACAAGAATTTAAAGTAGAAGAGAAACCTGATTTTAGCATCGAGGACGCATACAACAGCCGTATTGCACCACTCATCGAGCAGATTGCCGCTTTTGCTCACGAATACGAGATGAATTTCGTCTTCGGAGCACAGGTGGGGAGGGAAATGGGGCGTCCTGCCGTCATCTCCTCAGCCGTGCTATTTATCGACTGTCCAAGGCAGCTTCTAGATGTCAAGAACGTTCTCTTCGAAGGATATCGAGTCATTCCTCCGCCAGAAGACGAACTCTGATGCCATTTTGCTCCGTTCCGCATGATAAAATAGACAGATGGGCTTTGACCTAGACCTTTTCATACGGGAGTCGAACCTAATCGACCCGCAGCCAAATTATGACGGCTCTGTCGTCATTCCTGGTGCTGTGCCCGGTGACCCAATGTTCGACAACATGAAACGGGCTTGGGAGGTCATGGAAGAGCTTGCAAAGGAACCTGAATTCAAGGGGTCTCATATCCTGACAATCCACAGGGAGCTGACCAGAGATATCGACTTCTTCGAGTATCGGGATGGCTCGGGCAAATTTCGAAAGTACAATGTCTTCATCGGTGGTGAGATTTGCCCGCCGCCATACCTGCTGCACACGCTCATCTACGACTTGTTTGTTCCATTTGCTAATGAGCAAATCGCCAAGGCGGAAGATAAGTATAAAGCCGCCTACGAGATTCACGACCTGTTTGAGTGCATCCACCCGTTTATCGACGGTAATGGTCGCACGGGACGCCTGCTGCTCAATATGATGAGAATCAAAATGGGTGTCGAGCCGGTGGTAATTCTCTACGAGGAGCGAAACACGTACTACGGCTATATCCGCATGTTCAGGGACGGGAAGTTCCAAGAGCTGTGGAGCGAGCATTTCCAATCCAAGGCTAAGTAATGAAAACGTACACTCTCTATCCGTCCGACCTTACGTTCCTGTGGCGTGACTGCCCCCGGTGCTTCTACAATTCTGTGAAACTCGGACATAAGCGCCCGAAGAGCATTATGCCCGGCGTGTTCCACAACATCGACAAAGCCATGAAGTCGTTCTACCTCGACAAGAATCTTTATGAAATTGACCCATGTCTGCCGAACGCAATCTTTCGAACTCCAGACCAGTGGGTGGAGAGTGCGCCAATGGTCGCAAAAGGTCTTGGAATTCAGCTCGTCATCAAGGGAAAGATGGACGGTGTGCTAGAGTATGTTGATGAAAAGGACGACAACGGGAACACAGTCTGGGGCGCACCTGACCTCAAGGCGAGTGCTGGCAATGACGAATCGCTTCAAATGTACGTGCTCGCAATGCACGCCTACACGTATGCGCTCGAAAATCCGGCGCAGGGAGCTTTCAGTCGTTCGCCTATTGAGCACCTTGGACTTCTCGTATTCAACCCCGATAAGTTCACGCAGAAGCAAGAAGGCAAAGCGTTCATGGGAGGAGCGCTCGACTGGTGCGAAATCGAAAAAGACATGGCGAGCTTCCGTAAATGGCTCGGGAGAATTGCCATCGTACTTGCACAAGACACCCCGCCTGATTCGACGCAAGATTGCCAGTATTGCACATTCGCCGCTGGCATCCCGGAAGCCGTTGAGACTGTTGCCATAGATGAACCCGAAGAGGTGCTTGTCTGAGCCGCCTCGTCTATAAGGGCGACGTGATGTCGTTCCTCGTTCTCGGACGTGCGCATGTCGGCATGGAGGGATTCACGCCGAATATCCCGCACGTCACCATCTCCATCACTGACCCGGTGAATGGACAGGTAAAACGCAGCAAAGATGTGGGTCCGGCTGAACTTTTTCCCAGCAAAGAGCGCCTTGCCACTTTGCGACTCGAATTCTTCGATATCGAAGAATCTATCGGCGACCTGGCGATGATGTCTGATGACCAAGCTAAACAAGTTGTCGATTTTGCCAACGCCTGGAAAGATAAAGTGAAGCTGTTTGTCGTTCACTGCGAGGCTGGCATTTGTCGCTCGGCGGGTGTTGCGGCTGCACTGTCCAAATGGCTCAATGGAGAGGATATGTTCTTCTACAAGACGTACTGTCCGAACCGTTGGGTATACAAGCAAGTGCTGAAAGCAATCTACGGTGACCCGTGGGCGGATTACAAGACCGAATATGAGCCAGAACCCATTGACCCCAACGAACCTCTCTTCTGAAGTCAAATCCTGGACAGAGCAAGTTGAAGAACTGAAAGAAGAACTTGCTGCCGCAGGAGCAATGCTCAAAGGGCACTTCATCCTTACTAGCGGACGACATAGCGACACCTATATCGAGAAGTTCCGCCTCCTCGAACGACCAGATTTAGTCAAAAAGGCGGTCAGGTTGATGATTGCGGATATCCGTGAGTTAAACGCTAATTACGATGTCGTCATGGGTCCGACAACAGGTGGAGTCATTGTTGCCTACGAAACGGGCGCACAACTCGGAATCCCAGCCATATACGCAGAGAGGGAAGAAGGCAAGCGGGTGCTTAAGCGAGGAGCATCTATTTCGCCCGGAACACGAGTTTTACTAGTTGATGATGTTCTTACGACGGGATTGTCGATTAGAGAAATGGCAGAACTTGTAGAATCATATGGCGGGACAGTCGAAACGATAGCCACCCTCATCGACCGCTCGGAATCCAACATCAAAGTGCCGACATTCCGTGGGTCAGCCATTAGGATTTTTGCCAAAAGCTATGCACCCGATGAAGTCCCGGATTGGTTGAGGGAAATTCCAACCCAAAAACCAGGAACAAGATGAAGAACAAAGTTAGATATACACGCAACCTAGAAAACCTGCTGCTGGGATTTGTGCTCTATTCATGCGGGGCGGTTCTGCTTGGCTTAACTCTACTGAAAGCCATCGGGTTGCTTGCTATCCTGATGGGGATTACTCTCTTCATCAAATGTGATATTAGAAATGTGCATGCAGAATACAAAGAAGATTCTATTCATTGATATCGACGGCGTTCTAAACGACCACTCTCGACACGACAACGGATACTGCGGCTTCAAGCCAGAGTGTGTCAAGGAGCTGAATTACATCCTCGATTCAGACCCAGAAATCCAGCTCGTCATCTCCTCTTCATGGCGCTACATGATTCATCCCGATGCTATGACGCTGCTGGGCTTTGAGTATGTTCTGATTATCGCTGGCGTGAACTGCCGCAATAGAGTCGTGGGGTACACGGTGAGAGATGAAGTCACCAAGATGCGTGACGACCAAATCAAGGAGTGGGCAACAAGAAACGGACTCAGCCACTTTGTCGTTTTAGACGACTTGCCGTTAGAGATGAAAGAACTGGTGAGAACCAACGGCGAAGTCGGACTCACCAGAAAAGATGCAGAAGAAGTGCTAGCTCGCTTCAATCAGTAATTTCTGGTCCTCTCGGAAGCTCATCATCGCTCCACTCAAGGCAGTGATACATGTTAATGAAACACGGTGTGTGTTCGCCCGCCCAGCAGCCCAGAACATTGAAGTTGAAATATTCCTCGGCTTCTTCACGGGTCATGCCGTCATCCATAATGATGTCTATGCACTTTTGATAGTCGTAGACAAGAATGGATTTGTTGAATTGAGTTGCAATGCCCACTAGCGCGGACTTGAGGTTGTCGTAAACGATAGCTTCGGGATTTACCTCGGCCATCACTTCCAAGATTTTGTCAGGGGACATGTTCACCTCTATTGGCGTCTTCCGGCATATCCCTGGAGAAATGCACTACGCAGTTTCAATCTCGCAAACAATTATCTCTTCCTGGCTTGGCTGCTCGGCTCTTTCCACAACCTCGCCTTTCGAATTCACGACAGACGTTCTGCCGTCAAAATAAACGCCCGGAATCATCCAGCCGCATTGATATGGGCGAACAATCCAAAGTCCGCTTTCCTTGGCTCGTTCTTTTTGCGGCATATCCTTCACTTCATCGAACGGATAACCCGGATAAGGTCGCCATCCGCCCGATGGAGCACAGATGAACTCAGCGCCTTTAGTCTTCAAATCTGCTACAACGTCAGGAAAATTGAGGTCTGCGCAAATACAAACGCCAAGGCTTCCTTCAGATGTCATTACGGGGTTGATTTCCTTAGCTGCAACCATGCCCCACGACTCTTCGACGGGCATCAGATACTTCTTTCCCACCTCGCCGACCATAGAGCCGTCTTTGTCAAACACCATACTGATGTTCTCCATACCTCGAAGCCGTCGAGCATAAATGCTGCCAGCGACAATCACAACGCCGCACTCTTTAGCCACCCGAGAAAACGTTCTCTGTGTTACTCGATAAAATTTGGCTTGGCATAGCCACTCTCCCATGAAATTGAGCTTGACTCGCTTAAGGAACCAATCGGAGAGAGCTTCGAGCCAACCTCGCCAGCCTTTCTGCGTGCGCATCATTTTGAAGCAATGACCGTAATAGGCCGCACTGACTCTTGGAGCTTCTTTGGCAAAAGAAAGCCAGAAACTCAGACCTTCAGGAAAGACGATGACCTTTGCACCAGACTGCTTGGCGATGAACGATAAACGGTACACCTTTTTATAAAATTGCTCTTCGGTGTAACACTCCTGAGCGTTGGGTTGAATAGCTGCAATCTGAATCTTCTTCATCGAATTTCCCTTAAGAGGTTTTGCACAAAACCTTGGACATCCACCTGCTGAACAGGGTGGAATTGCTGCATCCACGAAATAGAATTTAGACACCAAACGCTTAAGGGAACTAGCGTATAAGGCACCATATGAGGGTATGTGTAGCGGGAGCGGGTTATATTGGACTAATCACCGCCGCAGTGTTGGCGGACATTGGGCATGATGTAATCTGTTTCGACGTGGATGATGCACGTATCGAAACACTCAACAAAGGTATCGTGCCGATTCACGAACCAGGTCTCGACACCACCATCAAGCGAATGGTGAAGGCTCACAAACTCAGATTCACCACAAATTCACTCGAAGCTATTCAATTCGGTGAGATAATCTACATCTGCGTTAACACTCCGCCTCAGCCAGACGGCTCCCTCGATATGAGCAACGTCTACAATGTCGCCCGGATGATAGCTGAGTGCATGAACGATTACAAGGTGGTGATTCAGAAATCGACCGTTCCTGTCGGCACAGCAAGAGTAATCGAGCAAATCATCATCGACAACAAGCCAGAAGAATTTGAATTCGACATCGTTGCCAACCCTGAGTTCCTTCGAGAAGGCTGCGCAATCCATGATTCCTTCAAGGGCGACCGAATCGTCATAGGCGCTGATAGTTGGAGGGCAATTGATAAAGTAATGGCGCTCTACAGCCCGTTTGTCAATCAAATCGTGCTCACGAGCGTGGCTTCAGCCGAGATGATTAAATACGCCTCTAACGCTTTTCTAGCCACTAAGATTTCATTCATCAATGCCATCGCTAATATGTGCGAGCATGTCGGCGCTGATGTCAAAGAAGTCGCTCGGGGGATGGGAGCCGACCACAGAATCGGGGAAAAATTCCTGGAAGCCGGACTTGGCTATGGTGGTTCGTGTCTCGGCAAAGACAATAAAGCACTTATCTGGCAAGCCGACAAGGTTGGATATTCGTTCGACCTACTCAAAGCTGTCGAGCAGATTAACGACCAACAACCAGCCAAATTTGTAGCGAGACTGAAGAAGGAACTCTCAGGGCTAAAAGGGAAGCGAATAGGGCTGCTCGGGCTGGCGTTTAAGCCAGACACAGATGACATCAGAGATGCCCGTTCTATCCGGCTAATCAGACTTCTTGCCAGCGAAGGTGCCAAGATTCAAGCCTATGACCCTCGGGCGATGAACAACATGGCGAAAGTGTTCGGAGATGTCAAGTATTGCAAGAACCCGTACGAAACTGCCCATAAAGCCGATGCACTGATTGTCGTCACTGAATGGAGCGAGTTTAAGGAATTGGACTTCGAGCGAATCAAACTCTTGATGCACCGACCGATTCTCTTTGATGGCCGAAATATGTTCGACCCAGACGAGATACGAGGAAGAGGATTTATCTACCGGGGAATCGGCAGAGATTAGAACACAGGAGCACTCGGGTCGTCTTCTACGACAATGTTTTTGTCTTCATCAATCGGAGCAACGAGTGGCTCTGGCTCTGGAGTTGACTTGGCAGGAATTTCAATGTCAAACCGGAACATCGGGTCTGTTAAGTCGCCGAAAATGTTGGCTCGATAATAAACATCTTCGAAGCTCACTGTGTCTTCACTTAAAGCTTTCGCAATCTGCTCAATTCTCCTTTGATATCCTGAATGCGCAAGACCCATTCGACCAAATGCCTCGTGATACATCGCAAGCACCCGAAGCATGTCGTCTTTATTCTTTGGCGCACTAAAGTCGTTTGGGTCCATCAGAATATCGGTGCCTCGTCGTCATCTTGAACTTCTTGTGCAAATGATTCGTCAATAGCTGTCGCAATAAGCAGCGGAGCGCTGGGATTCGGCTTAGGAACATGACTCCAATGAGTCGGCGTAGCAGTCGGGGCCTCTGTCACCGGATAAGGGGAGGGAGCGTAAATCTTGTAAAGTGGATGACCGTATACAAACCAGTCTTCCCACTCGGGTAGGAATGGAATCTGGCTCTGTAAGTGCATTTGCTGATAAGATGCTCGCATCTCAGCAATCTCTTCCGTCGAGGGTAGCCCAGCTTCAATGAGCGCAACGATGTCTGCGGGACTTAGCAAGTCTCTTTGCCCCACGCTTACTCTATAGTCGGCCAACGCGTGGCCGGTCTGCCCATACTTCTGTGTGGCTGTAATCTCCACCCATTGAGAATCCCGTCCGCCAAGTAGCGTAGGACCAGCTTGCTTGCCTGCACGCCTCAGATTGATGTTGTTCTGCTCAAACTCTGCAATCTGCGTAGCTATGCTCGTTCCGCAATCCAGAATCTTCACCACCCGATTGCCGAAATTGTCTTCACAGATAACGTTGTACGCCCACCTCTTATAACTGTCGTATCCTGCTTGATGCCACGGGCAGTTGGCAATATCATTTGCGTCGCCGAAGCGATAGAAGCTCTTGTTTATGTCGTGGTCAGGAAATCTAACAGCCACCCGTGTCCCCATTGGACCAGTCTTTTTTGAGGTGCTGTATCGCATGTAGCAGACCGGCAGCCCCACGATTCGCACTGCATGCGTCTGCGCTCCTGGTATATTCCTGTCGTAGAGCTTTACGTATTT
>Ga0196964_10001297_pt1 | contig 12805 bp, 16 predicted proteins | sample S1_10metaG_FD_148615 | JGI IMG/M metagenome (GOLD analysis project Ga0196964, IMG submission 148615) | Soil microbial communities from Anza Borrego desert, Southern California, United States - S1_10 | ecosystem: Environmental > Terrestrial > Soil > Desert | place: USA: California | collected...
CGCGAGACCTCCCCGACTTCCACACCGTCCGCCCAGAGCACTACGCCATCCACGACAGGCTATTGAACTGGGCGCGCTGGGTTGATCCGGGGCGCGGCTGGGGTCGTGGTCGCGTCCTGCCGATGTTCAAGGACCACCGCAACGGCTACGAGCAGTCATCCCCCAAAGAGATGGACCCATTAGACGGGCAAGACTTGGAGAAGGACATGCGCCACCTACCTGAGAAGGTGCGCAAGGCCATCAAGTGGGCCTATTTGGACTGGTGGAAGCCGGTGAAGCGGATTCGCGGTGAACTGGGCGTGACCAGTGAGCGGCTGATCGAGCTGATCCACGAGGGGCGGACGATGCTGAAGAACCGGAGTAAGCAATGAAGACGCGGATGCTGTCGAAGAAGATTGATGAGACGGATAAGCGCCTGGGCTACCTGCTCAGGCAGGAGCGGAAACTCTGGGAGAGAAAGGTAAGCAGCGAGGACGACACCGCACTAAAGAGCCGGCTGGAAGAGGAAATCCTGCGACTGAAGCGCGAGATTCGATATCTGCGCGGCTTCATGGCTGGGCTGTTGATGGGGATCGCCGCAGTCGGCGAACTGGAGTCCGAGGAGTGGCAAGCCGGTCAGTGGAACACCTTTCACGATGACTGACGGGCGGAGGATGCTGAAGAACAGGAGTCGGTGATGGACTGGCAAGAGGCGGTGGCAGCAATGCGGGTTGGCTATGCAGTGCGCCGTGTGGCGTGGCGCGCCTTCCGAGAAGGCGAGGTTGTCGAGTACCAGGGTGAGATTCCCATTGTGGAGCGGGGCGTCGAGCCGGTCACTCTCGTGGCCGCGTGGTCGGGAGATGACAAGCCGGTTTCGGTGTTCCGCGGCGCCTGGAGCCGGGTGGACTGCATCCCTGAGGATGACTGGCGCGAGGCAACCGACTGGTACATCGAGGAGGAATGATGGAATCGGACGACGATTTCTTCCATTACCTGCAGTCGCTCCCCATCGAGGAAGCTCTGTTGGCCGCTGAATCGCAAATGGCCGGCTGGAAGCTGCGGATCGCAGAGCTAGAACAGCAGATCGCCAACCTCCCCAGAAAAGAGAAGCTGGCGACGCGTGAGCTGCGCACTCACGTCATTCATATTCAGAGCCTGGTCCGGCGTCTGAAGCCGTCGCTGGCCCACTACCGCGCCGAAGCCGATAGGCGGGAGCGTCATGGGATGTGGGAGTCGGCCGTGATCGCCGTGGCCGGGCACGACGGGCTGCGCAAATGCATCCAGTGGATGAAGGACGAGAAGAAGCGGAGGAAGAATGCTGCACTGGCCTAGTTTCTGGCGGGGCTTCCTGCGCGGCCTTGCTTTGCAGCCTTTGCCCGATCTGTTCCGGCGCTGGCTAAGGAGCGGTCGATGATGCAACTCAGATGGGTGGGCTTGACGCTCCAGTACCGGGAGCCAATAGGCAGCAGCCCCAAGAACAATCCGGAGTGGGGTGAGTGGGTGGACGTTCCACGTGTGGAGCCCGCCGACGACCTGCAAGCCGCGAACGACAGGATCATGGCCGCGGCTGAAGAGTGGCGCGCCGAACCCGACCGACCAACGCTGCGAGCACGTCTGCGCCAACAGATTCACCGGGAACTCATAGAGGTCCGAGAGAAAGCGCTTGTCAAGTCTTGACGGCTGTGGCAGAATCCGCGCAACCAGACGCGGAGTCCGGCCTGACGCTTGCCCTGTGGCAGGCGTTGGCTTGGGTGAGGCGGTTGGTTGTTTCGATAGTGGAATCCGGCCTAACCTAGCCTGACAGCCTGGAAAGACAGCCCCGCTGAAGCCACCGTCGCCCGGGACAACAGGCGCCCCTACGTCTGCTTGGGAGGCTTCAGCCCCTACAAGGTTCAACCATCGCTAGTAGCGAGTCCCGTAGATTGTTCGGGATGGCGGTGGTTCTGGCGCCAAAGGCCACGGCGCTGACAGCCGGGAAAGACCGGCAGCTACACAGCCCCTCGTTCTCACGGACGTAGGGGCTTTTCTCTTTTGCGGTGAATGCGCAGGCTGATGCGCAAGGTCTGGGACGGAAGGGCTGCGTTCGAGAAGCGCCCGCCGCTGGGCTGAACAACATCCAGCAAGCCGGAGATCAGCGCCGGCCACCGCAAACCAGTTCGCCCGGGCCTACAGCCCTTGCAGTTGCCAAGCTCCCTTGATCAATGGGACTGTTCTTGGCCCGGGCACCCTCCAATGCGGAGCCACGCGCGATCAGCCGGTTGCCCCGGTAGCCGAAAGGCTGTGGCACTCCTTCAACAGCGAACGACCCGAAAGGGATTCGCACCCCATGGCAAGACCCACAGACTACGACCCCTCGTTTTGCGAGCGGGTGCTTGAACTCGGCCGTAAGGGCAAGAGCATCACCGTGATGGCGGCAGAGCTGAATGTTTGCCGAGACACGATCTACGAGTGGGCGAGGGTTCACCCTGAGTTTTCCGACGCCTTAACGCGCGCAAAGACGCTCGCTCAGGCTTGGTGGGAAGACACGGGGCAGGCTGCCATGTTCATGCCTGGCTTCAACGGCTCTGTGTGGTCGCGCTCTATGGCTGCCCGCTTCCCGGAAGAGTGGCGGGAAAGCACAAAGACCGAGCTGACCGGCAAGGACGGCGGCGCCATGGTGGTTGAAAGCATCACACGCCGAGTTGTGGATCCGAAGGCGTGAGCGAACTGGTAATCGAAACCCCTCGGGTCTTCGTTCCGCTTCTGGAGCCCGCCCGCTACAAGGGCGTACACGGCGGCCGAGGGTCGGGTAAGTCCCATTTCTTCGGCGAGATGCTGATTGAGCGCAGCATCATGGAGAAGGTGGACGCGGTGTGCGTCCGGGAAGTACAGAAGTCGCTGGATCAGTCCGTCAAGAAGCTGCTTGAGGGAAAGATCGAGTCCCTGAACGCTGGGGCGTACTTCGAGGTTCAGGACCAGCGGATCTTCAGCAAGCGTGGTGGTCGCATCATCTTTCAAGGGATGCAGAACCACACAGCGGACTCCATCAAGTCGCTGGAAGGCTATGACATCGCGTGGGTTGAGGAAGCCCAGAGCCTGAGTCAGCTCAGCCTGGACCTTCTAAGACCCACGATCCGCAAGGAGGGGTCTGAACTCTGGTTCTCCTGGAACCCGAGGCACGAGACAGACCCGGTGGATGCCTTGCTCAGGAGCGAGAAACCGCCACCGAACAGCATCGTCATACAGGCGAACTACACGGACAACCCGTGGTTCCCGAGCGTGCTGAAAGATGAGATGGAGTACGACCGGGCCAGAGACCCGGAGAAGTACGCGCACGTCTGGTTAGGTGAATACCAGCGCAACAGCGAAGCGCGGGTGTTCAAGAACTGGAAGATCGAAGAGTTCGAGACGCCCAAGGGCGCGACCTTCCGCCTCGGTGCTGACTGGGGGTTCTCGGTCGACCCGAGCGTTCTGGTCCGGTGCTACCTCGAAGGCCGGATGCTCTATGTCGATTACGAAGCCTACATGGTGGGCTGCGAGATCGACCGGCTGCCTGATCTGTTCCGGCAAGTCCCTGAGGCTGAGAAGTGGTTCATCACCGCTGATTCAGCCCGGCCCGAGACGATCAACTACATGCAGCGGCATGGCTTCCCAAGGATTGGCCCCGCGATCAAGGGCGCCAAGAGCCTGGAAGAGGGCGTCGAGTTCCTCAAGAGCTTCGACATCGTGGTTCACCCGCGGTGCAAGCACTTGATCGATGAACTGAGCCTGTATTCCTACAAGGTGGACCCCGATACGGGCCACGTTCTCCCGGTCCTTGACGACAAGGACAACCACGTCATTGATGCATTGCGCTACGCCCTGGAGGGCCTGCGCCGGGCTGGCTCGACCAGCCAAATCAAGTACCCGAGTCTCGGGATCAGGAAACGATGAAATACACCGACGACGAACTGAAAGGCATTGTGGAGCGCTTTCTCCGCAATGCTGTCGGTGCCCCTGACACCGAGGTCGCCAAGCAGCGGCAGAGGAACCTGGAGTATTACCTCGCTGAGCCCATTGGCGAGCTTGCGCCGCCTGAGATCGAGGACCGTTCCGACATCGTTAGCACCGATGTGGCTGACACGGTGGAGTGGATGCTCCCGGGTCTCCTTCGGCCGTTCGTCTCCACCCGCGAGGCGATCCAGGCCAAGGCCAAGAAGCCCGGTGGTGAACAGATGGAGGCGTTTGTCTCCGACGTTCTTCGCTACTACCTCTGGGACCGCTGCGACGGCCTGAACGTGCTGTATGGCCTGGCGAAGGACGGTCTGACCCAAAAGGTGGGGTTTGTTCAGGTTGGTTGGGAGAAGGTTCGCGAGCAGAAGGAAGAGACCTATCGCGGCCTGACCGAAGCCCAGGTAGCTCAACTGCTCCAGGACGATGACGTCGAGCCAGTGGCTCAAGAGGCGAGCCAGGTCATGGGGCCTGAAGGTCCGATGGCGGTCTACACGATCACCGTCAAGACCAACAAGGAGAAGGGCCGCCACGTCGTCAAGAACATCCCCCCGGAAGAGATGCGCCTGTCAAATCGGGCGGTCTACGGTGGCGAGGTTCCTGGGATCGCTCGGGAATACCAGCTTTCCAAGGGCGACTTGGAAGCGATGGGCTATGACGTGTCGGACCTCGTGAGCGACGAGGACGATTCTCAAGAAGCCCTGACCCGCCGAGACACCTACAGCCGGTTCTCTGACGACGACACAGCCGAGGAAACCGAACTGGTTCGCTGCGTCGAGGCTTACCTCAAGCTGGACCAGGACGAAGACGGCACGCCCGAGTGGGTGCGCATCTTCCAGACTGGTGACAAGGTGCAGGAGACAGAAGTGGTGGACGGTCATCCGTTCGTGTACTTCTGCCCGGCGCCGATGCCGCATGCGTTTTTCGGGAACTGCCCCGCTGACTTCGCGATTCAGCCGCAGAAGTTCCGCACCCGCCTGATGCGGGCTGTGGAAGATAACGTCTACCTGACCATCAACCGCCGCGTTGGCATCGTTGGCGCGAGTCAGGACACGATTGACGACCTGCTGAACAACCGGCCGGGTGGCATCGTCCGCTTGGACCGGGAGAACCAGCTCGTACCGATGGACGTGGGCGGGATTGGCCCAGACGCCTGGCAGGCCGTCGAGTGGGGCGAGCAGTGGGTGGAGAAACGCACTGGTTTCTCCCGCATGTCCAAGGGCCTGTCCTCGGAAGCCCTGAACGACACCGCCACAGGGGTTATCGAGATCACCGAGCGCGCGGACATGCGCGTGGAGATGATCGCCCGCCACCTGGCGAATGCGGTTCGTGACCTCCTTCTGAAGCTGCTGAAGTGCCTGTCTCAGTACCAGGACGCGCCTGAACAGCTTCGCATCGCCGGTCAATGGGTCGACGTCGATCCTCGCGGCTGGGATAACCAATTCGACATCACCGTTGACGTCGGTTTGGGGTCGGCCAACCGCGACCGCCAGGTGCAAAGCCTGCAACTGGTTAACGCCATGCAGGCCCAGATGTTCGGGGCGGGTCTGGTGCCTCCCCAAGCGGCCATCCTCCTGGCTCGAAAGATCGCCGGGGCTGCCGGTTTGGAAGACCCAGAGGTTTACTTCCCCGACGCGCCGCCACCTCAGCCTCCAGGCCCTGATCCCAAGGTTCAGGAAGCCCAGATGAAGGCTCAGGCGCAAGTGATGATCGAGCGGGAGCGCATGCAGATGCAGGCCCAGGTCGATCAGAACCGCCAGCAGGCCGAGACGCAGCAGCAACAGGCCAAGCTCGCGATGCAAATGGAACTGGAGCGTGAGAAAGCCGCGATGCAAATGCAGCTTGAGCGCGAGAAAGCCCAGGTTCAAGCGCAGATCCAGCTTGAGATTGCCCGCATCAACGCGGAAAGCAAGCTCGATGCGGCGCAGTTGACGGCGCAAACCACCTTGAGCGCTCAGCAAGAGTCGGCCTCAGACAACGCGGTGGGCGAATGAGCGACCTGAACCAGATCAAGCGCGCGGATCGCGCTGAATCGATCCTCAATGACCCGCTCATCAGAGAGGCCCTGAGCCACTGGGAGCAGGAGATCACAGAAGCATGGAAGAACAGCAGCCTAAGCGACGCGGACGCCCACCGAAATCTGCGGTGCCTGCTCGAAGCGTCGAAGCGATTTCAGAGGTATCTGGACACGGCGATCCAGACCGGCAAGCTGATCCGAGCCCGCCCGACGAAATCAGAGCAAGCCAAAGAGAAAGTGATGGAGATCCTTGGCCGGCGCTGATCGCCAAGGCCGAAGAGATCCACCGACACACCATCGTGTGTCAGATACGAGGCCCTAAGCCTCCGCAAGAGTTGATCAAGTTCGGTGATGTGGGTGTCCACCTCATCGAGGACACAGATTTCTCCGTGGTGACCACGGACGGCAACAGGCACTGACCGTTTCAGAGCCACCACAGCCCGCCTTTGAGCGGGCTTTTTCATTTCAGGAGCCCAAATGGAAGACCGAGGCGAAAGCCAGTCGTCCGGGATCGCCACCGTTGAACAAGCGATGGCGGAACTTGACCGGCGAGAAGCAGCCCGCGCTGAACAGGCGGAAGCCGATGAGGCCGAAACCCAAGAAGCAGAGGTTGAAGAACCCGAGCAAGACCTTGAAACCGAAGCTGTTGACGATGACAGCGACGACGTAGCGACGGAAGACGAATCCGAGCCCGAGGAAGAAGCAACCCTCACCGTCGAGTTTGACGGCAAAGCGCTGGAGATCCCGAAAGGGACGCCAAAGGCGCTTGTTGAGGGTGTGCAGAAGCTCGCGGCCGATCTGAAAGCCGACTACACGCGCAAGACTCAAGAGACAGCCGCTGAGAAGGCCGCCATTCAACAGGCCAAGCAAGCCTTCGCTCAGCAAGCCCAACAGCAACAGGTGCTGGCTCAAGCACTGATGCAACTGGGCAAGGAAGTTCTCGGGGAAGAGCCACCCCTGGAACTGGCGCAGCAAGACCCACAGGAATACCTCGTTCGTCAGGGTCTCTACAAGCGCCGCATGGAGCTGTTGAACCAGTCGGTTTCGCAGTTCCGACAGAACGAGATGCGCCAACAGCACGAACGTCTGCAGGCCCAGCAACAGCAGCTGGCCGAAGAGTTCCCGCGCATGGTCAAGGCCATGCCCGAACTGGCAGACGAGGGCAAGCGCGCTGCGTTCACGCAGAAAGCGATTGAGGTGGCGTCGGGATATGGCTTCAGCGCCGACGACGTGACCGCGATCACCGATCACCGAACCCTGCTGCTGCTGCGCGACCTCGCCGAGTTCAAGCAGCTCAAGGCCCAAATGGCTAAGGCCAAGGAGAAGGTCGCGAAAGCGCCTCCGAAGGTCATTCAAACCGCCGCCACGACGCAGACGCAACAGAAGTCGTCCCGCACGAAGGAGGCGAAACAGCAATTCCTGAAGTCAGGCCGAACGATGAAAGACGTCGAAGCCTGGATTCGCAAGACATCTTGAGGTTGACATGCCCGCAAATGCTTTTCTGACCACGGCTGCCATTGGCAACCGTGAAGACCTGATCGACATGATCTACAACGTGTCCCCCACGGACACGCCACTGATCTCGGCGATTGACAAGACCTCTGCCTCTGCCGTGACCCATGAGTGGCAGACCGACGCCCTGACCGCACCGGCTAACAACGCCGTTGCTGAAGGCGCAGACGCTTCGTACACCGCTGTTACCCCTACGGTTCGCCGCTCGAACCAGACCCAGATCAGCCGCAAGACCTTCAGCATCTCGCACACGCAAGAGGCTGTGTCCAAGGCTGGCCGCAAGTCTGAAATCCGTTATCAGACGGTCAAGCAGGGCAAGGAACTGCGCAAGGACATGGAACTTGCGCTGATCGAGAACGGCACCCTCACCACTGGTGCCACTCGTCAGCTGCGCGGCCTGCGTGGCTGGCTGCAGTCCAACAACAGCTTGGGTTCTGGTGGTTCCGCTCCGGTCCCGGGCACCAACACCGCTCCGGTTGACGGCACGCTGCGCAACTTCACGGAGCCGCTGCTGCGTACCGTGATCCGCCTGACCTACCAGTCGGGTGGTGATCCGACCATGGTGATGCTGGCCCCCGTGATGAAGGAAGCCGTGTCGGCCAACTTCACCGGCCACAACACCTCTGGCGCCTCGGTGCGCGAGATCGACGCCGGCAAGCGCCAACTGGAAGCCGCGTGGGATGTGTACCGCTCGGACTTCGGCACGCTGAAGCTGGTTCCCAACCGCGTGATGTCTCGTACCCGCGAGGCTTACGTGCTGGACCCGAGCCAGGCCAAGCTGGCTGTCCTGCGTGACATGGAGACCGAAGAACTGGCGAAGGTCGGCGCCGCTCGGAACTTCATGATTGAGACGGAATACACCCTGGAGATGTGCAACGAAGCCGCTCATGGCTGCGTGCGCGACATCCAGGCTCCTTAAGTTCCACTGACTGAGGCCCCCGGCTAACCCCCGGGGGCTTTTTCTCTATGAGCGTCATCAAAACCACTTGGTTTGACACCGAGGACGGCGGGGCCGTTGTCGTGCGTGAACAGCAGGTCGGCGAAATCGCCGAGTGGTGCAGGGCGCGACAGAACCAGGGCATGTGGTCCGACCAGGACGGCAACAAGCACGCAGCCCGACTGCCCAACACCGTGATCGAGCACTACTGCACCGTTCACGGCATCAACCTCGCCGAGTTCGTCCGCAATCCAGAGCACGTGAAGCGGCTCTGTGAAGACCCCAACTTCGCTGATTTCCGCATCTGGCCGGGGAAACTATGAGCTACGCACCTTTTGCCATCACTCCCGGCCCTACGGGGGCCACTGTTGCCGCTGGCGCAGCGAGTGCCAACGTCGCCATTCCTAACGGCTCTCACGGTGGGCGCCCTCGCTACGTGCGACTGATCGCCACCGGGAACGCGCACGTCAAGCTGGGTGGGGCGGCTGTCGCGGCCACCGCCACGGACATGCTGATTGGCAGCGAGCCGGTGACGGTCACCGTGCTCGGCCATACGCACGTCGCTGCCATCCAGAACTCCGCAGCTTGCACGGTCCAGGTCCAGCCCCTGGATGACTGATGAACTACGGGGAACTGAAGACCGCGCTCACCAACTGGACGAAGCGGTCTGATCTCTCGTCGCACTACCAGACGTTCGTAGATCAGGTGCAAGCGCGCCTGAACACAGACGTCCGGGTTCGGGGGCGGATCGCATCGGCCACGCTGTCAACGGTTGCCGGTACTGAGTCGGTAGCGCTCCCCTCTGACTGGCTGCGGGGTTTGTCCCTGGACATCGAGGGCCACGGCCTGGAGTACCGGACGCCGGAAGAACTGCGAGCCGCCTATCCGTCCTCTTTCAGCGGTCGGCCGGTGGTCTACAGCATCGAGGGCGACAACCTAATCCTCGGCCCGAAGCCTGATTCGGTCTACAGCATCCGCGCTCGCTACTACCAGCGTTTCACGGCATTTGCCGGTGACTCAAGCACGGATTGGGTGCTGACCAATTACCCGAACGTCTATCTCTTCGGGTGCCTCGTGGAAGCAGAGGCTTTCGCGATGGACGACAACCGCTCGGCAGTGTGGGAACAGCGCTACCAGCAGGCGGTGAACGCAATGAACAGAACCGAGGGTTCGGCGGCTTCCGCTGGGACCACGTTGCGCATGCGCGCCAAGTAAGGAGACACCATGCCTGTTATCAACTCTGGCAGTTCGGCCACCGTCGCCGTTAGCGCTGGCGATACCCTCACCATCCAAAACCCGGGCGGGTGGGCTCAAGTAGAAAGCCCGATTGGGACTCGAATCTGGGAAGGCAGCCAAGCCCACCAGACTTTTAAGCTGCCCGCAGGCACGGCGAAGATTACTTCTGTGCAGGGCGCGATCTACTACGAAACCGCCGGTGTCGCGACTGTCCAGCCCACACCATCGATTTCGCGCCTGATCCCCGGTAAGCCGCTGATGCGCTCCCCGGTGAGCATGACCAGCCCCTACACCGTGACTGTGACCGGCACTGGGGCGTCGGGAACTGTTGTGACCCGCCGCGGGCGTCGGTGCATCGAAGTGACGTGCAACGCCACTGGTGGCGGTTTCACCGGGGTTTACTGGCCCATCACCTCGCGGACCTATACCGACAAGGTGCACCTCGTCTTTGAAGTGGAAAACGCCACGAACTTCAACGGCGGCGCCTGGCGGTTTGGTCTGTACACGGATTCCAACTTCACCGTGGGGATGCAGGCCAACAGCGTGGTCGGCACGGCCAACGGCTGGAATGGCATGCATGTGCTGGCGCCTCGTGCGACCGACTGGGCGGCGGTTGGTGCTGGGTCGTTCTCCAGCACGATGACTTACGCCTACTTCCGCGCACAGACCGCCTCTTCCCCGGGGACGATGGGCAAGATCTGGATTTACGAAGTCGCTGAAGCGGAGAAGGCGACCCTGCCCTTCATCGTGATTGGCGCCGACGATGGCGCGGCCACTTGGTACTCCGATGGCCTGCCGATCTGTGAAAAGTACGGCATCAAGTCGTACCTCGCCTACATCCACGACTCGGCGATGAACCCCGGTGCGACCAGCATGTCGCTGGCCCAATGGCAGGACGCTCTAGCCCGCGGTCATCAGCCTGTGGTGCACGGGTGCCGCTCGGGCAAGTCGTCGTTGCGTGACTACGTGTCGAACGCCTCGGGCTTCCCGACGCCATACGACGCGATGGTCGATGAGATCAAGTACAACCGCCAGGGCATGATCGACAACGGTCTGGACCCCACGGGAATCGGCCGTCAGATCTACGTCTACCCCCAGGGCTTCCACCAACCGTCCGGCGGGGCGGGTGACGACACGATGGTGCGCGCGGTCAAAGCGGCGGGGATTCGCACCGCTCGCATTGCGACCAGCGCCAATATGAATGGCATCGTCATGAATGCCGCGATGGAGGCGCAACGCCTCTATCTCCCGCACATCGGCCACAGCTACGCGGGCGGCTCTGAGGCGGCGAATATCACCGCCATCGTCACCGCGATGCAGAACGAGGTTCGGGCCGGGCGCTCGGTGATCCTGATGTTCCATACGGTGCGGGCTTCTCCGACCATTGCCGAAGACATCAGCCCGACCAACCTCGAAACCCTGTGCTCTGCTGCGGCAGATGAGATCTCGGCGGGGTATGCCCAGACCGGCAGCTTCTACGAGCTGCACAACGAGCTGGATCGGGTCGCGGCCTACAACATCGCTTCGTGATGAGAGCGCCGGCTACCAACCGGCCTGCCTTCCAGGCCACTCCCCCCTTTGTGGTGGAGCAGGAGGCCGGCGCCACTGAATGGAAGCTACGGACCTATCCGGGGCCAGAGGCCCCCAGGGAACACGATTTCGTCGGCCCCTTCATCAACCCAAACACCGGGCTGCCCAACGTCCTGACCCTGCAGTGCGCGGTCCCCGGGGTAGGACACAGGAACCTTTCGGAGGTCAGCAGCCCGCCTCTGACGAATTCGGGGGTTCCCGGCAGAGCGGAGTTCAACGGCTCTGCGCTGGTCCTGGCATATCGAGCGGGCGACCCGCCTTCCTCTGAGAAGTGCAGGGTTCAAGTCAATGCCCACGCGGTGCCTACTCGGCGGGTTGTGACATGGGCGCTCGGGGTTCAACTCGGGGATGCTGCCAATCCATGGCCGATGCGCCCAGCAACCACAGCCCCTGTGTTGCTGTGGCAGTTGAAGGCCGACGTGATGGGGATGACCACATTCCCCTCAATGGGCCTGTTTGTGGACACCGACCGCGACGACGCCACGAAGCTGCGGCTGACGTGGTTCCGCCGAGAGCAAAACACCAAGTCCCCCGAGATCCGGGAAGAGCGCGGTGGCCTAGACCCAGGCCAGAGGCTTGATGTCGTCATCCGCGCGATCTTGGATGACCGAGACGACGGGATTGGCGAAGTAGTGGTGTGGGTGAACGGCACGATTTTGGGCGGTCACTTCGGCCGCACCTTGATTCAAGGGCTGGCGCCCCACCGCTGGGCCTTTGGCCTGTACCTCATGAGCGACGCAAACCCGGTTCCGTACACCTACGTGACCCGGTGGACTGCTGCGCGCATGTGCTGAAGGAAGAGATATGCCAGTTGAATCAGTCACCTACATCAGTGACTTCAATACGTCGCTGCCGGCTGGGTCCGAGACGAAGGGCGAGGGCGACAACCATATTCGGAACCTGAAGCTTGGCATCAAGCAGACCTTCCCAAACGTCACCGGCCCAGTCACTGCGACGCACACCACGCTGAGCAACGCCGCGAACAAGACCGGCGACACCTACAGCGGGAACCAGAACTTCACCGGGGCAAACCTCACTGTAGCGACCCCAACCAACGCGAACCAGGCCGTCCCCAAGTCCTATGCCGATGGCTTGGTGATCAGCGCCACCGCTCCTGCTTGGACAACCTCAACAACGGCTATTGACAGGACGCTGGCGAGCTACGAAGCCACGACCGTGACTGCCTCTGGGCGAACGATCACCGCTCCTGCATCACCTGTTGCTGGGTTCACGCGCTTCCTCGTCCACACCCGCCAAGGCGTTACGACGACGATCAACTTCAACGGCGCCAACCACATGAACACCACCGGGACCATGACCGTCCCCTTCGGCAACTGCGTGGTGAAGTTCTTCTACAAGGATTCGACGGAAGGCTGGGTTATTGAATGACGACTCTCGCGCAATTCATCGGGAGCGATGGCCCGGTTACCTCCATCGTTAACCGCTTCAGCGACTCGGGAGCGGCACAGGCTACGGGCTTGGCGACGGCGGCTGCAACGGTTGGAAAGGCGGTTGCCAGTGGTGCGGTCACTTCGGGCGTCTTGAAGACCGGTCTATCCGTGACC
>Ga0196964_10001298_pt1 | contig 12802 bp, 8 predicted proteins | sample S1_10metaG_FD_148615 | JGI IMG/M metagenome (GOLD analysis project Ga0196964, IMG submission 148615) | Soil microbial communities from Anza Borrego desert, Southern California, United States - S1_10 | ecosystem: Environmental > Terrestrial > Soil > Desert | place: USA: California | collected...
CGTCCATGGCGACGCGACCGGCGACATCATGCTCTACGGCCGCGGCGCGGGCATGATGCCGACGGCCTCGGCAGTCGTGTCAGACATTGTCGACGCCGCCCGCGGCAGCGCACGGCAGTCTTTCACCAAGCTGCAGTTCTTTCAGAATCCGCGCGCCGATCTGCCGGTGATTCCGATCGCCAAAGTGCGCAGCCGCTATTACGTGCGCTTCCGCGTGGCCGATCAGCCCGGCGCAATGGGCAAGATCGCCACCGTGCTCGGCGCTCATGGCGTGTCGATCGCGTCGGTCATCCAGAAAGAGCCGCACGAAAGCGGCGATGTTCCGATCGTGATTCTCACGCACGTCACGCTCGAAGAGCGCTTCCAGGCCGCGCTGCAGGAGATCGAGAAGCTCGCGTTCGTGAAGAAGCCCTCGTCGTTCCTGCGCGTTGAAGATTAAGGGAGACTGGCTCTTAGCTCTTAGCTCCAGGTTGAGACACTCTCAAACTCATTGTGCGGGGTGGCCCGGACTTTCGTCCGGGTGCCGCAGGCACATCCAACCCTACTTGCATGCCGCCACATCAATAACGCATTGACTTCAGTTTACGCACGTCCAAGGAGGGTTGAGTGTCGCTTCGCGACCCGGACTTCGTCCGGGCCACCCAGTCAGGCATCATTAAATTTCTTCACCATCACGGACTCTTTTCCGGCAGCTTCAGCAGTTCCTTGTTCACCGCGTATGCTTTCGCGCTGATCGCGTCGTAAACCCACACGCGCAGCATTGCATTGTCGGGAACTTTCCCGGGCAGAATTTCGTGAACGTAGCCGCACATCAGGCTGTCTTTGCTCCAGCGCGCGATGTCATCGCGGCGCACGCGCGAGTCGATTAATTCAACAATCAGCTCTTCGCCGACGCCTACCGAAGCAGTGAGAAGCAGCATGTCGGCGGGACGCTTTCCATCGGGCGCGAGGCCCCAGCCGTGTACGATTACGTTGCCTTTTTCGTTGTGCCTGATGCCGTCCGCGGCGCCGATGTTGATCGGCGTCTCGGCGCTGCTGGCGGCGATCAGGCTGATGCGGCGGTCGGTGATTAGCGGCTGCCTGAAAAGTTTCAGGTTATTAGCCGTCAGCGCGTACTCGCGGAACTCGGAGTATTTCCGGTCGTCCATGTGCAGCAGCGGCTCGCTCGGTCCGATGTCGATCAGCGTAATTGCTGCCTTCATGCGCAGGTTGCGCGCGTACAGCGTGCCGAATTCTGCGAGGCTCTGCGCGCTGGTCTGAACATGCAGCATCAGGAAGACAGTCAGAAGGCAAAGACTGAGCCCGCTCCAGGAGAACGCATTCTGTTCACGCGGTTTTTTCTGAATCTCCGCTGAGACGATCACGTAAAGTTGAACCACGGCGACGATCAGCGCCACGGAGAAGACGGCGTAACGCGGCGAGAGCGCCTGCGGAATGCCGAACCCAGCCCGGCCGACGGCGATTACGGCTGCGTTCAGCAGGCTGTAGAGCCCAAGAACTGCCCAGGGCAGCACGCGCTGGAAAAGAGCGTACTGCCGGCACCACAGCACGTATGCCAGGCAGAGCGCGAACATGAGGACAATGATCAGCGCCACAAACTTGGTCAGCACCAGCACGGGAATCCCGCTGCCGTGACCGAGTGGCGCGCCCAGGAAAGCGAAGAAGTAACGCACGGCGTCATAAGGCGCATCCACAACCGAGAGCAGGCTGGGGTGCTTGGCCGGCTTCCAGTAGCCGTGGAAATAAAGTGCCGCGCTGCAGGCCGCCAGGCTGATCCACAGAACCATGCTGCCTTTTCGCTTGAAGACGTCGCTCCACGTCGGAGCGCTGAACAGAAGGGGAAAGGCGAGCCCCCAGTTCAGCATGCCGTTGCCGGTCGAAAACGTTCCAAAGATCGAAAGCGCTGCGCAGGCGGCGAACTTCGATGGGAAACTCAGCGGCGAAGAACAGGTCCAGAGGCAGAGCACCAGCGTGAGCAGCGGAATGGTGTTGGTCAGGCAGATGCCCCAGATCCAAGCATGCCCCTGAAAAGGCGTAAAGAGCATCAGGTTAGTCAGGAACCACAGCGCGTAATGGCGGTCAGGCGGCAGATCAAGCGTGCGTTTCTGAACGCGGTAAAGAGCGACGCTCGCGAGAAAAACGCAGAGCACGTTGACGTACATCGGCACGCAGACGTTCCACTGAAAAATGCGTGCAAGCCCGATGAATATCAAGCGCGGGAAAAAAATGCGGTGTTCGTTATGCTGCGCGAACAGGTCGTTCCACGTGAGCGTCCCCGTAAACGCTTTTTTGAAAACGGGCACGAGTTCCCATTCGTCCCAGAACGGCACGTCGACCCCGGTTTTCCACACGATCGAGGCGATCAGCAGTCCCGGCGACAAGGCCGCCGCGATCAGAAGCCATCTAAACGAACGATCATTCTTCTGACTGCCGTCCACAGAAGTCCTCGCCTGCGTTTGCGCGCTTGAAAGCGTAGAAGAATAGGGCTTCGCTTCGCGCCACACAAGCGCACACTGCAGGTGTAAATCGGTGCTGGCGGGAAACGATATGCTGCGCGATATTTTCCGCATGAGCCTGCTTCGAAACCTCCTGCTTCTCTGTGCTGCCGCCATGATCGCCGGCTGTGGCGGCGGATCGTCAACTCCGGGGAATGAAAATGCAGCGGCGGTCACGACCGTGACGGTTTATTCGCCGCACGGCGCGCACCTCGAAGGCGACATCAAGAAGCGATTTGAAGCGGCATATCCGCAGTACAAAGTTGAATTCCTTGACATGGGCGGTGCAAAGATTCTCGCACGGTTACAGGCCGAGAAAGCCCGGCCGCACGCGGATGTATGGTGGGGCGGCTCACCGAGCGACTTCCGGCGCGGCGAAGCCCAGGGGCTACTCACACCGTACACGCCCGCCTGGTCGGAAGCTGTGCCGCCCGAGGGCCGCAGCGCGACGGGCGCGTGGTTCGCGACCTTCCGCACGCCCGAAGTAATCATGTACAACAAAGACAAAGTGAAGCGCGAGGACGTGCCGACGACGTGGGAGGGGCTGCTCGATCCCAAGTGGAAAGGCCGCATCGTCGTCCGCGACGTGCGCCCCAGCGCCACGATGAAGACCATCTTCGGTGCGCTGATCGCCCGCGAGATCAAGCGTGGCGGCGGCGTCGAGGCCGGCTATGCGTTCCTGAAGAAGCTCGATGAGAACACCGGCGCGTACGCCGCTGAGCCGCAGGTCATGTACGACCTGCTGAAAGATCCCGGGCCATATGCGATCACGCCCTGGAGTTTCGCTGACGCGCCGCTCCTGATGTCGCGCGGCTATCCTTTTGACTACGTGCTGCCGAAAGAGACGCCGGTGCTCTACGACGCGATCGCGCTGGTGAAGGGCGGACCGAATCCCGAGGGCGCCAAGGTCTTTTACGATTTCGTCAACACGCCCGAGCAGCTCATCCTGATGGCGCACGAGCGCTCGCGATTGCCCGCGCGCGGCGATCTTCCGCCGGAGAAGCTTCCGAAATGGCTGACCGAGCTGAAGATCGAGCCGATGGATATCGACTGGGCGCTCTTCGATAAAAACATCGACGAGTGGATCGCGCACTGGGACGCGAAGATCAAAACGAAGAAATAAGTCTGAGAGTCTGGAGTCGGGAGTCTAGGAGTCTGGAGTCCGAAGTCCGAATTCGGAGACTCAAGACTCTTAGACTCCAGACTCAAGACTCAATTGAGGCGGGTGGCCCAGACGACTTCGTCTGGGCGCGAAGCGCAAGAGGTTACATCATGCGCGTTGCACTCGCTGGGAGACGCGGGCGTCGCTTCAACTTTCTGGCAATGCAGTTTTGACTGCAACACGTAAGGAGTAACCTCTTGTGCTGGCGCACCCAGACGACTTCGTCGTCCGGGCCACCCCGTCACTCGTCACAGCCGTTACGACAACTGCGGCAGCGGGCCGGTGCTGTCGGCGAAGCGCGTGGCGTTGACCTTGGCGCGCTGCAGCATGCTGACGAACAGGTTGCAGAGCGGCGTGTTCTTCGGGTACTGAACATGGCGCCCGGGCACAACGGTGCCGCCGCCTTTGCCGGCGAGCAGGATCGGTAGATCGTCGTGGTTGTGGCGGTCGCCGTCGCCGATTCCGCTGCCCATCATGATTAGACAATTGTCGAGCAGCGTGCCGCTGCCTTCTTTCACGGCCTTCATGCGCTGCAGGAAATAGCCGAACTGACTCATGTAGAAGTGGTCGATTTTCTTGATCGCTTCAACGTTGTCGGGTTTCTTGCCGTGATGAGAAAGTTCGTGATGCGCGCCGGAGACGCCGATGAAATTGAACGAGCGGTTGCTGCCTTCGCTGGCGACCTGGAACGTGCAGACGCGCGTGCAATCGGTCTGGAACGCCACGATCATCATGTCGTACATGAGCTTGAGGTGCTCGGAATATTCCTTTGGAATTCCAGTGGGCCGGTTGAATCCCGGCGGCGGCGCGACGGCTTCCTTGTTCTTCATGTTGTTTTCGATGCGCCGCTCAAGCTCGCGCAGCGAGGTCGTGAACTCATCGAGCTTCTTCTGGTCCGCGCTGCCGACCTGCTTCTCCAGGCGCTTGGTGTCGTCGCGAACGTAATCGAGAATACTTTTGCGCTCGGCCATTTTGCGAGCCATGTCGAACTGCCCGGTATTCTTGCCGAACAGCCGTTCGAAAACCGCTGCCGGATCGACGAGCTTGGGCATCGGCGTGGTTTCATCGGCCCACGAGATGTTCGAAACATACGCGCACGCGTAGCCCGAATCGCACTCGCCCGCCTTGCGGCCCACGTCGCAGCCGAGCTCCAGCGACGGCAGTTGCGTCTGCTGCCCGATGGACTTGGCGGCGACCTGGTCGACGGAGATGCCGAGCTTGATGTTGCTGCCGGCGGTCTTGAATGGATGCGCGCCGGTCAGGAATGCCGCGGCGCTGCGCGCGTGATCGCCCGGGCCGTCGCCCTTGGCGCGCGCGTTGTCCTGCGCCAGGCCACTGAGGATTGAGAAATCGCCGCGCAACGCTTCAAGCGGCTTGAGCGAGGGCGGAAGATCCGTCAGCGGTCCGACCGTCTTTGGTGTGAAGTGGTCCATCCACATGCCATTGGGAATGGCCACGAATGCCAGGCGCACGGGAGTCTTGCTGCTGCTACCGCCCATGCCCGCGGCTGCCAGAGCCGACTTCTTTTCTTCCGCACTGGCGCTGCCGCCGAAGATGCCCGAGGGCATCATGGCTTCGAGGAGAGGCAATCCGATTGCGACGCCGACGCCTTTGAGTGCGGTCCGGCGGTCCATGACTTTGCTTCGGCTCATTCGTCACCTCGCTTTTCGCGGCGCTTCAGGAACGCGTCGCTGTTGACGATTCCCATCACCACGCTTGAGAACTTGTACTCGTTCTGCTCAACCTGCTTGAGGATTTCGTTGACTGTAGCCCGGTCGTATTGTTTTATGCCCCGGCCCAGCGCAAAGGTAAGCATTTTTTCGACAAAATTTCGTGCGAAACCCTCGCGCCGTTTCATCAGCACCGCCTTGAGTTCGATGGCGCCTTTGAACGAATCACCTCCGGGCAGCGTACCCGAGGCGTCCACCGGGAACTTGCCGTCGCTATCGCGCCAGCGCCCGATGGAGTCAAAATTTTCGAGTGCAAAGCCGAGCCCATCCATGCGATTGTGGCAGACCGCGCAGCTGGGATCGGCACGGTGAGCTTCAAGCCGCTTGCGCAACGATGCACCGGCCTCGTCGCTGGGTTTTTCGACGAGCGTCGGAACTTCCGGCGGCGGCGGGGGCGGGGGCGTGCCGAGAATCTGTTCCAGCACCCACTTGCCACGCTTGACGGGGCTGGTGCGCGTGGGGTTGCTGGTCAGCGTCAGCGTGCTGCCCATGGTTACGACTCCGCCGCGCGGGGAATTCTTGAGCGTCACTTTCTGAAACTCATCGCCCTTGATATTGGGAATGCCGTAGAGCTGCGCGAGCGGGCCGTTCACGAACGTGTAGTCGGCGTCGATGAGCGTGAAGATGCTGCGGTCTTCGCGCACGATGGAATCGAAAAAGAGCGTCGCTTCGCGTTCCATCGCCGAAGCGAGCTTCGTGTCGAACTGCGGGAAGAGCTTGCCGTCACGCATCACTTCATCGAGGTTGCGCAGCTCCAGCCACTGTCCCGCGAAGTTTTCAATCAGCTGGCCCGAGCGGCGGTCCTTGAGCATGCGCCGGACCTGCTCTTCACGGATCTTCGGGTTTTTCAGCATGCGCTGGCCGGCGAGCATGAACAGCTCGTCGTCGGGCATGGTGCTCCAGAGGAAATACGAGAGCCGCGTGGCGATTTCGTATTCGTCCAGCGGCCAGGCACCCGTCGGGTTATCTGGAGTCGGCGGCACGGCGAAGGGCAGTTTGTTTTCAACGCGGAACAGGAAAAATGGCGAGACCAGGGCGGCGGTCAGCGCGCTGCCGACCGCTTTTTCGAAGCTCGGCGCATCCTTTCGCACGTTGCTGTAGATTTTCAGCAGGCTCTTGAGTTCGTCATCTTTCACCGGCCGGCGGAAGGCACGGGTAGCAAAGTTCTTCAGGATCTTCTCGGCACAGGCCTCTTCGGTGAGTTCTTTCGAGGGCATGGCGATGAAGACTTTCTTGCGGTTCTTCTCCTCTTTGGGCGCGCCCGGAGGGCCTTCGAGTTCCACTGCGTGAACGAAGAGGCGGCGCGAACGGCGGCGGCCGTTTTTCTGCGGCTCGGCTTCGCGGAATTCATTGGTGAACATCACGACGACTTTCGCCGACTCGCCTTTTGCTCTGAACTTCGCGGTGAATTCCTTCGGCTTGTCCTTGGGTGCATCGACGCCCTGGTTGAGCACGTCCACACCGTCTACCTTCACCAGCATTTTTGCCGGCTCAGTTCCGGCTGGAGCCTGGCTGGCTTTGATTTTCAGTGTGTACTCGCTGCCCGGCTGCGTGTGCGGCATCATCGTGGCATCGCCGTTATTGCTGAAGATCAGTCCGCTGTCGTCCTGCCCCACGGTCTGCGCGCGCTTGGCCTCTCCGATCAGGCCCGAGAGCGGCGTGGGCGTTTTGCTGGTCTCCATCTTGATGACGCGCTCAACGATGGACTCGGCCGCGCCGATGTACTTTTCAGCCAGCAGCGGCGACATGGTCAGCACGTCGGCGATATTGTCGAAGCCGTAGCCGGAGTCGTCGGCGGGGAAATCGTCGGCAGGTCTGAAGTCGACACCGGTCAGATCGCGGATCGTGTTGTTGTACTCGGTTCGGTTGAGGCGGTGCAGCGAGACAAATCCCGGATCGCGCGGGCGCAGATGGTCAGCGGTCGCGATCGCTTCTCCCAGCCAGCGCACGATCAGCTCGACGTTTTTCTTGTCGACCGCCTGCACTTCTTCCGGCGGCATCGATCCGGTGCGCACCTGCTCGAGGACGGCAAGCCACTTGTTTGTGTTTTTTTGAATCGAGTCAATGCTGAGGGCGTCATCGAGATTGACGTTGCCCTTTTTCTTGCCGTTGCCGTGGCACTTGAAGCAATGCGTGGAAAGCAGCGGCTTGATCTCTTTGTCGTAGCGCGCGAGGATTTCTTTCGGATCTTTCGGTGCGGGCCGTGCATCTCCCGCGCAGGCGCTGAACGCCACGCTGCTGAGCATAAAAAGGAGGAGGCTGCCGAACCGTTTCATCAACCGCTGAACCCGCCTGCTGCAGGATAGTACGTACGCATAGTAGCTACACTTAAAAGAGACGAAGTGCGCCGCATTTTCATCAGATTACATCTTTAAAAAGTCAATCCAGAAGCGGCCTGAGCCTTCGTTCAGTTAACGCTGGGCAGAGATAGCCTAAGTTTGTTCGCTTAGAGCTTGAGAGTAGGCGGGTAGCACTCCATTGACGCGGGGAGACGACTCTCTTGACAAAGAAGCCTTTTCAGAGAGTGCCACCACGTACGTATTCACACACTAATTTGCACATTGCATTTATGAACGGGTGTGTACGTCACGATTAACTCGCAACCACTTTCGCATTCCTTCAGCGAGCATCGTGCTCCACAGGAGTAACGCAAAGAGAACCCACAGGTTCAAGAGAATACCCGTCGGGCTGAGCTTAGAACCTGTCTGCAACGATGTTCCGCTCGCATTTCCCCAGACATAGGTCGTGTAGACCGGTTCCGGCCAGCCATAAACGCGTTTTTCTCGAAGCTCGATGTTTCGTAACAGGTTGACGACAGGGTTGCCCGGTGGATCGTCGAAGATGGACCTATTGGCCTTTTTTGGCACGGCATTTACGCCAAGATAAATGGCCGTGACCAGATGGAGAACGATCCACGTACCTAACCTGAATTTCAGCGGCATACGTGGACTTTCCTCTGGGTTACCGCGAGCCGTCCTTTTATTCCAGAGTTGTGACAGAATGTTCGCTAAAACGTAGAACGAGCCTTCGATAAACAGCCACACGGGCAGGCAGAAGAGAAGTACCCATAGATGATTCCATTCTATTTCCATAGGGGTGCCGCCAAATAAACTATCTTCTCCCGGTCCAGCTGTAAATCGACGCGCTAAAAAAGACAGGAAGAGAGAGTAATTTGGTCACCGTTTTTAGGCTCGCGGGATGGCAATGATAGGCGCGGAGCGACTATCAGTGTCTCGCGCAGCGAGATTTCAACGTTCACGGGAAGCGTCGCCCTCGGATGCAAACGAGCAAACAGGATCGGACGCTCCACCGGCACAAGCCGCACGCCTGACGTCTTGCATTTTCAGAAACTACGCAGCACTGCTCTACTCTTACTAAGACGAGCTCGTGCGGAAGCAATTGTAACGACGGGAGTCCGTCCGGCAAAGACGCTTTCTCTTCGACGTTGAAATCCCGCTGCGCTCGACACTGATAGCTGCTGCGCATCCATCAATGCAGGAGAATATAGATCCAACATAAACCGGTGGCCTGAGTATTGAGTCGGTGCAAGGCACACGCCCCGGTTGTTGATATGGGTTCCCTTGGAGTATCGCATTGTGCCGCAAAGCACTTCAGACCGTTTGAGGCACCATGTGACACAGATTCTCGCCCGATGGGAAGAGCAAGCCTACAAGGAAATCGCGTCATCGTTGAATGTGACATCCTTGGTCATGCAAAACCACTTGAAGGTGTTCCACAGTCCCGTGTGCCATTGAGCTTTACGCTGGCTGAGGTGATACTCGAACTTCAAATTCTGCGACGTGTCGTTCTGGCAACGCTGGAAGAGGATGGTCCTCTTCCTGTATCAGACCGGGATAATATTTTGAAAGTGTTCGACCAGACTGTGAGCGACGCCGCTGTTCAATTCACCGCTTTTCAAAATGATATTCATGAACAATTTTCGCTAACTCTTGTACATGATTTGCGCATTCCTATCACTGTCGGGAAAATCGCCGCACAAATAATTAAACGGGATTCATCGTGTTCAGCGAATTCAACAGGGGCTGCCGAAAAAATCGAGAAAAGCATGAACCGGCTTGAAGCTATGCTTCAACAACTTTTGGATGCGGGGCGCATTCGTTCGGGCGTCGGACTTAGCTATAAGTTTGAGGAAATGCGTCTGGACCTGTTGGCAAAAGAAGTCGTCGAAGGAATGAGAATAGCGCACGGAAATAGAATCGAGATTCAAGCCGACCAGACTATCACGGGCAAATGGAATCGAGATGGCTTGTATAGGGCAATTGAAAATCTTGTGATGAATGCTCTCAAGTATGGAAGCTCTGTCTTCCCGGTAAAAGTCATTGTTGAACAGAGCGAGTCCTCCGCCACCATCACGGTACACAATGAAGGGAATCCGATCCCTCAAAAAGATCAATTAGGGCTGTTCAAACAATTCGTTCAGGGTGCTAACGTCACAACCACAACTGGTTGGGGTTTAGGCTTGGCAGTGGTTAGCGGAGTGGCGAAGGCACATAACGGAAGTGTGCGAGTCGAGAGTTCGCAAGCAATGGGAACCGACTTCATCCTTGAGTTGCCGAAGATGCCGTAGTGGTGTGAAGGAAACGGCGCTGGCGCTCTGAAAACAGAGCTAGCAGCAGGACGAGCGCAGGGAAGCCCCTCAACGCGCTCGATACTGATAGCTGCTGCGCATCTATCAGTACCACCCAGCGCTGATTCGTGCGCGAGTGACAAAAAATGATCAGCGATTTTGCTCGCACAAATCCAGTGAATGGCCAGGGTTGCAATCGCCACAAAAATAGTTGCAAGAATTACGTCCAAAATCGCCGCCCCAAGTTGTCTCAGTATAGGTGAGGGGAGTTCAGAATCGCCGCCTCACGCGCTGCATCCTCTGTCATCCTCTCAGCAATAAAAAACACGAAGAGAAATCATCCTCTTCGTGCCTTTGAGACTTCGAGTCTTCGTGTCGAGCCGTTCAGCCGTTACTTCTTCTTCAGCCGCATGCGACCGAACTTGCGGATCTGCTCGGTGATGGCGATTTCTGTCGGCAGGCGCTCGACCGAGCTTGCGCCGTAGAAGCCGTCGCAGCCCTGGACGCGATCAAGAATGTACTGCGCGTCATCGGGATTGGCGATCGGGCCGCCGTGGCAGATGACGATCACGTCTTTGCGGATGGCTTTGCAGGTGTCGACGATTTCCTGCGTCAGCGCGACGCTTTCATCGAGTGACTTGGTCGTCTTCGCGCCAATGTTGCCCGCAACCGTGCAGCCCATGTGAGCGACGATGATGTCGGCGCCGGCGTCCATCATCCACTTGGCTTCCTGCGTGTTGAAGCAGTAAGGCGTAGTGAGCAGATCAAGTTCGCGCGCATCGGCGACCATCTCGACTTCGAGCCGGTAGCTCATGCCGGTCTCTTCCAGATTCAGGCGGAAGAGTCCGTCGAGCAGGCCAACCGTCGGAAAGTTCTGCACGCCCGCGAAGCCGCGTTCCTTGACCTCTTTGAGGAACAGGCGCCGGATCATGAAGGGATCGGTGCCGTTCACGCCCGCGAGCACCGGCGTATGCTTGACGACCGGCAGCACTTCGTAGGACATCTCCATCATGATCTGGTTGGCGTTGCCGTACGCGAGCACGCCCGCGCAGCTGCCGCGGCCGGCCATGCGGAAGCGTCCCGAGTTGTAGATGACGATCAGGTCGATGCCGCCGGCTTCTTCGCACTTGGCCGAGATGCCCGTGCCCGCGCCGCCGCCGATGATCGGCAGACCCTTGGCGATCTTCGCGCGCAGGCGCTTGAGGATTCCTTTGCGGCTGTTGTCGTTCTTGATCACGGGCTCTTCCTTGCGCACTGCCGTCTTCACGTCGCTCATCGGGCACTGACCTCCTTGTAGGCGTCCAGAATTGCCGCGGCAAATTCGGGATCGTTGATGTGGTGCGGCACTTTGCGGATCTGCCGCTTCGGGGTTTGCTTGATCAGTCGTTCCAGTTCGCCGAACAGCGCCGCGTTGGCCGAGGGGTCGTAAAACGCCTGGCCGGGCGCGTCGAGCATCGAGACGCCTTTCTGCGGAATGAGCAGGATCAGCGGCGCGTGCGAACGGTTGATTTTTTCGGCCATGAAGCGCGCGGCGGCGATGTTGTCCTCGATGGACGTGCGCATCAGCGTCACCTGCGCGTTATGTACGTGGAATCTGCGGTTATTGAATTTCGCGGGCACGCTCTCGCGTGCTCCGAAGTTGATCATGTCCAGCGCGCCGAGGCTCATGACGTACGGAATGCCTTTTTCGATGATCACATCGAAGCGCTTCGGACCGGCTTTGAGCGTGCCTTCGCCGACTTCGTCAGCGACTTCGGTGGTCGTGATGTCGAGCACGCCTTCGATCATGCCGCTTTCGACGAGCTTCTCCATCGACTGCCCGCCGGTGCCGGTCGCGTGGAAAATCAGGCAGTCATAGCCCTGCTCTTCAAGCTTCTTGCGAACGGCCGTCACGCAGGGCGTGGTCACGCCGAACATCGTCAGCGCCAGCGTGGGCTTGACTTCGATTTCAGGCACCGGCTGCGCGGCCATTCCCGCGATCGCGTGCGCGGCGTTGGCGAGCACTTTCAGCGAAACGCGGTTGAGGCCGGCGACATCGACAACGGAGTGAACCATCGTGAAGTCGCAGAAGCCCATGTAAGGCGCGCAATTTCCGCCCGGCATTGTTGAGACCAGAACTTTGGGAAAGCCAATCGGCAGCGTGCGCAGGGCGGGGGAGATCAGCGCGCTTCCGCCCGAGCCGCCGACGGCGATCACGCCCGAGACTTTGCCGGCGTCGAATTCTTTTTTGAGAAACACTTCGAGCGCTTCGCTCATCGCCGTGACGGCCTGCCCGCGATCAGTGTGGCCCAGCGCGGCGGCCGCTCCTTTGGGATGGTGAGCCGCAACCTGCTCGCGTGTGATGTCGGGCTTCTGCGTTGCGGGATCTTTCGTTCCGACGTCCACGACGACAACGCTCGCTCCGGCCGAACGGGCGCAGCGCGCGACGTAAGCGATCTCGTCGCCCTTGCTGTCCATTGTGGCGATGGCATAAACGGACTTTGCCATGGCTCAGCCTCCTTTATGTGCGGGCTGCCTCTGCTGCCTGCACGCTGCCTCTGGGTATGCGAGTGGCCGTAATAACAATTCTCAGGCCGCTTTCTTAAATTTCTCTTTCATTCACGCAAGCTCATGAGAATAAGCCTGTTGCACTATCCTTGCGGCCTCAACGTCAGCTTGTTTCAGCCACTGTGTATACCTGAAGTAAACAACAATATCCATTACTTGTCGGACTGAGCGACGCACACGCTTTCTCACGAGTTGAGCATCGGAATGTCCAGCCGCTCCGCGATCTCACGCGCCTCCTTCTCAGCGGCGTCGCGGCCGCCGTAAATCCGGCGCAGCACGA
>Ga0196964_10001299_pt1 | contig 12800 bp, 13 predicted proteins | sample S1_10metaG_FD_148615 | JGI IMG/M metagenome (GOLD analysis project Ga0196964, IMG submission 148615) | Soil microbial communities from Anza Borrego desert, Southern California, United States - S1_10 | ecosystem: Environmental > Terrestrial > Soil > Desert | place: USA: California | collected...
AGCTGCCAGGCGCTCCAACAGGTCAGGATCAGGAAAAGCTGTCCCATCCCGCGCGTCAGGCCGCCGCCCATCAGGAACCAGTCCATCGAGAGCGGCGTGAGGGTGTAGATCAAGGTTGCCAGGGCCGCCTTGAGATGGTTCCCCAGGACGGCGTGTGCAAGCAGGGAAAAGGCCGGGAGGGTGGCAATGTTGATAATTGCGGGTAGCCATAATAGAACGTCCAGCACCGGGATGTGCAATACGTCCGATAGAAAACCCGCCGTGTAGAAGGCAAGCGGCGGGTAGACGAATGGGATATTCAACTGGTTGTAGCTCGTAAAGGCCGGTAGGTGATAGCCGTTTTGGCGCAGGTCTTCGATCATCGTCAGGAACATGCCGCCGTCGTTCATCGGGAACCCGGCCTGGAACGCCGGGTTGAGCCGCAGCCAGATGCCAAAGATGAGCGTACCCATCAGGATCAGGGCAGCCAGTTCTTCGTCGGCGAGTTGTTTCCTTACCTGGCGAATTTTTTCTGCCATTCAAATAGTTTATTCAGGGCTTCGATGGGTGAGAGCGCGTTGACGTCCACGCTTTTGAGTTCTTCCAGGAAGGGGTTGGTCTCAGGGAAGAGCGCTGCCTGCTGGGCGGCAACCGGGTTGATTTTCACCGCCCGGCCCGAGGTCTTCTCCAGCTCGGCCATGATCTCGCCTGCGCGCTGGATGATGGGACGCGGAAGCCCCGCCAGTTGGGCGACGTGGATGCCGTAGCTGCGGTCCGCGCCGCCAGGGATGATCTTGTGCAGAAAGACCACGCGGCCCTCGGCCTCGGTCACCGCGACGTTGTAGTTCCTGACGCCCGGGAGCAGGTCCGCGAGTTGGGTCAGTTCATGGTAGTGGGTGGCGAAGAGCGTGCGGGCGCGCATGTGCGGGTGGTTGTGGATGTATTCCACCACGGCCCAGGCAATCGAGACGCCATCGTATGTGCTGGTGCCGCGCCCGATCTCGTCCAGGATGACCAGCGAGCGTGGCGTGGCGTGGTGCAGGATGTTGGCCGTTTCGATCATTTCGACCATGAAGGTCGACTGCCCGGCGTGGATTTCGTCCTGCGCGCCGATGCGTGTGAAGATGCGGTCCACCAGGCCGAGGCGCGCCGAGGCCGCCGGGACGAAGCTGCCCATCTGGGCCATCAGGGCGATGAGTGCCGCCTGCCGCAGGTAGGTGGATTTACCGGCCATGTTCGGCCCGGTGATGATGCGTACGCGCTCGCCCTGTTCGAAGATCACGTCGTTGGGCACGTAGCGTTCGCCGCGCAGGCTGTTCTCGACGACCACATGTCGCCCATCGCAGACTTCAAATACGTCTTCGGTGACGACTTCGGGGCGCGTGTAGCCACATAGGGCAGCGGTCTCGGCCAGGGCAGCCAGGCAATCGAGTGCGGCCAGGATGCGCGCGGTCTTGAGCAGTTTGTTGGCGGCTTTGCCGAGCGTGCCGCAAGCTTCCTTGAACAGTCGTATTTCGATCTCGCGGATGCGCTCCTCGGCGTTGAGCACCAGGGTTTCGTACTCTTTCATCTCGGGGGTGATATAGCGCTCGGCATTGACCAACGTCTGCTTGCGGATATAGTTGGAGGGGGCGTTGGCGGCCTGCCCGGCGGAGATTTCGATGTAGTAACCAAAGACTTTGTTGTAGCCCACTTTGAGGGTCTTGATGCCGGTGCGCTCGCGTTCGCCGGGTTCGAGGTTGTTGATCCACTCGCGAGCGTGGGCCGAGGCGTCGATGATGCCGTCCAGCTCGGCGGAATAACCGGGTCGAATCACGCCCGTGTTTTGGAGAGTCGCTGGCGGGTCGGCAGCGATGGCCGCGTCCAATAGAGACAACTCCTCGGCGCACGGCGAGAGTAGCTTGAGGGTGGATTGGATCGGCGCAGCCTCGGGGGGCAGCACCGCGATGATGGCCGGGATGCGCCGCAGGCTCTCACGCAAAGCCACCAGGTCACGCGGCTGCGCGTGTCCCGATAGGATGCGGTTCGCGAGGCGTTCGAGGTCGGCCAGGGGTTTGAGCGCGGCGCGCAGTTCGGCGCGTACCATGCCATTGGCAAAGAAAAATTCGACCCCGGCCTGGCGCGAGTGGATTTTCGACAGGTCAAGCAACGGCTGGCTGACCCACTGGCGCAGCAGGCGTTTGCCCATGGGGGTGACGGTCTGGTCGAGGGCGTGCAGCAGGGAACCTTTGACGTCGCCGTTGAGGGCTTCGGTCAGTTCAAGGTTGCGGCGCGTGGGGGCGTCGAGGGTCATGAAGTCGTTCAGGCTGTAGACGCGCAGCCCGGTCAGCAGGTTGAGCGAGGCTGGTTCGGTCTCTTTCAGATATTGCAGGATGCCCCCGGCGGCGCGGACGGCCAGCGGTAGACGGGCGAGGCCGAAGCCTTCGAGGGTGGACGTGTTGAAGTGCCTGAGGATGGCTTCGGTGCAGCGACCCGGCTCGAAGCGCCAGGCCGGCCAGGGGCTGGTGTGGGCATTTATGCCGGGGCCGAGGGTGGCGCTATCCGGGTGGATGATTTCCGCCGGGCGCAGGCGGCTGATCTCAGCGCGCAGGGGGGCGCCATCGGCAAGCTCGATTTCGGTGACGGCGAACTCGCCGGTGGTGATGTCGGCGTAGGCGATGGCCGCTTTCTGCTCGTCGGCGAGGACCGCGGCGAGGTAGTTGTTGGCGTCGCCGGGCAGCAGGCCGGGTTCGACGATTGTGCCCGGGGTGACGACACGCACGACCTTGCGCGGGAAGATGCCTTTGGCGGGCTGCTCGCCGACCTGTTCACAGATGGCGACGTGGTAGCCTTTTTCGATCAACCGCGCGATGTAGTTTTCGGAGGCGTGGTAGGGGATGCCCGCCAGGGGGGCGCGCACACCGTTGCCGACCGGGCGCGAAGTGAGGACGATGTCAAGTTCGCGCGCGACGAGTTCGGCGTCTTCGTCGAAGGTCTCATAGAAATCGCCCAGGCGGAAGAACAGGATGGCGTCTGGATAGCCACGTTTGGCATCCAGGTATTGTTGGCGGACGGGAGTGACGTCTTCAGTGCTCATAGCTGGATTCTACACGTTTTTGGGGGATTTCAGGCCAGATTGTGGCATCCACTTCGCCGCGTTTGGAGGAATATCCCATAATAGGAAGTAATCTGCATTAATGGTCATGCTTTTGCCATGCCAAAACCCCCGCTCCCTGTGAAAAAATACGCTATAATAGCCCCACTATATTCTCATGAATTGGAGGTTGTTGATGGCTAGTGTTACGTACGACCATGTTACAAAAGAGTTCGGTGATGTTCTCGCAGTAAATGACCTGAACCTGCAAATCGCCGACAAGGAATTTATGGTATTCGTCGGCCCTTCCGGCTGCGGAAAGACGACTGCCCTGCGCCTGCTGGCTGGGTTGGAAGAGATCAGCAGCGGCCAGATTTTGATCGGTGACCGTGTTGTCAACGATGTTGCCCCCAAAGACCGCGACATTGCCATGGTTTTCCAATCCTACGCGCTCTACCCGCACCTGACGGTCTTCGATAACATGGCCTTCAGCCTCAAGCTGCGCGGAACCCCTCGCGAAGAGATCAAACGCCGCGTTGGCGAAGCTGCCGACATCCTCAGCATCCATGAGCTGCTCGACCGCAAACCCCGCCAGCTCTCCGGCGGTCAGCGCCAGCGCGTGGCCCTCGGCCGCGCCATCGTGCGCAACCCGCAGGTCTTCCTGCTCGACGAACCGCTCTCCAACCTGGACGCCAAACTGCGCGGCCAGACCCGCGCCGAGATCAGCAAACTGCACCAGCGCCTGCAGACCACCTTTGTCTACGTGACTCATGACCAGCAGGAAGCCATGACCATGGCCACCCGCATCGCCGTCACCAACAAGGGCAAACTGCAGCAGCTCGATACCCCGCAGGTGCTCTACGACCGCCCCGCCAATATGTTCGTGGCCGGCTTCATCGGCTCGCCGTCGATGAACTTCTTCCCTGGCAAGATCAAGAAGGGCGACGGCAAGCTCTTCGTCGAAACCGAAGGTTTCACTGTCCCGATCCCTGATAACCGCTCCAAGCCCTATTTCGATTACGTCGATAAGAAGGTCGTCTTTGGCCTGCGCCCCGACGACATCCACGCGCCCCAATTCCTGCCCCCGAACATCCACGCCGAAAAGATTGACGCCAAAGTGGACGTCATCGAACTGATGGGGAACGAAATCTTCCTGTACCTGGTCAACGCCGCCAACCACTTCATCGCCCGCGTTGATCCGCGCACCTACTACAAGGTCGGTGACGATGTGCAGGTGGCCCTCAACATGGACAACTTCCACATCTTCGACCCCGAAACCGAAATGGCTGTCCGCTAAACATTTCCCCAGAAAAACAGCCGCCAGGAGCGCAAGCGCCTGGCGGTTTATTACGCCTGTAGGAGAAACCAAAACATGGAAACCAAATACACCCTCGTCCTGGCCCGCCATGGCCAAAGCACCTGGAACCTCGAAAACCGCTTTACCGGCTGGACCGACGTGGACCTGACCGAGCAGGGCATGGACGAAGCGCGCAACGCGGGCAAACTGCTCAAGGAAGGCGGTTACGAGTTCGACATCGCCTACACCTCTGTGCTCAAGCGCGCCATCAAGACCCTGTGGCTCATCCAGGAAAGTATGGGCCTCGAGTGGACCCCCGTCGTCCGCGCCTGGCAGTTGAACGAACGCCATTACGGCTCACTCCAGGGCCTCGACAAATCCGAAATGGCCGCAAAATTCGGCGAGGACCAGGTCAAGGTCTGGCGGCGCAGCTACGACGTTCCCCCGCCGCCGCTCGAACTGACCGACGAACGCCACCCGCGCTTTGACCGCCGCTACGCCGACCTGGCCCCCGAAGAGCTTCCCGCCACCGAATCGCTCAAACTGACCCTCGACCGGGTGCTCCCCTACTGGCACAGCACCATCGCCCCCACGATCAAGTCCGGCAAACGGGTGCTGATCGCCGCGCACGGCAACAGCCTGCGCGCCCTGGTCAAGTACCTGGACAATGTCCCCGAGAACGAAATCACTGAACTCAACATCCCCACCGCCATCCCCCTGGTCTATGAACTGGATGCCGACCTGAAGCCGGTCAAACACTATTATCTGGGCGACGCTGAAGCGGTCGCGGCGGCTGCGGCTGCGGTGGCGAATCAGGGCAAGAGCAAGAAATAAGCCCACATGTACATCGACCCAACCTCGGGTGGAATCTTATCCCAATCCCTGGCTGCGGTTTGCGTATGCGCCCCAATCACTGCCATGCTCGGCGGTGTTGGGGCGCTCGCATATTTTTCGCGCGCGAGTCGCGTCCGCTGAAGACAGGAGTAACTGCCAGCTATGTTCGTAGACGCCCACGTCCACATCGATCGCTATGACGAAGCCATGCTGGGCGAAGCCCTGCACCAGATCGAGACGCACCGCATCCTGACGGTCTGCGTTGCCATGGACGTCCCTTCCTACCTGCGGACGAAGGAGATCGCCGCCTGCTCCCCGTGGCTGGTGCCCACCTTCGGCGTCCACCCGTGGGCCGCGCCCCGTTATCGCGACGAACTCGCGCTCCTCGACCCCTCCCTCGCCGAGACCCCGCTCATCGGCGAAGCCGGGCTGGACTTCCACTGGGTCGAGGACCCAAGCCTGTACCCGGTCCAGGTGGAAGTCTTCCGTTACCAGTGCGGCTGGGCGCAGCGCCTGTCGAAACCGATGAACCTGCATACAAAAGGAGCCGAGCGCGAAATCCTGCAAACGTTGCACGAGTTTGGCCTGCGTGGTTCCATTATCCATTGGTATTCCGGGCCTTTGGAATTGATCGATGATTACCTTGCTTTGGGCTGCTATTTTACGCTTGGGGTTGAAACAATGTTTTCGCCGCTGATCGAAGAGATCGCCCGGCACATTCCCCTCGAGCGCATCCTGCTCGAGACCGACAACCCCGGCGGCTACGAATGGCTGGCTGGGCCGGTAGGGATGCCCGTCGTCCTGCTCGACGTGCTTGCCAAAGTCGCTGCGTTGAAAGGGATCGACCCGGCGCAATTGCAAGCCCAACTGGGGCATAATTGGCAGAATTTCAGCCGGGGGATCAAAGGTTTGCCGCATTTGTACGGAAACCAAACAGCCTACTAAGTGGGCTTTTCCAATTTCGAAAAATCATTCATAGAACACTTGTTTTATTTTTGATATTATGCTATCATATTCGTAACCGAAAGGTTACGTAACCATGCGAAGAGACGTCTTCCAGGCCATTGCAGATCCAAACCGGCGGGCCATCCTGGGCCTGCTGGCCAGGCAGAAATTGACGCTTAACAGCGTTGCCGGGCATTTTGCCATCAGCCGTCCGGCGGTTTCCAAGCACATCAAAATCCTTGCCGAATGTGGGTTGGTGGTTATCTACCAACAAGGTCGTGAACGTTACTGCGAGGTGCGGCCCGAAAAGCTCGATGAAGTGTCAACCTGGATCAAGCAGTATCAGGCCATGTGGGAGGAGCGCTTCTCGCGCCTCGACCAATTTTTGGCACGCTCGCAGGCACAAGAAGGCCAGGATCAGCCCCCCCGAGAACCAGGAGAAGAACCCAATGCCCAATAAAACAACCATCACTGCCGAACCCGGCAAACAGGAACTCTTCATTACCAGGGAGTTCGATGCCCCCCGCGCGCGTGTCTTCAAAGCCTATACCGATCCGAACGCCTTCGTCCAGTGGCTTGGACCGCATGGTTATGAAATGACCCTCGAAACGTTCGAACCGCAAAGCGGGGGCAGGTATCGTTACTTCCACAAAGACAACGATGGCAACGAGTTTGGTTTTCACGGCGTCTTCCATGAAATCTCTGAAGGCCTGATAATCCAAACCTTTGAGTTCGAAGGACTCCCCGAAAGCGGGCATGTTACGCTCGATACGATGAGACTCGAATCCCTGCCCGGCGACAGGACAAAGATCACCATTCAATCGGTGTTCCAATCCGTTTCCGACCGTGACGGTATGATCGAGTCTGGCATGGAATATGGCGTCACACAGGGCTTCGAACGTCTCGATGACCTGTTGCGAAACATGTAAGCACAACCACTGTATTCTTCTCATTCCGTACCTTAAATCATTTCACACTTACACCCAAAAAGGAGACTACCATGCAAAAGATCACACCTTCGCTCTGGTTTGACAAGGAAACCGAAGAGGCTGTCAATTTCTATGTCTCGCTCTTCAACGGCTCACCGCACAAGAGCGATGATTCCAAAATCATCAGTATCGCCCGCTACGAGAAGGGTATGGAAGTCCCAGGAGCGGACGATATGGTGGGCAAGGTCCTCACCGCCATCTTCGAGCTCAATGGGCAGAGATTCATGGCCTTGGATGGCGGTCCATATTTCAAATTCAATGAAGCCGTCTCGTTCTATGTGGAATGCGAAGACCAATCTGAGGTCGACTACTTCTGGGATGGGTTATCTGCGGTTCCAGAATCTGAGCAGTGTGGCTGGTTGAAGGACAAATTCGGACTTTCATGGCAGATCGTTCCAAAGCAGTTGGGAGAGCTGCTAGGCTCCCCGGAGCGGAAAAAAGCTTTGGCTGCCACAAATGCCATGCTCCAGATGAAGAAGATCGTGGTCGCGGATCTCCAGAAAGCTTTTGATGAAGGATAAGAGACCCAAACTGGAAAACGCCTCAGAATTCCATCAATCAAATGTAAGTCGGAATTTATTCCGACTTACATTTGATGCTGTCCGCTCTCGTTGAAAGTGTATTGTTCCACTACTTTCAACGTATTATAGTAAGAGACGGTGATCCAGGGATAAGAAGGGAAAACGCCACAAAGGAGGATCGCATGAAATTCCAGGCCACGCTTGAGTTGGGCGGCAAGACCGCCACAGGTATTGAGGTCCCTGCCCAGGTGATCGATGCGCTCGGGTCCGGCAAAAAACCGGCAGTGCGGGTCACGATCAAAGGTTACACCTATCGCAGCACCGTTGCGGTCTTGGACGGAAGGTTCATGCTCCCCGTCAGCGCGGAACACCGCCAGGGGGCGGGAATCCAGGCTGGGGACCGGGTCGACGTCACCCTTAAGCTGGATACCGAACCCCGTACCGTGGAAGTGCCCGAAGATTTGGCCGCCGCCCTGGCCGCGAAACCCGGCGCGAAGGCCGCCTTCGACGCCCTGGCCTTTTCCATGCGTAAGGAACATGTCCGACAGGTGGAGACAGCCAAGGCCCCCGAAACCCGTGAGCGGCGCATCGAAAACATCGTCGTGAAGCTGGCGGGCTAAATACAATGTGGATACCATCACTCGCCTAACTAATGAAAGGGCTTAATATAATGAAACCAGAACCATTGACCCTTGAACGACTCTACCGCGCCCCCACCGAAACGGTCTGGCGCGCCTTGACTGACCCGGCTGCCTTGAAGCAATGGTATTTCGATCTGCCTGAATTCAAGCCTGAAGTCGGTTTCAAATTCCAATTCACCGGGGGCAAGGACGAAGACCACCAATACCTGCATTTGTGTGAAGTGACCGAGGTCGTCCCCGGCAAAAAGCTGACCTACAGCTGGCGTTACGACGGCTACGCAGGCATTTCCTACGTCACCTTCGAGTTATTTCCCGAAGACCGGCAGACACTTTTGAAGTTTACCCACGCCGGCCTTGAAACTTTCCCGGCTGACCAGCCAGACCTTGCGCGTGAAAACTTTGTCGAAGGCTGGACCTCCATCCTCGAAGACTCGCTCAGAGCATTTGTCGAACAACCGGAAGCCTAAAGGAACAACATGCCATGGACCAGGGAAAATTAGACGAATTGAAAAACCTTCTATCCGGGGAAGTGATCCTCCCCGCTGACGCCGGTTATGAAGGGTTGCGCGGCAGTTTTGTTCGCGTAGGCAGCCCAGCGATAATCGTGCGCTGCAAGGACAAAGCGGATGTCGCCGCTGCCATACGCTTTGCCCACGACCAGGGTCTGGCGCTCTCGGTGCGCAGCGGCGGGCACAGCATGAGCGGGTTGTCTACCAACGATGGGGGGCTGGTGATCGACCTTTCATACTTCAATGCGGTCGAAGTGCTCGACGCCTCGCGGAACCTTGTTCGAATCGGTGCGGGTGCCCGCTGGGGTGAGGCCGCGCAGGCCCTGGCCGAACATGGCCTGGCGATCTCCTCAGGCGATACCAACACGGTGGGTGTCGGCGGCCTGACCCTCGGCGGCGGCATTGGTTGGATGGTACGCAAACATGGCCTGTCCATCGATAGCCTGGAGGCTGCTGAGGTGGTTCTGGCGGATGGCCGTGTCGTGCGCGTCAGCGAGAGCGCGCACCCCGAACTTTTCTGGGCCATCCGCGGCGGGGGCGGCAACTTTGGGGTAGTTACTTCCTTCGACTTCCGTGCTCAACCGGTGGGCAACGTGTTTGGGGGGATGGTAATGTATGGGATTGCTGAGATGGAGCAGGTCTTGCGGCGTTGGGCTGCGTACATGCGCACCGCCCCGGAAGAGCTCAGTTCCACACTGGTGATCTTTCCCGGTTTTGGGACCCAGCCGCCACCCATGGTAATGGTCTTGCTCTGTTACGCGGGTGACGACGATGCGCTGTCCGAGCAGGTCATCCAACCCCTGCGCGAGCTTGGCACGCCGCTCAACCAGGCAATCGAAAAGAAGCCTTATTACAAAATGCTCGAAGATGCCAACCCGCCGCCGGGGCTGAAATCCGCGGCCCAGAACGGGTTTGTAAAAGCCCTCGATGGTGACGTGATCCAGGCTCTGGTCGCCAATTTCGGGCAGCCGGGGACGCCTATCGTCCAGCTCCGCAGCCTGGGTGGGGCCATGGCGCGCGTCAGCGAAGAGTCAACAGCTTTCGCCCACCGCAATTACGAAGCTTTTTTGTTATCTGCTGCCCTGGTACCGCTCTCTACATCTGTCGAAGAGACCGAGCGTATCCGGCGCGAATCCTGGTTGCCGCTCCAACCGTTCGTGGCGGGGGCGTACGTCAACTTCCTCACCGATGTTGGCGAAACCAGTATCGCCGCTTCTTATCCCGCGGCAACCTATGCCCGCCTAGCGGCAATCAAGGCCGAATTCGACCCGGAAAACATCTTCAACCAAAACGCGAATATTAAGCCTGCTTGATGAAGGAGCCGCGTATGGCAAAATCTGCTGCCTCTACAACGACAAGTGACCTGCCCGAAAAGCTTGGCCAGCCCGCTCACCGCGCGTTGGCCGGAGCCGGGATCCAACACCTCAAGCAGTTGACCCAGTTCACCGAATCCGAAATCGCGAAACTGCACGGCATCGGTCCGAATGCGCTTGGGAAACTACGCGAGGCCCTGGCCGCCCGTGGGCTGGGGTTCGCAGAGAAAAAACAAAAGTGAGCCAATGACAACTTTCTATCACCTCCTCGTTAATACTGTCCTTTCGGGCGTGACGAATATGACCGTCTGGTTCGCGCTCATATTTTTCGTCTACCTGGAAACCAAGTCAGTGGCGGCAACCTCCATTGTTTCAGGCATCTACCTGGTGGTGGTTGCGCTTTCAGGGTTTTGGCTTGGCAGCCTGGTGGACCACTATAAGAAAAAGCACATCATGCTGTTTTCGGGTTTTATCTCGCTGGCTATCTATGTGGTGGCGTTCGCTATGTATGCCACGGCCAGCCCCGAAGCCTTCAAAGACCCTACCAGCGTGACGCTCTGGGTTTTCGTGCCGCTGGTGCTTGTCGGCGTGATCGCAGGGAATATTCGCGGTATCGCGCTCACAACCCTCATCACCATCCTTGTTCCCGAAGATCAGCGCGATAAAGCCAATGGCATTGCTGGCACAGCCACCGGGATCATCTTCCTGGTCGTTTCGGCCATCAGCGGTTTCCTGGTGGCCTGGGCTGGGATGTACATGGCGCTAATCTTTGCGATTGTGCTGATGCTGGTTTCCATCCTGCACCTTTTCACCCTGTCGGTTCCGGAAAATGAGGTTGTCCACGCGAATCCAGCAGACGTCCAGTCCCCAAAGCTGGATATTCGCGGGACGCTGGCCGTCATTAGCGCCATCCCCGGCCTGTTTGCGTTGATCTTTTTTACGACCTTTAACAATTTCCTGGGCGGGGTCTTCATGGGCCTGATGGATGCCTACGGACTCTCGCTCGTTTCGGTGGAAGTTTGGGGTGTGCTTTGGGCATTCCTGAGCTGTGGGTTTATCGTCGGCGGGGTGGTGATCGCCAAATGGGGCCTGGGGAAAAATCCGCTGCGGGCTTTATTTGCTGCCAACCTCTGCATCTGGACGATTTCCAGCGTGTTTACCCTCCATCCATCGATTGTGCCGCTTGCGGTTGGGATGTTCATCTATATCAGTGTGGTCCCCTTCATCGAAGCGTCGGAGCATACCATCCTGCAGAAAGTCGTCCCATATGAGCGTCAGGGACGAGTCTTCGGGTTTGCCCAGAGCGTCGAGATGGCGGCCTCCCCTTTGACCACGTTTTTCATTGGGGCGCTCGCTGAACTGATCTTCATTCCCTTCATGACCACCGGGGCAGGAGTCGAGCTGATCGGAGGTTGGTTTGGCGTGGGAGCCAATCGTGGGATTGCCCTGGTCTTTACGCTGACCGGGCTACTTGGACTGTTCGTGACCCTGATCGCCATGAATACCAGGCCCTATCGCCTGCTTTCTGAGCGTTACATGGAAGCCGAACAACAAGACCCTGTGCTCGAAGCGGAACCAACGTGAAAAAAGTCGCCTCGTCTGCCACAGATACCGAAAAAGTGAATCACTTTATGGAGCAACTTGAGCATCCGTTGAAAGCGGAAGTGCAGGCTGTGCGCGAGATCATTCTGGGAGTAGATAAAAATATCACTGAAGAAATCAAATGGAAAGCGCCGTCTTTCAGTTACAAAGGTTACCTGGTGACGTTCAATCTTTGGGCCAGGGAACGCGTCCATTTGGTCTTCCATAATGGTGTCATTTTGAACGATGGAAATAACCTCCTGGAAGGTGATTATCCCGACCGGCGCATGATGTATTTCTCGGATATGGAAGATATAAAATCGAAAAGGGCTGTCCTGGAAGGCCTGGTAAGGCAATGGATCGCACTGATGGATAAATAACGAGTGAAGTAAGACGAACAGTCGCCAAAAAGGCGACTGTTTTTTTCATAACATTGCCAGGTCAGCTTCGTACAACTTCCATATAGGCTATACACGCATTCATGTGTCAGGTATAGCCTTCCCTTGTACTTGTGCCCTTTAGCCTGTCCAGGGGAAGGCTGGACGACGGACTGTCCCGAGGACCTCTGTCGTTGAGCTTGAACTTCTTATACTAGGGAAAACGCAAATGCTGGCCGACCTTTTTTACCTTTCCATGATCTGGTTGGTGCTGGGCCTTGTAACGTTGCTGGCGCAAGGCACACGCGTGCGTGACAAAGGTTTTCTAACGTCTGTTCTCTATCTGGTCACCCTCGTGGGAATGGGTGATCTGGTTGCATGGGTGTGGTTAAAACAGGGGGTCGGATTAATTGCATTTCTGAGCATCTTGATATTGTTTGCAGGAATGATTGCATTCATGGCGCTTAAGGACTGGAACGCGCCAGGGAGGGTATTTTTTCTTTTTTCGATTTCAACGACCTTTCTCTATCTTCTGTACGCCTTCGCCGTGACGGCCTTCAGCCCCAACTCCTTGCTCGCCTTCACGTTTTCATTCTTTTTGTTCCTGCTTGAAGCAGCGGCTCTGGGCGTCTCGCTAAGTTATGCCTTCGAAGTGTTGGATGTACACTGCCGGGTACGCTGGCGTTTCAAAGCTGCGCCCCTGCCGCTTGAGAGCTACGCGCCGATGGTCTCTCTGCACGT
>Ga0196964_10001300_pt1 | contig 12797 bp, 8 predicted proteins | sample S1_10metaG_FD_148615 | JGI IMG/M metagenome (GOLD analysis project Ga0196964, IMG submission 148615) | Soil microbial communities from Anza Borrego desert, Southern California, United States - S1_10 | ecosystem: Environmental > Terrestrial > Soil > Desert | place: USA: California | collected...
CTGGAAGTCGCAGGCGCTGCACGCCGCGGCCGCGCTCAATGTGGCGGACGTGCTCGCGGCGGGGCCGCTGACCGCCGGGGAGGTTGCGCGGCGGTGCGGGGCGGCGACGCGGCCGATGCGGCAGCTGCTGCGGGCGCTCGCGACGATCCGGGTGTGCGTCGGCCGCGCGGATGGCACGTTCTCGCTCGGGCCGCTCGGCGGGCCGCTGCGGAGCGACGCGCCGAACTCTCTGCGGTCGTGGACGCTTTGGTGGGGAACGAACCAATGGGGCGCGTGGGGGGTGCTGCCGCGCTGCGTCGAGACGGGCAAGGGCGGCCGCGCGCTTATCCACGGTACCGAGGGCTTCGACCACCTCGCCGACCCGGCCGTCGCGTCGCTCTTCCACCGAGCGATCGCGGAGCTGACGGCGCTGATCACGGGCGGCGTCGTGAAGGCCGGTGGGTTCGATCGCTTCGAGACCGTCGTCGATGTCGGCGGCGGGCGTGGTGAACTCCTCGCCGCGGTCCTCGCGACGCACCCGCGCCTGCGTGGGACGCTCTTCGAGCTCGAGCATGCGCTCGCGCCGGCGCGGGAGGACTTCATCTCGCGCGGCGTGGCCGAACGGTGCGCGTTCGTCGCGGGGGACTTCTTCAAGGCCGTGCCCGCGGGCGCGGACGCCTATCTCCTCAAGAGCGTCCTGCACGATTGGGACGACGCGGAGTGCGCGGCGATCCTCGGTCGCTGCCGCGAGGCGATGACCGCGCGCTCGCGCCTGCTCGTCGTGGAGCAGGTGATGCCCGACGCGCCGGGCACGACCCGCGTGGACCAGGCGCTCGCGCGCAGCGACCTCATGATGCTCGTCGCGCACGGCTCGTGCGAGCGCACGGAGGGTGAGTACCGGGACCTGCTCGCGGAGGCCGGGCTTCAACTCGACCGTGCGACGCCCGCGGCGGGCACGTTCAGCGTGCTCGAGGCCTCGCCTTCGAGCTGAGGCACGGCGGCAGACCGGGCCGCCCAGAGCGCTGCGCGTCGCAGCAGCGTCGAGACCTGCGGGAGCGCGAGGACCTCGGGCGTGTGGCCGAGGCTGCAATACGCGACGCGGCCCGCGCCCCACCCCCGCCTCCAGGCGACCGGCATCTTCACGCCCGCGAGCCAGAGCATCGGGCCGCCGCCGACCGTCGTGGTCGCGAGCACCGTCACGGCCGGGTCCACGAGCATGTAGTACTGCTCGCTCGTGATGCGCAGCGGCGCAAGCCCCGCGACGAGCGGGTCGTTGTCGAGAAAGGCCACGTCGTACGTCACGTTCTCGCCGCCCGGGTGCGCGACAAACTGCCCGCCGACGAGGTGCTTGAGCGCACGGCTGGCGAGGAACGAGCTGGTGAAGCCGTGCCACGCGACCAGCCCGAGACCGTGCTCCACGGCGCGAAGAACCGCGGCCTCCGCCCCGTCGGGGAGCTCGCCGAATGTCCACACCGGGACGAAGAGGTCGAAGGCGTTCAGCGTGTCCCGATTGAGCACGCCCAGGTCGTCCGTCTCGGTGACCTCAAAGCCTCTGAGCACCCGGTCGCGCGCGATCGCGGCGGCCGCCCCCGGCTGGTGGCCTTCCCACCCGCCGCGGAGGAGCAACGCGCGCGGCGCCCGCTGCTTCACGCCGTCCCTCCCGCGCGGAAGATCAGCGTCGGGCACCGGTCCCCGAGCGGATACGCGGGCGCACCGCGGGCGATGGGGCGGAAACCCGCCGCGCCGAACGCCGCGGCGGCGTCGGACTCATCCACGAAGTGGTAGCGCGCGGGACGGTCTTTGTACGTCTCGAGCGCGCGCAGCGCGTCCGGGTCGAGGCCCGTGCCGGCCGCGAGCGCATCGAGGCCGGGCGCCGTGCTCGCGAGCGAGCGCCAAACGCCGTCGAGCGCGACGCCTTCGCCGGGCGTTGCTTGCATCGCCATCAGCAGGCGCATCTTGAGCTCGTTGACGTTCGCGATGCGCCGGGCGAGGAGGTCGTCGAGCACGGCGCGCGGCGATTCATGCTCCGCGGGCGGGACAAAGAGCCGGAATGCGCACAGCCCGCCGGGGCGCAGCACGCGCCGCGCCTCGCGGAGCACGCGCGTCTGCCCGGGCGGGTCGAGCAGGTGCAGCCCGCCGTCGCAAAGGACCGCGTCGAAAGAGGTGCTCTCCAGGGGCATGTCGCGCCAGTCCGCGCACAGCGCGGCGGCGGGTTCGCCGGGCCAGACCGCATCGATCATCGCCCGGGCGCGGTCGATCGCACGCACGTCCGCGCGCGCCGGCCAGGGCAGGCGGTGGAGCTCGGGCGTCACACCGAGGATGAGGACGCGCGGCGCCCCGGGCAGGCGGGGCAACACCTCTCGCCGCAGGAAGTCCGTGTCTTCGCGTGAAGGACGCAGCGGCGGGCCGACCAGGCCCCACCGGGCGGCGATCTCCGGCCAATGGCCGTGCACACCCGCCGCGGCGGGGTGCGGGGCCGGCGTTGCGCGCGTGGTGGTCATGCGGCGTCTCGCGGACGCGGACGGGGAAGCCCCAGTGTAGCGGCGGGCGTCATCGCAGCAGCGAGTCGAGGCCGTCGGCGAGGAGCCGGACGCGGGGCAGGTACTGCTCGGGCGGGAAGTCGCCGAGCGTGGGCGTGCGGTTCGCGTCGTAGAGCACGACGCGCCCGTCAACGATCGCGTAGTCGAACTTGCCGAAGTCGAACCCCAACTCGCGGCGCATCGCGCGCAGCTCGCCGGGCACGTCGGGCACCGCCTCGCGACCGATGATCGTGTGCGACTTGACGATCGGCGAGCGCGAGTAGCAGATGGAGTTGGTCTCCGCGTCGCCGAGGAATACCCACGTGCGCAGGGAGTAGAGGTCGCCCCGCATCTCCGGCAGGAAGCGTTCGACGACGAGGTCCGGGTTGAACCACACGGGCCACGGCGCGTCACGCGCCGATTGAAATACGCGGTAGTCGTCGGTCGCGAGCCGCGCCCGCAGCGGCCACGGGAGGCGGTTGCGCACCGCGCGAACGGTGCGCCGGAACGGTGAACGTTTGAGGAGCACGCCGTCCTTCATCCCGCCGCAGTTGGCGTCGGTTTTCACGATCACCGGGCCGTTGTATGCGTCGCCGCGGCGGACGAGCGAGCGGCTGATCGCGCGCTTGGAGATGTCGACCGTGCCCGCGTTGACGGCGCGCGGGTATCGGCGCACGAACGCGGCGTGGTCCTCGGGCACGCGCGTGACGTCCGCGTGCAGGAACGCGATATCGGCGGGGACGTGGGCCCCGGGGCTGCGCTGCTCGATCACCTCGTGCCCTCGCTCGCGCCACACCTCGGCGATGGCGCGGAGGAAGTACGTCGCCTCGTGGAGCGAGCCATCGCGGTGGACGAGGATCAGAACCCGGGCCACGGCGCAGTGTTGGAGACTCGGACGAATCAGGCGGGTGGGCCCCGGTTTCACCGGGTAGCCTGATTCTCTTCGTCCCTTCCCTCAACAAGCAACCCCGCCCTCTCGGGCGGGGCTGCTCGCCCTGACAGAAGCCGTTGATTACTGCACGGCGTTGAACGCGTTCACCACACCAGCGGTGGCGCAGCGCCCTGAGAGGTTCGCGTTCGCGCGCGTCGTGCCCAGGATCCGCGAGCGCACCTGCGAGTATGTCCACGCCGGATAGCGGCTCCAGACCAGCGCCGCGACGCCCGCGACGTGAGGCGTCGCCATGCTCGTGCCGTCCATGTACACGTAGCTGCTGTCGTTCGTGCGGTAGCAGCTCGCGATCGTCACGCCCGGCGCCGCGAGATCGACGCTCGTGGCGCCGTAGTTGGAGAAGGTCGGCCTCGCCCCGTTGTTGTCGATCGCCATCACGCTGATGATGTTGTCGTGCGTGTAGCTCGCCGGGTACTGCGGGAGGCTGTCGTTGTTGTCGCCAACAAAGTCGCTCCCGCCGTTGCCGGCGGCGCACACCAGCAGGTGGCCCGCCGTGCGCGCCGCCGAGATCGCGTTGCTGAGCGTCGTCGAGCCGCCGGACCCGCCCCAGCTGTGGTTGCTCACCTTGATGCCCTTGCCGACGCAATAGTTGATCGCGCTCGCGGCGGCCGACGAGCTCACGCTCCCGCCCGCGCTGCCGATCTTGAGGCCGGCGAGCTTGACGGTCCACGCCACGCCCGCCACGCCGACGCCGTTGTTCCCCCGCGCACCGACCGTGCCCGACGTGTGCGTGCCGTGCCCGTTGTCGTCCGTCGGGTTGTTGTCGTTGTTCCAGAAGTCCCATCCCCACGTGTCGTCGACGCGCCCGTTGCCGTCGTTGTCCACGCGGTCGCCCGCGACCTCGCCGGGGTTGGACCAGATATTGGCGGTTAGGTCCTGGTGGGTGCGGCGGATGCCCGAGTCCGCGACGCCGACGACGAACGTGCTGCTGCCCGTGGTCAAGTCCCACGCGAGGTTCGCGTCGATGTCGTGGTTCGCCACGCCCGGATCACCGCCCACTGTCTGGCCCGTGTTGTTCATGCCCCAGAGAAGGCTGTAGAACGTGTCGTTCGGTGTCGCGCCGAGCTTGTAGATGTAGTCCGGCTCGGCGTACTCGACGGCGCCCATCCCGCCGCCGATCTTCTCGAGCACCTCGATCGCGTCCTCGACGCGCATGCTCGTCGTCAAATGGTGCACCCCGGGGAGGAAGCCCGGCCACGTCTCGATCGTGTCGCCGCCGATCGTCTTGAGCAGCAGCCCGATGTCCTCGGCCGTCGCTTGGTCGGTGAACTTCACAAGCAGCGATGTCGGGTCGTGCGGCAGATTGGGGTCCGCGGCGAGGGCCGCGTCGCGGCGGGCGCGCCACTCGTCGCGCCACGTGCCGGCGTCGGGGCGTACTTCGGCCTGTTCCGCGCTTGCCCGCGGGTTCCCGCTCCCGGGCGCGGCGGCGCCCTCGCCGAACGCGCCGGCCGCGAAGCCTCCAACCCCAAGACCCGCAACGACCGCGATCAATCGACCGTGCATGTTCATTCGTCGCTCCTTCGGCGCGGCGAGAACCCGCGCCGGCGTCTTCCCCGACCGGCAGCGGCAGAACACCGCGTCACCCACCACGGGCGCCGAGCAGGGCCGCACAACATCCCACGCGGTGATCGGTCTGTCAAGCGAGATTGCGGGGGCGACGCGGTGACGAGATGCAATTCCACCAATGCGCGGCAGTTCCGCCGGGGGCCAGCCGCGCACATTCGCGATCCCGACCGCGGCTCCCTCCCGCTCACGGGTGTGCCGCGCGCCCACTCCGAGGAGGAAACCATGTAAGGCCTTCGATCCTGTCCCCTTCTCCCGTCGCTCACCCTGCCTGCGGCCGCCTCCTCTGGCGCTGTCGCTCAGCCCGGTCGCGTCACGCACGAGGGCGAGCCTTCGCCGGCCGGCGGGCCGGTGAACGGTCCGGTTGACCGGCACCTCCGCGTCCACGAAGCCCCGGGCGCGGGTGTTGCGACCGGAGCTTGTGGTGTGCGGCGCCGCGATTGTGATTGCCAAAACGCGGCGATCCAGTACACTGCTGGCCGCGCGGGGTGGCGCGTTCGTTCGTTGGAGGGGTCATGCGTTCGACCGTCGTTGCCTCGCTCATGGCCGCCACGCTCGCGGCGCCGTTATCCGCCCAACCGCTCTCCACCGGCTTCACCTATCAGGGGCGTCTCGAGACGGGCGGCGCACCGGCCAACGGGCCGTTCGACTTCCAGTTTGCGCTTTATGACTCCGCGGGGGGCACGACGCAGATCGGCTCGACCCTGTGCGCCGATAACGTGACGGTCGAAGGCGGCTCGTTCGCAACGCTCCTCGACTTTGGATCGCAGTTCGCCGGCCAGACCCGGTACCTCGAGGTGCGCGTACGTCCCGACGGGGGCGCAAACTGCACGAACCCTGCCGGGTTCGTCACGCTCGGCCCGCGCCAGCGCATCACCGCCGCGCCGGCGGCGACGTACGCCATCGCCGCGGCGAGCGCGGGCACGTCGACGACGGCCACGAACGCGCAGAACCTGAACAACCAGCCCGCTTCCTTCTATACCAACGCTGCCAACCTGACGGGCACGCTCCCGGGCGCCGCCCTCTCTGGTTCGTACACAAACGCGCTGACGCTGAGCAACGCGTCCAACGCCTTCACCGGCAGCGGCGCGGGGCTGTCGTCGCTCAACGCGTCGAACATCGCGAGCGGCACGATCGCCGACGCGCGTCTCTCGGCCAACGTCGCCACGCTCTCCGGCGCGCAGACGTTCTCGGGCGTAAAGACCTTCAGCGCGATCCCGGCGTTCAACGGCGGGACGTCGGGCTCCACGGCGCCGTTCGCGGTGGACAGCACCTCCACCGTCGCGAACCTGAGCGCCGACCTGCTGGACGGGCTCTCATCGAGCGCGTTCGCCGCGGCGACGCACACGCACCCGGCGACGGACATCACCTCCGGCACGCTCTCGGATGCACGGCTCTCGAGCAATGTGGCGCTGCGCAACGCGAACCAGACGTTCACCGGCAGCATCGACTTCGACAACCCGGTGGACTTTCTTGATACAGCAAGCTTTCTCACGACGACGAGCTTCAACTTCGGCGGCCGTACGCTGCAGATCCGCAACGACAGCGGGCTTGTCCCGGGGCTCAACCTGACGGGCACGAGCGGGAACCTGGGCATCCTGCGCGTGCGCAACAAGATCGAGATGTGGCCCAACGACGCGGGGACGACCGCGGCGAGCATCGACGTCCGCAACGCAGCGGGCGCGGCGACGATCACGCTCAACGGCGCGACCGGCGCCGTCTCCGCGGCGAACATGCCCGCGATCGCGGGGACGCAGACATACGCGGACGGCCGCCAGAGCAATACGGGCGCCACGATCCAACCCGGCGCCTCCGCGAATCTCGACTCCGTGACCGTCAACGTGCCGTCGGACGGCTTCCTGTTCATCACGGCCACGCTGAACGTGCGGACTTCGGGCGCCGACGCGAAGCTCCACTTTAAGCTCGATGAAACAACCAACGGCGCGAGCACGCTCACCGAGATCCATAGCGGCTCCGACTTCGACGGCTTCGGGACCGTGCGGAACACGGGGACGCTCACGCTGAACTGGATGGTCCCCACGGGCCCGGGCGCGCGGTCCTTCACAACGAGCGTGTACAACCAGGCGAGCAACAACCAGCAGGTCTATTGGGGCCACACGCTCCACGCCCTGTACTTTCCACGCGGCATGTGACGCCGAACCCACCTTGACGGACGTCGGAAGGAGACACCATGCGAACCGCCATCACCGCTCTCGCCTTTCTCGCCGCGCCCGCGCTCGCGCAGCCGCTCACCACGGCGTTCACCTATCAGGGCGAACTCCGGGAGAGCGGCACGCCCGCGTCGGGCGCGCACGACTTCCAGTTCCTGCTCTTCACGGCGCCCGCCGGGGGGATGCAGCTCGGGGCCACGCTCTGCGCCGACGACGTCGCGGTGACCGACGGCACATTCTCGGCGCTTCTCGACTTCGGCGCGCAGTTCGCCGGCCAGACCCGGTACCTCGAGGTCCATGTACGCCCCGACACGGGCACGAATTGCTCCGACACGACCGGCTTCGTCGCGCTCTCCCCGCGTCAGCAGATCACGGCGGCCCCCGCCTCGACCTACGCGCTCCTCGCCGGGTCCGCGTCGAGCGCGGCCAACGCCGTCACGCTCAACGGCCAGCCCGCGTCGTTCTACACGAACGCCGGCAATCTCACCGGCACGCTCCCCGGCCCGATCCTCTCGGGCCCGTACGCCAACGCGGTCACGCTGAACAACGCGTCGAACATCTTCGCCGGCAGCGGCGCGGGGCTCACGGGCCTCAACGCGTCGAACATCGCCTCGGGCATTCTCTCGCCGGCCCGCGGCGGGACCGGCGGCGACACCACCTCCGCGGCCGTCAACCAGGTTTTGAAGTGGAACGGCGGCGCGTGGGCGCCGGCCAACGACCTCAACACCGCTTACACCGCCGGCGCCGGTCTCTCGCTCTCGGGCACGATGTTCTCGATCCCGTCGGGCGCGATCCAGGGAACCATGCTCGGCGCCGGCAGTGTCGTCGGCGGCCCCGGGGGCGTCGTGCAAGACAGTTCGATCGCCTCCGCCGACCTCGCCTCCGACACGGCGTCGCTCGCGAAGGTCTCCGGCGGCGCGCTCGCCGCCAGCGGCAGCGGCGTTACCGCCGCTGGCACGGTGTCGGCGGCCGACTTCTTCTACGCATCGCCGCAAACCTCTCACTGCATGATCGCGCCGGCCGCCTTCTCCGCCCGCGACGGCGTGCCCGTTTACCACACCAACGGCCCGGACGGCGGCGTCCACCCCGCCCCCACCGCCACCTCCTTCAATGGCCTCGCCGCGCCCGTGAATCTGCCCCACGGCGCGACGATCACCGCCGTCCACTACTACGTCGTCGACAACACCGCCTCGACGGACATGTTCCTGAGCGGTATCCGCCAGACGGTCGCCGGCGGGCTCCTCACGTCCTTCGCCGCCGTCAATACCTCGGGGGCGAGCGCTTCAATCCAGACCCTCTCCGTGACCGGCCTCAGTATCACCTTGGACAACTCGACGACCAGCTACCGGATCCTCGCCAATACATCCGGCGGGTGGACGGGCAGCGCGATGTTCATCCGCGGCGTGCGGATCGATTACACGATGCCCCGGCCGGCTCGCTGAGGTCCCAAAATCTCCTCGCCGGCGCGGCCCGCACGCAGTTTTGCTTGCGTCCAGCACGGTTGCCGATAGACTGGACGCCCCCGCGCACGGGGTGTTGACCATAGAGGAGTCCATATGCGCATCGACCGTCTTCGTTCCGCGCTCGCCGCCATCGCCGCGCTTCTCCCGCTGCCCGCGCTCGCTCAGAACGCGACGACGTTCACCTACCAGGGCAAGCTCACCGACACCGGCGGCCCCGCCAACAGCACGTACGACGTGCGCGTCACGCCCTACGGCAACGCCACGGGCGGCACTGCTCTCGCGACGACCGTGTGCGCCGACAACGTGGTCGTCGTGGACGGCGTCTTCTCGATCCTTCTCCCCAGTTCCTTCGCTCAGGGTGGCGGCGACCTCTTCCTGGAGTTCCAGGTCCGCCCGGACCCCGCCGGCACGGCCGTCTGCTCCAACGCGGCGGGCTTCACGACGCTCTCGCCGCGTCAGCCCGTAACGCCGGCGCCCACCGCAGCCTTCGCGCAGGCCGTCTCCGCGCGGCCGCTCGAGCGTGCCGGCGCGATCCGCTTCAACGCCACGGCGGGCCGGTTCGAGGGCTTCACCGGCGCATTCTGGGTGCCGTTCCTCGTCGGTGATCCCATCACGCCCGCCAACAGCGCGACGTTCAGCACGCCCGGCGCGCAGACGTTCGTCGTCCCCGCGGGCGTGACGTCGCTCGTCGCCGACGTCTGGGGCGCCGGGGGCGGCGGCGGCCCGATGAACACGGGCGGTGTCACGGCATCGAGTTGCCCGCTGCCGTCCTTCTTCCGTGGCGGCGGCGGCGGCGGCGGCAGCGGCGCGTACGGGCGTTTCGGCATCCCCGTCACGCCCGGCGAGACGCTCACGATCATCGTCGGGTCCGGCGGTGGGCCGGGCTCGTTCAACAACCCCGGTCAGCCGGGCGGCTCATCGCAGATCCGCCGCGGCGTCACGCACCTGGTCAACGCGTCGGGCGGCGGTGGTGGTTTCGTCGGCAACATCCACAGCCCTTCGCAGGGCGGGGCGGCGTCCGGCCTCGGCGGCTCGGGCGGCGGTGCGCCCACGGCCGCGGCGGGCATCACGGTCTCAGCGAGCCAGGCGGGCCTTGTTGGCTTCCCGGGCTTCGCCCCGGATTGCATCCCGACTTCCCGGCTCCTGAGTTCATCCCCGGCTTGCCGGGCCTGGGTGGCGGCGCTCGGACGGCCGGGGCCCCTCTCACCACGATGTCCGCGGGCGCGGGGGGCGACGGCGGGTATGACATGAGCTTCGCAACGTCCGGCGCGCACGGCGCGGTCCGACTCTCCTGGAACTAAGCCATTTTCCGACTGCGTGCGCCGTCGCTCGCCGCGCTTCTCTGCGGCATGCGGGCGGTGCGCTCCGCGCCATCCGCGGCGGCTCTCGCACGGCTCACGCCGGTTTCCATGGCACGCAACGAGCGGGGAAGCACTCGGCCCGCGTGCGTCGGGGCCACCCCTGTCATTTTCATGATCCACTAGACGGGTGGTGCTCGCTCCTGATAGGGCCGGGCAGCCGTTGGCTCCCCGCGCGAGGAGCCAGCCATGAACCGTCGTGTCGCTTTCGCTGTCGTTCTGCTCGCGTCCGCGAGCACGTGTTTCGCTCAATCCACCGCGTTCACGTACCAAGGCGAACTCAAGCAATCCGGCCAGCTCGCCGTCGGTGTGTACGACATGCGCTTCCGCCTCTTCGACGCAGCGCTCGGCGGCGCGCAGGTCGGCTCCACTGTCTGCGTCAACAACATCGCCGTGACCGAAGGTAAGTTCTCGGCGATCATGGACTTCGGCCAGCAGTTCGCGTCGAGCGCCGCCCGGTTTGTCGAGATCGACGTTCGGGCGGACACCGGTCTTGACTGCTCGAATGTCGGCGGGTTCGTGCTGCTCGCGCCGCGCCAGCAGCTCACCGCAACCCCGAGAGCCCTCGCCGCGAGCATCGCCAACGCCGCGTACACGCTGAGCGCCCCCGACGGTTCGCCCGCGAACGCCGTCGTCGTTGACAACAGCGGCAGTGTCGGCGTCGGCACGGCGGCGCCGGGCGTCCCCCTGCACATCGTGAACAGCGAGCCGGTCCTAGTCCTTCAGGACACCAGCGCCAACTCGCAGCAGTCCGGTTATCTGGGGTTCTGGAACTCCAACCCCAGCGAGACGGCGTGGGTGGGCTTCGGGACGCCCGGCAGCCCGCACTTCGGCATCCTCAACGCGCGGTCCGGCGGCGACATCTTCCTTTCACCGGGGCCGAGCGGGAGCGTCCGGGTGGGGTCGGGCGGTCCCCGAGTGGCGGCTGCCGAGGAGAACGTTCGCATTATCCGCGGGCGGGTCAACGCATCGGGAGGGATCGTCTCGGGAACGGGCTTCACGGCGACTGCCAACGCGGACACGACGTACACCATCACGTTCGCAACACCCTTCGTCGGTCCGCCCGCCGTCACCGTGACGGCGGAGTACATCTCGGACTTCGTCGGGATCCACTTCGCGATGACCGAGGCGGTCTCCGCGTCGAGTGTGCGGGTCCGCTTGTACAACGACGTGTCCACCCGCCTCGACGGCGCGTTCAGCTTCATCGCCGTCGGCCCCCGCTGACGGCGCCGCCCCGCCCCTCTTCCGACGCACCACGCACAACGCTCCACGCACCGCCTTTCTCCTACACTCCGCGCCTACCACCCACCGCGGCCGGACGCCGCGGCTCTTCTCATTTTCCGCTTTCCCATTTTTCCGCTTTTGCGCTTTCGGAACCCCCCATGCCCTTCCACCCCCAAGGCCTGACCACCTCGCGCCCATCCGGCAAGGTCAACCCCAACCTCGACTCCCTCGCGCACGGCGGCGGGCCCATCCTCACCAAGCGCATCCCGAGCTGGCCCTACGCCGACCCCAAGGGCCGCCACACCGTCTCCTACGACGAGTACGTCAAGACCGGCGGCTATCAGGGCCTGCGCAAGGCCCTCACGATGAAGCCCGACGCCGTGACCGACGAGGTCAAGAAGTCCGTCCTCCGCGGCCGCGGCGGCGCCGGCTTCCCCTGCGGCCTCAAGTGGACGTTCCTCCCCAAGCTCGCGGCGGACGCCAACGGCGTCGAGGCCGACCCCGGCCAGCGCTACCTCGCCATCAACGCCGACGAGTCCGAGCCCGGTACCTTCAAGGACCGGCTGCTCATGGACTTCGACCCCCACCTCCTCTTGGAAGGCATCGCGATCGCCTGCTACGCCTGCCGCATCAAGACCGCCTTCATCTTCATCCGGGGCGAGTACCACCACCAAGCCCACGTCCTCGAGAAGGCCATCGCCGAGGCCTACGCCAACGGCGTCTTCGGCCCCAAGGGCCTCATGAACGGCTCCTCCACCGCTCGCGGCGGGACGTGGGCCGTCGATTGCCACGTCCACCGCGGCGCGGGCGCGTACATCTGCGGCGAGGAGACGGCGCTGCTGGAGGCCCTGGAGGGGAAGCGCGGCTGGCCCCGCATCAAGCCGCCTTTCCCGGCCGTCAAGGGCCTCTTTGGCAAGCCCACGATCATCAACAACGTCGAGACGCTGGCCCACCTCCCCAGCATCGTCGAGTTCGGCGGCGAGTGGTTCACCAAGCAGGGCGTCGCGAGCACCTTCCCGGGCGGCATGGCCAGCCACGGCACCAAGCTCATGGGCGTGAGCGGCCACGTCGCGCGCCCCGGCTGCTACGAGTGCGAATTGGGGATCCCGCTGCGCGTGCTCGTGGAGGAACTCTGCGGCGGCATCCGCAACGGCAAGAAGTTCAAGGGCGCCATCGCCGGCGGCGTCAGCATGGGCATCCTCGGCCCGGACCAGTACGACGCCGAGATGGACTTCGACATCGGCCGCAAGTACAACGTCCTGGGCTTGGGCACCGCCGGCCCCACGATCTTCGACGAGGACACGGACATGGTCGCGGTCGCCCGCAACATCGCCCGGTTCTTCAAGCACGAGTCGTGCGGCCAGTGCACCCCGTGCCGCGAGGGGTCCGGGTGGCTCTACCAGCTCATGCAGCGCATCGAGGAGGGCCACGGTCGGACCAAGGACCTTGACCTCGCCCTCGAGATCGCGACGAGCATGGGCAGTATGCCCGGCACGACCATCTGCGGCCTGGCGGACGGGAACAACTGGGCCGTGCGGACGATCATGAACAAGTACTGGGGTGAGTTCGAG
>Ga0196964_10001301_pt1 | contig 12797 bp, 14 predicted proteins | sample S1_10metaG_FD_148615 | JGI IMG/M metagenome (GOLD analysis project Ga0196964, IMG submission 148615) | Soil microbial communities from Anza Borrego desert, Southern California, United States - S1_10 | ecosystem: Environmental > Terrestrial > Soil > Desert | place: USA: California | collected...
GCCGCCCACGCGGTCGCGTCGCCCTCGAGAATGTCGTCAACCGGGCTCGGCTGATCGTACGGCCCCCAATCATTGGTGCGATAGGAAAGCTCTGCTTCGGCGCGGAAACCGTTTTGGAATCCGTAGCCGAAACCGACGCCGGCCATCCAATCATCTTCAAGGTCCGGATCGAAAGCGCCGGTTGATCCCCCTGAACTGACGGTTCCGTCGAGTTGGCCATCAACGCTGTAGCCGGCGTCGATGCGGCCGTACCAACCTTCTGTGGCTTGCGCCGTGCCCAAAGCGCCGATCGCGCTGAGCAAGGAAGCGAGCGCAATCGTGCGCTTGAGTTGCTTTTTCATAGGAGTCCCCTTGGTGTTCGGAGTCGCGCCGTTCTCGCCGATCCGAGTACCGCCGCGTTTTAGGCCCGCCGGTGTGCGCTGTTAACCAAATTCGCGCGTCGCGCTTCGAAGCCGTTCGATCGTTGTGGAGAGACCAGAGCGAGCGCTACAGCTTTCCGATTTGCAACGTCGATGCTAACTGCGCCGACAGGAACTCCGCGCCACCGTGCGCGTTCACACTCTTCACGGCCGCTGCCCAAACACGCCTGTGCAACCGGTGGATGACGGCGCCCGCCCGGTGCGATCCCCTAACGCGCCGCGCCGCGCTCCTGCGCGATCCACGTTTCCACATTGGCGCGCAGCGCCGTCAGCGGCACCGGGCCGTGTTCGAGCACACGGTCGTGGAAGTCGCGCACATCGAAGCGATCGCCCAGGGCCTGCTCGGCCTCGCGCCGGAGGGCGACAATCTCCAGCCCACCGCTGTCATACGCCGTGAGCTGACCCGGCATGATGGCGATGCGGTCGACCACCCCTGCCGCTTCCTCGCCGCGGAAGCGGCCAGACTCGCGGACGTAGGCAATGACCTGCTCAGGCGTCCAACCCATGACATGCAAGCCGGGATCGATCACCATGCCGCGTGCGGGCCAAAGACGGCGCGTCATCGGCGCGTATTGCGTTTGGTAGATGCCCGCTTCCTCCGCCAGAGCCTCCGAGTAACGCGCCCACCCTTCTCCGTACGCGGAGTTGCCCAGGATGCGAGAAATGGGTCGGCTCGTTTGCGCCGCGGCGAGCGCGATCTGCATGTGATGGCCGGGGAAAGCTTCGTGGACGGCAGTGATCTCGGCGCCGCCGCGCGTCTCGTCCCGCCAGTACACGGATTGAATACGATAGGTCGCCGGCCGCGTGCGGTCGGGCTGCGACTGATAGTAGGAGCTGCCGCCCGCGTTGCGGCGGAACGCCTCGAACGGCTCGACCACGACGGGCTGGCTCGGCATTTCGTTGAACAGCCGCGCGCTCGCGACGCGGGCGCGGTCCACGACTTGGCGCGAGAACGCGATCAGCTCTTCTTCGGAAGCAAAGCGGTTGTCCCGCGCGTTGGGAATGCGGTCTGCGATCTGAGCGAGATCGCGCGTGCCGAACGCCGCGGCGCCCAGTTCACGCACACGCTCTGCATTGGCCGCGACCGTGGCTTGGCCGAGCTCGAATACTTCCTGAGGCGTGCGCTGGAGCGTGGTGTAGCTGCGGAGGAAAGCCTGATAGCAGGCCGCGCCGTTAGGATTGGCCGTGATCGGCAGCGCTGAGCGGGCGCGCGGGAGATACTCCTGCTCCAGGAAATTGCGATAGGTGCGCAGCGAGTCGCGCACGGGGCCATCGATCACGGCGCGATACTGAGTGTTGAAGTTGAGATCCGTGCTGCGCGTTGCGGGGCCGTAGAGCGGGCCGTTCTCGGACGTGTCGTTGATGATGCCGTCAAATTGCGTGATCACGCGGCGCACGACGGATTTCGGCGCGCTGTAGCCCTCGTTGAGGCCCGTGCGCGCATTGGCGATCTGCTGATTGATGTAGGCCGGCAGCGCGGACCAGCGCTCAATGGCCCAAGCCCGCTCTTCCGCCGTCTCAACCGGCTGTTCCCGCGCGACGGTGGAGAGGGTCAGGTGCCATCCGCCCATGTGGCTCACGGCCCAGAGCTCGCGGCGGCAGATGCGCATCTGCTGATCTGCTTCCAGGTCTTCGCGCATCCCAGCGACAATGGCGCGATCGGCGGGCGTGAGCCGGTCGAGATCGAGCCCGCCGAGTGACGCCAGCAGCGCGTCGCCGTCGGCTTCGTCGCGGCGGAGCGCGGCGGGGCTGATATCCGGCCAACGCCGGTGATCGGAGACGCCAACGTCCGCGAAATAGCCGAGCAACGGACTGGCGCGCAGGCTGAGCGCGATCATGCGATCGGCGAGCACGGTAAGTTCGGCAGCCTCGCCTTGCGCCGGCGCATCCGCGGTTTGCGTCGGCGTGCACGCCGACAGCGCCAAGGCCGCGCTGGCCGCCAGCCAGAGTTTCATAGAAGCTCGCATGATTGTTCCCCGTTTGCGACGCGAGTTTCAGGACGCTAGGCCAGAGCGCAAGTGCCTTTGCGACGGGCGTGCGCTTACAGCATCGCCGGAATGACGCGATCCGGCGGTTTATGCCCGTCGGCGAAGGTCTTGATGTTGATGATGACCTTCTCGCCCATGTCGATGCGGCCTTCGAGCGTGGCCGAGCCCATGTGCGGCAGCAGCACGACATTAGGCAGCTTCTTCAGCTTCGGATTGATGGCCGGCTCGTGCTCGAACACGTCGAGCCCGGCGCCCGCCAGCTCCTTCTTCTCCAGCATGCGCGCGAGCGCTGCCTCATCGATCACCTCGCCCCGCGCGGTGTTCACGACGAAAGCATGCGGCTTCAGCAGTGCGAGCCGGCGCGCCGAGAGCAGATGGTAGGTCGCCGGCGTGTGTGGGCAATTGACGGAGACAATGTCCATCCGCGCCAACATCTGGTCGAGGCTTTCCCAGTAGGTCGCCTCAAGCTCGTTTTCGACATGCGCGCTAACACGGCGGCGATTGTGATAATGGATCTGCAGCCCGAATGCGCGCGCCCGGCGCGCCACCGCCTGGCCGATGCGGCCCATACCGATAATGCCGAGGCGCTTGCCGGTGATGCGCCGCCCCAGCATCCAGGTCGGCGACCATCCCAGGAACTCATCGTTCTCCACGACCTTCACGCCTTGGGCGATCCGGCGCGGCACCGCGAGGATAAGCGCCATCGTCATGTCGGCGGTGTCTTCAGTGAGCACACCCGGCGTGTTCGTCACAGTGATGCCGCGCTGCACGGCCGTGGCGACATCGATATTGTCTACCCCCGCCCCGAACTGCGCGATCAGCCGAAGCTGCTCGCCCGCACGTGACAGCACGCGCGAGTCTACGCGGTCCGTCACCGTCGGCACCAGCACCTCGGCGCGTTGCACCGCCGACGCCAGTTCTTCGGCGCTGAACGGCTTGTCGGTTTCATTCAGCTCCGCGTCGAACAATTCGCGCAGGCGCGTCTCGACCGGATCGGGGAGACGGCGGGTTACGACAACCTTGAGCTTCTTGGGCGCCATTCAGCTTCCATAAACCACGCAAGGCCTGACAGTCCAAGCCAAGCGTTAAACTGACCTTCACGCGGGCGTCGCATCTTCCCTCGCCGCCCAAAAAAGCAGGCGGAACGAGGTTGGGTATGCGTCAAGGGATGTCCGCCGCGATCATCGCGGCATGCGCCGCATTGTTTTTGACCGCGGCTTCCGCCGATACGTCGGCCGTCGGGCCGGACTCCAACCTGCCCGTTCCGCGCTTTGTTTCTTTGAAGACCGAGGGGGCAAATGGCCGACACGGCCCCGGCCTCGATCATACGGTCGATTGGGTTTACGAGCATGCGGGCCTGCCGCTGCGCGTGACGGCGGAAAGTGGCCCATGGCGCCGCGTTGTTGATCCGGGCGGTACGGAAGTCTGGATGCATGCGCAGAACCTCGATGCGCGACGGACGGCTTACGTGACACGAGCGGCATCCCTTCGCCGCCAGGCGCGCGAAGGCGCGCAGCCGGTGGCTTATCTGCAGCCTGGCGTGATCGGCGCGCTCACGGGCTGCGATGGCTCTTGGGCGCGCTTTGCGGTCGGCGGGCGTGTCGGCTGGGTTGAGGCGAGTTCGCTCTGGGGCGTCAGTTGCGAAGGCCTTTGAGGGTTCGGCCTTAGCGCGAAATGCCTGGACACGGTCCACAGGCACCCCTCCGATTAACCCTGAGCTGAGGGCGAAGGGGATCTGCCTATGCGTATGATGATGCTGGCGCTCGCCGCGAGCGCGCTTGCGGCCTGCGAGACGCTGCCCGATTTGACGGGCCAGACCGGCGGTCCGCAGACGCTGGCGCCTACATCGACGCAAAGCGCGGCGCCCACGGCTACGCCCGCCCCGCCGCCGGATCGCCAATTGCTTGAACTTGAACGCCAGCTCTCGGCCACCGCGCAGGAGCGCGGATTGGGGGCGGCGCTGGCCGGCTCGATCGATCCCGCGGACGGGATCGTCATTCGTCCGGGCCAGGCCTATGCCGGCGCCGAGGCGATCACGGCCGGGCTCAATGAGACCGTCAATGCCGGGCCGATGTACTGGCAGCCAGACCGGGTCCACGTCTCCAATTCTGGCGATATGGGCGTTACCAGCGGTCGCTATGTACAGGTGGTGCGCAGCGCCGAGGCGGTGCAAGGGCGCTACCTCATCGTCTGGCGCCGCCAAGGCGGCGGCGACTGGCGCATCCTGACCGAGACCCGCATCCCCGACCCCGCGCGGGCGCCGGCTCGTCGCCGCTAAATCGCCGCCCCGCCTTGCCGCTGCCGCACCCCCCGAGTAAGCGGGGTGCGACCCCATCCATTAGGTGCAGCGTGATCCATGGCGCTTGAGACGAGCCGCCCGCCTTCCTTGTCCTACGAAGACCTGATCGCCTCCGGCGAAGGGCGCATGCATGGGCCCGGCAACGCCCAGCTGCCTCTGCCGCCCATGCTGATGTTCGACCGGATCCCGCTCATCACCAGCGAAGGCGGCGCCCACGGCAAAGGCTTTGTCCGCGCTGAATACGACATCACGCCGGAGCGCTGGTTCTTCGAGTGCCACTTCCGCGGCGACCCCGTCATGCCGGGTTGCCTCGGCCTGGACGCCATGTGGCAGCTGACCGGCTTCTTCATGGCCTGGTCCGGCTCGCCCGGACGCGGCCGCGCGCTCGGAGTGGGCGAGGTCGAGTTCCGCGGGCAGATCACGCCGGAGACCAAGCTCGTCACCTACGAGATCGAGCCCAAGCGCGTCATCCGCCGCCAGCTGCACATGATCGTGGCCGATGGCGTCACCAAAGCCGACGGCGTCACCATCTATACGGCCAAAGATCTGAAAGTCGGCCTGTTCAGCCCCGAACAGCTGGCCGCGCAGATGAAGTAGTCAAAAGGAGGCCGCATGCGCCGCGTCGTCGTCACGGGAATGGGCATCGTCTCTTCCATCGGCAAAAACGTGCCGGAAGTGCTGGAGAACCTGCGCAACGCCAAGAGCGGCATCGTCGCCGCGCCTGAGTACGCCGAAAAAGGCATGCGCTGTCAGGTCCACGGCGAACCGCAAGTCAACCCGCAGGACATCGTCGATAAGCGCGTGATGCGTTTCATGGGCGAAGGTTCGGGCTGGAACTACATCGCGATGCAGGAGGCGATCGACGACGCGGGTTTGACGCCTGAAGAGATTTCCAATCCGCGCACCGGCATCATCATGGGCTCGGGCGGCCCGAGCGCAGCCGCCATCGTAGCGGCTGCCGACACGGCGCGTGAGAAAGGCGCCAAGCGCGTTGGACCGTTTGCCGTGCCGAAAGCCATGAGCTCAACGGCAAGCGCAACGCTGGCGACGCCGTTCGAGATCAAGGGCGTGAACTATTCCATCAGCTCGGCCTGCGCGACGAGCGCACACTGCATCGGCGACGCCTACGAGCACATTTCCTCCGGCAAGCAGGATGTGATGTTCGCCGGCGGCTCGGAGGAGCTCGACTGGACGCTCTCGGTGCTGTTCGACGCCATGGGCGCGATGAGCACCAAGTATAACGAAACGCCGGAGCGCGCCTCGCGCGCGTACGACAAGAATCGCGACGGCTTCGTTATCGCCGGCGGCGCCGGCGTTCTGGTGCTGGAAGAATACCAGCGCGCCAAGAGGCGCGGCGCGAAAATTTACGGCGAAGTCGCCGGCTACGGCGCAACGAGCGACGGGTACGACATGGTCGCCCCCTCCGGCGAGGGCGCGGCGCGCTGCATGCAAATGGCGATCAAGTACCTCGATCGCCCGGTCGATTACCTCAACACGCATGGCACCTCGACGCCCGTCGGCGACATCAAGGAAATGGAAGCGGTGCGCGCCGTGTTCGGCGCCAAGGCGCCGCTCATCTCCAGCACCAAGTCGCTCACCGGGCATTCGCTGGGCGCGGCGGGCGTGCAGGAAGCGATCTATTCGCTCCTGATGCTGAACAACAATTTCGCCTGCGAGAGCGCCAACATCGAAGAGCTCGATCCTGCTTTCGAAGATCTGCCGATCCTGCGCAAGCGCGAAGACCGCGAATTGAATTGCGTGTTGTCAAACTCGTTCGGCTTCGGCGGGACGAACGCGACCCTCGCGTTCACGAGAGTGGCGGCCTGATGGTGCGCCGCCTCGGCGCACTCGGGATTTCATTGCTGCTTTTCGATATGCGTCCACTCCGGCGGACGAGCGAGTCGTTCTCAGACCGCAGCCGGACGAGCGCTGGCCTGAGCGTTCGCACATCTGGTCAGCGCGTCGACAACACCGGCTTGCGAACGATCTACCGGCACATTTTTCCGGCAGACATCAGCGTCGTGCGTTGGCGTGACGGCCATTGCCTAGAGGTCGGCCTGTCAGGCGGAACGGAGTCGATTGCACGGTGCGAAGGCGAATGGCGGCACGCCACGGAGTCTTGCGAAGCTCCATCCTGAAATGTCGAGCGCCGGTTCTCTCGAACCGGCGCTCTCAGGCGATCCCAGAGACGAGGGGTTAGTTCGTCGAGGTATCGCTTGTTTCATTGGCCGCCTGGTCGCCGACTCGCTCTGCTTGATCCCCGGCGTCTTCGATGGCGTCGCCCGCGTTTTCGGCGGTCCGGCCAGCCGTTTCTTCAATCTGCGCCGTTGCTTGGTCGGCTTCGGCGCCGGCTTGCTGGAACGAGCCTTGATTGTATGCAAACGCGATAATCGCCACGGCGATGATTAGCACGCCAAAGATCAGGCCCCAGCCGAAACCGCCGCCTTTGCGGCGCACGGGGCGCTCATCGACGCGCTCGGTGATGTATTCTTTGGAGCCGACGACATTGCCGTCCGCGTCGCGCTGGACCTCAGTTTCCCGGATCTCGGGCATTTGGAATCTCCTCAGGGCCTTGGCCCCTTCCTCACTCGCGGAAAAACGCGGGCTGCCCTGCGCGGTTCCGGCTTGACCGTGGAACCGCTCTTCCCTCAGGTGCGGCCAAAGCGACGAAGCCGGAGTGCGCGACATGGCCGACGAGTGGGTGTTTCCAAAAGGCAATCTGATGGCCGGAAAGCGCGGCCTCGTCATGGGCGTCGCCAACGACAAATCCATCGCGTGGGGCATAGCCTCGCAGCTCGCCGCGCAGGGCGCTGAACTCGCGTTCACGTATCAAGGCGAAGCGCTGGAGAAGCGCGTGCGGCCGCTGGTGGAATCGATCGGCGCCAAGACGATGCTCGAATGCGACGCCACTAACGATGCGCATCTCGACGCGGTGTTCGACAAACTCGGCAAGGATTGGGGCGGGTTGGATTTTCTCGTCCATTCCATCGCTTTCTCCGACAAGAGCGAACTCAAAGGCTCGTTCATCGAGAACACGACGCGGGAAAACTTCCTGCGCACGATGGATATTTCGGCCTTCTCGTTCGTCGCGGCGGGCAAGCGGGCGGCGAAGCTGATGAAGCCGGGCGGCTCGATGCTGACGCTCACCTACCTGGGCGCCGAGCGCGTGCTGCCGAGCTACAATGTTATGGGCGTGGCAAAGGCCTGCCTGGAAGCATCCATGCGCTACATGGCGCGCGATCTGGGGCCGAGCGGCATTCGTGTGAATGCGATTAGCGCCGGCGCGATGCGCACGCTCGCCATCGCCGGCATTCAAGGCGGACGCGGTTTGATTCAAACCGGCCGCGAATGGTCGCTAATGAAAGAAGATACCCGCATGGAAGGCATCGCCGGCTGCGCACTGTGGCTTCTGTCCGATCTCGGCTTCTCAACGACGGGCGAAGTAATCCATGTGGATGCGGGGTTCCATGTGGTGGGCGTGCCGACGACGAATGAGAGCGAGTAAGCGGAGTTCCGTCCTTGCCGCCCACGATGTCCGCAACAGATTGCCGCCATGAACCTTGGTGTCTGGATCGCCGTTGGTGTTGGCGTCGGCGCGGCCATTGGCGCGGCGATGGACAACGTTCCCATCGGCATCGCGATTGGCATTGCCATCGGAGCCGGCCTCGGCGCGGCATTGAATGTCGCCCGCAAGAACAAGGACGGCGAGCCGAAGGTGTGACTCGCGGGACCTAGCCCCGCATCACCCCTCCGCTTGCGCAACGCTGAGAATGTCTGCGGCTTTCGTGGCGTCGTGCTCCCTCACCATCAAACGCCAGCCCGATTCCATGAAGGACGGGTCGAAGTCGGCCATCAACACGTTCATGTCCGGCATGAACGCCTCGACGCCTTCGGAACGCAGCAACGATTGCGCGATCAGCGCCTCCGGGCGCGAGGCAAAACGGGCGACGACAACAAGATCGGCCATCGCGGCAAAGTAGCCGCGCGACAGCGCCTCGTCGCGCCAACGATGCAGCTAGCTCGGTTTGCCTCCAGGTTGACCGGGCTGACCTTCCTGCGGGCGCTCGATGGCGCTGTCGATTTCTATGCCGTCTTGGTCGGCGGTGTTTTCAGTCCGGCCGGAGTCGATCGGCCGTTCGGGTTGCGCTTGGCCTCTGATAAGGCGCTCGGGGCGCGGTCGCGCCATGGGCGGCGGTTCTACAGCTTTGCGCGGCTCGCTCACTTGTTCTGCCGCCCGCGACGATTCGGATCGACGCCCGTGCCGGGCCGTCCAGCATCGTTCTCGATGTCGCCCGGAAATGTGTTGTCGCCCTCGGCGTAGAGATCTTCGACATCATCGGCGTCGGCGCCCGACATCGTCGTTCCTTTCGACGCGCCGATGCCGGGATTGCGCTCAAGGTCGCCGATCAGCTCAATGTCGCGTGTGGTGACATCATGCGCAAGACCGTCGCCCTTCGTGCGCGCGCGCGGCTCGTTGTCGTTCGAGCGCGGCTTTTCGGGCTCGGCGGAACGCTTCTTATGTTCGCTCTTGGCCATGGATTGCTCCTTTCAGGAACAACGGCACGGCTAACCAGGCGTTCCGATGTCTACGTCAGTTCTCTTTCGTCATGGACGTCATGCCATTTGCTGGTGCGGAACGGCATGAACATGCCGATGGTGAACATCAGTAAGAGAGAGAGCGCGATATACGTGCGCTGCGAAAGGCGTTCGCCTTCGAACGAGCGATTGCGCCGAGCTTCCTCCAAGACGGCGATGGCGACCTCCAGCTCCTCGTCCGGAACCATAAGCCTGTAGCCGCCGCGTGCGATCTCCTCGAGCGGCGCCACCGAGACCTGTGCGGGATTCTCGATGAACGCAACAACGCCCGCCGCCTCCAGGGCGCCCAGTGCGACGTAAGCTTCGTTGCGCTCGTAATACCGCGCCAATAGCCGCAGACCCATGGCCCGAGCGTAGCCTGTTGTCGCCAAAGAAAAAGCCCGCCGCTTGCACGACGGGCCTTTCCGTTCATTTCAGCCAAGGCTCAGTCGCCTGAGGCTTCCTTGCGCTCGCGGCGTTCGCCGCGATCACCGCGATCACGGTCGCGCCCGCCGCCGTGGCGGCGCGGGCCGCGGTCGCCGCCGCCACCGCCGCGGCGCGGGCCGTGGTCTTCGGCTTCCTCACCCATTTCAGCGGAGAGATCGGCGCCCGTGGCCTGGTCGACGACCTTCATGGAGAGGCGCACCTTGCCGCGATCGTCGAAGCCGAGGAGTTTCACCTTCACGACATCGCCTTCCTTCACGACGTCGCCCGGCTTTTCCACGCGCTCGCGCGCGAGCTGGGAGACGTGAACGAGGCCGTCCTTGGCGCCGAAGAAGTTCACGAACGCGCCGAACTCCATCACCTTCACGACCTTGCCTTCGTAGATTTGGCCGACTTCCGGTTCGGAAGTCAGCGACTTGATCCACTTCACCGCGGCTTCGATCGAGTCGGCGTTGGCTGAGGCGACCTTCACTGTGCCGTCGTCCTCGACGTTCACCTTGGCGCCGGTCTTTTCCACGATCTCGCGGATAACCTTGCCGCCGGTGCCGATCACGTCGCGGATCTTGTCGGTCGGAATCTGGATTTGAACGATACGCGGGGCGTTCTTGCCAACTTCGCCGCGCGGCGCGTCCATCGCCTTATTCATCTCGGCGAGGATGTGCATGCGCCCGGCGTGCGCCCGATCGAGCGCCACCTGCATGATCTCCTGCGTGATGCCGGCGACCTTGATGTCCATCTGCAGCGAGGTGATGCCCTTCGCCGTGCCCGCGACCTTGAAGTCCATGTCGCCCAGGTGATCTTCGTCACCCAGAATGTCGGTCAGGACTTCATACCCGTAGTCTTCGAGAATGAGGCCCATCGCGACGCCGGCGACCGGCGCCGAAATCGGCACGCCCGCATCCATCAGCGCCAGCGAGGAACCGCAGACCGTGGCCATCGAGGACGAGCCGTTCGACTCGGTGATCTCGGAGACAAGCCGCACGGTGTACGGGAATTGCTCGGCCGTCGGCAGCACCGCCTTCATCGCGCGCCACGCCAACTTGCCGTGGCCGATTTCGCGGCGCCCGGCGCCGCCCATGCGGCCGGTTTCGCCAACGCTGTAGGGCGGGAAGTTGTAGTGGAGCATGAAGCGCTCTTTGGTCGTGCCGGAGAGCGCGTCGATGAATTGCTCGTCTTCGGCGGTGCCGAGAGTTGCAACAACGATGGCTTGTGTTTCACCGCGCGTGAACAGCGCCGAGCCGTGCGTGCGCGGCAGGAAGCCGACCATGCTTTCGATCGGGCGCACTTTATCGACTGGACGGCCGTCGATGCGGCCCTTCTCCTTGACGATGCGCGTGCGGACGATGTCGCTTTCAACTTCCTTGAAGACTTCCTTGAAGACGTTGGCGTCAACGCCGTCCGGGTTGTCGGCGCTCTTTACCAGCACGCCCTTTGCCTTGTCGCGTGCGATGCCGACGGCGGCGTGACGTTCGTCCTTCTTCGTCACCTTGTAAGCCGCGGCCAGTTCACTGCCGACCAGATCCTTGATCTTCGCCTTGAGCTCAGAATTGTCCGCCGGCGTAAACTCGAACGGCTCCTTGCCGGCCTTTTCCGCAAGCTCGATGATCGCGTCGATCACCGGCTGCATGCCCTTGTGCGCAAGCGACAGCGCCTGGATCATTTGCTCTTCGCTGAGCTCCTTCACCTCGGACTCGACCATCATGATGGCGTTCGCCGTGCCGGCGACGACGAGATCGAGCTTCGAGTTGGCCATGTCGGCGATCGTCGGGTTGAGGACCGGCTTGTCGTCGATCCAGCCGACGCGCGACGCCGCGATCGGGCCCATGAAAGGCACGCCGGAAATGGTCAGCGCCGCGGAGGCCGCGACCATGGCCAAGAGATCGGACTCGTTTTCGTTGTCCCAGCTCAGCACCGTGATGACGACTTGGACTTCGTTCTTGAAGCCGTCGACGAACAACGGACGGATCGGACGGTCGATTAGGCGCGACAGGAGCGTCTCGCGCTCAGTCGGACGGCCCTCTCGCTTGAAGAAGCCGCCGGGAATGCGGCCCGAGGCAAAATACTTTTCTTGGTAGTTCACGGTCAGCGGGAAGAAGTCCTGCCCCGGCTTGGCTTCCTTCGCGTAGACGACCGTCGCGAGCAGCGCGGTCTCACCCCAGGTGGCGTACACCGCGCCATCGGCTTGCCGCGCAACGCGGCCGGTTTCGAGAGTCAGCTTGCGGCCGGCCCAGTCGAGCGAGACAGATTTCACATCAAACATACATCGTACTCCAGGCCGATGAGCCGGTGCTCGTTCGGCCGCGTGGGGCGCATCACCGGATTGCGATGCGCCGATTGCCTCCTTCGCGGATCGAAGGAGGGGTCGTCGTCCTTCTCCCCTTGTGGGAGAAGGTGTCAGCGCGCGAAGCGCGATGACGGATGAGGGGTAAGAGCGCGAGGTCTGACGCAAATGCGCCGTTACCCCTCTCCTGCGCTCGCAAAGCGAGCGCTGTCCTCTCCCACAAGGGGAGAGGACGGATTTAGCGGCGCAGGTTCAGGCGCTCGATCAGCGCATTGTAGCGCGCCGCGTCGCGATCCTTGAGGTAGTCGAGCAATCGGCGGCGCTGGCTCACCATCTTCAGGAGGCCGCGGCGCGAGTGGTTGTCCTTTTTGTGGGTTTTGAAATGCTCGGTCAACGCATTGATGCGCTCCGAGAGGATTGCGACTTGGACTTCCGGCGAACCCGTGTCGCCTTTGCCGCGCGCATGTTCCTTGATGAGCGCGCCTTTGCGCTCAGTGGTAATCGACATCGGGTCTCCTATTCGTCTGCGATGTGGAACACGCGGGTCGGCTTGAAGCGGCCGGCCCGCACGTCGCCCAGCGCAACCGCCTTGCCTTGAAACAAGGCCAACGCCGCGCGGGATGCGTCCTGCCCGGCGATGGTGCGGTCACGGAACTGAGGCTTCAGCGTCTCCACCACATGCGGGAGGAGGACGATGGGACGCCCCTGTCTGAGTTTGAACGCGTCCTCCCCATTGATGGCCAGTGCCGGGATGTCGGCCAGCGCGGTCTCAACGGGTTTCAGGCGTTCTG
>Ga0196964_10001302_pt1 | contig 12795 bp, 7 predicted proteins | sample S1_10metaG_FD_148615 | JGI IMG/M metagenome (GOLD analysis project Ga0196964, IMG submission 148615) | Soil microbial communities from Anza Borrego desert, Southern California, United States - S1_10 | ecosystem: Environmental > Terrestrial > Soil > Desert | place: USA: California | collected...
CCAAGCAGGCGTTTGGCATTATCGGCTTTCCCTCACTTGAATATGAAATCCTGCCCGACGGCGAGCCCGGCCCCGCTGAGGGCAAGCTCGCGCGCACTGGCGCGCGCGGCCAGCGTCTGTCGTACACGTTCGCCGTTCGGCCGAAAAAAGATCAGGAAGGAGAGGTGCGCGTCAGCGTTACAGACCTCACCGGCCCGGCCGGTTCTATCCCTGCGGCCAACATAGAAACGCGCTACGTCCATTACGCCACGCACCGCGGTTACAATGACATTGCGTACACAATCCAGCCTGAGTCGCTTCGCAAGCTGCCGGGTTCGCTGCGGATGCAGGCAAATGTGACGCGGCAATTCTGGCTCACCGTGAAGGTGCCGGCAGACGCCAAACCCGGGACGTACAGCGGCCAGATCACTCTCTCGCCGTGGCTCGACGAAAAGAAAATTCCGATCAGCCTCGAAGTGCTCGATCTCTCGCTCGATGAACCGGATTTCCGCATGGGCTTTTACGGCACTCATATTCCCTCGCAGTTTTCAAAGGAACAGCGCACGGAGGCCATGCGCAAGCTTTTCATGCTCATTAAAGACTACGGCATGAACTGCCTGTCGGGCGGGCCGAACATTCCATTCAGCGGCTTCGATGCGGATGGAAAGCCCAAGCTCGATTTCGCGGCATGCGATGAATACTTCCGCATCGCGCGTGAATGCGGATTCACGAAAGAGTTCGTCTCGTACGGCGGCCCGGCGATGATCCAGGGGCTGCATGACGGCTACAAGGTCGGCAACACCGGCCGCGAATGGGAGAAGAAAACTGGCAAGCCGTTGGGCGAGCTTCTGAAAATTGTCTGGGGCGCGGTGAAGGAGCATGCTGAAAAGGAAAACTGGCCGCCGGTGCTTTACGGCATGACCGACGAGCCGCGCGTGATCGAGCATGCCAAAGCCGAGCTTGAATTGATGAAGATTTATCGCGAAGCCGTGCCGTTCGTGCGCATCGGCGGCTCGTACTCCGTGCATTGGAAAGACGATCCGTTCGAAAACGTCGTTCAGGAAATTTTCAAGACGCTCACGTGGTCGGCGTTGAACCTGCACACGCAGACGGACGTGGACAAAGCAAAAGAATTCGGCCGCGAACTGTGGATCTACAACCAGGGCCGCTCGCGGTTCAGCTTCGGCGCGTACCAGTGGGCCGAATCGCGGAAGGGCGTTCGCGGGCGTTTGCAGTGGCATCTGCTCTGCCTGCACGGCTGCCAGTTCTTCGATCTCGACGGCCGCGAGCCGGACACGGCGATGATCAACTGGGGCCGCGACGAGATCATCCCAACGATTCACTTTGCGCGTGCACGCGAAGGCGCTGACGATCTGCGCTTCGCGGTCACCCTCTGGAATCTGGCGCAGAAGAAAAAGGATTCGCCCGAAGCTCAGGCGGCGCTGGCGTGGCTCGAGGATGTGAATCAGAAAATCGGTGTTCAGGTACGAGAGCGTCCGGCCGGGTTCATGGATGACGAGACGTTCCGCAATACCTGCATTCAGCACATTAAAAAGCTGCAGGGGAAGTAATCACTTCAGCATCGGTATCAGCGCATCCACGGCGACCTGCACGCCGCGCGGCGACCAGTGCGTGTCGTCGAACAGGAAGAGCAGCTCTGGCGCGCTCTCGCGGGCGTTCTCGAAGGCTTCCTGCATGGGAACGAACGGTACGCCGAGTTCTTTCAAACGCTGCTGCAGCGCTGGAAGGTAGACCGGCTTTCTGCCGTCTCCGAATTTCGCATGATACACATTGGCCTTCTCCGGGATCGGCAGAAAAATAAAGCGGCTGCCGCGCGCTTCAATCAGCTGACGCAGGGTGACGATGTTCTGCGCCGCACGCTCCACTTCTCCTGGGCCAAGCTCGCGGTAGCCGGAGCCGTGGATGAAAATCATGGAGCGGTCGTTGGCCCAGACGCTGCCGTATGGCAAGGCCGATTCATTCGTGCTTTTTCCAAGCATTGTATCGATGCCATCACGCAGGAGTTCCCGGGTGCGCGCACGCGAATAATGGAACACAGGCATTTTTGCGCAGCGATCGATGCCGCGCAGCAAGCTGACCGTGGCCGCACCGTACAGTGGATGCTCGCGCACCTCGGCACTCGCTACACCCGCATTCAGCGAACCGATCATCCGTTCAACACACTGCAGCACGACGATGCGCGGCGGCGCATCGCGGAAGCGCTTTTCGGCCAGGAACGGAACGACGGCGTTGTTGGAGCTGGCATACGTGTAAACACGCAGCCCGCTCTCGCGCGCGAGCACCTCGCTCAGCGTCTCGCTCTGCGTTAGCCCTGTTCCGACTCCGTTCGAATCGCCGACGATAACAACATCGAACACCGGATTGGAATCGTCCTGATTCCGGAAGCCATAGCGGTCTGTCTGCCAGACGACTTCTTTCTTCACTGCGTACGGCGTGTAATACGCCAGATCGCCCTGCTCGGTTTTCTGCATGCGCGTGAGCGGATAAAACGGACCCGGCATAAAGCGCGCGACTCGCCAGCTCGGCGACATTGCTTCCCAGCAGCGGAAGCAGAAGTAATCCGGCGGCAGCACGAACTGCTGGACCAGCAGAAGCGCGAAGAACGGCGCCAGGAACAGCAGAAGTTTTGTCGCGAACGTTCTCAATCCACGCACCTGCTAAAAACGGAAATAAATGAATTCTTTTGATTGCCACTCGCCCAGCAGCAGGATGCACAGCACCAGCGCGTAGTACATCGCCCAGCGCACGGCTGCCGGCCGTTCGCTGAACATGAAACGCATGCCCTTGTGCTGCTGCGATCCCTCAACCCATTCCATGAACGCGATTGAGGCACAGCCCACCACGAAGTCCACAGGACTTCCGACCATCACCAGTTTCTCGAACGCCAGTGCCGAATCGATCTCGCCCCAGCCCGAAAAAAGATGCGATGCGATATAGAGCGCCTGATTGATGTTCTGAGCGCGGAAGAAAATCCAGCCGAAGCAAACCAGGCTGAAGGTGAAGGCAATATTCAGTCCGCTCTGAAGCGCGGGAAATCTGGGCAGCCCGATGCGCTCGCTGATCTGCTGCCGCGCGGGCGCGAAGATGATTTCGGCAATCAGGTAAAGACCATGCAGAAAGCCCCAGATAATGAACGTGACATTCGCCCCATGCCACAGCCCGCTGGCCAGGAACACGATCAGCAAATTCAAAAACCAGCGCGAGCGTCCCACGCGGTTACCGCCGAGAGGAATGTAGAGGTAATCGCGAAACCACGTCGAAAGGGAAATGTGCCAGCGCTTCCAGAATTCGCCAATGGACTGCGAATAGTACGGCCGCCGGAAATTGTCCATGAGCCGGTAACCGAGTACCTGCGCCGCGCCAATGGCCACATCGCAATAACCGGAGAAATCGCAGTAGATCTGAAAGGCAAAGAAGACTGTGGCAGTAACCAGGCTGGGGCCGCTGTAGCTTTCCGGATCTCCATAGACGTTAATGACGATGCGGGCGATGTTGTCGGCGATCACCATCTTTTTGAAAAGACCCCACAGCATCAGGCGCAGCCCGGCGGTCACGCGCAGCTCGTCGAAGTGCTTCTCTTCATCAAACTGCGGCTTCAAATTCTCGCTGCGTTCAATCGGGCCGGCGACAAGCTGCGGGAAAAAGGAAATGAAGAGCGCGAGCTTGATGAAGCAAGGTTCAGCCTTTTCACGCCGGTTGTATACGTCGATCATGTAACTGACAGACTGGAAGACATAGAAGGAAATCCCGATTGGCAGAAGTAGGCTGAGCGTCGGCAGGGGAAGGGTAGTTTGAAACAGCTCGGCAACATCCCGCAGCCAGCTCTTGAAGAAATTGAAATATTTAAACGTGAACAGAATCCCGAAGTTCGACGCCAGGCTCAGCAGGAGCAAAGCGCGCCGCGTTAAGATTGAGCCGGATTTTTCGATCCGCAGCGCGCAGTACCAGTCCAGAACCGTTATCGCCAGCAGCAGCACGCCATAAACCGGCACGGCCCAGCAATAAAAGAAGTAGCTTGCCAGCAGCAGAAAGAGTGCGCGGTGGCGGTGCGGCAGCAGGAAAAACGTAGTGGCGACAAGCGGAAAGAAGATCAGGAACTCTAGCGAGTTAAAAACCATGCAGCGCTCGACCCTGAGATCGGCGCCAATCCTAACGGAGCAGCCCGCTTTTAAATAGTGGATAAGGCTCTGTCGCGTCCTATGCTGACGGCACCTTAAAGGCGGGGAGGGGCCGAGAACGCCTTTGAGATTCACTTCTGATTGCCGATACCGTCTGAGGCATTCTGGAGAAAGTTGAATGGCACTCGACGGGCCTTACACGCTGGATGACTTGCTCGTGATGACCGGGCACAAAAAAAAGAAACGCCTTGAGCCGCCGGTGCTCGTCAGCAGTTCGGCGAAGCAGACGCGCAGCCTGCGGCTGCTCGGCATCGACCCAGGCACGCGCTGCGTAGGCTGGGGGATGATTGAGCGGCGCATGGACAATTCGCTGCGCTTGATCGAATGCGGATGCGTCCGTCCGGGTGACAAACTGGAGCTTAAAGACCGCCTCTGCGGCATTTTTTCGGAACTCGAAGAGATCATCGCGCGCCTCAAGCCGGACGCGGCGGCCTTGGAAGAGACATTTGCCGGCATCAATATGAAATCAGCCATTGCGATGGGCGAAGGCCGCGGCATCGCCTTGCTGTGCCTGGCTCGCGCAAAGCTGGATATCCTCGAACTCGCTCCGCGCTCAATCAAGCAGTCCGTCACCGGCAACGGTGCCTCCAGTAAAGAGGCGGTGGCTCAGATGGTTGTGGCTCAGCTGGGTCTTTCGAAGACGCCGGAACCTGAAGACGTCACGGACGCGCTCGCCGCCGCCATCGCTTTAGCCCGGCGCGTTTGAGGAACGAGTCAGGATGCGAAGGCGATAAGGGCCTGTGTGGCTAATAAGGAGAGGGCTTGGGCGGGCACCAGACGCCACGATGTGCGTTTCTGGACAAAATATCCGAGCCTCGGAATTTCTCTGCAGAGCCAGCTATAAGCTGCTATAAAGCCAGCGTTTACAAGAAAGAAGAAATTTCGGCACGTGTGCTGCAAGTTCCCAGCGGACCATCCGTTATTTGATCAGGGGCTTAAGAGCAGTGCCGATCAGCTTAGAGAGCGGATTGAGCATTTCGACGATAACACCAGGCCCCTCTGCGGGTGAAGATGACGCACAGGTGAATCTGCGGCAGTTTGCGCAGTTCGCCCGCGAGCACGAGGCGAGCATCTTTACTTACGTCTTACGGATGGTTTCAAGCCGCGAAGACGCTGAGGACATCACGCAGGAGGCTCTGTATCAGGCCTGGCGCACGTGGAACCAGGTGGATCCGGAGGCGGCGGGCGGTTACGTCAAGTGGTGCTACCGCATCGCGCACAATCTATCGATCGACACGCTGCGCAAGAAGAAACCGCGCGCTGCGGACGACGAAGAGATGGAGCGCGCGGCGGACACGAAGTCGCTCAGGCCGGAAGAAGTATACGAGCACCGGGTGCAGGCAGGACAGGTTCAGGACTGCATTCAGTCGCTCGACGAAAAGTACCGCGAAGTGCTGATCCTGCGGTACCAGGAAGAACTGAGCTACGAAAAGATTGCTGAAATTCTGGAGTTGCCGGTATCTACGATCGAAACGCGCATTCATCGAGCCAAGAAGATGCTGCGCGAGAAACTGGAGCGGAAGGGTTGAGTTGCGCGGCTGTGCGCGCGCTGAATTGAGACGAAGATGAATATCGAATCCAACAACCCTATCCCTCCTGACGCTCACGCGCATCCAGTGTCGCCCGACCCGATCGATGAGCTTCAGCTCATGCGTTATCTGGACGGCCGGCTGGAAGGCGCTGAAAAATCTGCTGTCGAAGAGCTCCTCCGCACCAGCGCACCGGCGCGCCGCCGTCTGGATGCGTTGCGGGAAGAGAACCACCTCCTGCGCGAAGCGCTTGAGAATATCAGCGAGCCCAGCCGGCGCCTGAGCGACAAGGTTGTCGCGGCGCTGCATAACGAAGAACGGTTCCGGCAGCAGGCTCTGCGCAGCCACCGCATGCGCCGCAACATCCTGTGGGGCGTGGGCATCGCCGCGTCATTCTTCTTCTGCGTGTTCCTGATGAAGCCGCGAGAAGCGATGGGTACGGCGCTATCCGGCACTGGCGGCACGCTGGTCATGTCCAGCGGCGAACGCCAGCCGCTGGCCAAGAACATGAATATTTACGAGCACGATGAGATTACGACGGCCCAGGGACAGTTCTCCCGTATCCGCCTCGGCGCTGAGACGCTGATCGATATCGATGAACGCAGCCGCATCGCCATTGAAAAGAGCAAGCCCGAGCCGAGCTTCCGCATGCACCAGGGACACCTGGGCATTGCGACGGCGCAGCAGGAAGTGACGTTGCGCGCTCCCCAGGGCACTGTTCGCATTGCGGCGAACTCCGTCGTTGACCTCTGGCTGCCGCAGCCTTCGAAAGCCGAGTGGCCCGCGTGGCTGATGACGCAGCCAGCCGCCGCTGAGGGCGCTGCATCGGCCGAGCCTCCGATGGTTGCGACCGTCATCTCCGGCAGCATCTCTATCGCTAACGAAAAAATGCCCGAAGGCATTGCCATCTCGCAGGGTAACCGGGTGACGTTCACCGCCAAAGAACGCCGCACGCGAAAGGTCGACCTGGCAGGCTCGCGCGTGATCGAAACTCGCCGCAGCACGAGCTGGCACACCTCCGAAGGCATCCTGCCGCAGGACCGCACCATTATCGGCCTGCTTGAGAAACCGGATTTCCAAGACCTTGGCGAGCGCCTGGGTATGAATCGCAACACGCCCGGTGCAATCGCAGCCGCGCTGGCTCAATTGCAGGACGGCATGCGCGCCAGCAGCGCCGCCGAACGCGCTGAGAGACTCGCGGCCGGCCAGCAGGCGCTGCGCGTGGCGTATGAACCATTGCACGCCAGCGACGAGCGCCGCGACTTCGGCCGCATGCTCGAGGGTCTTGCGCATCTGGAACGCGGCCGCGCGCTGATGGAACGGGTAGCCGCCGGCAAAGAAGAATTGTCCACTGCCTACGCAGCCTTCGATGCCGCTCGTGTGGCGTTCGATGAAGCCCTGAAAGTCGATGTCGAGGCGGCACCGGCCCCTGCTGCAGAGAAGCCTGAGTGGGCGCGCCAGATCGCCGCGGGAATCGGCGTGACGCTGCGCGATCTGACTCCGGCCAATCAGTCGGCTTTGCTGGCCTCGTTTAATCATGCTGTTGCGCAACATTGGATGCTGACGACAGAGAGCGTCATCGGTGAACGCCCTACCGTTGCCGCCAGGGAATTTGAAGGGCTGCGCAACTGGCTGAGCCGCTCCGTCGAAGGCATGGCCGCGCGGCTGGCTCACGGTCTGGTTCTGCAGCGCGCCGGAAGCGAGAAAACTCAGAAAGCGATCGACGCCTATTCTGAAATCCTGGCCGTTTCGACAGCCGGCTGGGGCGAGCCTTCACGCCGCCTTGCAGACGGGCTCAAGCAGGCGGCGCTGGTTTCGCTGACGCGGCTGTATGCCGAGATTCAGCAGAGCGACAAAGCGCGGGCCGCCGCCGAAGATTTCTGGCTGCTCTACCCGCTTGATTCAAACACCCCTGCCGCGCAGGAGATTAAATCGATTATTGATCGCAGCCAGTTGAAAGATGCCGCGCACGCGCTGCAACTCGGACGTTTCGAACTTGCCGTTGAGAACTATGACAAATGGCTCACGGCGCATACGCCCGCGGGGGCGGCCATGGACGCGCCCGAAGTAGCCGCCGTTCGCGTTGGTCTCTTGAAGGCATTGATCGGTTTGAAGGACGGCGGCCGTGCCCGCCAGGAAGCCGCCGCATTGCTCAAGCACGCAGGAGCCGAGAAGAAAGCGGAGCTCGAAAAACTCGCCGCTGAAGCGCAGATGCTGCCAGAGAAAACCGAGCAGGCGCTCGAACTGCTCAAAGCCAATCAGCGCTAAACTCCATCGCGATCTCGTCTGAATCGTTACCGTGTCGTCGCTTTTGCAGAGCCGAGCTTCGCTTCGATTTCGGCTTTCAACTTCTGATAATTCGACTGTTCTGGATGAAGCGCGAGCGCAGCGTTAATTTCCGTGAGCGCATCGGCTGCGCGGCCCTGGAGCAGCCGCAGGCGTGCGGCCTCGAATGCAAGTGCGGAGTCAATGCGATCTTTGGAGTGGTGACTGTTTTTTCCAAGCTCCTTTAAGAGACGAAGTTCTTCCTCGCAGACCTCCATGCAGCGGAATTTTCTGGCAAGCTCCTTCTCCAGCAGCGCAATGTAATAGTTGCTCTGCAGCCGGCACAGATGCGCCTCGAAGGATTTCGGATCCAGGCGCACCGCAGCGGCATGATCGATGAGCTGATCTTCCAGCAGGCGCTTATCCTGGTTGGGCTTTGAATAGAACAGATTTACCAGTGCCTGCGCCCGCATGACATAGGTGCGGCCGTATGTCGGATTGAGCTCGATGGCGCGCGTGAAACTGGCAATCGCAGCCTGCGCATCAACCACGCCCTTGGGGCCTCCAGTGATGCCAATTATCTCTGTTGGCGTGTTGCCCATGTACATCATGCCGAGAGCGAAATGGCCTTCCCAGAAATCAGGAAATTTCGCCGCGGTCTCTTTCATGCGAGCGATGGCTGGGTCGCGCTCACCGTTCATGTAGCTCAGGATTCCGCCCGCGAACTGTGCCATTGCGTTTTCTGGGTCGCTCAGACTGGCTCGCGCGAAGTACTCGCCGGCTTTCTTGAAGTCGACGAACTTGGTCCAGTGAATCATTCCCACGCGGGCGAGGATCTCCGGATTGTCTTTGCCGATCGTCTCCTTGTAGCAGCGGTTTGCTTCAAGATAATCGGCAAGCGCCTCTTTTGTGCGGCCGGCACCCGCGCGCACTTCAGCCCGCGTCCGGTACGCATCAAACATCGCTGGATCGATTTCGAGAATTTCATTCAGCAACGTTTCGGCACGTGCAGCGCTGGCGGGGCCTCGTGTGGCCATCTCCAGCGCTTTGACGTAGAGTCCGGCTGCCTTGGCTTGCTTTTCCAGCCGCGAGCGCTGTGTCTCTTCAACATGGCGGGCCTTGGATTCGGCCAGAGCTTTTGCTTCTGCCAGGTTCGCCTTCTCGCGGGCGAGCTTCGCTTCGCGCTGGGCGCTCTGCGATGTCACGGCGAGCACCGCCAGCAGCGCCGCCACCCCGACCAGCGCCGCGGCGCCGAGCGCTCCGGCGAGCGTGCGGTTGTGCCGCGCCCAGCGCGCCGCCGCGTTCCAGGGTGCTTCGGTGTAGACGCTGACCGGGCGGTCTTCCAGGAAGTTGCGGACGTCCCGCGCCAGCGCCGCGACGGATGCGTAACGATCCGCGGGAGAAATGGCCAGCGCTTTGAGTGCGATCGCGCCGAGCGCGCGAGGCGCTTTCTTTCCACGCCGCGTACAGGACAGGGGCTTGATTTCGCCGCGGGTCGTATTGCTCAGAATCGTTTCGACCTCTTCGCCGTCGATGGCGTGCGTCCCGGTGAGTATTTCAAACAAGACAGCGCCGAGGCTGAACACATCCCCGCGTCCATCGACCGGCTCACTGCCGAGAATCTGTTCTGGCGCGATGTAGCCGGGGGTTCCGAGCACCATGCCGTCCAGCGTGCGGTGCGTCGCGCGCGAAAGCCGCTCCTGAAAGCGCGCCGGCTTCGGGGTTTCAGGCATCTTTGCGGTTGGCTGGCGCGACTCGCCTTGCGGCACTGGTCTGGCATCCGCAATTTTTGCGAGACCCCAGTCGAGCACGTACACTTCGCCGTATGCGCCTAGCATGATGTTTTCCGGCTTCAAATCGCGATGAATGACGCCGCGCGAGTGTGCATACGACACGGCATCGCACACCGATAGAAAAACCTGGAGAAGGCGAGGCAGCGGAAATTCCTGCTCGGCCGCTTTGTCGCCCTTGAGCAGACGCTCCATGACTTGCGCGAGCGTGCTGCCATCAAGAATTTTCATCGTAAAGAAGCGGCGGCCTTCCGCGTCGCAGCCGGCCATGTGGACCGGAACGATGTTCTGGTGCTGCAGATTTCCGGTGATCACCGCTTCGGTTTCAAATCGAGCAGCCACGTCGGGATTGGCGTGGTGCAGGATCTTCACCGCGACTTCGCGGTCGAGCGTCTTATCGATGGCGCGGTAAACGGTGCCGAACCCGCCGGCTCCGACCTTATCGAGGAACTCAAGCCCCGCAACGTGTGCGGCCGAGTCCGCCGTCCTTGGCGCGCCGGAGACCGTCTCGATGTTGTCCCACTCCGGCTCAAGAAAACACGTGCTGTTCTTTCTGGATAGGATGTGATTGCAGTTCCTGCAAAGCATGAGTTCGCCCTGCAGGGACAGTTCGTTTCCGCATTGCGGGCACATGGACTGGCTCATGGAGCACCATTCAGGATTCGACAGTATGACGTAGAGCCTGGCTGGTTTGCGTCAAAGAACTTGCGGGCGCCGCAGCGGTCCCTACAGTTTCTTCACGCCAGATCTACCAGGGGAGACGCTTGACCATGCCCGGCCGTTTCAAACTGCTGAAGAAAAAGACCGTCCTGACCAGCCGCGTATTCACCGTTCGCGATGAAGAGTGGCAGGCGCCGGATGGCAGCCGCTTCAAGCGCCATTCGATTTTACATCCCGGTGCGGTCGCCATTCTGCCGATTGACGCAAAAGGCCGCGTGCTGATGATCCGCCAGTTCCGCCCGGCAACCGGCGAATGGATGCTCGAGATCCCGGCAGGAACGCTCGAGAAAGGCGAGAAGCCGCTGGCGTGCGCTAAGCGTGAACTGATTGAAGAAATCGGCTTCTCGGCAAAAAAATGGAAGCCGCTTGGCGCCATCTTTACCGCTCCCGGATTCTGCAGCGAAAAGATTTATCTTTTCAAAGCGTGGGAGCTCAAGCCCGCCTTTGCTGAAAAAGACGAAGATGAGCACATCGAACCGGCTCTGATGACGATGCCCGAAGTACGTCGCGCGATTCGCAATGGGAACATCTGCGACGCCAAGACCATGAGCGCGCTGATGTGTCTGGAAGTGCTCTGACGTCCGAACGATGCTCTAAAGAAATGCTCTAAACTTCTAAACGCTAAGGACGCGGAGAACGCCAAGGTCGCCAAGATTGTCATCCTGATATTTCTTGGCGTCCTTGGCGCTCTTGGCGTCCTTGGCGTTAAAAGAAGACGTTTTCAACAGAGCATGCTGGCGAATGACGATTGTGGTTGCATTGCTAATCCGCAATTCGGATTCGCAATCCGCAATTCCCCTGCAGTCCCCTCCTTATATTGCCGATGTCTCTTAGGGGAGATTTATGCCCTTAACGGGGTGGGGGGATTTTGTTTATGCCACGTGTCGTTTGTCCGCTGTGCAAGACCGGCTTTGAAGCGAACATCACCAAAGACCGCTGCGCGATCAACTGCGTCGCGTGCACGGTCGCGTTCGATGCTTCGCCGTTCCTGACCAAAGACGATTTCGCTGCAGCGCCGGCGGCGCCGAAAGCTTCAGCTGCGCCTGCCGCTCCAGCGAAGGAAGCTTCGCCCGCTCCGGCCGCTTCAAGCAGCAGCGAACCTGTCTTTGCCGAGCCTGCCAGCAAATCAACCCGCACGGGCGGTCTGCCATTCGTCGCTGAGGCTGAAAGGATTCCGCTTCCCGAAGAGGTCAAGAAACAGCTCGATGTCGGCAACAGCCAGCCCGTTCACGATCTGCGCGACAAGCTCAAGGAAATCCGCTGGAAGCTTCATGCAAAGAACGGGGCACACGTCAACGGTGCCAACGGCGTGTCGGCGAACGCAAACGGAGCATCGATGCCCGAGGCAGCTGCTGTCGCACTGGCGGAAGCTCCGGCTGCTCCGGAAAGGAAAGACGAGCCGAAATATTCTGATGTCGTGATCCGCTCACCGAAGAGTGCGGTTGGGGTTGAGCCTGTTCCGGCCTCGGCACCTGCTCCTCAGCCACACGCCGAAGTCGCTGCAAAAATCCCGGCTCTTCACAAAGCGGCGCAGCTTTCCGAACAGCCCACACAGTCCGCAGAAGCCAGACCGAAGAAGAATGCCCGGCGGCCGTTGCTCGAGGGCACCTTCGGTCCGTATGAAATCGAAGGCGAGATTGCCCGCGGCGGTGTTGGCGCGGTGTTCCGTGGCCGCGAAAAAGACACTGGCCGCACAGTGGCGCTGAAGGTTCTTCTTGAAGGCCCGGAAGCCGGTGAGTCCGAGCGGGAACGCTTTCAACACGAATGCGAAACGGCCAAGGCACTCTCGCTCCCGGGAATGGTGCAGGTTTATGCCGTCGGAGAAATTGACGGCCGCCCGTACATGGCGATGGAACTGGTCAAAGGCCGCTCGCTAGACAAAGTCATCCCTGAGAAAACGCTTTCAGTGAACGACTGCCTCGTGCTGATGAAGTCAGTCGCCGAGACCATTGGCGCGCTGCACGAAGCCGGCTACGTTCATCGGGATCTAAAGCCGGGCAATATTCTCATCGATGAATTCAACTCGCCTAAGGTAGCGGATTTCGGGCTGGTCAAATCGCTGGACGAAATCACGCGGCTGACCGCTTCAGGCCTGGTCTGCGGCACGCCTGCGTATATGGCGCCCGAGCAGGCCCGCGGAGATGGCAAAGCCGTCGACCCGCGCTCGGACGTCTGGGCGCTGGGCGCGGTGCTCTATGAGATGCTCACCTGCAAGCCACCGTTCCAGGCCGAAAACGCGCTGCGGCTGATGCTGAAGATCACCAAAGAGCAGCCCAAGCCGTTGCGGGTGCTGAATATCAAAGTGCCGCAGGA
>Ga0196964_10001303_pt1 | contig 12790 bp, 9 predicted proteins | sample S1_10metaG_FD_148615 | JGI IMG/M metagenome (GOLD analysis project Ga0196964, IMG submission 148615) | Soil microbial communities from Anza Borrego desert, Southern California, United States - S1_10 | ecosystem: Environmental > Terrestrial > Soil > Desert | place: USA: California | collected...
GCGAGAGAAGCTCACTTGCCTCGGACAGGACATCAGTACAACGGCACTATTGTTGGTATTGCTTGCTGTCCTGATCGGAGGTCGTGTCGCTGCCGGGTTTCCACTTCCTATCCCTGGGATACCTTAGGCGATGTCTGCCTTCTTGGCAGACATCGCCAGTCAGCTTAATTACTTATAGAACCTAGGCAATGTACAAATCGACTTTAGTCTGTCTCAACGCAATTGCCTCATTTTCGCGGTTTTCGCCAATAGAATCGGAGAAAGCTTTTTTGATAAAGTCCTCTGAAGATTTATCAAAAAAAATAGTGGCTTAATACTAATTCAGGAACATACATGATAAGAGTGTTTTGTCAATAAGTAAGTCTTAACTTATTACATCTGGGAGACATCTAATGATAGAGACAGAGGCAACGCCCCTGATCAGCGTTGTTATCACCGTGCGCAATGCAGAAAAATTCATATCAGCGACTCTTGCTTCGATTCTGCAAGAACGAGACGTGCCATTGGAAGTCGTGCTGATAGACAATGGCTGCACCGATGCCACCATCGATCGCGTTCTTTCGTTCAATGATCAGCGGGTGCGAGTCATCAAGGGACCTTGTAAGGGAATTGCTCATGCTCTGAATGTGGCTTATGCAGAGGCTCGTGGCGAAATCATCGTGCGATGTGATGGCGATGACCTCTATCCACCACAACGCTTGGTACAGCAGGCCAAGTGGCTAACCGAGCATCCTGAGTTTGGCGCACTATGCGGCGGCTTTTCCACCATTGATTCTAAGGGAACCCCGCTCTCTGATTTGGGCTGTAAGGAAGAAGCTCAAGAAATAACTGAAGAATTACGCAACGGGGAGATTCGAACCCACATTGGCACCTTTGCCATACGTACCGAGGTGGTGCGAGCCGCTGGCGGTAGTCGTGAGTATTTTGATTGCTTTGAAGATTTTGATTTTCAGCTACGTGTAGGGGAGACGTGCCGAGTCTGGTTTGAACCGGAAATCTACTATATCTACCGACTACATCAAAACTCCAGCTCTCACTCAACAAGCTATACCAAGAATAACTTTTATTGCTCTATCGCTTTCGAGTTTCAACGGCAGCGACGGACACAAGGGAGTGATGACCTAGAGCGTGGCTGCCCGCCGCCCGTGCCAGATGGACGTAAAGCACCACCCTGGGATGCGGCGTGGCATGCGCAGAAGATGTTGATAGCTAGTGCTTGGTTAGAGCATCAAGCTGGTCATAAGCAGCAGGCACTAGTTAAAGGGATGCGTTCAGTTATGGCTCTACCCGTTAACCCAAGGGCGTGGCGCAGCCTGCTGGCTCTAGCGCTCAAACCGGCTGGCAGTAAATCAGGGTCCTGAGGCGAGTAGTGTTTTGGTTCCTGGCTAACTGACAAAACTATCTATCTTTTATCAAATTGAGGAACTATTCAGGAACGATCAACGAGGTGCTTACCGATGGGTTTACAAGCAAGAAGCAGCAATGACTGATGACTGATGAATCTACGTTTGTCTCTGCCTCAAAGAGCAGCATTGAGAAAACGGTGTACTTCAAACTAGAATCAGCGGTGGTATTTCCTTATGCTAATTGACGCGCGTACCTTGCCCAAGGGAGGGACGATTGATACTGAAGTTTGTATTGTTGGTACTGGGCCAGCGGGACTAACGCTGGCCCATGAATTCATCGAGCAGGACTTTCGAGTGTGCTTGCTGGAAAGCGGTGGACTTGAGCCTGACGAAGAGACTCAGTCTCTCTGTGTCGGTGAAACGGTTGGAGATACCTATTCAGAACTGGATATTCTCCGCCGGCGGCAGTGTGGTGGCACAGCTAACGATTGGACTGTTCAAATCGCCCCTGGTCAAGCCGGTGTGAGATATGGGCAACTAGACGAGGTAGATTTCGAAAAACGGGACTGGTTACCCTACAGTGGCTGGCCTTTTGATCTGTCGTACCTGGAGCCGTTTTATGAACGGGCTCAATCTATTTGCCAAGCTGGGCCTTTTGCGTATGATGCTGATGCCTGGGAGGATGCTCAAACTCCTCAACTTCCCTTTCTCGGGAACCGAGTGAAGACCACGATGTTTCAATTTGGGCCCAGCGCTGCCTTTTATCAGGAACACCGTGACCAAGCGAGTCAGGCTAGTAACATTACCATCTATCTCAACGCCAATGTGGTGGAACTTGAGACAGACGAAACCGCCAAAACTGTAACTCGTGTACGCGTTGCCTGTTTGTCAGGTAATGAGTTTTGGGTTTCTGCCAAGATCGTAATCTTAGCCACAGGGGGCATTGAGAACGCTCGTTTGCTGTTGCTCTCAAACCAGACTCAGAAGACTGGACTGGGTAATCAAAACGATTTGGTTGGGAGGTTCTTTATGGATCATCCCTTGGTGCGCACTGGCGAATTCATTCCTTCCAATCGCAACATTTTTAACTCAACAGCGCTATATGATCGGCGTCGAGTCAACAATACACCCGTGATGGGGAAGCTTGCCCTAACAAATGAAGTAATGCGCGATGAGCAAGTCCTGAACATGAGTGCGATGCTGTACCCACGGTATCCGCACAATCAACCAGAGGCTGTCCGTTCTTTGAAAAAGCTGCTCAAGTCACTTGGGCGTGCCAAGCTACCCGAAGATGCTCTAAAACATTTTCGCAATGTGAGTACTGGCGTTGGCGATATTGTAGCGGCTGCCTACACAGAGCTGCTCGTAAAGCCATTTCGCCCGGACATTCCCGGCGATCTGCCTCGTGGCGGTTGGTCGGAGTGGGAAAATAAGGAACGGAAATTTGGCTATTTTGAAGTTTACAGTCAAACGGAACAGGCTCCTGATCCAGATAATCGGGTGATGCTCAGTGATCAGCTCGATCGGCTTGGCTGCCCAAAAGTAAAGTTGCACTGGCGCTGGCGTGAAATTGATACTTACAATGTAAAACGAGCACAACAGATCTTGGCAGAAGAGATTGCGCGCTCTGAACTGGGGCAGTTACAGATTGATCGAGATGGAGAGAAGCCATTCCTCCTTACTCCGACTACGCATCATCACATAGGGACAACCCGTATGCATACCGATCCCAAACAGGGTGTTGTGGATGAAAATTGCCAGGTTCACGGCGTTTCCAATGTATTCATCGCTGGTAGCTCGGTTTTTCCCACCGGAGGGTATGGTAATCCTACCTTGACTATCGTTGCTCTTGCCGTCCGGCTAGCAGACCAGGTTAAACAAACTATGGCATTAAGCCGGATAACAGTGTCTAAAACGCAAGCCGACTTTTGAGCTATTTCTTTTTGTGATTGGGAAACTTCAATATATAGCTAGCCGTAACTTAACCGGGTTTCTTGGCACTTCGATTGGAGTATGGCTTGAATTTTCCCACATGAAAGTTCCAGGGGCTGTCATCGCCATTCCACTTAATGTCCTTTGCTACTATCTGGCAATAACCTAGGGTTTCTGGAGTAAGGGACTGAGTGGTTTGATGCAGGACTTTCCGGTTACCACGCGGCTTGTGACGTTACTGAAAGTTTTGCTGACAGGTTGTTTTGGGGTGTGGTTTCCCTATCAATGGGCTACTGTAACCAGAAAAACGTTTGATCCACTTGCTAAATTTTTAAATCATCGGGACAACGAAGCCCGGAACAAAAATCATATCTGAATGAGGAGGTATTGGATTATGAGTGAGCAACTTAGCCGACTAAACGAAATATCAATGGTGGTACGTAACCTCGGGGATGGGTTGGTATTTGAGGATGTTCTCAATGACTGGTTTCGATTTTTGGGTGGGAAACCCGGTGAGGTTGTAGTTGTTGACGTTGGAAGTAACGCCGAGACGCAAGCGGTTTACTGGCAGTTGTTTCAAAAAGGTCTGATTGACAAATTACAGGTAATTAAGCCAAGCCACTCAGATAATAACCACGACAGAGGTTATGTCCAGCTCTACACGGCAGGGGCGATCGCTAGTAAACAATACTTGTTATGGTTCAACATTGACACGTTACCCTATCGGGAAGGTCATGACAATTGGCTAGAGGAATCGATCAACTATCTTGATCGTGACGATGTTTTTGCGATCGGTGGCTCGTTTAACTTACCCTCTAAGCATCATGAGGCTTGGCCTGGCTGGTACTTCAGCCACAAGTGCAGCCTTAACTTTACGCTAATCAAGCGAAGTACATTCATGGCGGCTATGCATGAATATGCAGGTGACTACATTGCCTCTGGATTCCAGGGTGAGAATCCAGCAGAGGAACCCGGTACAGATCGGGGCAGATATCTACTGGAAATCGCACTTGAGGAGTACATAAAACGTCATAATGTTTACACCTTATGTAAAGTAGAAGACCCAAACTGGACGGTATTTCACACAAATACTCACGAAGAGCGCTTGCAAAAGATTCGTGAAAAATACTTAGCTCGCCAAGACATTGAACGCTTCATGAATGCGGGATTTTCCGCTGCGGAGCCAATCCCGGACAAAGCTATGTATTATGGACAACCGCCCATCAGGATTAGTCTTGTTAAAAAGTTACAGATTGCGTTTGGGCAATCACCAGCCGGTCTTTATTGGCGGCAGCTGAAACAAAAGCTAAGTTATTAGAACAATTGTGCGACTGAATAAGTCGTAATAAATTGGGTTAGTCAACTCTGACTTTTCCTATTCCGATAACGGCTGAGTGAATCCCTGAAACATGAAAATTACATTCGTCCTTCCTTTCGCGGGTCTTGCCGGTGGGATTCGGGTGGTGGCAATTTATGCTGAACGTCTTAAAAAGCGAGGTCATGACGTCTTTGTCGTCTCTCTCCCGGAAGATCCGATCAGCCCACTTGAGCAGATAAAGTCTCTGATCAAGGGTCGGGGTTTGATCTCTAATAAAGAAGCCTCGCACTTTGATGGTCTAGATGTTCCACACCGAGTCCTCGAACGCTGGCGACCAATCACCGAGGCTGATGTTCCTGATGCCGATGTGATAATAGCCACTTGGTGGGAGACTGCCGAGTGGGTTGCGAAGATGTCTGAAGCAAAAGGGGCAAAAGCTTACTTCATTCAGCATCACGAGGTCTTTGAAAGCCAGCCAAAAGAAAGGGTGGAAGCGACGTGGTCACTGCCTCTGCACAAAATCACCATCTCGAAGTGGTTGATTGATTTGGGTCGGGATCGATACGGTGATAGCAACCTTTCCTTTGTCCCGAATAGCGTGGACACAGATCAGTTTCACGCACCACCTCGTGGGAAACAACCCGTTCCCACTGTTGGGATGTTGTATGCTCCAATTGGTTGGAAAGGGTGCGAGGTTAGCCTTAAGGCTTTTTCCTTAGCGGCTGAAAAGATTCCGAATTTGCACCTAGTTGCGTTTGGCGCGTTTGAGCCTAGTGCGGATTTGCCACTACCAGAGGGCACCCAATACATCAGATATCCTGAACAAAATTCAATCAAAGACATCTACGCCAGTTGTGATGTCTGGTTATGCGGGAGTTGGAGCGAGGGATTTCATTTACCACCATTGGAAGCGATGGCCTGTCGCTGTCCTGTCGTATCGACTCAGGTCGGTGGTCCTCTGGACATTATTAAGGAGGGGGTTAATGGTTATCTGGTGCCGCTTGGCGATTCCACGGCGCTTGCCAACCAGCTGGTTCATGTCCTAACTCTCCCCGACGCCGAGTGGCAGGCAATGTCTGATGCCGCCTACGCTACAGCGACTCAATACACCTGGGATGATGCAACTGAACTCTTCGAGGGGGCATTACACACCGCTATAGACCGTAAGCAACGCGGTGACTTCTCTGATTGGGACAAGCCAAAGGATGTTAACCCACAGCAGACTCCTATTTAACTTAACCTTGACGAATTATCAGTAGCGCTGGGGTTAATCTATAGAAAGCTTCGTTCAGGCTCGTGTCAAGCGAAGCCCATGCCTCTGTATCGTCCTATCGCGCTCCTTATCACATTATTGGGATTCCTAGTCTCCTTAATTTGTTCATAGGGTTTCCGCCGTTACTCAGGCGATCGCTATGAGGTTCAGGGTGGCAGGGCTAGACCTCCCAGTCGAAAACTATCCCTTACAAGAATCCCAGACATCACCAAGATGAACGCACCTGGCTACGGTGTTTGGCTTGTCACGACAATCTACGATTCTTTTCGGCTTCGTTTGTTTAAACCCGACGGCTTGATCTACCGATAATAATTTGGTGCATCTGCCCATTTGCATCATCAATCACTCATGACCCGACCCATAGGATGCGTTTTCAGCCTTGAACAAACTCTGACCTAGAGCATTGGTCTAGTAATCCAACGTATGACAAAAAATGACCATTTTGGCGCTCATTGACTAACGGAGAATCAAGCACTTGATTATTAGTGAACCGACGCTCCAGGAAGTACCCTATTTTCTAGGTCGAATATTCCTCTATAACCTGGCTGGGTTGCGCCAGCTGGCGATACTATACTAATTGACCAAATTGAGGCAACCCGACAATGATAAATATAGTCAAATAGCTGCCTATATTAAGTTGGCTCTCCAAACAAAATTCTCGCATTTCCCGTTAAATCAATATGATTTATTAAGTTTTTTACAGACACTAGATCGGAGAAGGTAGCCAAAAGCGTTTTAGAGAATCTAAGTTTGGCAAAAAACCTAGGAAAGAATCTGGAATGTCGCGGATTCAGCGAGTAGCTTAATTTATTTCTACAAAAGTGAGATGTATCCATGCGTTTATTATTTGTTCAGTATGCTGGAGATTACCGTGAAGCATTCCAGCGCTTCGCGGCTGGCGGAGGGGAAACCTATTACGCTCAAAAATATTCGGTTGACGCCGTTACTGATATTGCCAAACAAGTTGAGGAAGTTACGGTTCTTTGTTGTATGACCAAGGAACCTTACAACGAAGTTCTTGAAAACGGTGTTCGTGCAATTGGAGCAGGATTTGACAAAGACATTCAAATCAACACCTTACTAAAACTGATTGAAGAACAAAAGCCAACTCATTTAATTGTTCGTACAGCCAAACGAGAAATTTTTCGTTGGGCAGTTAGCAAAAAAGTTAGAACAATGGCGTTGTTTGCCGAATCAATTTCCCAAAGAGGCTTACGGAGTAAACTGCGAAATTATTTGCTGGCTGATTTATTAAATAACAAGCAAGTTGAATGGGTTGCAGCTTATGGGCTTAATTCAGCAGTTTTATTCCAGCAAATTGGAGTGAAAGCTGACAAGATAATTCCTTGGGACTTCATTGTAACTGAAACTCCTGATTCTTCCCCTCCAAAAAGTCTTCAAAGATACCAAAAGGATTGGCAACTCTTTTACATTGGTTCAATGATAGAAGCGAAGGGGGTGGGCGATGTATTAGAAGCTCTAGCTAAGTTAAGAGCTAAGAACTTCCCAGTGAGTTTAAAGATAGCAGGTCGAGACGAAAATGAATACTTTCTAAATAAAGCAAGACAGTTAAAAATTGAAGATTGTGTAGATTTTCTAGGATTAGTGCCAAACAATACTGTCTTACCTTTGATGAAAGAAGCTGATGTCGTCTTAGTACCTAGTCGCCATGAATATCCAGAGGGTTTTCCACTTGCAATCACTCATTCTCTGTGCGCCCGTACCCCAATCATTGCTTCAGATCACCCAATGTTTCTTGACAACTTAAAAGACGGACTCAGTGCGATGATTTTTCCGGCAGGTAACGCTGGGGCTTTGTCAGAATGCATTGAAAAACTCCTTTCAAATCCAGAGCTTTATTGGAGCCTTTCTGTCGAATCAAAAGAGGCTTGGGAGCGGTTGCAAATTCCAGTAAAATGGGCTGAGTTGATTAATCGATGGATAGATGATTCCCCAGAAAATAAGCAGTGGTTGTTCGAGCATCGACTTTCTTCAGGGCAGTACAACTTAACATCTGCGTGACAGAGATGGGGTCTATCCTTAGTAGGAATCCAGGAGGATTTCGAGCTAGACGAGACAGGAGAGGAAAATGGCTACACAAGAGTTGGAAGTCCTCATGCTCAAAAGCTTTTAGCAGTGCAGCTCAAAGGCATTCCTGTTATTTTTCATTCAAATTGTGATGTTTAACACCGTTTCTGTCCAAAAATATCGTATAAACCATTAACACGAAGACTTGGCTCTAACAACATTTGGTGTTAGGACAGGAACAGGAATATCTGAAAACCGAGAGCAGAAACCAATGTCCAAAACACTTCGCATCCTGTACGCCGCTGGGCCTGGAGATGTGATTGGAACCTATAACTATTGGGTTGAGGGACAAGACGATCCATCGCAGGTGGGAATCACCTATTCCAGTCAGTTCTACGAAGTGTGTTGCGCCTTGGATGCACAGGCCTATGTACTCGCCTCCTTTAGAGAGAGGAAATTCTTGCGTGATGGTCGATTCATTATTGAGCATCGTCCGATCCCGTTGCAAACGGCATCAGGCCTCTTATATCACATAGGTCAGTTGTGGTATGGCTTGTGGTTAATCGTCTCCGCCGTCCGCTTCAGAACCAACGTGGCAGTAGTGGCTGACGGAACAACACACTGGTTTATCTTGTCACTACTCCCTTGGTTGGGGGTGAAAGTGATTCCATCACTACATTGCGTCCTTTGGCGCAAGTACACTCCCCAACGCAAGGTTGAGAAATTGCTTTTAAGACTTAACCGTAATTTGTTTGCTAAGGGCAGCACCGCCATCTTGTCTGCTTCAAAGGATGTATCTGAGCAAGTGGCGCAGCTTACAGATGGCAAGCATCCGCCAATAGTGCAATTCCTACCCACTTACCGTCGAACAGAGTTCACTGAGGTGGGGGAACCAGAGGAGAAGCGATCGCCTTTTCGGGTGCTGTGCGTCGGTCGAATCGAGCGAAATAAAGGCGTCTTCGACCTACTGGAAATTGCCAAGCGTTTTGCGGCTGAGGGGAGACAGGACATTACGTTCGATGTTTGCGGAACAGGGTCGGAGTTGGAGTCTTTGCGTCTCGCCGCCAAGGAAGCTGGGGTAGATGGCTCCTTTGTGTGTCACGGTCACTGCAAGAAGCCACAAATGCGGGAGATGTTCAACCAGGCACACGCTATCATTGTGCCGACGAGGACGGACTTTGTAGAGGGGTTTAACCAGGTTGTGGTAGAAGGCGTGTTATGTAACCGTCCTGTCGTCACCTCAGCCGTCTGCCCTGCTGTGTCCTATGTGCAGGACGCCATTGTGGAAGTATCTCCCGATGACATTAAGGGGTACGGTGACGCCCTGCTCAAGTTGTGTGACGATCGCCAATTCTATGATGAAAAGCGGAGGGGTTGCCTAGCGTTGCAAGAGCAATTTTACGATAGTTCACAGAGCTGGAATGCTACGCTCAAATCAATCCTTGTGGGAATCCAGGAGGATTGACAGCTAGACACGGCACTCTAAGCGGACAAAGCAATTCCTCGGTGATGGACACCTTGTTAAGAGTGCCAGTAAATTGATAGTAGCGGTAGTACAAGAGTTGCTTTCTGGAGCATTTTGACCAATGCGATGTAAGTAGAGCGATCGCGAGAGCTTCACGCACACTGGTCTCCGCCATAGCATCGGGACAGGTCATCTTAAGTAATCGTCTTCGTCAATGCCAGCTGAACTGGAAAATACAAAATAGGGTACCCCCCTTATGTCTAATGAGATTTCGCCAAATAGCCCAACCCCTTTACTGGTTGTAATCGTTAACTATCGAACACCTAGTCTGACAATTGATAGCTTGCGCTCCTTAGTTAGTGAAGTCCAAGCCTTACCGGGTACCCGCGTTGTCGTTACCGACAACAACTCTGGCGATGGGTCAGTTGAAAAAATAGGAGCCGCGATTGAAACCGAGGGCTGGGGTGAGTGGGCCTCACTGATGCCACTCGAACTCAATGGCGGATTTGCCTACGGCAACAACGCGGCAATCCGCCCAGCGCTACACTCAACTAATCCACCCCCCTACATTCTGTTGCTCAACCCAGACACGATTGTTCGCCCTAGGGCACTACAGGTGCTGGTAGACTTCATGAATAAACATCCCGACGTGGGGATTGCTGGTAGCCGATTAGAAGACCCGGATGAAACACCGCAGCGCTCTGCTTTTCGCTTTCATACGGCGTTCTCTGAACTGGATTTCGGACTGCGTCTTGGCATAGTATCAAAATTGTTATCGAAGTGGGTCGTTGCGCCTCCTGTTTCCGACGAAACCTATCAAACTGATTGGGTAGCTGGTGCCAGCATGATCATCCGCCGCGAAGTGTTTGAAGCGGCTGGATTGATGGATGAAGACTACTTCATGTATTACGAAGAAATGGACTTTTGCCTACAGGCTAAAAAGGCAGGCTGGAGTTGCTGGTACGTACCGGAAAGTCGGGTCGTGCACCTCGTCGGGCAAAGCTCAGGTGTTACCGATACCAAACGTCCACCGAAACGGTTACCACAGTACTTGTTTGATTCAAGGCGACGGTACTTTATTAAGAACTATGGTTGGCTGTATGCCGCCCTAGCCGATCATGCCTGGGCTTCTGGTTTTGCCTTATGGCGGTTGCGCCGAGTGATTCAACGCAAACCGGATAACGATCCGCCAAAAGTATTTGGTGATTTTCTCCGGAATAGTGTGTTATTCAGGGGAGCTGTATTAGCCCCCTCCAATCGGGCATGATAGCGAGAGATTTGCTCATAGCCTGAATTTTCTTCTAAAAAACACGCTATTCAGCCGAGACAGATTATGATCACACAGCCGGACTTGATATCAAGTGTCAACGAACCAGAAACCCCTACCTTAGGACTTTGGCAACAAATCAAAGAAGACTGGATTGCTCATGGACGGGATTGGACTAGACCGGGATTTCGGGCTGTAGCCGTTCAGCGCTTTGGTGTCTGGAGAATGAAAATCGAACCGAAGATACTTCGGGCTCCCTTCAGCATTCTCTACCGCGCCTTATTTCGCAAAATCCGAAATACCTATGGGATTGAATTGCCTTATACGGTTCAACTCGGTCGCCGCGTAATCTTTGAACATCAGAGTGGCATTGTTATTCATGGGGATTGTTCGATTGGCGACGATAGTATTATTCGACAAGGTGTAACACTAGGGAATCGTTACCTGGATCGTCCCTTCGATGCACCGAAATTGGGTGCGCGTGTTAATGTCGGAGCCGGGGCAAAAATCTTTGGCAATGTCACGATTGGAGATGGCGCAAATATCGGTGCCAATGCGGTAGTTCTTTGTGACGTGCCGGCGGGTGCAACAGCAGTGGGGTTGCCTGCTAAAGTTATCAGCTCTCCAAAGTCTGGGCACAATGCTGGCTCAACGACAGCGGAAGCCAAAAACGGCGACTAACGAGGAAGAGGGCATCCTCCTGCTATTTTTATGAAACTCAGCTGCCGCCAAGTCGCTTTAAATTTCTGCTCGTGAATGTATAAAGTTTCTGTGAAAGCGCTGGCGATCTCTGTTGTTTTTTTGTTATCAAGGGTACGTCTGACTGGAGCCGCTAAAACGCGTCGAAATTAAGAGAGCGTTGGAGCAAACACCAGAATCTTCTGGAGTTGTCAGCATTGTGCATCAGCTTTGTCGAATATGGACTAGCCGTTGTCAGTTTTACATGATTTCTAAAAGCGCCAATCCAACAGATATAGCGTGGGCTTCTCCTCTCACAACTGGAGTTTCCGGTTGTGCGATCGCTCCTTCAGAGCGATTCGTTCGCTCTATTCGTCTTTGCAGGAGAAGGAATCAGGAGCGATCGCAGGTCGCTTTTCGCCCTGTCAGCTCTAACATGGCGCGGTTAGGCTATTCTCGTTGCTCCCCCTGTGTTTCTCCGACAGCCCAACGCACTACGTACAGGCAACAGGCTTTGGCATTGCCTGCAACAATTTCACACTCTGCCGACTCTCCTGAGGGTCTATGCGACAACCATCGAACAAAGCCTTGACGAACTATGTGCAATCCGGTGGGTCTGAAAAGGTCACGCGTTGCACACAGCTAGTCTCCCCGCTTCCCCATTATAGCCGGAAATCCTTGCCAGTTGGAAACTTCAGCCCCATTGAGTCTCGATTCAATAGCCCGTCTATCCATCCCGCTGTCCAATCACAGAGTAGGGAATGGGGTTGGCAACGTTCTCGCCAAAATTGCCCCTGCGCTCCCGTTCGGCTTCCTTTCGGGTTGGCGGAGAGATGAATAACAGGCTCAAGCTCGAAATTGTACCAGTTTATCCTCTGAAGATGGAGCCTAAAATGCTGTCAGCGGCAACGACTCTGCGTATCATGAGGAAACGAAGATGAACGTAATACAGACAGATATTCCTGACGTTTTAATTATTGAACCCCGAGTCTTTGAAGACGACCGTGGTTTTTTCTTCGAAAGTAGCAACGAGAGAACCTTCGCCGAAAAGACTGGAGTCGTCACTCATTTCGTCCAAGCGAATCATTCCCGTTCTGCCCAAAACGTTTTGCGGGGCTTACACTATCAGATTGAACAGCCTCAAGGGAAGTTGGTGCGTGTAATTGTCGGGGAAGTGTTTGATGTCGCTGTCGATCTGAGAAAAAGCTCTCCGACATTCGGGCAGTGGGTATCGAGCCTACTGAGTGCTAAGAATAGGCGACAGCTCTGGGTACCTGAGGGATTTGCTCATGGCTTTTATGTTGTTTCGGAAGCGGCTGAAGTCTTGTACAAAACAACCAATTACTATGCTCCTGAACACGAGCGGTGCGTGATCTGGAATGACCCCGATTTGGCGATCGCTTGGCCACTGATTGGTGAGCCAGTGTTATCGGCGAAAGACCAAAAAGGTCTGCCCCTCAATCAAGCTGAGGTGTTCTCATGA
>Ga0196964_10001304_pt1 | contig 12785 bp, 16 predicted proteins | sample S1_10metaG_FD_148615 | JGI IMG/M metagenome (GOLD analysis project Ga0196964, IMG submission 148615) | Soil microbial communities from Anza Borrego desert, Southern California, United States - S1_10 | ecosystem: Environmental > Terrestrial > Soil > Desert | place: USA: California | collected...
GTGAAGAAACACTAACAACTGGAGAAATTCGTCCCCTAGCATTTCAAGACATTGTAGTTTCGGTGCAACGATTGTTAGAAGCATGACACTTGAATAAAGCCATGAATACCTGAGGTAAGTGTCCGCAAGTTCACCGATGACATAACCAGTGAGTAATGTTTACAACTGATATAGGAGTGCGATCGCAAACATACTCTTCCTATCAGTCTTCATGGCATCCAATTTTGACTTCCTGCAAAATCGTTACCCCACCCTCTACGAACACGCCTCCCACGCCGAAAGTCTTGTCTCCACTGCTCCTCGTGCCAGTTGCTTCTATACCCGCTTCACCCTAGAACAAGCCGTTCACTGGCTCTACGAAAACGACCCCTACCTCAAACTCCCCTACGACAATAACCTTGCTGCGCTCATCCATGAGCAAACGTTCCAAGACAACCTAAAACCAGGACTATTCCCCAAAGTCCGCGCCATCCACAAGATGGGGAACATCGCCGTCCACGACTCCACCTCCATCACCGAACGGGATGCCCTCAACCTCGTCCAAGAATTGTTCCACGTCCTCTACTGGCTGTGCCGTTCCTACGCACGCGATGGCAGAACCCTCCCTTCCCTAACTTTCGATCGCAACCTCATCCCCCAACCTGCTGCACCCGCCAGCCAAGACCTTTCCTTAGCCCAACTCCAGGAACTCGAAGCCCGACTCTCCCAGGCTGACGAGATGCGCCGCATCGCCGAAGAACGGAAGCAGCAAACCGAACAGGAACTCGAAGCCCTCAAAGCCGAAATCGCTGCCCTCAAGCGGCAGAACGAAACCGTTCCCGATACCCACAACTACAACGAAGCCGACACCCGCCGCTACCTGATCGACGTACTGCTCAAAGAAGCGGGTTGGAATATTCATCAACCCCAATGGACAGAATACGAAGTCCAAGGAATGCCCAACGACACGGGCAAAGGCTATGTGGACTATATCCTTTGGGGGGCTGACGGCAAACCCCTCGCCTTGATTGAAGCAAAACGCACCACCAAAAGCCCCACCGAAGGTAAACGCCAAGCTGAACTCTATGCCAATTGCCTGCAAAATCAATTCGGTCAGCGCCCGGTCATCTTCTACTCCAACGGTTACGATCATTGGATTTGGGACGACCTGAACTATCCACCTCGTCAGATTCAGGGGTTCCTTAAGAAAGATGAACTAGAACGCCTGATCTTCCGCCGCACCCACCGCAAACGGCTGCATTTAATACAGGTAAATGCGAATATTGTCAACCGCAGCTACCAAACCGAAGCCATCCGCCGCATCACCGAAACGTTTGACGAGAAGAAAGGACGTAAAGCCCTGCTGGTAATGGCAACCGGAACTGGGAAAACCCGCACCGCGATTGCCCTGGTTGAGCTACTGATGAAAGCCAACTGGGTCAAACGGGTTCTCTTCCTGGCTGACCGCAATGCCCTCCTTACCCAAGCCCTCCGCGCCTTCAAAACCCATCTCCCCACCGTTACCCCGATTGATTTGACCAAGGACAAAGTGGTGGAAAGTGCCAACGTCGTCCTCTCCACCTATCCGACGATGCTCAACTACATCGATCGCGTTGAGGGAACAGGACGCATCCTCGGTCCCGGACACTTTGACCTGGTGATTGTCGATGAGCACACCGTTCCATCTACAAGAAATATCGCTTCCTGTTTGAATACTTCGATGCCCTACTAGTGGGCTTAACTGCCACCCCTCGGACAGAAGTTCACCGCGACACCTACCGCACCTTTAACCTAGAAGCAGGGGTGCCTACCTTCGCTTACGAACTTAATGACGCTGTCCAAGACGGCTACCTGGTACCCTCCAAAGGGGTGGACGTTCCCTTTAAGTTCTTACGTAAAGGAGTCAAGTACGCAGAACTCTCGGAGCAAGAGCAGGAAGAATACGAAGAGAAATTCCGAGACGAGGACACCGGAGTTATCCCCGACCAAGTGAATGCAGCAGCACTGAACCAATGGCTGTTTAACATTAACACTGTAGACCAGGCGCTAAAGTTACTGATGCAGAAAGGGCTGAAGGTAGAGGGAGGCGATCGCCTGGGTAAGACCATTATCTTCGCCCGTAACCATGCTCACGCCGAGTTTATCGTCAAACGCTTCGATATTAACTACCCCCACTACAAAGGTAAATTTGCCCAGGTTATCGATAGCCATAATTCCTACGCCCAAAGCCTCTTGGATGACTTCTCAGAAGCTGATAAACAGCCGACTATTGCAGTCTCTGTCGATATGCTCGATACGGGCGTCGATGTTCCTGAAGTGGTCAACCTGGTCTTCTTCAAACCCGTGTACACGCCTGTCAAGTTCAACCAAATGATAGGACGAGGCACCCGCCTCTGCCCAGACCTCTTCGGTGTCGGTGAAGACAAGACAGAGTTTAAAGTCTTCGACCTTTGCGGTAACTTCGATTTCTTTGAGCAGGAAATTCCGGAGGCTAACTCAAAGATTCCCGAAACCCTCACCACCCGTCTAGTCAAAGCGCGTCTAGAGCTAACCCAATTAATCAGCAAAGGCACAACTGACAATCCAGAACTATCGGAAGTCCAGAATACCCTCTTAAACGACCTCCATCAACACGTCGCAACGATGGAGAAAGAGAACTTCTTGGTACGCCGCCATCTCCAACAGGTGGAAGAATTCGCCAAGCGGGAACGATGGGAGCAACTAAGCCAAGACGATGTGGAAGCGATCGCCCAATCGTTAGCCTCCCTTCCCAACGGTTTACCCACCGGGAACCGCCTTGCCAAGGAATTTGACCTGCTCTGCCTCAAGCTGCAACTCTCCATCTTGAAACGAACCGATGACTTCGTCTTGCTCCGGGACAAAGTACGCGACCTGTTGAGCCAGCTAGAACAGAAGCGAGACATCCCAATGGTGAAAGACCAACTCTCCCTGATTGAAGAAGTCCAGCCAGAGTCATGGTGGACGGACGTAACTCCTTGGATAATTGATTACGTGCGGATTCACCTGCGTGACTTGGTGAAGTTCATCGATCGCAAAGAGCAGCGCATCGTCATAACTGACTTCCAGGATACGCTAGGAGAGGTTCGGGAGGTCAATGTCCACCCCCAACAGACGGGCTTCAGTCCTTACCAGTACCGTAAGAAAGTTGAAGCCTACATTCGGGGTAATGAAAACCATCTTGCGATCGCTAAGCTCAAACGCAATGCTCCTCTAACCGAATCTGATTTAGAGTCTTTAGAGCAGATGCTCTTCGGCGCACAGGAGATTGAAAGCCGCGATCGTTTCGAGGAAGTCTATGGAAAAGACCTCAGCCTCAAGCTCTTTATCCGCCAACTCGTCGGGTTAGACCGAAACGCGGCAAAGCAAGCTTTTGCGACGTACCTAGAGGGTGGCAACTTCAGCGCCAATCAAATTCACTTTGTCGAGAACATCATCGACTACCTGACCCAAAATGGCGTGATGGACCCAGGACTACTCTATGAAGCCGACTTCACTGGGCATGATGACGGCTTGGATGGCTTTTTTGAGGACGACGACGCCGACCAAATTATCTCACTTGTGCGTTCCTTTAACGAAACCGTAGAGGCAGAGTTTGGGGCAGCGTGACAGCGATTTGTTCCGTGGAAAGAGAGATCGCAGGCACTCAAGAAATTGTTAATTCTTATGAAGAAGAACCTATCGTCGGGAGTTCTGCTGGCTACGTGGACGATTTTCGCAGACCAAATGAGGCACACCTGCGGTTGCTTGCCCCGATCTTCCATCTAATCCCGAAGGATCATTTGGGAAAGTATTGAAAAACTTTTGAGCATCCTCCTGGTATTGAAAATCCGTACAGTTGTAGCAGTTCTGCGTAGCACAAATATTTGGATAAGGTTGCACTACGCAGCCCTGGGCATTACGTCGGGTTTCGGTCGGGTTAGTGCGATCGCGTGTTCTCCCAGATGGATTTTTGCATATAGGAGCTTCTTGGGCGTTACTCGGAATTGCAGATACCAAGTTGATAAAAACTGTTGAGCCGACAATCAGAAGTGGCAGTAGTTTCATTTCTTGTTGAGCATTAACTTCTGTTCTGATCATCGGGAACTGAGGTTTGCGATCGCGTCTGCGTAACGTTTAAATTCCTGTGTGTCTTGGTGGTTTTCTGCAATCCGCTCCGTTCAGAATTTCTTCAGCCCCATTAGGGTGGTACCGAACACACCAGCCATTCCGGGTTTTCCATTTCGCATACCCGCTAGCCCCTGACAGCATCACCGCCAGACCAAACCCTATAGCAAGACCCACTCTTTTCCAGCGAACTGCGGATAATTGAGTTTTCATGAATATCCCCAACCCTTTATAAACTTATAGTTCCCAGATAAATAGGTAGTTTTGCAGGAGATCTACAGATAGTTGGTTTCAATCCCTGATAGGGATTCAGATAGTCTGGAACATAAAGAATGGGGAAAATTTGCCAGAGGAGCTAAGTTTCAATCCCTGATAGGGATTCAGATAGTCTGGAACAAGAATAAACTACCGATCGTTTAACCAGTGTGACGTTTCAATCCCTGATAGGGATTCAGATAGTCTGGAACCGAAGACGGGAATTTCTTTATCTATGGTTGACATGTTTCAATCCCTGATAGGGATTCAGATAGTCTGGAACCACGACCCTTGGAAAGCTTGCTGTATTCAGTTTTCGAGGTACGTTGGCGACTGGCTCTTTAAATTCTATCATTCTAAAATCCTCTAGCCTGCAAGAGGAAATCAAGAAATGGACTGAAACAACGTATCGGTAAGCCTTTGGGGGATTGCGACTACCTCAGTATAAGAGTAAAGGCTTCAAATCCTTACCGGATAGGGAATGTAGACTCAAGTTGGTCGTTACTTAATCCTGCCATACAACCAACTGCAAATAGAGAATCTTTTAGCACTTACTCTGACTTCTCAAGGTCTTCGAGGAAGATATCTTGTTCGTTCATGTTGATTACTGGTGAGGGGTATTTGTTGAGGAGGCGAGCGCTATTCTTCCTCTTTTGTCAAGTCTGTTTCGTTCTCTTCTTCTTCCCCACGTTCCCAACCTATACCACGCTTACAGACATAGATTTCAGTTCCTCCTATCTGAATTGATGCCTCGATCCGATCTAAGTAAGTGAATTCCGGATCGGGTCTTTTGAAAAAAGGTATAAATCCAATATTTCCTCCTAATAAATGCTTCTATGTTTGCTTTACAACTTTTGTCAGGTGAGTTGTCAAACGAGCTTGTCGGTTTGTCGGGTAAGTCTGTCAGGTAGCTTGTCGGGTAGGGCTGTCAGGTGGCTGTCAGGCTTGTCGGGTCGTACCTGACAGCCCTCTAGGGGGCTAGTGAGCCTTGAACCTGACAGACGAGTGAGATTTGCCTTCCTCGTCAATTTCACCGTATCCACTATCAGCAAGCAGTCCTAGGTACTGGTGAATTTGTTCGCTACCTTTGCCTTTTAGAGTTGCAAAGTCTTTCCGTTGAACATCTCGAACAGTTACCCAGTCGGCACGCTCTTTTGTAAACAGCCAGATAGTCTTCAAGGGTTCACCTAAGCTGTCGCTTACTCTCAGGACTGTGGTTGGTTGTTCATGTTGTGCGCTTGTTCCCTCTGAGGCGAATATTGCTGCTTCCTTGTTTGCTGCTGGCTGCTCTTCTTCCTCTGGATTCCCTGAATCAATATCTGCTACTTCTCGCTTCCAATCTGATAAATCTGGAATCCTCGCTGGATACTTCCCAACCATGCAGCAAGCAATCGATTTACCTTCACGAGTACGACGTGACTGCTGCCAGTCTAATTCCGCCAAAACAGCTGTCCAGTACTCGTAATCGTCGCTATCTTTGCGGCACGGATTACGCAAGGATTTGGCATAGTCGATGGCGAATTCCCCTAAGCGAATATCGGTAAAGCATTCCTCCAGGTCTGACTCTCCTTCAAAGCCCCAGGACGCTACATTCTCTCCCTGAGCCAGTGCAATTAAACGCAACATCGACTCACGAGCGACGGTGATAATGTCTTTCATCATCGCCTTGGCAGAAGGAGCAATTTCGATAGTCTGCTTAGTTTCTGGATCACGTTCCTTAATCGCCTTGACATTGGTATTGATTAACCGCCATTCGTCCACCACGAAATTGGTTATTTCAAAGGTTTGACCCGCTTCCATCAGAGGGTAGCGGCGATACATTTCTGCGTGAATCCATTGCAGCTTGGCGCGGATTGTTTCGTAGTCAAACCACAATCCGTACACTTTCAGTCCTACCCAGTTCCAAGACTTTTTCTTTGGGGTAATTACAAAGCGTGAGCCACCTAGGATATCTAGTAGCCAGTCAACAAATGTAGTTTTGCCGATACCTGTGCCCCCGATGACGCGGAGGTGAGCAAATTTATCAGGTTCCGTGCGGAGGCGCTCAAAGTCAAATAACATAACTGTGATGCTTCGGCTGCGCTCAGTTGGCTGCGGTGGCTGTACTTCCGGTTCTTGTGATCTGGCGGGTTCCGCAGTGGGTAACATCGGCTTCTCTTGCTCCCCCTTCCCACTAACAGCAGCGGGCTTGGTAAGTACCGCCCGTGCCGCTTCAACTACCTCGATGTACTGCATCCCACGGCACTCAGCAATGAAAGCCACCGCCCTCATGAAAGGGGAATCGTCACCCCGTTGCACTAGTTTGTCTCCCACGACGAAACCATCAGAGGCATAGTCGAGCGATCGCAGAAATAGATCTGACTCTGCATATTCCCAAAGTGCCGCCCACTGTTGAGACTCCTGTGAGTTTAAAGCAAGCCTGTGCCGTTTTAATGTTTGAGCTAAGGTCTCAGCTTGATTCTTGGTCACCACGGCATCAATAATCGTCCCTGCCGCCGCGATAATGGCACCGCCAGACAGAATCACCCCTGCAATAGGAATGAGTGCCGTAGAACCCGCTACAGTGATGGCAGCAGAGAATCCACTGGTGATGCACAGCCAATGGTTCCGGGCTTGTGTGTTTTCAACATGAGCTTCGAGTTTGGCGAGCGCTAGAGCAAACTCTTTCAAATACCGTGTCTTCCCTGTTAATGGCAGGTTCGGTGGAAGATGAGAGAGAAAAAGGTAAGCGAATGGATCTTCTTTCAAGTGATTATCCAAGGCAAGGAGCGAGTTAAACTTAATCAAATTAGTCATTGCTTTGACCTCATAAGACAGCGAAAGCCGCCCAACTTGTGATTGAGCGGCTTTAAGACGTGGGGTTATTTACAAACTCCTGGGACGTTGAGAGGACTGCTGCTGTCGCGATTCCTGTTGCTGTGTAGACTCGCTCTTCTCATCGACTTGGGTGGTCACGCGCTCCGAAACCTGACCCATCAACCCGACTGTTGCTGATACCATCTCCAGGGCTTTCTCTGGCAATAGCAGCGAGACAGCAGCTTGCAGCAATGCAATGAACTGAAATTTCTGGGCGATACCCACATAGGCGATTACAAGGGCAGTTTCCAGCGCATAACTGAGTAGCCGCCCCCTCTTCAAAGTACCGTGGTCGTAACTCTCCCAATGGGAATTCTTCTCTTCCAGTGTTGGGTCGCTGGTATCCAAATCTGGATCAACCTTCATGTCTGCGTAGGCTTTCGCTACATCACGCCGCAGCTTCCAGAGTTCGGAAGATAGCTGGTAAACATTCAATCCTAAACCCATCAGCAACCCCATCGATCCGGAACTGATACCTCCGATCATTCCGCCCAACCCGAACGCTTTTCCAATCCAAACGCCGATTGCAAACCACTGAATAGCGGCGATCATCGATACAAACATGAAGAAAAGGATTGCTACAACGCATGGGGTAGTAGGGTTAGCCACGACCCGAACGAGTAACCCGAAGAAGAATGTAACTGTTTCGAGGCAGTGCTCGATTACTTCCCACAACGCCTTGATAATGCCCTTGATGATTGAGAAGATTCGAGCAATAACCTTACTCACCCGGTGCGACCAGGTAGTCTTGACTTTTGTTGCTCTAGTTGTCATTTTTGCTCCTTCAGTGCTGATTTAGAAATTTGAACTTCCTTGAGCGAGAAAACGTGGGTAACTTCCAGCTGACCCTTAACGTAAGCAGCAAAGCCATACTGTCCGTTGGCTTTGAAACAAGCTGTAGGAGTCTTACTCGACGTGCTACCGATGTCGATGCGATCGCCTATCTTGAGAGGTTCCGTCCCCTGAAGTGACCAGCAGGTATCGGCGATATCGTGCTGGGCTGTTACTTTTAAGGCTTTACTTCTTGTGGTCTGTGCTCTATCTGATGCGATGTTTGCGCTGATTTGAGCGGTGGTCGCAATAGCAGCACAGGTTATGGCGATCACACTCAGATAGATGGGATTATTCGATGTTTGTAACTTCATACTTGATGCCTCCATCGCACTCTTAGGCGTGTAGTGCCTAACTTTTTGGATTAGTTAGGCACTACAGGGTATTAATTTTTACGATGTGAAGTGTCTGAGTACTTCAGCGATGGGCATCAAAGAAGCTTCTCTGTCACTCGGCGTGGTATACCAATCACCCGCTTCACAGAACCAACCGGGCTTTGCAAAGCTCTCTTGATTCGGATAGACAGCAAGAGTAAAGTCAAAATCGTTCTTGGTGCCATACGGGCGATCACCCCAAAACATCTCCCCAGAATCCCAGTGGAGTTTCCAAGGGAAATCGTATTCAGGGTCTGGCACTGGAGCGCCAGCTTTGGGCATCCAAAAGAGACTGAAGCAAATGCCATCCTCGCAGTCCGACTGGAATCGGGTTAGATATTCAAAGGCAAGGTAAAATTCAAAATCTGGGTAGGCTTGCCGCGACCGCTCTAACCATTCAGACAATTGATCACGTCCAAAGATGAGTAGGGCAAGATCACACTCAATCTCGACTGTGTTTTGACAGGAAACAATCCAGTCCAAAACTTGGTACCGTTGTTTAGGGTTGAGATGACCTTGTTGTTTAATCAATGCTTGATCTTCAAGGGTCAATGCATCAACATGCGTACCAATTCGATAAAGCAGGTCATCAGAAGGCTTTTCGTTGTAGCGGCGAATCCGTTGCTCAACGTAATCCCAGTCAATGCAATCGGGTAATGCAACCATTAGTTCTGCCCTCCATCTAAGAAAGCTGCTTGCTGGACATTGCGTAGTGCATTGGAAGCACGGTGGATATTTTCTTGAAGCTGCTGGGTTTCCTCAACTGCTGCGTCCAGGGCTTGATAACCTTCATTCATGAGCTGAGGGGAGTAAGGAGAAGTCGCCAGCTTGTCCAAAAAGTCCATCAGGTTTTGCTGGGTTGGGGTTAATTCGTTTGGCATGATAGGTATTAATCCTTTTCGAGTTGATTATTCGCAGAGGAGCAGGAGTCAGCACCGGGACGGGCTAAATCATCGGTGCTGGCTTTGGATGGGAACGCTAGAGCCCACAGTTCTGCCAGCGGGTCTTTAGTCGAGGTCGTTTCTTCTGTTTCTTGAGTGACTCGAAAATCATTCACAAAGTCCTCAAACTCGTCCCAATTGCCGCTTAGGAGTGCGCCTAGAAAGTGGGATTCCAGCAGGGTTAAGACTACTTCGTACTGCTGACGAAGTTCCTCGAAACGCTCATCGCATGGTTCTGGCGACAGTCTGAAATGTGCGAGCGCTGTTTCTAATTCGGTCAAGGGGTTGGTCATGATTAGTCCTGAATCCCGTGTTCTCGTCGGTTCCTGTAGATTGCCTGTCCGCCTACAACCGCATCGCATACGGGTATTTCACCCTTGGAGCAGCTAACCACCAAGTCCACCACGGCAGTGGGTTCGGTTCGTTTGGCTATTTCTGCCCATTCCTCTATGCTCATGTCGTCCAGGTCTTTTGAACTAAGGTCTTTTAGAGTTCGGTTGTCAGTCACGGTCATTCATCCTTGAACGCTTCACGCTCTTTCCGTTTCGCCTGACGCAGTTCGGTGGGCAAGTCCATAAACAAGGCTGATGCCAGCTGCACCTTGAGAAACTCTTGTTCACCGAAACCTTTAGCTGCGTAGGCTTGTTTTAGAGCCTCCCAGTTGGCATCAATTTCTTGCTGGGTTGGATCGTTAGAATTCACTCTGCTTCCTCCTCCTTAATGAGTCGAATGCGCCGTTTAACCTGCTTGACCTGTTTGACATCGGCTTGAGGATTCTCTTCGAGCCATCGCTCAAGCTTTCCGGGGGCCGTGCTTTGGTAAGTTACGGGTGCCAAGATGCCCTGGTACTCTGCTCTCAAGTGCATTAAACCAAAGTCTCCACAACGACGATGGTGATGTACCAGAGCGCGATTTCCCAAAAGATTCGGATCATAATTCCTCCGAGTGTGTGTACAATGCAATCCCTTAGTCCCGTTCGGGAGATTGGTTATTGCTATTAATTTGTCTAGGTTCTGTCTAGGCGGCTACTAGTCGTCTCTGAGCTTCGTGTTAACCACTAAACCTACGCTTCCTGTAGTCCCTAGAGCTAATGCGGTAGGAACATCCCGTCCGAGCAGCAGCGCTCCATATCCGGCGATCGCACTGATTAAAGCTGCCCCTGAAACTGCTACCCCGATGTGGTGCAATGCCTCTTGGACTTGCTTTTTAGGGGTTAGCTTCAGTCGAAACTTGGGGCGGTGTCGGACAAAGTTGATGTCTGGTGTGACATTCATGATCAAGCCCCCAAGAGTGCATCTAGCGCGTCTGCTGCAATATTTTGTGGCAAGCTGTGGTCAGCTCGTTGCATACTGTGACTAACTGTCTGTGGCATACCGTGGCTAACTGTTGCTGGCTGTCGATGATGGGTGTCATCTTGTGGCGCTTCTTGTTGCAGGTTGGGGAAACGTGTCACAACCTGAGTTTTCTCTGTTGCAGACTGAGTTTTTTCTGTTGCAAACTGTGACAAATTGAAACCAGGATGCAATCTTGCTAAAGCTGCGCTCATTTGAGTCTCGATCAAAAAACCGATTGCATCAGCACTTGACACATTCCCCAACATTTGCATCAGCTGCTTTACCACTGGTTGATGATTGGGCTTGATATCAACCTGGAACCGTGTGGGCTTCATCGAACCACCATGCCCTCGGCTTGCTTACCAGTTGGGAGCAAACCCCGTACATTGTCGAAGCGAGGCTCAATCGTCATTGCAAACAAGGGGATACTCTTGACCTTGCTTTCAATCAAGTGAGAGCTTCCACCAGTGACCAAGAAGCGACGGACGCGAGGAAGAAACGGCTTGTACTGGGTCTTGACCTTACCAAAGATGCCTTTGAACCAGGGGTCTAAATATTCATCCAACCAATCTTTCCAAGTGGCAGCAGGATTTTCGCCGTAGTAGTGGCTGCCGATTGCAAAGCCATTCATGACGACACCTGGATCGGGCTGATCATCAATGGCATTTCCCAATCGGGCGTCGAAACTAATATCAGCTGCCAGCGAGTAAGCGCCCCCACGTTCATTTACCGAGCTATCCAGGATTTCACCTTGCTCGTTGATCAGACGCGAAAGCCAAGTTCCACCGCCGATATCAATGACAATGGTCAGCCCCTGCTGGGGAACTAGCCCAATTGACTTTGCATAGCGCCAAGCTGCTAAGCCTTCAGGCTCAACGCTGACCGATTCAATGTTGATAACTGCATTCTGCCCATTGTGCCCGTAGGTGTGAGTTCCCAACAGTTGCTTGCGGATTTCGTCTTCAAACCGTTCTGGGCGTGGGTGGCTGGTGTGAATGTGAAGCTTGAATTCAGGGGCGATTGGCTTTACGCACGCCAGCACATTCAGCAGAACCTCGTGGGCTTTCTCTGTCTCCGTCGTGTGGACTTGTTTCCGATAGTCATAAGCCCTTAGACCGAAGTGGAAGCGATCGCCATTTAACTCCACAACCGGGTTCAGGTTATCAGCTTTGAGCGCATACTTCCCTCGTGGGAGCTTGAACTTGACTGAGCGGATAGCCTTGGGTTTGTCATTTCCATCCCAGGATTTCAGATCGTAGTTCCCTGGGTCTACAACCATTACCTTTTTTTCCATTGTGTTAATCCTTCTCGTGTAAGTCTGTGGCGGCGTGTTGCACAGTGTTGAACTGTGTGTCTAAAATACTAAAGACAAGGTTCTGCACTTGTCAACACTTTCAGTAAAATTTTTTGGAAGGCGTCCAAAAACGAGATTTACTGGAAGGAGAAGCCAAGTGTTGAACCGTGTAGAGATTGTGCCGACCAAGCGACCAAGGATTATGTTCACTTGCGACGATGAAACAAAAATTTATTTGGAGGAATGGGCAGAAACAGAAAATCGCACCCTATCGAACCTTATGGAAACTCTCGTTCGAGAGGCGATCGCAGCCAGGAAGGAGCGGCAAGACAAACCTCCCGCCTCAAGCACCAGCGCCAAGGGCACCGGGGGCAAACGCAAGACCAAGGGAGGCGATGATGAGTGATAAAGGCGATCGCGCACCTACTCAAGAGCGAATCCACGTCTTGACAAATATTGATGGGCTGATGCTGGCTGTCACCTACACGCCGGGGTTAGCGTATCGATTCCAAGTAATGTGTCCGCAACCAGACGATGAGATTTACCAGGATGAGAATATCTATTACACTGCCGCTGCTGCCGAGCAGGCAGGTAGGGCTTGGATTCAGAGAGTTTTTTGGTAAGGGGCGAGCACAGACACCAGGTATTTACAACGTGGGCGTCCCCCATCCCCAGTCTCCACCCACCTTTGAGGCACAGCTCAAGGCTTTACCGCCTGCGGTGCGCTCTGTTACATCAAATCGAAGGGGGGTATGAGCGATCGCGAAGCGAACATCTTATTGAAAAAATACTTGTT
>Ga0196964_10001305_pt1 | contig 12783 bp, 5 predicted proteins | sample S1_10metaG_FD_148615 | JGI IMG/M metagenome (GOLD analysis project Ga0196964, IMG submission 148615) | Soil microbial communities from Anza Borrego desert, Southern California, United States - S1_10 | ecosystem: Environmental > Terrestrial > Soil > Desert | place: USA: California | collected...
AGCACCTGGCCTCGCGTGTGACTTGCAGGCGCGTGCGGAACGTGTGGTGCGGCTCGTCAGGAACCTGGGCCGCGACGTCGATCGGCAGATCAGGCACAGCCTGCCCAAGCAGCCGCTCGCGAATCCAGCGCCCCCGCCGGACAGGGTCATTTTCAAAGTTTGTCGAGTGAGCGACCAGCCAGGCCGGCTGCATGAGAATTCCCAATCGCGGCTTGTCGACGGGAGCTTTGGCGGGCTGTTTCTCCGGCCATTCCATAAATCCATACACGTACTGCGGCCCGATCACACCCCGATGATTGTTCGGATTGCGTTCAAACGCCTGCTTCATGACAAACTCTCGTGTTTGCTTGTCTTGAATCATGCGAGCGTTCACGAACATCAAATCGGTTGTCAGCAGCGTTCGTAGAACGTCCTTGTCCTGCTCGAGCACATACTGGATCAGGCGGTCGGTATCAGCCACAAGGCTGGCGGCACTGTGCACAGCACCGCGGATCGTTTCGTCCTTTTGGCTGTTGCGTCCAGCGAGTTGTTCCCACTCGTTGGCAAACTCCTGGAAAGGGAAGCGCTCTGTTTTGAAGATCTCGGTGGCGCGGGCGTAATCGAAGTACTGGCGGAAGAAGCCAGGAACCCGGGATGTGTCGCCATTTTTGTCGGCGCCGTCGAGAACGGCGCGGATTTTTGCAGCGAGTTGCTCCCTGGTCTGCAACTCTCCTTTAGAAGCGGCAGAAGCAATCGACTGGATGCGCTTGTTACCGAGCGCCAGGCTGATCGCGTCAGCCAGTTCCTGGGGGGCGAGCATTCTGCGGCCGCTACTGTCCGGTTCGGCTCCAAGTTCCGAACGGTAGATGGCGCCGGCATTGAGAAGCACTGCCTGCAGCACTGTTTTTATCGCAGTCTGCCGGTCGCCTTTGGCCGCACACTTGTTATAGAGCGCTTCGTAGCGAGCGAGCTGCTCGGCGCTTGGAGGCCGTCCCAGCACCGCCGTGAACTGCTGCTGCGCAGCGGCCACTACCTGTGCCGGCGTCACCTGGCACGAGGGGTCCATCAGCGACGCAAACTCGCGCACCGCATCATTCTTGATCTTGAACGTGCCGTCGGTAATCTCGAAGGCGCACTGCTTCTCCACGACCAGCGCTGCATTTCGCACGAGTATCTCAGTGGTGGGCTCATCCATCGAATAAAGCGCCGCGTAATCATTTAAGCCCCGATCCGGAATCAACGTGAAGGGCTTTACCAGCCCCAGATTCGACGCCTTGCCCCTGGCGGCAGTATTCATCATGTTCACATACGATTCTGAATTCAGCCGCCAAAGGCGGGACGGAGTAAATCCCACGGCAGTCGCCGGATTGCCGAACAGCAGTTCATGCGGAACAAGGTTCCCTTTGTTAGGCAACTGATCCGCAGTAAATTCCTGCTTAGGCAGCAGGCTGGTCAGCACCGCAATCACCCGCTTCGCGTCAGCGGCAGGCGGTTGAGGAGATTCTTCCGGCGGCATCAAGCCGTCCCTGATCTGATCGCGAACACGCATCAGAAGCATGGTTTCATGCTCGCGATTTCCATCCAGAGAATCGAGGCGGAGCTTGCCCTTCTGTTTTTCCGGGCCGTGGCACTTGATGCAGTGCGCTGACAGGAATGGCGCGATCTCCTTTGCAAAAACAGCGCCCCCGCTGCTCTCACCCGCAGTACAAAGCGTGATTGTGAGCACGAGGAAAACCGATGCCGCGAGCTTGGTCACATGGAGCTCCTTCAACCCGTCCGGATGCATGCATAAGTACATGCACACATGCAGCGAACTGTTACGGGAATTAGTGAATTTTCAAGGACGCTGCCGGGCCCAGGCTGGACGCAAGAACCGCGGAGCCTCTCCAGCAGCAGCAGCCTCATCAAAAAAAGCGCAGCTTTCTCCAGATTATGGTTGACCTCGCTACGTTTGAACGGTATACCGTTTCATGAAAGGTATACCGTTTATGAATTCAGCCCCAGTTCGCCTCCGGACGCGTTCGGACGATGCAGTTCAGAAACTGCGCACCGGAATCACTCACGGGGAGTTGCCGCCCGGCACGCTCCTTGCCGAGGCTGCCGTGGCCCGGCAGCTCGGGGTCAGCCGCGTACCCGTGCGCGAGGCGCTGTTTACTCTGGAGCGCGAAGGATTGGTTGAGTTCAGCGCGACCGGCCGCGCCTACGTCAAGGCACTGCAGCCTCACGATTTTGAAGAGCTCTATCAATTGCGGCTTTCTCTCGAACCCATGGCCGCGCGCCTGGCCGCACCGCGCCTGCAGCGGGACACGCGCGCGCTCGAGCAGAACATTGCCGAAACTGCGCGTGCGCGCACGCCGCAGGAACTGACCCACCTGGACCTGAATTTCCACGAGTTGATTATCGAAGCTTCTCAGCAGACACGGCTGATCCGCTTCTGGAAATCGCTTCGCTCGGAAATGGAATTGTGGCTGGGCCGGCTGCAGCGCGAACACCAGATAAAATCAAAGTCGACACGCGAGACGACAGTGCTATCGCACACGCAGCTTGTGCGCGTGTTCCAGACACAGTCGCCGGCGGCGGCCGAACGGCTCAATCGCGAACACATCCAGGGCTGGCGGGATTTCCTGCCTGTGGCGTCAAGCGCCGGGGAGAATTGATCGCGTGATGCGCATCCGGACTCTGCTTCCACTTATTATCGCCGCAGCCGGCTCCCTCGCGTCTGGCGGCGAACGCGAAGAGACCTACGCGAAGGTTATTCAGCCACTGCTCAAAGAATATTGCATCACCTGTCACTCAACCGAGAAGCAGAAGGGCGAGCTCGACCTGGAGTGCTTCAAAACTCTTGTGGACATAAAGAAGCACCCGAAGGTCTGGCAGAGTGTCGCTGAACAGCTCGCGCTGGGCGAAATGCCGCCCAAAAAAGCCACGCCGATGCCGGCTGCGGATAAAGAGAAACTCGCCGCTTTCGTGCATGCGGTGCTTGAGGACATCGCGTTTGCGAATGCCGGGGATCCTGGCCCGGTTCTGCTGCGGCGCCTATCGAATTCGGAATACACGCACACCATCCGCGATCTGACTGGTGTGCCGACGCTGGATCCAGCGAAGGAGTTCCCCGTAGACGGCGCGGTGGGCGAAGGCTTCACCAATACGGGGCAGTCGCTGGTGATGTCCCCTGCCCTGTTCAAGAAATATCTCGATGCCGGAAAGGTTGTCGCCGCTCATGCCGTGCTGCTGCCGGACGGAATCCGCTTTTCGCCCTCAGTGACCCGGCGCGACCAGACCGAAGAGGTGCTGACACAGATCCGCGAGTTCTACAAAACGTTTACCGACCAGACCGGCTCATCAAAATTCAATCTGCAGGGCGTTGTTTTTGAAGTGAAAGACGGCGGCCGCATTCCCCTTGGAAAATACCTCGTCGCGACGATTCAGGATCGTGGCGCGCTCGAAAAAGGTGAGTTTGAGGCGGTGGCGAATGCACGCGGCCTCAGCAAGCGGTACCTTGAGACGTTGTTCAAATCACTCTCCAGTGGCGAGCCCTCGATGATTCTCGACAAAATACGCAACCGCTGGAAGGTGGCTAAGACGGAAGACGTTGCGGCGCTGGTTGGCGAAATCGACGCCTGGCAGAAAGCGCTCTGGAAATATTCGCCCGTCGGCCAGATCGGAAAATTGAACGGGCCGAAAGCGTGGATGGAGCCGCTCTCTCCGCTTCCCTCCCGGCAGGAGATTAAAGAAAAACTGCCGGCTGACGGCAAGGATGTGACCGTTTATCTGGTAACCACCGATGCCGGCGACGGCAGTGAAGGCGATGTGGCGCTCTGGCATGAACCGCGCCTGGTGGCGCCTGGACGTCCCGCCATTTATCTCCGTGATCTGCGCGATGCCTGCCGCCAGCACAGCGCCAGGCGCGAGCTCACTATCGCGACAGCTCCGAAGGCTCTCTTGGCCGCCGCAGAAGCCGGCGCGGCTGAAACGTTCGATCTCGCGGCGCTCGCGAAAAAGCATGACGTGCCTTCGGACGTTCTCGGCGCGTGGTTCAACCTGCTGGGCATCAGCGCGGGCGGTTCCGTCAAGATCGACAATCATCTACAGCCCGAGATCAAGAACGTCGGAAATTACGAGTTCATCCGCGGCTGGGGCAAAGGCGAGACGCCGCTTATCCTTGCAAACTCATCCGACCAGCACGTGCGCATCCCGGGAAATATGAAGCCGCACAGCGTTGCTGTTCATCCCTCGCCGAAACTCAACGCGGTCATTGGCTGGCGCAGCCCCGTGGCGGCCCTGTTAAGCGTCGAAGCGGCCGTCTCGCGTGCACATCCGGAATGCGGCAATGGCGTTACGTGGGCGCTTGAACTGCGCCGCGGTGAGTCACGCCGCCGGCTGGCGGGCGGGACGATCACTGATCGTCAGGAAAAGAAGGCGGGACCGTTTGAAAAGGTCTCCGTGCGTGCCGGAGATGTCATTTCACTCGCTATCGGACCCCATAACAACGATCACAGCTGCGATCTGGCAGCTGTCGATATGACACTCACAGCCGGCGGCGAGAAGCCGATTCGCTGGAACCTTGCCGCTGATGTTTCCCCTGACGTTCTCGCGGGCAACCCACACGCAGACAGCTTGGGAAACAAAGACGTCTGGCATTTCTACACCGAGCCCTCAACGGGCAGTTCGGACGCGGGCCCGGCCGTTCCGCCTGGGTCGCTGCTGGCGAAATGGCAGGCCGCAGTGGGCGATGAGAAGACGAAGCTCGCCTCCGAAGTTCAGAAGCTCATGGCCGGAAATGCGCCTGCCGGAAAAGACAATCCCGATGCCGCGCTGCATCGCCAGCTCACGTCGCTCGGCGGTGCTTTGCTCGGCAAACTGAGCGACGCGCCCTCTGCCGCCCAGACTGCGCAAGGCGACTGGGGGCTTAATCCGGCGCTGTTCGGTCGCGATCTGGACGGGCAGGCAATCGAGCCCAGGAGTCTCTGTGTGCGTGCGCCAGGGGTGCTGGAAGTGAAAATTCCGGCGGAATTGGCCGCCGGCGCAGAGCTCGTTGCTTCGGGCATGCTCTATAAGGAGAGCCCGGGCAGCGTGCAGTTCCAGGTACTCAAGGCGAAACCAGCGAGCCAGGGCTTTGCGCATAATGTACCGATTGTCGTCCGCGAGGGCTCACCGGCACGGCAGTGCTTTGAGAAGGCATTCGACGACATGCGCCAGCTGTTTCCAGCGGCGCTATGCTACATGAAGATCGTTCCAACGGATGAAGTCGTTACTCTGACTCTCTTCCACCGCGAAGATCACCATCTCGCTCGGCTGATGCTCGATGACGCGCAGCGCGCGAAACTCGACCGCCTGTGGGACGAACTGCGTTTCATCAGCCAGGATGCACTGGCGCTGGTGGATGTGTTCGAGCAACTCTGGCAGTACGCAACGCAGGATGGCGATCCCAAGTCATTCGAGCCGCTGCGCGAGCCCATTAAGCAGGGCGCGGAGAAACTGAAGAAGTGGATGCTCGACGTTCAGCCCAGGCACGTCGATGCAATCCTGCACTTCGCTGACCGTGCATACCGTCGGCCGCTCACCGAAAAAGAGAAGGACGACCTGCGCGGCCTCTATAAAAAACTTCGCGACCAGGAGCTTCCTCATGAAGAAGCCGTGCGCCTGACGCTCGCACGCCTTTTCGTTGCGCCGGCCTTCCTGTACCGCGCGGAGAAGCCCGGCCCCGGCGTTGCGCCTGGCCCTGTGAGCGACCTGGAGCTGGCCAGCCGGCTCAGCTATTTCCTCTGGTCGTCAATGCCCGACGACGAATTGCGCAAGCTTGCCGAAGCCGGAAAACTTCACGAGCCGGCGGTGCTCTCCGCCCAGGCCCGTCGCATGCTTAAAGACCCACGCGTTCGGCGGCTGGCGACGGAATTCGGCTGCGCTTGGCTGCATGTGTCTGGTTTCGACGAACTCAGCGAAAAAAGCGACCGGCACTTCCCAACGTTTGTCGCGCTCCGCGGTGCGATGTACGAAGAGACGATTCACTTCTTCACTGATTTTTTTCAGAACGATGGGTCTGTGCTGAGCTTGCTCGATGCCGACCACACCTTCCTGAACGAGGCCCTGGCAAAACATTACGGTATCCCGGGTGTGAGCGGCTCCGACTTCCGGCGCGTTGAAGGAATGAAGAAGTTTTCGCGCGGCGGAATCCTCGGGCATGCGACCACGCTTGCCAAGCAGTCTGGCGCGTCGCGAACGAGCCCGATTCTACGTGGCAACTGGGTCTCCGAAGCGCTGCTCGGCGACAAGCTGCCCAAGCCGCCGAAAGACGTTCCGCCGCTGCCCGAAGACGAAGCCGTCGAGACGCTCACCGTGCGGCAGCTCACCGAAAAACACAGTTCTGATCCGCGCTGCGCCAGCTGCCACCAGCGCATCGACGCCTTCGGCTTTTCACTGGAACGCTTCGACGCGATCGGCCGCTTCCGTGACAAAGATCTCGGCAATAAGCCAATCGACACGAAAGTAAAAGCAATGGATGGCTCCGAATTCGACGGCCTTGACGGCCTGCGCAATTATCTGCTTACGACCAAGCGCGACGCATTCCTGAAGCATTTCTGCAAAAAGCTGCTGGGCTACTCGCTCGGCCGCGCGGTGCAGTTGTCCGACGAATCGCTGCTTCGAGAAATGCAGAGCCTGCTTAAAACAAATGACTACCGCATTGGTGCGGCGGTCGATAAAATCGTACAAAGCAGCCAGTTCCGCAACATCCGGGGCATCGGCGCGAGCAACGACTAACGAGGGGGGGCCGACGATGAGCAACCATCACTTTTCACGGCGTGCGATGCTGCGCGGACTGGGCGTCACGATGGCGCTGCCGTGGCTCGAATCCTACCGCGTGTGGGGCGACGAGCCGCCTGGAAGCCAAAAGGCGAGCGAAGCGCCGGTGCGCCTGGCTGTGCTCTTCTCGGGCAACGGATTTCACAGCAGAGAATGGTGGGCCAAAGGCGAAGGCAAATCGATGCAACTCGGCAAGGTGCTTGAGCCGCTCAACGATTTCCGCGAGAAGATGCTTTTCATCAACGGCCTCTACAACGCCGAGGCGTTGAAGGGCAACATCCACAGCTCGCAGACAGGCAACCTGCTCTCCGGCGCGCCGCTGGCCTCGGGCGGCGAAATCCGCTCCGGCACAAGCATCGACCAGGTTCTGGCGCAGAAATACGGGGAATCAACGAAGGTGTCCAGCCTGGTGCTAGGCTGCGAAAAATCGAATCCTTCCGTGCATAAGAATTATTCGATGCTCTACAGCTCGCATATTTCCTGGAGTTCCCCTACGACTCCGACGCCGCTGGAGATCTATCCGGCGCTCGCGTTTGACCGCCTGTTCAAAGACGACGTTCAACGCGGCGACAAGAGCGTCCTCGACGCGGTGCTTTCCGATGCCTCCGATTTGCGCCGCCAGATCAGCACCAGTGATCAGCGCAAGCTCGACGAATACCTCGATTCCGTCCGCGACGTCGAGCAGCGCATCCAGAAAGCTGGCAAGCGTGGCGAACTGCAGGGTTGGCGTCCCACACTCGACAAGCCAAACATCCCCCGTCCGCCCGAAGGTATTCCTCAGAACGTTGCCGACCACATGCGATTGATGTGCGATATTATGGTGCTTGGTTTCCAGACAGATACGACGCGCATCACGACGCTGAAGCTCAACAACGATCATTCGTCGCTGCGCTTTCCGAATTTAGGCGTTGATTACATGATCCACCATTTACTCTCGCACTCCGACACGGCCGACTGGCTGAAAGTGAATCAATTCTTCCTCGAGCAGGTCGCCTATGTCGCGCGGAAGCTCGATGCGATCCAGGAAGGCCCTCGCACGCTGCTGGATAATACGATGATGCTGTTCTGCTCATCGATGCTGACGGGAAATCACGAAGCTGGGCGGCTGCCCGTGATTCTGGTGGGCGGCGGCGGCGGAAAGATCAAGGGCGGCCGCGTGCTCGATTATGCGGGCAAATCCGAGCGCCAGATGTGCCGGCTGTATCTGTCAATGATGGACAAGATGAATGTGCGCCTGCCGAGCTTCGGAGATGCCACCAAGCCGCTCGATGAAGTTTAAATGCTCACCGCTTCAAGACGGCTCAGAACGGCAACAGGCCCGGCAATGCCGGGCTTTTTCATGATCGTTCTTTCTCAAAGGTCCGGCGATCTGATCCTCCCTTCCGCCGTTCATATCCGCTTTTGCGACAGCACATGCCGCACAGGTGTATGTAGAATCAGAACCGGCGCGATATGAAACGGGAAAGGGACTCATGATCACTCCACGTCTGCCACAGACGCCCACAAATGGCGTCACCAGCCGCAAGCGCATCGCCATCATGCTCGATCTGGACTGGCCCTACCGCCGGCACTTTGACATTTTTGTCGGCACACAGCAGTTCGCTAATGAGCACGGATGGGAATGCGTCATCGATGAGTTTGCCGATGTAACTCTGCGCACTGAGCCCGCACGCTACGACGGCGTGCTCGGCCGCGTGAGCAGCGCGCTGGCCAAAGCTGCAAAAGCGCACAACGTCCCCGTTGTCAATGTCTGGTTCAATTCGCCGGTTGCTCCCGCAATGCCGGGTGTCTTTCCAGACTTCTCGGAGTCCGGCCGGCTCGCGGCTGAGCACCTGCTTGAACGCGGCTTCCGCCACTTCGCCTGCCTTTCGGGAACCGGCGACCGTGCCCAGCGCATGGAACTGGATGCGTTCCACGAAACGATCGGAAAACGCGGACACACCTGTTCGTGCGCGGTAGTCGAGCGGCAGTATGCAAAAGACGCACGCGTCTGGAAGCAGTTTAAACGCACGATCAGCCGCTGGATTGCACAGTGGCAGCCGCCGACTGGCGTTTATGTCACCTTCCCTGATGCAACCGGACGCCACATCGCCGAGGCCGCGCGGGAACACAGCCTCGCCATTCCCGAGCAGGTCGCGCTGGTGGTCAACGAAAACGATCCCGTGCTTTGCCAGCACCCCTCCCCCTCGCTGAGCAGCATCGACATTCCGTACAACGCGATCGGGTACCAGGCCGCAAGCATTCTCAACGCGCTCATGAACGGGCAGCCTGTGCAGCAGCCGCTGCAGTTCATGGAGCCGGCCGGCATTACGGCGCGGCAATCGACCGACTTCCTCGCCGTTGACGATGAACTGGTCGCCACCGCCTTGCGTTGGATTTCAAAACTCGCGCATCAGCCGATTGGCGTCGATGACGTGTGCCGCGCCTCATTCGCGGGACGCCGCACGCTCGAACGGCGTTTCAGCCGCGTGCTGGGGCGCACAGTGGCCGAAGAAATCCAGCGCCTGCGGCTGGAGCGCGCCAAGCGCGAGCTCGCGCACGCGGGCACACCGATCAAGCAGGTCGCGCGCCTGGCAGGATTCAAAGATGCAAAGCGCCTGCATGAGGTGTTTGTCCGTGAGATTGGCCAGTCGCCCAGCAGCTACCGCGAACGGCTCAAGCTGCGCTGAGCTATTGCTTAAGCCCCGCCCGAGCGGCGCGCGCCGAATCGGCATCGATCAGCGCGGCCTTGGCGAAGAGATCGTCGGCTTCGGAGCCGAAGCCGTTGGCTGCGTGCAGCACGGCACAGATCAATAGCGTTTCGGCATCGTCTTCGCGCACAGCCGCTTTGGCGAGCACCAGCCGGCTGCCGAGCGAAAGCTGCTTCCAGGGCAGCGGCAGATCGTTGCCCTGTATGTTAACGAGCAAAGACTTTTCGTCAGCACCGCGCACGAGATAGTTCTCGGAGCCATTCATCGGAAAATTGATTTTCGCGCCTGCCTTGGACAGGCTGTCGAGCTTCTTGATGAGCCGCTGGTGCCACTGTTCCACAATCTCCGGCCGAACTGTTAACGCGGGCTTTGGCGCCGGTGGAGGTGCTTTCGGAGGAGCGGGCGGCGCAGTGGCAAGCGCAGCAGCAGCCTTCTGAGCCTTCGCCGTAGCGGCGATCTTCGACTGCACGCCTTGGATCTGCAGCTTGGGATTTGCCGTGCCCAGTACCAGTGCCATTACGCTGGTCGGATGATAGCGCGACGAAATATAATAGCCGCCGTCGGCGTAATCACGCCCCGGCAGAACCACGAACGAACCGTCATGGCAGCGCATCATGTTGAACCAGGCTTTGTGATAATCGAACATCGTTCTGCGAGCGGCTTCGTCGTCGCAAACGGCGGCGCCCAGAAGACCCCAGCTGAAGCCGAGCATCGAATCGGCATGGCCGTCAGGCAGGCTCTTGTAGGCGCGCTTGATGTAGCGCTCGTTTTTCGTGGCGTATTCTGCCGAGTCGGGATACTCCCCGCTCAGCCGATGCGCGATCAGCGACGCGCCAGCGCGGCCCACGTAATTCATACCGCTCGTTGATTTGCGCCATCTCACGGGATCCACCAGCCCGTTGTTCAGCGTGAATTCACCGCCGTACGCGACGTAGCCGGCCTCGTTCGTGCCGCGATGAATGAATTCCAGCGCGCTTTTAACACCGTCTTTATCTACGCTCACTCCGCAGCGTTCGGCCAGTTGCCAGCCCATCAGCGCCAGAATGGTTGTGAACTGCATGGGCCCGTAGCCATTGTTACCTACGCCTGCGACATATGGCTTGTGCCCGAAGCCGCCATCGTAAAGCTGCTGGGCGGCGTCGATTTTCACGGGGTCTTCCGTCTCTTTTGCTTTCCAGACGACAATCTGGCCTTTGTACTGATCCTGCCGCAGCATCGCAGCGGCAGAGCGGATTGTCGGAAGCACGGCCTGATCCCCGCTCAGGAGGTAATATTCGCAAAGCGTGATCAGTTGATAAGAAACGTGCCACGTCCACGTATTGGAATCCGGGTTCTTGTTCCAGCCCATCACAATCTTTTTTCCGACCGCTTCGTATTGCGAATTCCCACTGCTCAGCAATGCCAGCGCGATGGCGGCTTTGGCATGCGAGGGCTGCTGCCAGCTCTCCTGATGCTCAGCCAGGTACTTCAGCGCACGCTCGCGAAGGATTTCTGATTTTTTGCATTTCACGGGAAAGGTGGGGCTGAAGGCGCCGAGCGGCTCGAGGTCAACGGTGACGCTCAGCGTCTCACTGCCGCGCTGTACATTTAAGACAAGTTTCCCGTCTTTGGACTCAGCGGCCTCGACCGCCTGGCCCATATCCATGATTGGCCCTTCGTAGCCGTGCTGGCCTCCGCCGAAGGTGTGCGCTGAGAATGGCTTTCCGAAGGCGCCGGCGATCACATCGTTGAGGCGCAGTTTTCCGTCGGCCGGCGAGCCCGGGAAGACATACCGAACCACGAAGGTCTTTTCGGTAAGGATTCCGCGCGCTCCGGTCGGCCCAAGATTCAGCAGAAAACCAGGCACTTCCTTGTCCGGGCCGATGCCGACGGGTGTCGTCCAGCGATTCTGATTGTCCTTATCCTTAATGGCGAGCACAACCGTCTGGCTTGCTGTAATAAGGAACAGCACGCCCGCTGCCACTGGCATCCACGTCGTCTTGCGCATGATTGCTCCTCGCGAAAACCCGATTCGTCCATTGAAGCTGACGAGTCCGGCTGATCCCGATTTGCGTCATTAGTTCCCGAGTCTGCGACAGCGGTGCGAAGTTAATAAAAATGCCGCGAGACTCTCGCGGCATCTTTTCATTAAACTGCGTCTGACGAGCGCTATTTTGGCATCTTGGTACTGTAACTTCCCGCCTTTGGCGCGAAGAGTGTCACTCCCGTAAAGTATTGCTTCTCGCCTATAGTGACCTCAACCGTGACGTGATCTTCCGTCGCGGCGAGCACGCCCGTCAGGGTGGCACTCTTTAGCGATACGGCCAGCTTGCCCGACTTGCTGTCGTACTGGAACTTGCCGATCGGCGCCGTGGCGTCCTTGCCGCTCTTGAGCTTGTACACCCCGGACTTGAGCGTCGAAGTTACGATGCCGGTGAAGTCTTCCGCGATCTTCTGCTTGGTGGAGGTGCTGGTCATCGAGAACTTCACCGTGAAGCCGCTCGCGGGAAGATTTCCGTTCGAGGTCAGCCCAAAGCTGGGATCGGCAAGCAGCATGGACAGCGCAAGCGAGTCCTTGCCGGCAGCCTTTGAGGTAACTTTTCCGGACGCCACAACAAACGCGGTCTTGCGGTAGCCCGAGGTGCTCGTGAACTTGCCTTTGCTGTCGACGAACAGGTCCAGCTTGTACCCCTTGCTGCCCAGGCTGATCTTGTTCGCCATCGTGCTGGGAACCGAGTCCGGGATGGTCTCGTTCTTTCCGGTGAACGAGAGCGTCATGTTGCTCAGGTCAAGCTTCACCGCGCGCGCCGGGTTCGTACCCTTGGCGCTCTTAAAGGTGTACAGCGGCTTGCCGCCTTCCAGCTTGTCGCCGCCGCCTTTCTGGGATGCCAGGTTCAGTTCGGGAATTCCGCCCAGCTTGATGATCAACGAATCGCCAGGCAGGTTGTTCTGGTTGTCGAACTTGGGATCGAAAATCTTGTCCTTGGTGCGGTTGGAATTAAATATCCACTGCGCCGCCCAGGCTTCCTTGCCGTCCGTGCCGACCTTCAGGCCCAGTTTCTTGACCCAGAGGTTCACAGGCAGACTGTTTACATCACCACCATTGGGCGGCAGCACTACCATGTCGTAGGCGAGTGTAATGGTCTGTCCGCTGGCGCTGTCCGTCGCGGTAAACACCGTTGGATAGATCCCGGGCTCGGTGGGAATACCGCTGAGCACGCCGGACGAAACGTCGTAACTCAAGCCTTCCGGCAGTCCGGAAACTGAGTACGTCACGCCCGCACCCGGCGCCGGGTTGGCTGTGGCCAGGACCAATTGCGGATTGGTTCGGCCG